>Ga0335070_10010103_pt1 | contig 11037 bp, 11 predicted proteins | sample Lox_Sample_13_FD_206722 | JGI IMG/M metagenome (GOLD analysis project Ga0335070, IMG submission 206722) | Soil microbial communities from Loxahatchee National Wildlife Refuge, Florida, United States - Lox_Sample_1.3 | ecosystem: Environmental > Terrestrial > Soil > Wetlands | place: USA... | reverse complement strand
GTATCCGTAAGTAGTATTAAGGGGTTCCTGACTTATCCACATTCTGGCAAAGTTGTGAGTCTCCCCCCAGACCCCCCTCATTACTACTACGGCGATGAAAATTTTACTTGACAAAAATAAACCAGGACGAAGGTGGGGGTGGACAAAACCAATTTCCTCGGGATTTAGTCCCCCCTCCCCTTCGCGCAGCGCAGGCGCTTGCGCCGCGTGCATCCCCTCCCACGGCAGGGGAGGGGAAGTGATTATTGGAGAATCTCAAAATGTTAGAGACAAATTCTCAGACTTTACAGTGTAAGAATCTAAAGGCCCATTAAGACATCAAGAGAGATTTGTGCTGGTATTGAGCCGCTTATACTGACTCCTACTGACCGTCCTGATCATTTGCGATCGAAAGGTCGTATCTTGGGGGGATCTGCAAAAAGAAAATTGTGGGAAAGGAGTTCTCAAGAAAAAGGGGTGCGAATAGTGCGTGCTACTCCTTACTTCAAGACCACCGGCTTAGTTGGCGATTACCGTCTCTAGTCTGTAAAGTGTTGTCGAGTTGGCGCTCCTGAAGAAGTAGTCGGCGCAAGGTTTTCAAGTGGTTCAAAATTCGGCGACTTGTGGTCATGTGCTGACTCAATTTCCCCAGATTGGCGGAGACAAGCTGGAGGGCTTTCTTGCTCCGTCCCGGGCGGTTAGCTTCTGCATTTGCGATCTCTGCATCCACGTCACGCCTGGATTCCTTGATCGCGTCAATAAGCAGTTTGACAAACTGCTCTGCACTTTCGATGTTGTCAAATGGAGTCTCTCGTCTGTAGCTCATGCCATTCGTGACCCATCCTTTCCTGTGAAACTCTGTACCAAACTGCCCCATACCATAATCATGATTAGAAGAAGATTAAAAGAGAATTAGAATATCCTAATTTTTCTTGAGCTGCTGAGTGATTTGTTTCAAAGATCCCAAACAGAAAGAGTACTCTGTTTTCAGTCGAACTGTTGAAAATATCGGAAATCCAATACTCGGCCATTAAGGAAGGAGTCCACAGAAAAGGGGATGAGGATAAAACCTCCAGTCCTTACTCTAACCTGGTGACGGAAGTTGATGATTAGAAAGAGACTCTCAAATACTAGAGTTGGAAAAGGTGACATTCATAGGAGGTGGGCAAAAAAAAGAGGTGCGAAGATCACCTCCCGCACCTCCTGAAATCCTTAGAAAAAACTTGAAATCAATAAACCAGAGCCGTTTGACCCCGCTTTTCTCTTCCAAATATAAGCTTAACTTACAATGTTTATTAAATGGTTAGACAGATCATTCCAAAGAATTCTATCTGCAAGATTGTCTATTGTTACCCTCCGGAAAAATATGTTCTTGCTATCCGCATCATTACCTAGAAGCATCTTCCCCCAATTCATGACAGATTCCTTGGTTATTCTCATTGGGTTCTTTCTCCTTTCGGGTAGAACCCCAATTATCTGGTATCCCCCCTTTGGGTCAAGCCAGTAGAATTCATAAGCCACCATACCCTACCCCTCATTTCCTATACTTCTTCTTGAACCCAAAGGCCAATTGGTCCCGAACCAGGGAGAAACCTGTCTTACCTTGTGAACGATGGCACATCACTTAGCCTATATATAAGGCAATCTATGTGCCATAGTTGCTTTCTCTTTGCAGTGATTCAAAGAACAGTTTTTCCGGATAGTTATGGTTGCTACTGTGTAACACATGGAGCTTCAAACCTTGTGTCCATGCAATGCTCGAATATCATCGGGGTCTTTTATATTGTATTTGCACCATAGGCTGGATTGTGAGTTTTCGCCTCAGGGAAAACAGAGCAAGAGGTTCTTGGCAAGGCGAGGCAACACGCGCAAGACTTTCATAAAATGACAGGATCTTCACAGGATCTATACGAGACTGTGCGCTCTGCCATCCGTGAGGGTACGGGTGACTATGGGAACGCCGAGGAAACGATTCCGGAGGACTGCAGTGAGTCTTCCATTCTAAACCAGACTCTTGTTTGATCCCGAACAGACCTTCTATTAATCTATCTCAATGACAATTCGGATGGGATTTCCGATCTTTTGACGGAGATGATCCAATCCCCTATTTACTTCTTCTAACGAAAATCTTTCCGTAATAGATTCCCACAGATTCAATTTGCCAGTTGCCACAAGATTAATCACACTCTGCATCTCTGAAATCGACGAACCATAAGAACCAAGGAACGATAATTCCGACCTGACAAAGGAAGCCGGGGGAGGCAGAGGAATCACATCCGGCCCAAGCCCGACGACCACCACTCTTCCACCCGTCCTCACACATCCAATGGCCTGTTCGATCGTCTCCTTGAGTCCGACGAACTCCACTGCCAAATCGACGCCCATTCCTCCGGTCGTCGCTCTGATCTTTTCAACCGGTTTCTCTCTTCTTGGGTTGGTCACTTCATCGGCGCCCACGTTCTTTGCTCTCTCCAGGGCAGAATCAATCGTATCGACAGCGATGACCATTGATGCGCCGCTAACCCGCCGCAACCAAATATCGCTACCCTCTCTCCTACCTTGAGAGCCCCTCTGTTCGTGATTGCGTGAAAGGGAGTCGCCACGGCATCGACAGCAATTCCACCTTGATCAAAAGGAATATTCTCAGGCAAACGCACAAGGTTTCGCGCAGGGATTTTTAAGAATTCTGCCAGACCTCCCTCGGTGTGAATGCCGATGACACGCCGCGACAGACAGATCTGGGAGTTTCCTGAAAGGCAATTGACACACTTCCCGCAGGTGACAAAGGGGTTGACGACAACTCTCTCTCCAATCCTCCAATCCTTCACCTCATCCCCCAGGGCAGCAATCACCCCCGAGGGTTCATGGCCCAGTGTGATCGGTGAGTAGGCTGTCGGAGTGACTCCTTCGTAGACGATATGAATATCGGAACCGCAGATGCCACAGGCCTTGACATCGACCAGGACTTCATTGAGCCTTAACTCTGGAATACCTACGGTTTCCACCTTCAACGGTTCGCCCACTGTGTAAAACCTAGCGGCCCTCATCTTTTCTTGCATAAAAACCTCTCCTTTTGTGCGACTGAACGAACTCCCCGAATGACAGCGAATGTTCCCGAGCAATTGCACATTCGATACCATTCGCCTTATTCGTATACCACAAAAATATTCTTTGGTCGATATTCGAGTCATGGATCAATTTCTTTACCAACAAATTTATTGACATCCTCGTCCTCCCTTTGATAGAAATATCAATACTCAAAACACAGAATATCCCCGATCAAAAGGAGGTGAAATAAATAAATTCTTAATTTTAAATTGATGGAATTTCCATCAGAAAGGAAGGAGGTAGGAAGAATGTCAAAAGATCTATCTCGTAGAAAATTTTTAAAATATATGGGGGCAACCGCTGTAACAGTGGGGGCCATGGGGGACAAGGTATTTGGGCAAGCAAAAAAACCGATCCCTACCACTCCTATTAAGATTGCAGCGGTCAGTTTCCTCACCGGTGCCGCAGCCGCTCCCTTCGGTATCCCCGGCGATAATACATTCAAGATGTGTGCCGATGAGATTAATAAAGGAGGAGGGATACTGGGTCGAAAGATTGAACTCCTGAGCAAGGATGAAGCAGGTGGTGTGGATGCCCAGGTTAAACTTGCCAGAAAATTGATTCTTGAAGATAAGGTGGACGTGGATTTGGGTTACATTTCGTCGGCATCGTGCCTGGCAGTCCTCCCTCTTGCAGATGAGAGCGGCGGTTTGATCGTTGCTTACGACTGTGGAACTCATGAGTTGATGGAAGGGACAAAATCTCCCTATGAAGTTCCCAAGTTCAAGTTGGGATTTAGAAGCTCCGCGCACCTGGGAATTGACAACATTGGATTGGCTCTCTTTATCAAAAAATATTATCCCAACATTAAGAAGGTCGCTGGGATCAACCAGGACTACGCATGGGGCCGGGATAGCTGGCTCATCTTCGAAACGGCAATGAAGAAACTGATGCCGCAGGTTCAGGTCGTTAAGACCTTATGGCCTCCCCTTGGCAACACTGATTTTACTGCCCATATCAGTGCGTTGATGGGAGCAGAGCCTGAAATCGTCCATTCATCCCTATGGGGGGGAGATGCCGTTACCTTCAGCAAACAAGCAATCGGAATGGGCTTTTTCAAAAAGATCAAAATGGCATATTCACGCGGTGAACCTTATCCACAAGAAGTGGGAAAGGAATATCCGGAAGAGCAGATTATTTGCTGCGCCGGAACCCATTATTTTCTATTCACGCCACCTGATAAAACCTCTGCTGGTCTTCAGAAATGGTTTGTGGAAGAGTACCGAAAGAGATACGGGAAATATCCGTCCTATCCATGCTACCATGCCTATCAGGCCATCTATGCTTACAAAAATGCTGTGGAGAAGGCTGCAAAAGCAGCGGGTGGCTGGCCCAGCATCGATGAGATTGCAAAGGCAATGACCGGTCTGACGTTCCCGTCTCCTTCAGGACCGATAACGATCAGGGAGGACCATAATGCCGTTGAAGATGTCTTAGTTGGAATTTCAAAGCTGACGCCGAAATATCCTTTCCCCATACTCGATCCAAAAAGAATGGAAATCTTTCCAGCCGCGCAGGTCAACGCACCTGTTGGGATGAGAACAGTCGATTGGATTAATAGTTGGAAGTAGGAATTGCTGAAAAAATAAAAGAATCGGGTTAAGGTTAGGGTTAGGATGCCAGTTTCGAGTTTGGGTAAAGGCAATGGTTTTTAGATCATTAGCCCTAACCCATTGACCTCTCACCAAACTGGCTTCATAGCCCTAACCTTTTAACCTCGCCTAAGGGTTCACTTCTGTTTGGAGTTTGGAGTTTGGAATTTGGTAATTGGGATTTGGATGATTGAGGCTTGATGGATTATGTGGGTGGTTTATACTCTTAATGGTTTATATTTCGCAGCCCTTTTATTTCTCACCTCACTCGGGCTAAATATCATTTTAGGAGTCATGGGAATCCTTAATTTAGCCCATGGTTCCCTCTATGCCATCGGCGCTTTTATGGCCGCCTGGACCATCATCCAAATTGTCACAAAGGTCCCGGCGATCTTTCTGTATATATCGCTTTTAAGCGGATTAGTGCTAGCTGGCATTGTTGGGTTTTTAATGGAAAAATCCTTGATCAGATTTATGTATAAACGTACCCTTGAGTATCAACTCCTACTCACCTTTGGAGCGCTCTGGCTCCTTGAAGACGTGATTAAGTGGATATGGGGAGGACAGGCCTTATACGCTTCTGGACCTTTCGATCTTTTAGGCAACGTAGATATTTTAGGACATATTTACCCCATCTATTTTCTATTCGTGATGTTCATCACCTTTCTTGCGGGTTTATTCGTTTGGTTTTTTATGGGGAGAACGAAACTTGGAATCATGTTAAGAGCTATCTCTTTAGATAGAGAAATGGCCACAGGCTTGGGACTCGATATTGGGAGACTCAGCACGTTTGCCTTCGTGCTGGGGTCCGGACTGGCCGGACTGGCAGGAGCTTTAGTTGTCCCTACGACTCCAGCGCTATTGGGCATCGGGATGGAACCCCTCATCCTTGCCTTTATTGTGGTGGTGGTGGGTGGACTCGGAAGCCTTAAGGGCGCCTTGGTGGGAGCCCTGCTTGTGGGGTTCACAAGATCTTTCGGAATCGCCATCTTTCCGGAAATAGAGTTACCCCTATTATTTTTGATTGCTGGAATTATTCTGGTCGTAAAGCCTCAAGGTCTTTTCGGCAGATAGACGGTGAATTTAAAAGAAATGACTAAAAATCCAAGATGGATTGCCTGCATATTGATCTTCATTGCTTTATTATTTATCCCACGCATTCTCTCGATCCATAATCTAATGCTCTTTGAATACGGACTCACCTTCGCCATTGTCGGACTGGGTTTCAACCTCCTCTTAGGATATACCGGCCTTTTATCCTTTGGCCACGGCGCCTATTTTGCGGCAGGAGCCTACACGGTTGGAATGATTGCCAAGTATCTTCCAGAAGCTTACCGCCTCGAAATATTGATCCCGGCCGCCCTACTCTTCTCGCTCATCCTTTCAGTCATCTTCGGTTTTCTCTGTGTACGGCATACCAAGATCTTCTTCTCCATTCTCGCGCTCTCTCTTTCCATGCTCCTCTATGCATTGCTCTTTAAACTGTATCACCTTACCGGAGGCTCTGACGGACTTCGCGTGCCCCTTCCGAGCCTTTTGGGAATCTCGTTTAAAGGAATCCGGAGGCCGGAGTTTCTTTCGGGAACTTATTATTATTTCCTGCTCATCATGTTTGCAGCAAGTTTCGTCATCATGAAGGGGATTGTCAGTTCTCCCTTTGGGAAAGCCCTCCAGGCCATCCGGGATAATGAAATCCGCGCAGAGTTGATCGGTATCCGCGTCCGCCGATACCGATTGTATGCCTTCTGCCTTTCCGGCCTATTTGTCGGACTGGGTGGCGCCCTCTGGACTTTTGTAAACGGTCATGTCACAGCAGACCTTTCGCACTGGGTTTTTTCGGGTGAAATCGTCTATATGACTCTGCTCGGAGGCTTCGGAATCTTCGAAGGACCCATTATCGGGGCAATGGTCTATACCTTCTTAAGGCTAATGGTCCAAGGATATACACAATATTGGATGTTTTTCATCGGGGCCATACTGATTGGCATCGTCCTCCTCCTTCCAAACGGAGTTGCGGGAGCCATCGCCTGGTTACTTATTAAATTGAAAAGACGAAAAGCCGCTGAGGGAAGTACATGTTAATTGTAGATAGCTTGAAGAAACATTTCGGATTTGTCAAAGCCGTCGACAATGTCAACCTGGAAATCAAGGAGGGAGAGATTGTCTCTATTATCGGCACGAACGGGGCGGGGAAAACAACGCTCGTCAATCTCATCAGCGGGTATTTAAAACCGGACAGCGGCCGCATCCTATTCCTTGACAAGGATATCACCTTTGCGTCTCCTTATGTCAGGATTAAATTAGGCGTGGGGAGAAGTTTTCAACTGATTCAACTTTTTGGAAACACAACGGTCTTGGATAATGTGAGGACGGCCCTCTTCTCGAAATATGGAATGATACGAAGGGGCCTCTTGCCGGCTGACCGCTATTCCTCCGTAACGGATGAGGCCATCAAGATTCTTGAAAATTTCAATTTGGCGGATAAGAAAAATCTGACTCCAACCGGTCTTTCCGAAGGGGATTTGAAGATTCTTGATATTGCCATTGCCTTTGCACTCAAGTCAAGACTTCTCTTATTGGACGAACCCACGAGCGGAGTCGCCACTTCGGATAAATTTAAAGTGATGGATTCCATTGTGTCCGCAATAAGAAGGGAAAAGATCTCAACGCTCATCATAGAGCATGATATGGACATCGTCTCAGGATATTCGGATCGAGTGATTGTGATGCATGAAGGCAAAGTCATGGCAGAAGGCAGACCAAGCGAGATCATGGAAAACAAAGAGGTCAAAGCAATCGTATTTGGTATCGTGAGTTGATTGAGATGCTGCTCAAGATTGAGAATTTAAATGTATTTATCGGTTCAACCCAGATTTTGAGGAATATCTCGGCCGGAGTCAATGAGGGAGAGATCATCTGCCTCCTGGGAAGGAACGGGGCTGGAAAGAGTTCCATCATCAAGAGCACCATTGGTCTCTACCCTTCCAGATCGGGCAAGATCTTTTTCAAAGAGAGAGACATCACCTCTTTCTCTCCTCGGAAGAAAGTCCTTTCTGGACTCGGATATTCGCCTGAAGATACAAGAATCTTTACGGAACTCACCGTCGAAGAAAACATCAATCTTTCAACCTGGGTCACGGGCAAGGGAGAAAAAGGCGAAGGGTTCAGTTTTGAAAAAATCTTTACCATCTTTCCGGCCATTAAGAATTTTTTGACCAGAAAAGGCCTCAACCTCAGCGGCGGGGAGAAGAAGATGGTCTCCATCGCCAGGGCCTTAGCCCTTGACCCATCCTTATTACTCCTTGATGAGGCTTTCGAAGGGTTGGCGCCCCTCGTGGTCAATCATTTTGTAGATGCGCTAAATCAGATCAGAAAATTGGGAGTAACCATTGTCTTGGGCGAATCGAACATCCGAATTGTGTCGCAAGTGACGGAGAGGACTTATATCGTAGAAAGAGGTGAGATCATCTTTGAGGGTCATCCACGGGAGATCCTCGAGAATGAGAAACTCCTCTTGCTCGTCGGAAAGAAATTTTAAGAGGTGATACTATGACAGAAAAACTCACTCTATTCCGGACTACAAGAAGAATTCTTTTTGGACTTGGGGCGGTTGAAAAAACGGGAACGGAAGCGCAGCTCCTCAAAACGAAGAAAGTTCTGATCGTCACCGACCCGGGTGTGATCCAAGCCGGCCTTCTTCAACATGTCGAGAAATCTCTTCAGTCCGTGGGTCTCCCTTTTGCCATTTTTGATGGCGTGGAGGCCGATCCCAGAATTGAGGTGGTTGAAAAGAGCGTTGGGAAGGCGAAGAAAGAGGGCATCGATCTCATCATCGGCTTTGGAGGGGGAAGTTCTCTCGATATCGCTAAGGTCACCTCTATCCTGATCACCAATGCGGGAAAGATAGACAGTTTTTTTGGGGTCGATCTTGTCCCCAATTCCGGGTTACCCGTGATACTTATTCCTACCACAGCAGGTACTGGAAGCGAAGTGACTCCTATCGCCATTCTATCGGATACCAGAGAGAAATTGAAAAAGGGGATCGTCAGCCCTACCCTCTTCCCCGAGGTCGCCATCATCGATCCCAAATTGACTGTCGGCCTTCCTCCTTCTGTGACCGCCTTTACCGGGATGGATGCCCTGACCCATGCAATTGAGTCATACTATTCTATTAACGCAACCAACCTATCAGATCTCCTAGCCTTCAGGGCCATGGAACTCCTCTCGAAGAATATTAGGATGGCCTTTGCTCATGGCGAAAATCTGACTGCTCGCTCGAACATGATGGAGGGGAGCCTCCTTGCAGGAATCGCGTTTGCGAATGCCGGCGTCGGTGCGGTTCATGCCTTCGCGTATCCCCTCGGAGGAGAATTCCATCTCGCCCACGGGCTCACCAATACGTTAATGCTTCCCTACATCATGCGGTACAATATTCTCGGGTGTCCCGATAGGTTCGCTACGATGGCGAGGGCATTTGGAGAAAAGGTCGAAGGGCTCTCCGAACTGGATGCAGCAGAAGCCGCTGTAAAATTTGTGGAGCGCCTCTCCGATGATCTTCGGGTGCCAAGAAGACTGAGAGATGTTGGAATTCCCAAAAAAGCAATTTCGGGTTTGGCCGAGGCAGCCATGAAAGTGACCAGGCTCCTGGCTAATAACCCAAGAAGAATGACGCTTGAAGATGCGAAGGCCATCTACAAATCCGCGTATTAACCCTGTTGTTGCGTTCTCCTAAGAAATGGATCCCATCGGACCGGGCCGTGAATCTTTTTATAAGAGGAGAAGAGGCACTCCATGAAGACGAATGAATCCCTCCTGAATGAAAGAAACCAACACATCCCTCAGGGTCCCTTTAATACCCATCCTATTTTCGTCGAAAAAGCCGAGGGAGCGATCATCACCGACGTGGAAGGGAAAAAATACATTGACTTTGCAGGGGGGATCGGAGCGAACAACGTGGGGCATTGTGATAAAAAGGTGCTGAAATCTATCCAGGACCAGATTGAGAAGTACATTCACCCATGTTTCCATGTTGTCATGTATGAGCCCTATGTTGAATTGGCCAAAAGGCTTAACGAACTCACTCCCGGACATTTCCCGAAGAAGACCATGTTCGTCAACAGTGGTGCGGAGGGGGTTGAGAATGCCATCAAGATCAGCCGCCATGCAACCGGCCGGCCAGCCATCATTACCTTCGAAGATGCCTTCCACGGCCGTACGCTTTTAGCTTTAAGCCTAACGAGCAAGATGAAGCCTTATAAGTTCGGGTTCGGCCCTTATGCCCCGGAAATCTATCGAATGCCTTATGCGTACTGCTACCGATGTGCCTTTGGCCTCGAGTATCCTTCCTGTGAAATCGATTGCGCCTATTTTTTAAAAGAATTCTTCCACACCCACATCTCTGCCGAGAACGTCGCTGGGTTGATTGTCGAGCCGGTGCTGGGTGAAGGAGGATTTGTCATCCCTCCCAAAGAGTATTTCAGAATCCTTCATACGATCTGTAAGGAAAATGGAATCGTCTTTATTGCCGATGAGGTTCAGACCGGGTTCGGTCGAACCGCTAAGATGTTTGCCGTGGAGCATTATGAAGTAGAACCGGACCTCATCGTGATGGCTAAATCGATAGCCGGGGGACTTCCTCTCAGCGCTGTCACAGGAAAGGCTGAGTTGATGGATCATCCTCAATCAGGGGGATTAGGGGGCACCTTTGCAGGAAATCCAGTGGCTTGCAGTGCTGCCTTGACCGTCCTTGACCAGTTCAAAAACCTGAGCCTCTTATCGAAAGCAGAAAAGATTGGGAAGAAGGTTCTGGAGAAATTCAGAGAATTTCAGGAGCGCTATCCCGTGGTGGGCGATGTTCGCGGGCTGGGCGCCATGGTGGGGATGGAATTAGTAGTGGACCGAAAGACAAAAGAACCGGCCACGGCTCTGACAAAACGTCTGATCAATCTTTGTCGCGAGAAAGGATTGCTGATGATCTCAGCAGGGACCCACTCGAATATCATTCGTTCTTTAATGCCTTTGGTCATCACCAATAATCAACTTGATGAAGGGTTAAGGATTATTGGTGAGGTGCTGGATGAAATCAGCCCGCCGTGACGCCCTCACCCTCCCCTCTCCCCGCTGGGGAGAAGGATAGGGTGAGGGGGGCGGACCAAGCCTGGAGTGACGGTTTCTGTAAAGTACATATGAATTACGACGGCAGCACACAAGGAGGAACCTGATGAGGGATAAGTTTCGAGGAAGAGATTTTTTAAGCCTGATGGATTTTACGCGCGAAGAAATCATGGATATTCTGGAGGTCTCTTATGATTTAAAGAAAAGATGGGCCACGAAAGAACCCCACGAATATCTCAGGGGA
>Ga0335070_10010102_pt1 | contig 11039 bp, 9 predicted proteins | sample Lox_Sample_13_FD_206722 | JGI IMG/M metagenome (GOLD analysis project Ga0335070, IMG submission 206722) | Soil microbial communities from Loxahatchee National Wildlife Refuge, Florida, United States - Lox_Sample_1.3 | ecosystem: Environmental > Terrestrial > Soil > Wetlands | place: USA: Florida... | reverse complement strand
AACGCGCAGACATCGAAATTCTCGCTATACAAAGGGCCTGTTTTTACAGAGATACTCCTGGCCGACGAGATAAACCGGACTCCGCCCAAGACACAGGCTGCTTTGCTCGAAGCCATGGAAGAGAAGCAGATCACCATAGATGGCGTGAAGAATTTGTTACCTGAGCTGTTCTTTGTGATTGCCACCCAGAACCCGGTGGAATACGAAGGGACCTATCCGCTTCCCGAAACGCAGCTCGACAGATTCATGATGAAGATCGTTCTGGATTATCCGTCGCAGGAGGCTGAGCTTGCAGTAATGCGGCATTACGCTGATGGGGTGGATTTGCAGAATCTGGAACGATTGATCCCTTCACGTGTATTGGCAAAAGAGGAAATCCTGACATTCCGAAATGATGTCCTGAAAGTGACAGTTCGGGAAGAGGTGATGCGATACATGCAACAGATAATCGAAGGGACCCGCGACACCGCTTATGTTCAACTGGGCGCCTCGACCAGAGCCGCGGTCTGGATGCTTAAGGCTGCCAGGTCCTTGGCCGCCATCCGAGGCTCGAACTTTGTCAGTCCTGAAGAAATCAAAGACGTTACCGTCCCCGTGCTTCGCCACCGTGTAATTTTGCGGCCGGAAGCGCTCATAGACGGGCTCACTTCAGATTACTTCCTAGGGAACATATTGCGAAGCGTTCCCGTCCCACGGTGAGGCCGCGGGCATGGTAATGACATGAATCGTAATACTGTGCGAAGCCTGCCTTTTTACTTTTCTGCGCGCTTCTTTCTCCTGTTCTTGGCTGCCTCAGTGGTCCTTGTTGCCGCGTACACCCTTTATCCAGGTCGGCTTTACGTGGCGCTGGTTTTAGATGGCGTGCTTATCCTCGCCGCGATTGCGGATTTTCTCATCGGGCCGTCGCCTCGCGACATGCGTCTGGAGCGGCACGTGCTATATCCTCTGGCGGTCGATAACCCCAACGAGATTCCCCTGGAAATATCCAACAGGACCGGCCGGGCTGTGTCGATCGTGATTCAGGATGACATACCCGACAAGTGTAATGCTTATTCTCTGCCGCTCTCCGTTAATGTCGGCGCCGGCGAACTGGTCAAGCGAACTTATAAGCTTCAGCCCAATGAACGCGGGGACGCGGAATTCGGCAACATTCATTTCTGGTTGCCCGGACCAATGGGGCTTACATGGAAGCACGGAGCATCTGAAGGAAGACATAAGGTCAAATGCTATCCGGGCCTCGCGATGATGGACAAGGGCAGGATGGCCCCTTACCGATTGACGGCGCAAGATATGGTGCGCTCGGTGCGACAAAAAGGTGAGGGAACCGAATTTGACAGCCTCAGAGACTACATTGTGGGTGACGATGCTCGACTAATTCACTGGAGCACCAGTGCCAGGAAAGGCAAACCAATGGTGCGCCAGAACCGGATACAACGGAGCCAGACCATTTTCCTGGTGCTGGACACGGGAAGGATGATGACCGCCCGGGTTTTGGGCAAAACTAAATTCGATTACGGGCTCAATGCGGCCCTGCTTCTTACTCGTTCAGCACTGGAGCTTGGCGATAATGTCGGTGTGACTGCGATCGCGCGGGAGATTCTCTGCTTCTTACCTCCGTCCAAAGGCCCGAGACATTTCGGCCGCATCCTGGACGCGACGTACGCGCTGGAACCTCAATTGGAAGAACCAAGATTTTACCTTGCCCTCTCCGACGTTTCCAGGAAACTCAGAACAAGATCTTTGGTGGTAATTTTCACAGACCTCATAGACGAAAGAGCATCTTTGGGGTTGATACGCTACAACCTGGGTCTGGTTCCGCGGCATCTTCCGTTGGTGGTGGTCATGTCCGACAATGAGGTGATCCGTGTGGCTGACGGGCCCCCGGCTCAAGAGCGGGATTTATACCGCCAGGGAGTGGCTGCGGAGGTCCTGAACCGCCGGGAACAACTCCTGGCAAAGCTACGGTCTTCAGGCGTCATGGTGATAGACACAGAGCCGGACAAAATCTCCTCAGCCTTGCTGGATCGATACCTGGACATTAAGGCAAGAAACATACTGTAGAAACTTAGGACAGGATATCGAATCTTTTCAATCTTCAAACAATGGTACGAACTTAAAATTTATAGAATCAAACAGGCCCTGGTCGGTAAGCTTCAGCTCCGGTATGGGCGTCAGCGCCATGAAGGAAAGTGTCGCAAACGGTGACTCCAATGGGCACCCCAGGATTTGCGCGGCCCGAATCGTTTCTTCCAGGTTGCCGCTTACCTGTTCGATGGAGTCCGGGGACATCAAGCCGGCTATCGGCAACGGCAGCTTTGCTATGACCCGGCCTTTGTCCGCCACTGTCATGCCGCCCCCGATCTCCGCCGCCGCACGCGCGGCAACGAGCATATCTTCATCATTCGCGCCTACCACGATAATGTTATGAGCGTCATGCGCCACGGTTGACGCCATAGCGCCGCTCTTCAGGCCAAAACCCCGGATCAATCCTAGAGAAAAAGCGCCGGTCCCCTTGTGTCTTTCAATGACTGCCATCTTCAAAATATCTCGATCAGGATCGGCCACTACTTTCCCATCGCGGACAGGCGCAGGTTCAACCAAGCTCTTGGTGAAGATCTGACCGGGTACAACCTGGATAATCCTTGCTGAATGGCCTGTAGCCACAAGGGATAGGTCCTCGATTCGTTTCCAATCAACATTGATACTGCTGCGAACCGGGATTTCCCCCCTGGGTATCGCCGGCAGGACCATACGCCCATTCTCTGCTACCAGCCGGCCGGCCTGGTAAACTCTGCTGACCGTAAGTTTCTGCAAATCATCTACAATCACGAGGTCTGCCGCGTATCCGGGCAACACCGCGCCCATTCGTTTCAGCCGGAAATACTGCGCGGTATTCAGGGTAGCCATTTGGATCGCTCTTACCGGATCAATACCTTTGCCTATTGCCGTTCGCACCAGAACATCAACATGCCCTTTTTCAAGAATATCCCGTGGATCAAGGTCGTCTGTGACAAAGAAACAATTCCGGGAGTTGTGCTCGTTCAGTACAGGTAATAGCTCGTCAAGGTTTTTGGCCGCGGAACCTTCCCTTATCATTACGCGCATTCCCAGTCTCAGCTTTTCTTGCGCCTCGCCAAGTGAGGTGCACTCGTGGTCGGACCCTATGCCGGTAATCACGTAAGCGGCCAGGGCCTTTCCCGTAAGGCCCGGGCAATGGCCGTCGAGCACTTTTTCTTGAAACTCTTTAATCTTGGCAAGCACCTCCGGATCTTCGGCGATCACGCCCGGAAAATTCATCATCTCCGCAAGGCCAAGAACGCGGTCGTGGTTTTTGAAGCTTGCCATGTCGCGGTAGGTAAGCTCGGCCCCTGAAGTCTCGAATGGGGTAGCCGGAACGCAGGATGGAAACATAATAAATACCCTGAGAGGGCTTTTCTCACTTGATTCAAGCATGTAGCGAATCCCGTCCAGACCCAGCACATTCGCTATCTCATGCGGGTCCGCTACCACCGCTGTGGTCCCGCGAGGCACCACATTTCCGGCAAACTCCGGGATGCTGAGCATGCTGGATTCAAGATGGATATGACCGTCTATGAAGCCGGGGGTGATGTAAGATCCGCGCAAGTCGACGGTCTCTACCGCATCGTAGTCTCCAAAACCTGCAACTATTCCTTGGTGAACAGCCACTGAAGCAGGATGGATTTCGCCCGAAAATACGTTTACCAGACGAGCATTCTTGAGGAGTAGATCTACGGGATATTTGCCAAGCGCGCATTCGATTCGATCAGCCAGTTCCATGGTTTCGGTCCTTCCGTGTCCGTTTATACCGTAGCGGTTTCAATGGCCCTGCGGCATTCGCAGTCTTCTTGAGTAATGCGCGGCAGGCTATCGAAAAAGATTTTTTTTACATTCTCCACGTTTTTTTCCATGGTTACCGCTATCATTTCCCATGTTACCGGTTCCTCGCTGTGATGCCAGGAATCATAATCAGTGCTCATGGCCACTGTGGCATAACAGATGCCCGCCTCCCGAGCCAAAACAGCTTCCGGAACTGTGGACATGTTAATTATGTCGCCACCCAGTAAGCGAAACATCTTGCTTTCAGCGCGAGTGGAGAATCTTGGTCCTTCAATCGTGACAATTGTTCCTTTGGGATGATGAGCGATATTTCCTTCCGCGGCAGTCGCTATAAGTATTCGTCTCAAATATTCGCAAAACGGATCCGCGACTGCTATATGCACCACTTGATCACCCACGTAAAAGGTGCTTTCTCGCTGCCGCGTGAAATCCAGGAACTGATCGGGAAAAACCAGGTGACCCGGTTCTATTTCTTCCCTCAGCGATCCGCATGCAGTAGTGGCTATAATGTGGGTGACCCCCATGTCTTTCATGGCCCACACATTGGCCCTGTAATTCACGGCCGACGGCCGAATGCGATGCCCCGGCCCATGCCTCAATATGATTACTGTTTCCATCCCGCCCGCCTTGCCGACTATCAGATCGGACGAGAGCGCGCCGAATGGGGTGCCTTTCTTGATGTATTTCACGTCAGTCAGAAAATCGGGATCATCGAAACCGGAACCACCGATCATGCCCACCTTGACCACGAGCAGCCCTCCTTGAGGTGAAAAATTAACAAAACACTGCACCGAAAGAAGTGATTCTAAGATTGTGATGAATACGGTGTCAACACAAAGCATTCTTGCGAACAATTTGATAGTTAAACATCAGGCACATTTATGGTTGACATTGGAAAATTCTGTCAACTAGATTGCGGAATATATAAGAAGTTTCGTCTCTAAGAGACGACCCAACCGAGGGGAGGTTCTTCCTGCCGGTAAAGAGATCTCTTCAATTATTTCTCGCAATGGCTCTGATCGGGGCAGTTCTTACCCTTGTCTTGCAGGATTTTGCTCGGCCTGCGACGAATGGGGCATTCCCCGGGGTTGCAGGAACCGATTACAGTCTCAATGCGGATGACCTACTGAATGAAATTGAAAGCCCGAGCCTCAACAACACAGCGCGCATCGATCTTGCACAAGCCGAAAGCCCCCCGCGTACGGAACCTGTCCCCCCGCGTACCGGCATTTTTCCGGTCCGAATGTCAGCCATCCTCAAGGGAATCTCGAATTACGACGCGGTGGGGCCGGGCAAGACAATTGCGGGAGACGACAAACCGGACGGCCTGTTTGTCCTGAGCGTTCAAGCCCAAGACAAAGAGATCACGGCCATTGAAATAAGAAATACCGACGGCGTGGCGTCTGTATGGGATACTGTCCCCACTAGTACCCACTGGGCCATTGGTGTGGCGTCAGTGCAGGACCCTGTACGTTTGCTTAACAAGAAGGATGGAAGCGTCGCCATCAAAGTCCAGGACAGGATCGACCTGAATCTTTACGTCGCGGACAACGGCAGCATTGAAGGCGGTAAGACAAACTACCGGATCGCAGTGACGTTCAGCGACGGAGGCGTATCCTGGGCCCCTGTTCAGAGGGCAGCCCAGCCTTCATCCGAGCGCGCTCCCGAACAGGTTGCCACTCCCAACAAAGTCAACTTTCTGGGCACGTTTTTGGGGTTTGCATCCACTGACGCTGTGGGTCGATATGCCGGCTTGAAGCCGGACAACGAGGCCGATGCCGTTTTCGGGCTGGACATCGAGGTCTCTCCCAAGAATTTTATCACCGGCATTGAGATCGGCAGTATTGATGGGACGGGCAGGAAATGGAGTACCACCGGCACTCCCGAAAGTTGGGGCTTGGCCGTAGCATATCAGACCGCGCCTACAGCCATTTTAAACAGGACGGACGCATCTGTCAGAATTCCTATAGACGGCAGGGCGCAATTCTATTTGTACGTCGCGGACCCGGGTGACATCACCTCGACTCATCACCGGATGCGGATAATTGTGCATCTCGCCGACGGTTCCTCATATCAACAGGTTGTGCGGAGGCCTCCCGCCACAACGGCCACGGTGGTCCCAGGCGTCGAGGAACCTCCAAGGGCCAAGGGGGTGCTGATATGCGAATTCCGCGGATTCATTGCCGATCTTGTTAATACTTCGAATCGACCGGGCAAAGACGGATACCTGGACGGCACTTTTACGCTGAAGATTGAAGTGGACAACAAGAAGCTGGCAAAAGTGGATATAAGCGGGAATGACGGCGTGGTTCGCTGGTCCAGTGAAGGAAAACCCGGAACCATGTTTCTCGGGGTTGCATTTTACCCGCAAATCTACAAGCTCATCAACGAAAAAGGAGGCCTGATGCAGGTTCCTCTTTCAGGTCGGCGCACAATTTATCTGTATGCTGCGGACAACGGCATGCTTTCAGACCCGAAAGCCACGCTTTTGGTAACGGTCACATTTTCCGACAAATCTTCCCTGAATGCTGAGATCACAAAATAAGAAGGAATGTCCTAATTATTCAGAGATCATGACAGCGCTCGCTTATCCGTCCGATACAATCGGTTAATACACCATCTCAGGAACCAAAATTCTTCTTTTCCGGTAAAGCCCGATTCATGTCCTGTTGAAAGTCCTGTCGCAGCTAACCCCTTCTGAGACTGCGTCTCTTGACACTGTTACGCTCCTCGGGTATGGTTTAACTAATGCGTATTCGCGTGTCATTTGTCCGATCCAGTGCAAAGAAAGGGACGCGCTGCCTTAATCCGGCCGATAATAAGTTCAAATCCGTGTACGCCGGCATTTTGTCGTGCAGGCCGTCAGGGACCTCGCCGGCTATGACCGGGGTCTTTATGGGAGCAACCCGATGAGCCGCAGAAAGTTAAACGAACTTGACCCTTCTTTCAAACATCGAGTGGCCCGACAGCCCGGTGGCGAGGGAATTCGAGCGTGTTTCGGATGTAAGGCTTGCACAGCGGCCTGCCCGATAGAGACTGTGGAGAAGCGGTACGATCCCAGAAAAATCATAAGAATGGCCCTGCTCGGGATGGAAAAGGAAGTCCTTGAGAGCGATTTCATCTGGCTGTGTTCTTCTTGTTACGGATGCCACGAAGTATGCCCCCAGAATGTGAAATTCACCGAAGTGATGTTCGCTATCAAGAACCTTGCTGTCCAGGAAGCCTGCGTGCCGGCCGGTCTGACCGGACAAAGGAATTTGCTCAAGGAACGGGGGCGCCTTTATGAGGTCGGGGATTTCGAGAACGAAAAGCGCGCAAAACTGGGGCTGCCTTCGATCAAAGAGCATCCTGAAGACTATGAAGCTTTATTGTAGACGCGCGGCGCTCCGCGGCCCCGATCGATGCTGTTAAGTTTTCCCCTGACAATACGTGCGTGATCGTGTATGAATTGACTTTTGACACACTGTACGGATCGGTTGTCTCGAGCCGCTGCCAAGGGCCGCAAGCGGCCTGGCAGACCGGAAGAAAGTACTAATGGAAGCGCTTCTGTTTCTTGGATGCACGGTCCCGGTGAGGAACCTCAATTACGAGGTTGCGGCCCGGCTTACCGCTGAAAAATTAGGTATCACCTTTAAGGATCTTGAGGCTTTTGGCTGCTGCGGGTTTCCTTTGAAGTCCCTCAACACAAGAGACACCCTCGTAATTGCCGCCAGAAACCTTGCACTGGCTGAAAGGGAAGGACTCGAAATCTGTGCTCTATGCAATGCATGCGCGGGCACGCTCAGCGAAGCCGCGCATGTGCTGGATCATCATCCTGAACTGAAGGAAGAAGTTAACCGGCGTCTCAAGTCAGTAGGCCTCAAGTATGAAGGTCCTGTGAGAGTTCGCCACTACATGAGGCTTCTGTGGGAGGAAATTGGACTGGATGCTATCAGAGCCGCCGTTACCCGCCCCCTTTCAGACGTGGCCCTGGCGCCTCACTACGGATGCCATTATCTAAAGCCATCGGAACTCAATGTGGGCTTTGATTCCCCGGATGTGCCCAGAACGTTGAGCGAATTGATTTCTGTTACCGGCGCACAAACCATCGACTACACTTCCATGAAAGATTGTTGCGGAGGCGGCGTTCTCGGGGTCTCGGAAGAAGTTGCCAACGCTCTGGCAAGAGTGAAATTGGAGGAAGTGGCGCAGACCAAAGCCCATGCGCTGGTTCTTGTCTGCCCGTTCTGCAATGTGATGTACGAAGGCCAGCAGAAAAAAATCGCCAAAGCAGCAGGCGTAGATCTGAAAGTTCCTGTGGTTTATTATCCACAGATTTTAGGCTTGTCGCTCGGTATGTCGTCTGAAGAGCTAGGGTTCAAGCTCAATCGTGTAAAACCCGGTGATCTGTTGAAGATCGTTGAAGCATAGGAGGCTGCCATGGAATTCGAGGGTTATATGTTTCCGGACGACCTGAAGTACGAAAAGAATCATTTTTGGGCGAGAGTGGAGGGCGACCTGGTGGTCACCGGCGCGACTGAGTTCGTTTCCAAACAAGCTGGTGAGATCACTTTCGTGGATCTTCCTCAAGAGGACGACGACCTGAGCCAAGGGAAACCTTTCGGATCAATCGAATCCGGCAAATGGGTTGGTAGAATTTATGCGGTAGTTTCCGGGCAAGTCGCGGAGGTCAACCAAGACCTGGAAGATGAACCGGAAAAAATTAATGCGGATCCTTACGGAGATGGCTGGATTTGCAAGATTCGACCTTCAAATCTCGCTGGAGACATAGCCAATCTTATGAGTCCTGATGATTCCTTCAAACAGTTCGTTCTTGACGAGATCAAAAAAATCGAAGAACAGAAGAAGTAACAGCGGTTGATGTGAGCTAAAGGCCGTAAGTCGGGGAGGTTATCGGAAAATCTCTCAGCTTTCGGCCTTAATATTGCTCCATGCATTTGCATTGACCGCGCAAATGTTTCCTGATAGGGGTGGACTGCCCGGCTGGACAGGGACTAGTGTTCGTACTCCATGATGAGGTATTTACCATGGAAAACATGAACTTGCTGGATATAACGATTAAGTACTTCAATGTAATCGTCTTCGTGCTGTGCGTTTTGTTTGGCATGACATCCGTCTTTGCCTCCTGGATTGCTTGGCGGGAGATTCACCGCAGGAAAAACATCATCCGTAGCATTATTGCAGCCTATAATATAGCGGAAGACACTCTCGAAAGAGGTCGAACAGCCCGCGGCGACATTCAATTGGACCCCACCATCGTCCAGACGGTCTTCAACAGCATTCAGGAAATATTAAACGCGGTTTACGGTGAGATCACAGGCAAGTCAATTCCTGTCCGAGACGAGCGAACTCATGGATCGGAAAAATCTTCGGCTGTTAGTAAGTTCAAGAGCATTTTGAAACGAAAAGAAGGAACAGAGGGGCTCAACATCGATACAGCAGTCCCGAACCTAGTTGCTGAGGACAAAGAACATCGTGAAAGCTTCTCTCATCCATGAGCTGAAACGCCGCGCATAGTATAAGCCCTTCACAAATCGCCACCTTCACAGCCTGACGTGCCTAGGTTTCGACCGAACATTTGTTTGGTCACTCAATGCAGAAATCCGGCCTGCACGGCGCACCTTCACAGCTGGGAAAAAGTATGCTGTGGAAGTTAGATGGCGATTCAACATCTGAATAAACGTGGTATAATGTTTGGATTAGGTGGCTTTAGGGCCGGCGCTGTATTCACGATAGAATCGGGAGATCGCAAATGGAAACTGGGACTGAAACCGTAAAAAGAGGCCACGCTCAGATGCTCAAAGGTGGAGTAATTATGGATGTGGTCACTCCGGATCATGCGCGCATCGCAGAAGATGCCGGTGCTTGCGCGGTCATGGCATTGGAGCGAGTCCCTGCGGACATCCGCGCGCACGGCGGCGTGGCCCGAATGAGTGATCCAGGACTGATAGTCAAAATAATGGACGCGGTCACAATCCCGGTGATGGCGAAATGCCGCATAGGACACTTCGTAGAAGCTCAGATTCTGGAGGCAATCGGGGTTGATTACATAGATGAAAGCGAAGTTCTCACTCCCGCGGACGAAGCGCACCATATAGACAAACGGGGTTTTAAGGTCCCATTTGTTTGCGGATGTCGAAATCTCGGGGAAGCCCTCAGGAGAATCGGCGAGGGAGCGGCTATGATTCGCACCAAAGGAGAAGCCGGCACAGGTGACGTGGTTGAGGCAGTCCGGCACGCTCGAGCGGTACTGGGCGAAATACAACGTCTCACTACCATGAGAGGCGACGAACTGATGGCTTACAGTAAAGAGATCGGTGCTCCTTTCGAACTGGTTGAAGAGACCGCGAAAAAAGGACGGATGCCGGTCGTAAATTTCGCCGCGGGTGGGTTGGCCACCCCTGCGGACGCGGCAATGATGATGCAATTGGGAATGGACGGCGTGTTCGTGGGATCGGGAATATTCAAGAGCGGTAATCCTGCTGCGAGGGCCAAGGCTATAGTCGAAGCAGTGACCCACTTCAATGATGCGAAGATATTGGCCGAAGTGAGCAAGGGCCTGGGCGAAGCAATGGTCGGTATAGGGGTCTCCGAACTGCCGCAACAGGCTCGCTTGGCGGGCAGAGGCTGGTAAACGAGAATGAAGATAGGAGTGCTGGCACTTCAAGGAGATTTCCAGGAGCATTGCCAGGTCCTGAAACGGATCGGAGTGGAGTGCCGTGAGATACGCTTGCCTGAGGATATGTCAGACATTGACGGACTGATCATACCTGGCGGAGAAAGTACCACAGTGGGCAAGCTTGCGACTACCTTTGGATTGCTTGAACCATTACGGGATTTGTCGAAATCCATACCACTGTGGGGAACATGCGCCGGGCTGGTCTTTATGGCTCGGGACGTCGGCCACGATCAACCGATTTTGGGAATCATGGACATGGTAGTCCAGAGGAACGCATTCGGTCGACAAGTGGACAGTTTCGAGGAGGATCTTGATATTAAAGGGATCCCGGACGGACCCTTTCATGGAGTCTTTATAAGGGCGCCGATAATTCAAGATGTGGGCCCTGACGTAGAAGTCATGTGCCGTGTTCGTGACAAAAGGATCGTGGCCGCTCGGCAAGGCCGTTTGCTGGTGACGGCTTTTCACCCGGAGTTGACGGAAGATGATCGTCTGCATCGGT
>Ga0335070_10010099_pt1 | contig 11040 bp, 10 predicted proteins | sample Lox_Sample_13_FD_206722 | JGI IMG/M metagenome (GOLD analysis project Ga0335070, IMG submission 206722) | Soil microbial communities from Loxahatchee National Wildlife Refuge, Florida, United States - Lox_Sample_1.3 | ecosystem: Environmental > Terrestrial > Soil > Wetlands | place: USA... | reverse complement strand
GCGGTTCGCCATGCTCATGGCCGGCGAGCCGGACATCCGCCAGATCCTTGCCTTCCCGAAGGTGGCGAGCGGCTCCGACCCGCTCACCGGGGCGCCGACGCCCTACCCGGCGGCGGCCCTGCGGGAGCTCGGAATCCAGTCCATCGTCCCTTCCGATCAAGCGTAGGTGTCTTCCCGCCGATGGAGAAGTCATACTTCGTGACGCGCAAGCCGCGCGTCCCCGCGTCAACAGGAGGGTCAGCCGCAGATGGCCAGTGAAGGTCCGGGTCGGGCGGGAGCGCCGTCACTGACGTCGCTGCCCCGGTTCGAGGACATCCCCCAGGTCGGGGAAGGACTCGACGCGGAGAAGGTGCAGGAGGCGTTCGACGCGTTCCGCCGCCACGCCGCGCAGCTGCAGGCGCAGCTCCGCGTGCTCCAGGTCGCCGGCACGCGCCCCGGAGGCGGGGCCGCGGTCGAGGCGACCGGGCATGCGGTGCGCATGGACGCGCTCCACATGATTCGCGCCGCAGCCGAGTTCGCAGACACGATCGAACGCGACGCGCAGAACGCGTCCGCGACCCAGCTCGCGCGCACCGAGGAGGAGGTGAGCCGCCGCCAGCGCGACCTGCAGGAGCGCGAGGCCGAGATCGAGCGGTACCGCCAGGAGAGCGAGCGCCAGCGCGCCGACATGCTCAACACCGCGCGCAACGAGTCGCGCGAACTGCTGGCGAAGGCGCACGCCGACGCGACGCGAGAGGTGCAGGAGGCCGAGGCCAAGGGCAACCGGCTCCTCGAGCAGTCGCGCCACCAGGCGACGGAGCTCACGAACGCCGCACGGGCCGAGGTCGAGCAGACGCTGGAGTGGGCGCGCGCCCAGGCGTCCGCGATCCTCGCGCGGGCACAGCACGGCGCCGAGCAGCTGCTCGCCGCCGCCGGCCTGGGAGAGGACGCGATCTCCCAGGTCGCGAGCGCGATCGTCCAGGCCGCCGGGCAGGCGGCCGAGGGCGGACGGCCGGCGCCGCCGGCGTCCGCGCCGCCGCCGGTCGCCGCGGTCGCCGCGCCGCCGCCTCCTCCGCGCGACGAGCCTCCCGCGCCGCGCGAGGAGCCTCCGGTCGCGCCGCCGCCGACGTTCACCGCTCCGCCGGTGACGTCCGTGCCGCCGACGTCGCCGCCGGTGAGCGAGCCCCCGGCCGCTCCTGCGAAGGAGCCGGAGGCAGACGCGGGCGAGGAGCCCGCCGACACCGAGAGCTAGGCCGAACGCATGCGGCGCGTCTTCGGCCCACGGACAATCGTCGAGGCCGCGTTCCTCGTTGCGGTGCCCGTCGTCGCGCTCGTCGCGGGGTTGAGCGCATACGCGATCGTCGGCGCGAGCGCCGTGGCGTACCTCCTGGTGCTCGCCGTCGAGGCGATCATCTGGCGCGAGGGCGCGGCCGGGTCGGGTCGGCGTCGCGCCGAGCCGGCACCGAAGGCGGAGCCGGCCGCGGCGCCTGCGCCGGTCGCCGCTGCGGCCGCGGCGGAGGCGGGCGTCGAGCACGTGCGTGTGCTCCCGCGCGAGGAGCCGCAGTTCGTCGCCGCACCCGAGCCGGAGCTCGAGCCGGCGCCGGAGCCGCAGCTCGAGGCCGAGCCGGAGCAGCAGCCGGAGCCCGAGCCGGAGCCGGAGCCGGAACCCGAGCGGCCGCCGCTCGTCGCCGTCCCCGCGCCGGAGCCCGAGCCCGCGGCGGAGCCGGAGCCCGAGCCGGAGGTCGCCGCCGTCGTCCCGATCGGCGTCGGCGCCGCGCCGCGCAACTGGAACGTCTGGGATCTCGAGCGGCTCGCGCGCGAGCACGCGGGCGCGGACGCCGTGCGCGACGAGGAGCGCACCTACCTGCTCATGTACCTCCGCGACTACGCCGACGCGGGCGGCTCGCTGCCCCTCGACTTCGACGGCCTCGTCCGCGACAGCTTCGGCGATCTCGTCGGCCGGTGACGATCACCGTCCGGGCGCTGGCCCTCGCGGTGCTCGCCGTCCTCGCGGTGCTCGCCGCCGTCGCCTACATGGTCTGGCCGCGTCATCACTCGAGCACGTCGACCGGCGGTCCGTGGTACACGGCGCTTGCCTCGGCGTTCGCGCCGTCGAGCGGCACGAGGACGAGCGCCTGCGGCGTGAAGATCGGCCCCGACACGGTCGGCGTCGCCCATCCGCGCCTGCCGTGCGGCGTGCGGATCGTCGTCGAATACCACGGCACCGACGTCGCGACGCGGGTGATCGACCGGGGCGCGGTCGTCCCCGGCCACGACTTCGACCTGACCCAGGCGCTCGCCCGCCGGCTCGGCCTGCAGGGCACGCAGACGATCCACTGGCGCTTCGCCCGGTAGCACGTCGCCCGTTCGGAGGATTCTCGCAGCGGCCCGAGGCTGTACAGTGCGCCCGCTCGACCCTGTGCGTCGGCTCCGGGCCTCAATGTAGAACCAACGCCTACATGAAGGGAGCACGGGTCCCGACGGAGGCCGCCGAGCGGTCGAAGGAGGGCCTGGCACCCACCTGGTTCGCCAGGTTCACATAGCCCGGGTCGATCGGCAGGGTGGAGTCTGGGGCGGGGCCGCCCCTCCAAATCGGAGGGAGCCCTCGCCCCATCTTCGTTACCGTGACGCCGTGATCGAGACGTTCGGAGATTCCACGCGCGCCGGCGAGTGGGCCGCCGTCCGGCTGGCGATCGACGGCGACCGCATCGTCGACGCCGACGCGGAGGGGCTGGAGCGGCCGCTCGCCGGGCTGACGCTGCTCGAGGCGGCGGCGGTCGGCGGCGAGACGCTCGCGGTCGACGCGCTCGCGGCGGCGCTCGGGCCGGTGTTCCGCGCGGAGCCGCAGCCGGGACGGACGGCGGTGGCGATGAGCGGCGGGGTCGACAGCGCCGTCGCGCTGCTGCGCGCGCTGCCGGACGCGGTGGGCGTGACGCTGCGGCTCTGGCTCGACCCGGACGGGCCGGACGCCGAGCGGGCGTGCTGCTCGCCCGAGGCGGTGCTCGCCGCGCGGGAGACGTGCCACCGGCTCGGGATCCCGCACGTGACGCTCGACCTGCGCGAGGAGTTCCGGCGCGCGGTCGTCACGCCGTTCGTCCGCGGCTACGCGCGCGGCGAGACGCCGAATCCGTGCATCCGCTGCAACGGCGGCTTTCGCTTCGCCGAGCTGCTCGCGTTCGCCGCGCGCGCCGGCTGCGACCGGCTGGCGACGGGCCACTACGCGCGCATCGCCGAGCACCGCGGCCGGGTGCTCCTCCATCGCGGCGCCGATGCCGCGAAGGACCAGTCGTACATGCTCGCGCGCCTCGACCCCGAGCGGCTCGGCGCCGTCTGGTTCCCGCTCGGCGACCAGGACAAGGCGGCGACGCGCGCCGAGGCGGAGCGTGCGGGGCTCGCGGTGGCCCGGCGGGCCGACAGCCAGGAGGCGTGCTTCCTCGCCGGCGACGACTACCGCTCGTTCCTCGGCCGCCACGGGCTCGCGCCGCGGGAGGGCGCCGTCGTCGACGAGAGCGGCGCCCCGCTCGGCCGTCACGCCGGCTACTGGCGGTTCACGCCCGGCCAGCGCCGGGGCGTCGGCGTCGCGGCGGGGCGGCCGCTGTACGTCCTCGGCTCCGACGCGGCCGCGAACATCGTCGTCGTCGGGCCGCGCGAGTCGCTCGCCCGCCGACGCGTTGCCGCAGCGGGGCGGCTCTACTCCGGCGCGGAGCGGGTGGAGGCGAAGCTCCGCTACCGGTCGCCGGCGGTCGCCGCGCGGGTCACGCCGACCTCCGGCGGCTTCGAGCTCGAGCTCGACGAGCCGGCCTACGGCGTCGCCGCCGGCCAGGCTGCCGTCCTCTACGAGGGCGACGCCGTCGTCGGCTGCGGCCTCGTCACGGCCTCGTCGGCCGCGGCGGACTAGTATCGGCACCGATGCTGGCCTCGTCGTTCACCACGGGCGATCTCTGGCGCGTCGCCCTCGCCGTGTTCCTCTTCGCGGTCGGGATCGCGCTCGCGTACCTCCTCGTCCGCCTGTCCCGCACGGCCGACAGCGTCACCGACCTGATCGAGGGGACGGAGAAGGAGGTGCTGCCGGTGATCGAGAAGGTCGGCGGCAGCGTCGACCGCGTCAACACCCAGCTCGACAAGGTCGACCGGGTGACGGACAGCGCGGTGGACGTCGCCGACAGCGTCGACACCGCGGTGCGGGCGGTGAGCATGGCGATCACGAAGCCGGTGCAGAAGGTCTCCGGCTTCGCCACCGGCGTCACTCACGGCGCCGCCGACTTCAAGACGAAGCGCGGCTGGAAGCACGCGGTGCGGGCCGGCAAGGAGGCCGCCGCGCGCCGCGAGCAGGAGATCGCCGACGATCTCCGCGACGCCGGCAAGGCGCCGCCCGCTTAGCGCTCCGCCGCGAAGCCGAGGTTGAGCAGGCGCGTCGCGTCCGCGTACATGTTCCCCGAGTCGAGGACGACGGCGACGAGCGAGACCTTCCCGCGCGTCGCGGAGGCGACGAGGCACCAGCCCGACTTGTGCGTGTACCCGGTCTTGACGCCGGTCGCGCCGCGGTACCGCGTCAGCATCAGGTTGTTGTTGACGTAGATCTTCGAGTACGTCGGCGCCGTCCACGACACGCGCTCGACCCTCGTGCGCACGATCCGGCGGAAGCGCGGGTTCTCCATCGCCACTCGGGTCAGTCCCGCGAGATCCCACGCGCTCGAGTAGTTGTCCGTGTCCACGACGCCGCTCGGCGTCGAGAAGTGCGTGTCGCGCAGCCCCAGCCGCCGCGCCTCGGCGTTCATCTCGCGGACGAACGTCCACTTGTCGCCGCCGGCGGCGATCGCGAGCGCCAGCGCGTCGTCGTTCCCCGAGTAGAGGAGCATCGAGTAGAAGAGCTTCCACGCGGGCACGCGCTCGCCGGCGCGCAGGCCCTCGCGCACGAGCGGGACGCGCGGGACGGACGGGTCGACGGTGACGACGTCGTCCGGCGCGAGCTTCCGGAGCGCGAGCAGCGCGGTCATGATCTTCGTCGTCGACGCGACGTGCCGGTGCTCGTGCGGGCGGAGCTGCCAGAGCACCCGGCCGGTGTCCGCGTCGACGAGGATCGCCGACTGCGCGAGCAGCGGCTGCCGCAACCGGCCCTGGAGGAGCGGCGTCCCGGTGACGAGATGCTCCGGCGCGAGCTTCGGCAGCGCCCGCAGGGCCACGTGCGTCGCCGCCGCATGCCGCGCGGGCGGCGGCGCCGCGGCGGCGGGGGGCGGCGGGCGGCGCGCTCCGGTCCAGGCGCCGGCGGCGAGCGCGAGCAGGACGAGGGCGCCGACCGGCGCGAGGCGCCGGTAGCGGTAGCGGTAGCGCCTGCGACGCGGCATCGATCGAGGATACGTCGCGGGCACGCCGACACCTTCCCGCCGGAGACCGTCCCTACAATTGCCCGCGATGCGCAGCTCGGCCGAGATCCGCGAGGGCTTCCTCTCCTTCTTCGAGGAGAAGGGCCACCTGCGCCGCCCGTCGGCGTCGCTGATCCCGCGCGCCGACGACCGCTCGACGCTCTACATCTCGGCCGGGATGCAGCCGCAGATGCCGTTCTTCCTCGGCCGCGAGGCGCCGCCCGCGCCGCTGACCACGACCGTCCAGAAGGTCTTCCGCACGCCCGACATCGACGAGGTCGGCCTCGACACGTACCACCTGACCTTCTTCGAGATGCTCGGCAACTTCTCGTTCGGGCAGTACTTCAAGGAAGGCGCGATCGCATACGCGACCGAGTTCGTCCAGGAGCGCCTGAAGCTCGACTGGGACCGGCTGTGGGTCACCGTCCATGCCGGAGACCCGGAGCTGAAGCTCGGCCCGGACCAGGTCGCGATCGACCTCTGGGAGAAGATCGGCATGCCGGCGGAGCGGATCGTGCCGCTGCCGTCGTCGGAGAACTTCTGGTCGGTCGGCGGCCCGGGCCCGTGCGGCCCCGACTCGGAGATCTACTACGACTGGGGTGTCGAGGTCGGCTGCGCCGAGGGGTGCTTGCCGGGCTGCTCGCGCTGCGAGCGCTTCCTCGAGTTCTGGAACCTCGTCTTCATGGAGTACGAGCTCCATCCCGACGGGACGCTGACGCCGCTACCGCAGCAGAACATCGACACGGGCATGGGTGTCGAGCGAATCTCCCGGATCGTCCAGCAGGTGCCGTCGGTCTACGACACCGACGGCTACCAGACGATCATGGCGTGGATCGCCGCGGCGTCCGGCGTCGCGTACGGCGACTCGCCCGACGCGACGAAGGCGCACCGCGTCCTCGCCGACCACGGGCGCGGCATGACCTTCATCGCCGCCGAGGGGGTGACGCCGTCGAACGAGGGGCGCGGCTACGTCCTGCGGCGCATCATCCGCCGCGCGGCGCAGCACGGCCTGCGGATCGGCATGCAGCCGCCGTTCCTCGACGGGCTCGCCGACTCCGTGATCGAGGAGATGGGCGTCGCCTACCCGGAGCTCGTCGAGCACCGCGGGGACATCCACCGCGTGCTCACCGCCGAGGAGGAGCGGTTCGGCGAGACGCTCGAGCGCGGCATGAAGCTGTTCGACGAGGCGGCCGCCCGCGGCGAGATCACCGGCGACGACGCGTTCACGCTCCAGGCGACGTACGGCTTCCCGATCGAGTTGACGATGGAGCTCGCGCGCGAGCGCGGACTCGGTGTCAACGACGAGGAGTTCACGCGGCTGATGGCGGAGCACCGCGAGATCTCGCGCGCCGGCGTCGCCGGCGGCAACGTGCAGCGCGCGGCCGAGTTCGCGTCGAGCGCGGGCTTCCGGACGGAGTTCGTCGGCTACGAGAAGACCGAGGTGCTCACGCAGATCGGCGCGCTCGAGGAGCTCGGCGGCGGGCTCTTCCTCGCGAAGCTGCGCGAGTCGCCGTTCTACCCGGCGGGCGGCGGCCAGGTCACCGACGCAGGCGTGCTCGAGAAGGAGGACGGCGCGCGCGCCGAGCTGCGCGAGGCGTACCGCTTCGACGGCGATCAGGCGCTCCTGTTCGAGGCTGTGGCTGGAAGCGGAGGCGGCGCTGGGGAGTTTGCCGTCGGCGATCGGGTGAAGGCGGTCGTGCCGTGGTCGGTGCGGTTCCCGACGATGGCGAACCACACCGCGACGCACGTCCTCCACGAGTGCCTCCGCGAGGTGCTCGGCGACCACGTGAAGCAGGCGGGGTCGGCGGTGCGGCCGGACAAGCTGCGGTTCGACTTCACCCACCCGCAGGCGCTCACCGCGGCGGAGCGTGCGGAGGTCGAGAAGCGCGCGAACGAGAAGATCTTCGCGAACCTGCCGGTGCGGATCTACGAGACGCCGATCGAGGAGGCGCGGAAGCTCGGCGCGATGATGCTGTTCGGCGAGAAGTACGGCGACATCGTCCGCGTCGTCGACATCGACGGCTGGTCGGTCGAGCTCTGCGGCGGCACGCACGTGCGCTCGACGGCGGAGATCGGGCCGTTCGCGATCCTCGGCGAGAGCTCCGTCGGCGCCGGCGCGCGGCGGATCGAGGCGGTGACGGCCGGCGAGGCGTTCGCGTACCTCCACGAGCGCGCGCGCGAGGCCGATCTGCTCCGCGACGAGCTCGAGCGCGTCCGCAAGGAGCCGCGGAAGGGCCCGGCCGAGGCCGCCGTCGAGTTCGAGATCGTCGACCGCGAGGGGCCGGTCGTCTTCGCCGAGGCGAAGGAGCTGAAGGGCGGGCCGCTGCGCGACCTCTCCGACCGGCTGCGCCGGCAGGAGAAGGCGGACGGCGCGTTCGTCGCGTCGGTCGACGACGGGCGCGCCTACCTCGTCGTCAACCTCGACGACTCGCTCGTCGGACGCGGCCTCGACGCCGTGCAGCTCGTGCGGGAGCTCGGCAAGCACATCGGCGGCGGCGGGGGCGGCAGGCCGACGCTGGCCGAGGCGGGCGGCAAGAATCCGGGCGGCGTGCGGGACGCGCTCGCGGCGGGGAAGAAGGCGGTCGCGGCGGCGCTGCAGTGAAGGTGATGGCGCTCGACTTCGGATCGGCCAGGACCGGAGTGGCCGTGTCCGATCCGACCGGGCTGATCGCGCGCCCGCTCTGCGTCGTCGAGCGCGCCGCCACCGACCCGGGCCTCGCCGAGCTCGCGCGCCTCGTCCGCGACGAGGAGCCGGAGGAGGTCGTCGTCGGCCACCCGCTGACGCTGCGCGGCGAGCGCGGCGAGCAGGCGCGGGTGACGGAGCGGTTCGCGGACTCGCTGCGCGCGCTCGTCGACGTGCCGGTTGTCCTGTTCGACGAGCGGTTCACCACCGACCTCGCGCAGCAGTCGCCTTCGGGAGCGCCCGAGGACGCGCGCGCGGCGGCGCATCTCCTCTCCAGCTATCTCGCGTGGTCGAGCGGCGACCCGGCGTGATGCCGCCGAAGCCGGGGCCGCCGCCCCGGCCTCCGGAGCCGCGGCGGCGCGTGCTCGCCCGGCGCGGGATCGTCGTCGGCTGTCTGGTCGTCCTGCTCGGGATCGCGGCCGCGCTCGGGATCGGGCTGACGCGCGGCTCCGGCGGCTCGTCCACGCCGCCGACGACGGTCGCGGCGCCGAAGCCGTTCCGCGTCGTCTTCCCGGAAGGGTTCTCCCGCGCGGAGATGGCGCATCGCGTCCAGGTCGTCGCCGGGATCGCGCACCGCGAGCGCGGCGTCCGACCGCTCCTCTCCAGCAGGACGTACCTCCGCGCCTCCGGGCCGCGGCGGATCCCCGGGTTCGGCGCGAAGAAGCGCCCGCTCGAGGGCTTCCTCTTCCCCGCGACGTACGACTTCCTCGCGAACACGACGTCGGCGCAGCTCGTCCGCGCGCAGCTGCAGGCGTTCCAGCGGAACTGGCGGAGCGTCGATCTCGCGTACGCGCGGTCGAAGAACCTCACGCCGTACGACGTGCTGATCATCGCCTCGCTCGTCGAGAAGGAGGCGCTCGCGCCGGACGAGCGGCCGAAGATCGCGCGGGTGATCTACAACCGGCTGCACGCGCACATGAACCTCGGTATCGACGCGACGACGCGGTACGGGCTGCACGTTCCCGCCACGAAGTCGCTGACGGAGTCCGAGCTGAACAGCACCAACCCGTACAACACGCGCAATCCGCGGATCATCGGGCTGCCGCCGACGCCGATCGCGAACCCGGGCCTCGCCTCGATCCAGGCGGCCGCGCACCCGGCGCCGGGCGACTGGCTCTACTTCGTCCGCAAGCCGGACCTCGTCCACCACTACTTCACGGCGAGCTACCAGGACTTCCTCCGCTACGAGGCCGCGCACGGCTACGCGCCGCATCCGTAGCGCGGCGGTTGTGGACGGCCGACACGCGTGAGAGCATCTGCTCGCTCGGACGTCGATCGGGTGGGTGGTGGATCTCCACTTCGGAACGGTGCAGGTGGTGGCAGGCGCGGTGTTCGCCGTCTTCGCCGTTGCGTTCGCGGCGGTGTTCGTCGTCGTCGCGGTCAAGTCGCGAGACGACATCCCGTACGAGCGCGTCCAGGGGCCGGGCTACTGGCTGCGGAAGCGCTGGCTCGCGTTCCTGACGGTCGTCATCGTCTGCGTGCTGGGGGTGACGTTCTTCGAGCTGCCGTACCCGAGCCGCGCTGCCTCGGGGACGGTCGTCGTCAAGGTGACCGGCGGTCAGTTCTTCTGGTCGCTCGTGCCGGACCGGGTGCGCGCCGGGACGCCGGTGCGGTTCGACGTCACGTCGGTCGACGTCAACCACGGCTTCGGCGTCTACGACCCGCACGGCCGCTTCATCGGCTCCGTGCAGGCGATGCCGGGCTACCACAACAAGCTCGATCTGACGCTCGACGCGCCGGGCCGGTACGCGATCCGCTGCATGGAGTTCTGCGGCCTGAACCACGCGACGATGGAGGGCTCCTTCACGGTGGTGAGGCGCTAGTGGCGACGGCGAGCGTCGCCGTCCTCCATCCGCGCGCCGCCGAGTCGACGGCCGCCCAGCCCACGCCGGACCGGCGCGTGGGCCTGCTCTTCGCGGGCACGGGAATCGCCATCTTCGCGGTGATGGGCCTGTTCGGGCTCGTCATGCGCCTGACCCAGGCGACGGTGCTCGACGTCTCGCCGTCGTGGTTCTACCGGCTGATGACCGTCCATGGTGACGGCATGCTGACCGGCGCGCTGCTCGCGATGATGGGCGCGCTCTGGTTCGTGCTGCGCGACACCGTCGCGCTCCGCGCGGGGCGCGCGCTCGCGTGCTATGCGCTCATCCTCACCGGAGCGGTCTGCGTGATCGTCGCGGTACTGATCGGCGGCTTCGCGGCCGGCTGGACGTTCCTGTACCCGTTGCCGTTCCACTCGGCGGGGCAGTGGCCAACCTGGGCGACCACGGTCTACCTCGTCGGGTTGCTCGTCGTCGGTGTCGGCTTCTTCGTCTTCTGCGCCGACGTGCTCGCGACGACGACGACGACCTACGGCGGCCTCGCGCGGACGCTCGGCATCCCGTACCTCCGGGGACGCGACGACTCGCCGGCCCCGCCGCAGGCGATCGCCGCCGCCGTCGTGTCGATCGACGGCCTGTTCGCGAGCGCCGTCGGCGCGACGATCGTCCTCGCGGAGATCGGGCAGACGTACGACCACCGCGTGCGGCTCGACGCGCTGTGGGCGAAGAACCTCACCTACTTCTTCGGCCACGAGACGGCGAACCTGATCATGTACCTCGCGGCCGGCGCCGTGTACGTGATCCTGCCGCGCTACGCGGGTCGCCCGTGGCGGACGACGAAGCCGCTCGCCGCAGCGTGGCTCGCGACGCTCGTTCTGCTCGTCACCGCTTACTCGCACCACCTGTACCTGGACTTCGTCCAGCCGCAATGGGCGGAGATCGTCTCGGAGATCTCGTCCTCGCTCGCGGCGCTGCCGGTCGCCGTCGTGACCATCTACACCGGGGTGATGCTCGTCTGGGGCTCGCGGTACCGCTGGACGCTCTCCTCGACTCTGCTCTACCTCGGCTTCGCCGGCTGGGCGATCGGCGGCACCGGCGCGTTGATCGACTCGCTGATCCCGCTCAACTTCCGCTTCCACAACACCGACTGGGTTGTCGCGCACTTCCACACGTACCTGCTGCTGACGGTGATCTT
>Ga0335070_10010097_pt1 | contig 11041 bp, 8 predicted proteins | sample Lox_Sample_13_FD_206722 | JGI IMG/M metagenome (GOLD analysis project Ga0335070, IMG submission 206722) | Soil microbial communities from Loxahatchee National Wildlife Refuge, Florida, United States - Lox_Sample_1.3 | ecosystem: Environmental > Terrestrial > Soil > Wetlands | place: USA: Florida... | reverse complement strand
CGTGATCATGACCGGTCCCGCGCTGATGCAGTGGGGCACCGAGGAGCAGAAGCAGCGCTACCTGCAGAAGATCCTGAGCGCTGAGGAGATCTGGTGCGAGGGGATGTCGGAGCCTGCCGCCGGATCGGACCTGGCCGCGCTGCAGACCCGCGCCGTGCTCGAAGGCGACAGCTTCGTCGTCAACGGCCAGAAGGTCTGGACCACGCTCGCCCATCGCTCGCAGTTCTGCCAGCTCTTCGTGCGCACCGACCCCGACGTTCCCCGCCATAAGGGATTGAGCTGCCTGTTGGTGGATATGAAAAGCTCCGGCGTCACCGTGCGCCCGCTCAGACAGATAACCGGCGATTCCGAGTTCAACGAAATCTTTTTCGAGGATGTGCGCGTGCCCAAGCAGAACCTGCTCGGGCCGCTCAACCAGGGGTGGCAGGTGCTGGTCTCCACGCTGATGCACGAGCGATTCGGGATCGGCGAGACGATCGGCGGCACCGAGCAGACCCTCGCGCAAATGGTCGAGATCGCGCGCGGCGCGATCATCGATGGGCGCGCGGCGGCCGAGGACGATGAGATCCGCCAGCAGCTCGCGCAGTTCGCGATCGAAGTCGCGGCAAAAAAATACAACGGCCTGCGCGCGCTGACGCGCCGGCTGAAGGGTCAACTGCCCGGCCCGGAAAGCTCGATCGGCAAGCTGGTCTCGACCGAGCTGACGCAGCGGATGGTCAAGTTCTCGGGGCGGCTGCTCGGCGAGTTCGCGCTGCTCGAGCGCCGCTCGCCGTTTGCGCCTGACGGCGACTGGCTGCGGCGCATCCTTTACAGCGAGAGCATGACGATCGCGGGCGGGACCTCGGCGGTGCAGAAGAACATGATCGGCGAGCGTATCCTGCAGCTGCCCAAAGGCTGAGGCCCGCGTTCGCCGGCCCGCCGCAGACCTTTTTTGGGACCTGCGCTGCACTTGTCCCGTGCGCCAAGTTCTGTCACAAACTTCGCCAAACGGCCTTGCCTGGCGTGACGCAAAGCCGCCCGGGCATTTCATTTTGCGTTGACACGTTGTGTTCAAGGAGAGTCTGCGATGCTGCGCACAAGGCTGACTGCCTGCCTCGGAACCGTTGGGGCGCTCCTGCTGCTCGCCGTTTCGGCGCATGCGGACGACGCTGCGGCTACGATCAACAGCGGCGATACCAGTTGGCTGTTGACCTCGTCTGCGCTGGTGTTGCTGATGACGGCGCCCGGTCTCGCGCTGTTCTACGGCGGGATGGTGCGGCGCAAGAACGTGCTGGCGATCCTGATGCAGAGCTTCATCCTGGCCGCACTGGTTTCGATCCAGTGGGTCCTGTTCGGCTACAGCCTCGCGTTCTCGCCCGGCAACGCGCTGATCGGCGGTCTGCACTGGATCGGACTACGCGGGGTGAGCGCGACGCAGGCGTACCCCGCCTACGCCGCGACCGTTCCGCATCAGGCCTACATGATTTTCCAGTGCATGTTCGCCGTGATCACGCCGGCGCTGATCACGGGCGCCTTCGCCGAGCGCATCTCGTTCAAGGGCTTCCTGGTCTTCAGCCTGCTCTGGATGACCCTGATCTACGATCCGCTGGCGCACTGGGTATGGGGCGTTGACGGCTGGCTGCATCGCTTGGGTGCGCTGGATTTCGCGGGCGGCACAGTGGTGCACATTTCTTCGGGGACCTCCGCGCTCGCCGCCGCGCTGATCGTCGGGCAGCGGCGCGGCCTTTGGCGCGAGCCGATGCCGCCGCACAACCTGACCCTGACGCTGACCGGGGCCGGGCTGTTGTGGTTCGGATGGTTCGGCTTCAACGCCGGGAGCGCGCTTGCCGCCAACGGGCTTGCGACCTCGGCCTTCGTCGCGACCCATCTGGGGGCGGCCGCGGCGGCGCTCGGATGGGTCTTCGCGGAATGGATCATGCTCGGCAAGCCGACCACGCTCGGTGTTGCGAGCGGCGTGGTCGCCGGCCTGGTCGCGATCACTCCGGCCTCGGGGTATGTGGGACCGATCTCGGCGATAGTGATCGGCGCCGCGGCGGGGGTGCTGTGCTTTTTTGCAGTGCGGATGAAGCGGCGCTTCGGCTACGACGACGCGCTCGACGTCGTCGGCGTACACGCGGTGGGCGGCATCTGGGGCGCGCTGGCGACCGGTCTCTTCGCCAGCGTCGCGGTCAATGCGGCCGGCGCCGACGGTCTGTTCTTCGGCAACCCGGGCCAGTTGGTAATCCAGGCCGTCGCGGTCACGGCCAGCATCGCGTTCGCCTTCCTCGGCAGCCTGGTGCTGCTCGGATTGACCGATGCGCTGGTGGGATTGCGGGTGAGCGACGAGGCCGAACGGGTCGGGCTCGACCTCAGCGAGCACGAAGAGAATGCGTACGAACTGGGGGCGTAGGCGCTAGTGTGGTGTCCCGCAGATAACTTACCTATCCGGAAAAGCGTTAGGGTGTCATTCCGAGGGAGTCAGCGACCGAGGAATCCCGGATCTTTATTCGTTTTTCGTGGAAGCCGGGATTCCTCGCTGCGCTCGGAATGACGGCCTCGATATCTCTCGATATCTTGGGATGAAACGTATTTCACAGGACACCACACTAGCGCTGCATCGCCTGAAACAGCAGCGGCGCGGCCTCCGACATGATCTCGCCGAGGATCTCCGAGAGCGGCTTGGTCGGGACGGCGAGCTTGTCGGCGAGCGCTCGCATGATCCGCAGGTAATGTTCCTTGGTGCCGGCGCCGATCGAACCCAGCCGGTCGGTCTCCATAACCTCGACGAAGCGGCGATGGACCTCGTAGATTTCGCGATCGAGAGGGTCCGAAAACGGATTGGGCTGGTCGAATTTCCTGCCCTTGGAAGTCATCGTTGATACACCCGATTTGGATTGGACGCGCCGCGCGCGCCCGCGATCCAGTATATCAGCCCGATGCGCGGGCCGGCGAGACGGTCCTTGCCGTCACTTTTTGAAGGTCAGCTTGTGTACTCAAGATCGGCTCTCATCCGTCTGATTGCCGTTTGCGCCCCATCATGTCTTTGACCGACATCACATGTGCGGTTGATGCAGCGAGGATCACCAGGGTGGCGCGGTGCACGTCGGCCGCCGGCATCGTCCCAAATCCTCTGTCCGGGTAGTCAACGGTCGCGGTCGCGTCGGAAAGAAAGATCACGCGATAGTTGCGGAACATCGCGTCGCGGGCAGTCGCATGGCAGCAATTTTCGGTGGTTGTCCCCGAGATGATAACCGTATCGACGCCCCACTCGCGCAGGATGATCTCGAGGTCGGTGCCAAAAAACGCGCTATAGCGATGCTTCCTGATGACATGCTCGCCCGGGGCGGGAGCCAACTCGCGATAGATCTCCGCTCCGGGTGTGCCATCGACCAAGGCCGCACGCTTCGCGATCGGCGGATATATGTCATCGAAGAGTCCCATGTCGCATCCGTCATGGCGGTGCACATGAGCGGTGTAGATGACTCTGATTTTGGCGTCGCGGCAGATGGCGAGCGCTTCGGCAATCTTCGGCACCGCGGCCCGTGCCGCTGGCGTTTCCATCGCCGCGCCGGCCGCCACAAAGTCGGTTTGCATATCGACCACGATCATCGCGGTTTTTCTCGGCTCGATCGCGTCAATTCGCATTGCTCACCTCCGCGCGGAAAAGACCCTCAGTCTCGCTGCCCCATAACTATGTTCGTGGCGTTCGTCTTATCGGCATGTTCGAGGTGGGCCGGACGTCAAGGTCACATGCGGCGGGCGCGGGCCGGCCCGTTTCGGTCAGAACAGGTAGCGGCGGGTGTTGACGCTGATCATCACGCCCATCGCCGCCATCATCGCGATCAGCGACGAACCCCCGTAGCTCACCAGCGGCAGCGGGATTCCCACCACCGGCAGCACCCCGCTCGCCATCCCGACGTTGATCGCGACCTGCCAGAACACGATTGCGGTCAGACCCACGGCGAGCAGTTGTCCGAAACGGTCGCGGGCATGGCGCGCGATCCAGAGGCCGCGCGCGATAACTCCCACATACAGCGCCATCAGCACCATCGATCCAGCGAAGCCAAATTCTTCGGCGAAGACCGAAAAGATGAAATCGGTGGTTTGTTCGGGAAGGAAATTCAGCCGCGCCTGAGTGCCCTTGAGAAAGCCCTTGCCCCACGCGCCGCCGGCGCCGATCGCGATCTCGGACTGGATGATGTGGTAGCCCGCGCCGAGCGGATCGGACTGCGGGTTGAGGAAGCTCACAAGGCGCTGCTTCTGGTAGGGTTTGAGGAAGTGCCATCCCGCCGGCGCGGCCAGCGCAGCGGCGAGCGTCGCAACCAGCAGCACGCGTCCATTGAGGCCGCTGGTGAAGACCAGCGTCGCCGTCGCCATCATCAGAACGATCCCGGTGCCGAGGTCCGGCTGCTTGAGCACCAGGACCAACGGCACGCCCAGCAGCACCGCTGGGATGATCATCTGGCGAAAGCTCCATCCGCCGCGCGGAGGCTCTTCGCGCAGGTACCGAACCATTACCAGCACCAGCGCGATTTTGGCCAGTTCCGACGGCTCCAGCCTGAGCACGCCGAGGTTGAGCCATCGGCGCGAACCGCCGGTCACGTGCCCCGCCACCATCACCGCCGCCAGCAGCCCGACCGTAAGCGCGTAGAGCGGGTACGCGTAGGTCGCGAGCGCGCGGTAGTCGAAGAATGCCGCCGCCGCCATCAGCGCCGCGCCCACGCCGATCCAGACGAGCTGGCGCACGACGAGCGGATCGAGCGCGTGCTTGGTGCCGCCCCACGAGGCGCTAAGCACGCTCAGGAGGCCGACGCCGGCGAGCCCGAGCGTCATCAGGAACAGGGTCCAGTCGAAGTGGTAAACGAGCCGCCGATCGAGAGCCATCGCGGTTGCGCTCAGTCGCTCCGGTCGGCGACCGTGCCCTCGGGCGGGCTCTCGGGGTCGGAGCCGGGCGCCTCTTGCGGCGCCGCGGGTGGAGTCACGGCCGGTTTGCTGCCCGGCGGCGGATAGATCTCGAAGAACTTCTGCATGACGTCGTGTACGACCGGTGCCGCCGCACTGCCGCCGTGTCCGCCGTGCTCGATCACGGCGGCGACGACGATCTGCGGATGCTCCGCGGGCGCGTAGGCCACGAACCATGCGTGGTCACGGTATTTCAACGGCTCCTTGTCCTCTGGGATGCGCGCGTTGCCGGCCTCCTTCACGACCTGCGAGGTGCCGGTCTTGCCGCATACGGTGATGTTGTCGAGATGGGCCGCGTGCCCGGTGCCGCCCGCGCCGTTGACCACGTCGCACATTCCGCTGCGCACGATTTCGAGGATGACGGGGTCGATCGGGATGCGGCGTTCGACGACGGGCGGGAAGTGCCTGACCACGGATCCGTCAAGCGCTTCCTCCGCTTTGACGAACTGCGGCTTGTAGCGGATGCCGCCGTTGGCAATCTCGGACACCACCATCGCCATCTGCAGCGGCGTAGCCGCGACGTAGCCCTGTCCGATCGCGACCGACAACGTCTCCGCCGGATACCATCGCTGATGGAACCGCTTCTCCTTCCAAAGCGACGAGGGCATCACGCCCGGCCGCTCGTTGTCGAGATCGATCCCGGTCCGTTCGCCCATCCCGAGCAGACGGGCCCAGCGGGCGAGGCGGTCGATGCCGAGATGGATGCCGACCTGGTAAAAGAAGACGTCGCAGGAGCTGACGATCGCGCGATGCACGGAGATCGTGCCATGTCCCTGTTTGCGCCAGCAATGGTATTCGCGATTGCCGTAGTACAGCCCGCCCGGGCAGAAGTAGCTGGTCTCGGGGGTGAGCGTCCGTTCTTCGAGCCCCGCGATCGAGTCGACCAGTTTGAAGGTCGAACCGGGCGGATAAGCCCCGGCGATCACCCGGTTGGTCAGGGGATGCGCGGGGTCGGTGGTCAGCCCGCGCCATCCAACGGCGTTGATCCCGTTGGCGAAGATGTTGGGGTCGAACGTCGGATGCGAAACCATCGCCAGGATGTAGCCCGTGTTGGGATCGATCGCGACCAGCGCGCCCGACCACGTGCCCATCGCCTTTTCGGCTGCCTGCTGAACGTCGAGGTCCAGGCTGAGCACGACGCTCTGGCCGGGAATCTCGGGAATTTCGCGCAGCAGCTTGAGCCGGCGGCCGACCGAATCGACCTCGATCTCCTGGCCTCCGGCCTGGCCGCGCAAATCGCTCTCGAACACGCGCTCCAGACCGAACTTCCCGATCTCGTCGCCCATACGATAGTTGTTCTCGCGACGCAGGTCGGCCTCAGCCACCTCGCCGACGTAGCCGAGCAGATGCGCCGCCAGTCCGCCGTAGATGTAGTGCCGCTCGGGCATCACCTCGAGGCTCACGCCCGGCAGCTGCAGCTGATGGGTCTCGAGCGAGACCACCTGTTGCCAGCCCAGATGCTCTTCGACCGTGACCGGATCGAACGGCGGGCGCCCGTCGTCTTCGGCCTGGCTGAGCTTGGCGGCAATATTGTCCTGGCCGAGCAGGTTCTCCAGCCTTGCGACCGTTTGCTTAACGTTGCGGACGTCCTCGGGCACCATCACCGCATCGAACGACGGTCTGGTGTCGACGAGCGGGCGATGATGAACGTCGAAGACCAGGCCGCGCAGCGCCGGTTGGCGATGGATGCGGATGCGGTTGCGGTCGGCGAGTTCGACAAATTCCTTGTGCCGGATGATTTGGAGGTAATAGAGGCGGACCGTTACCACGGCCAGAACGAGAGCGATGAAAGCGGAGAGGATCGCGAGGCGCGGCTCGATACGCGGGATCGCGCGCGACTGCTTGCTGCTGTTGTAATAACGCCAGCGCGCCACCGTCAGGCTCCTCGCCCAATCCAGCCGCCGCGCGCGCGGCGTTCCTGGCTGAGCCCCAGCATCCGCCTGAGGCCCGCGGTTAATCCAAACACGGGCGGCGCGCACACCGCGGTCACCGTCGCCTGTAAGAGCGCCGCCGGCACCAGGGTTGCGAGCTGGTCAGGAGCGCGGAACTGCGTGCCGATAAGAAAGCCGCCGAGGTTCTGGATCAACACCGCGACGAAAGCCAGCACGGCGCCGGCCTCCGCGCCGGTCGCGGAGCTATGCACGCCGACTTCATATGCGATCAGGTAAATCAGCGTCATCGCAAAGGTGTTGACGCCGAGCTGCGAGCCCGAAAAGGCGTCCATCGCGTAACCCATCGCAAAGGCTATTATAGGCGCAAGCGCGCGGCGATGCCGCAAGCCCAGATCGACCGCCAGCACCAGCACGAGGTCGGGCACCAGCGCGCTCAGCGGCAGCCAGCGCGAAGCCGTGGTCTGAACCGCCAGCGCAAGCAGGGTTAAAACGGCGAACAGCGCGGCCAAACGCACGACCTCTCAGCTCTTCGGCCCCGCCGGCGGCGGCTGGGGCATTCGCTGGGTTATCACCAGCACCTGCTCGAGACGGCGAAAATCAGCCGCCGGCGCGATATTGACCGTCAGGAACAATCCCGGCCCTTCGCGAACCACCGAGGTCACCTCGCCCACCAGCAGCCCGCGCGGGAAAATCCCGTCCAGGCCCGAGGTAACGATTGTATCCCCACTCTTCACGTCCTCCGAACGGTCCACATATTTCATCACCAGCCCGTCGTCGACCACGCCGGCCACGATGCCGCGCACGCGCGAGCGCTGGTCGAACGCGTCGAGCGCCGAGTTGTGATCGTTGATTAACAGCACGCGCGACGAACTCGGACCAACCGCGATAAGCTTGCCGACCACGCCCTCGGTCGAAAGCACGGCCATCCCGGCTTCGAAGCCCTGACCGGCGCCGCCTGCCAGCACCAGCGTGCGCGCGAGACCTGAAGCGTCGCCGCCAATAACGTTGGCCGCCGCCGAGTTGAGCGCGAGGGCCTGCTTGAGCTCGAGCATGTCGCTCAGATGGAGATTCTCGGCCTCGAGCTCGGCCAGCCGGGCGCGCTGGGTTTCCTCGCGGGCAAGCTCGGCGCGCAGCCGCGCGTTCTCGCGCTGCACGCCGACCAGGTCGAAGTAGTCATGGAAGATGCTGGCACCGCCGTCGGCCAAGCGCGCGGCGGCGACTTGCAGCGGAGCCAAGGCCTCCATCACCAGGCCGCGCGGTCTGGCCGCCCGCTGGTCGGGAAGAACTCCACTCCACAGGAAATGGGCGGAAATGAGCAGCAGAACCGCACCCGTGATCGGAACGCGGTTACGCCACAGAAAATAGTTTTTCACCGCTATGTGCTTCGGCGATGCCCCTTGGCGTCATCGGCAGGCCGTTTCGGGCGATGACGCTCGCTAGTCGACGGTCACGTCGCGCAGGAGCGATATTTCGTCCAACGCTTTGCCCGCGCCCATCACCACCGCGGTCAGCGGGTCGTCAGCGAGCGTCACCGGCAGCCCCGTTTCTTCGCGCAGCAGGACGTCGAGATTGCGCAGCAGCGCGCCGCCGCCCGCCAGCACGATTCCCTTGTCCACGATGTCCGAGGCCAGCTCCGGCGGCGTGCGCTCGAGCGCGATACGGACCGATTCGACCACCTGATGGACCGGCTCCATCAGCGCCTCGCGAATCTCCTCGTCGGTAATCTCGATGATCTTGGGCACGCCGGCCACCAGGTCGCGGCCCTTGATTTCCATGGTCTGGATTTCGTTTCCGGGGTAGGCGGAACCGATAGTTATTTTGATCAGCTCGGCGGTGCGCTCGCCAATGAGCAGGTTGTACTTGCGCTTGATGTGCTGGATGATCGCCTCGTCCATCTTGTCGCCGGCCACCCGCACCGAGCGCGAAAAGACGACGCCCGCCAGCGAGATCACCGCGACCTCCGTAGTGCCGCCGCCGATATCGACGATCATGTTGCCCGAAGGTTCGGTGATCGGCAGCCCCGCGCCGATCGCCGCCGCCATCGGCTCTTCGATAAGATAGACCTCGTGAGCGCCGGCCGCTTCGGCCGACTCGCGCACCGCGCGCTTCTCGACCGCAGTGATCCCGAACGGCACGCAGATGACGATCCGCGGACGCGCGAGGAAGCGGCGATTGTGGGTTTTCTGGATAAAATGGCGCAGCATGCTCTCGGTGATTTCGAAGTCGGCGATCACGCCGTCTTTCAGCGGCCGGATAGCCACGATCGAGCCCGGCGTGCGCCCCAGCATCTTCTTGGCTTCGGCGCCGATCGCGAGCACTCGCCGCGCCCCGCGCGAGTCCTTCTGCACCGCAACCACTGACGGCTCATTGCACACGATCCCTTCGCCCTTGACATAAATCAGGGTATTCGCCGTGCCGAGGTCGACAGCGAGATCGCTAGAGAACCAACCGAGTATGGAATTAAGTACCACCGGATCGCCCCCCTGCGGTCCGAGTCTTGTTCTCGAACCTCCGCATCGCCCCCAAGAAGACAGGCTACACAAGGCCCGGGGTTTCGCGCGGTTCCAGGATTTTTCGGATCTGCCCGAGACCCACGACGAAGCTAACAGACGCGTGTCATACGAAGCAAGGCACAAGGGTGATTTGCGCGATCAAAAGCCGCAAAATATGATGAGTGCATAATGCTCGACCTGATGCGCAAGCATGCGTACTCGTGGCTGACCCGCGCGGTCGTTATCGTGCTGATCGGCGTCTTCGCGTTTTGGGGTGTCAGCACCGGCATGTTCACCCGGTTAAAGCCGGTCGCGACCGTGAACGGCCATCAGATCCTGACCAAAGAGGTCGATCAGCAAGCGGAACAGCTGCGCCGGCGGCTGGAACAGCTCTACGGACCCGAGGCGGCCGCGGCGTTGGCCCGCTTCAACGTCCGCGAGCAGGCACTCGAGCAGCTTGTCGATCAGCAACTGGTGCTCGATGAAGCCAATCGTTTGGGGCTGAAGATAAGCGATGCCGCCCTGGAGCGAATGGTCGAGTCACAGGCCGCCTTCCAGGTCGACGGCCGCTTCGATTTCGCCATGTATCAGACGGCGCTGCGCAGCCAGAATATGCGGCCGGCCGACTTCGAGTCCGAAGTCCGGCTCGACATGCTGCAGCAACTTATGGAGCGGATGGTTACGCAGACGGTCGAGATCAGCGACAGCGAGCTGCGCCAGATCTACGACCAGATGAATCTGAGACTCGCGATGTCTTACGTCGAATTGCCCTACAAAGACTTCGAATCGTCTATCGCCCCCACTGACAAGCAGATCGCCGAGTTCTTCGAGGCTCATCGCGAACAGTTTCGCGAGCCCGAGCGCATCTCGTTCGACTTCATCCGTTACGATCCCGACAAGCTCGCGGCCAAGGTTAATCCCACGGACAGGGAAATCCAGAACTATTACAACCGCGAGCGCGACACCTCATTGACCCATCCCGAACAGGTCCGCGCGCGGCATATTCTGATCGCGGTTGCGCCCGACGCCACGCCCGCGCAAAAGGCCGCCGCCAAGGCCAAGGCCGACGACCTGCTCAAGCAGATCAAGGGTGGGGCCGACTTCGCCAAGCTGGCCAAGCAGTTCTCCGACGACCCTGGGACCAGAAATGGCGGAGGCGAACTGGGTTATTTCGGGCAGAGCGAGATGGTGAAGCCGTTTGCCGACGCCGCCTTCACGATGAAGCCGGGCGAGCTGATCGTGGTCCAGACCCAGTTCGGTTACCACGTCATCCAGGTCGAAGAGCACAAGCTCGCGCGCGTCGAGACGCTGGAGGAGGCGCGCCCGAAGATCATCGATGCGCTGCGCCATCGCGCAGGCACCGAGCTGGCCCATCAGGCGATCGACCAGGATCTGAGCGATGCGCTCAACGGCAAAGACCTTCAGACGCTTGCGGACAAACGCGGCCTCGACTTCGTGAAGACGCCGATGCTGGCCGTCAATGAGGCTACTGCAGAAACCACCGATCCGACGCTGGTGCGCGAGGCGTTCAAGCTCAATCCCAATGACATTCGCGTAGTCAACGGCCACGACGCGCAGTACATCGTGAAATTCGTCGATCGCAAGCCGAGCTATGTGCCGAAGCTGGCGGATGTACAAGCCAAGGTTCGCGCCGCGCTGGTGCGTCAGATGGCGGAATTCAAGGCGCGCGATGAGGCCGCCGCCTTCTTCAAACAG
>Ga0335070_10010096_pt1 | contig 11041 bp, 10 predicted proteins | sample Lox_Sample_13_FD_206722 | JGI IMG/M metagenome (GOLD analysis project Ga0335070, IMG submission 206722) | Soil microbial communities from Loxahatchee National Wildlife Refuge, Florida, United States - Lox_Sample_1.3 | ecosystem: Environmental > Terrestrial > Soil > Wetlands | place: USA... | reverse complement strand
GTCCGCATCCTCGGCCCGCTTGTCCGGCCGATAGCGTTTGACGCGGGCGAAACGCAGCGCCAGACCACCGGGGTAGCGCGGGCTTTCCTGCAGATCGTTGAAAGCGATCTCGACCACCAACTCGGGCCGCACGTACACCGTGTAGTCGTCGCGGCCGCGTTCGCGTGCGAGCAGCTCGCGCGTCTGCCACTCGAGCAGCGCATCGGTCATGCCCTTGAACGTCTTGCCGAGCATCACCCAGTCACCGGCGGGGTCGCGTGCGCCGAGGTGCAGGTTCGACAGCCACCCGCGGCGGCGGCCGTGGCCCCATTCCGCGGCGAGCACGACCAAGTCGAGCGTGTGTGCGCGCTTGATCTTGAGCCAGCTCGCGCCGCGGCTGCCCGCTTCGTACGGCGCATCGAGCGACTTCGCCATCACGCCCTCGTGGCCGCGCGCCAGCGCATCGGCGTAGAAATCTTCGGCGGCCGCGACGTCGGCGGTGATCAGGCGCGGGATCACGAGCGATGCCGGCAATGCGCCAGCAAGCGCGTCGAAGCGCTCGCGCGCGGGTCGGTCGAGAAGCGGCGTGCCGTCGCGGTTCAGGCAGTCGAAGAAGTAGACCGTGAGCGGCAGCTCGGCGCGCATGCGCGCGACGTCGAGTTTGCGCCCGAAGCGGCGCATCGTGACCTGGAACGGCTGCGGCGCATCGTCGGTGGCGCGCGCAAAAGCCTCGCCGTCGAGGATCAGCTCATGCGCCGGCAACGCTTGCAGCGACTCAACAACCTCCGGCACCGACGCGGTGACGTCGTTGAGGTTGCGCGTGTAGACCGTGATCGTGTCGCCCGCCTTGTGCACCTGCACGCGCGCGCCATCGACCTTCCATTCGAGCGCCGCGGTGCCGAGGCGCGCCAGAGCATCGGCGATGCCGTCGGCCGATTGCGCGAGCATCGGTTGCACCGGCCGATGCAGCGCAACCGTGAAGCGCGCGAGCGCATCCACCCCCTCGGTCAGCGCGACCCGAGCGACGACGCCGAGGCTGCCAGCGAACATCGCCGCACGCCGTACGTTGGCCACCGGCACGAGGGCCGCAGCCGCGATGGCATCGATCATCACACCCTCGAGCGCACCCTGGTGCAGTTCGCCAACGAGCAAGCGGAGCAGGAAGTCCTGCTCGACGGCGGTTGCGCGATCGAACAGCGTGCGCAACTGTTCGCTGCGCTCGGCCGCCGAACCCTTGCCCGTGGTCGTCGCAATGCGCTCCAGCGCGGCATCGACGTCGCTCAACGTCAACCCGGGTTGCGCCGCGGGCGAGCGACGCTGCGCAGCCAGCGTGGCATAGCCGATCCCGATCCGACCCTGGCGCGTCTCCCCCGCGAGGTAGGCGACGGCGATCTCGACTTCGTCGGTTCCTGCGGCGCGCAGGCAGGCCGCGATCGCGTCGCGCTTGGCCAGCCGGCTGCTCGTGTCCGCGACGCGGTTGGACGCATCGACCACGGCGGCGAGCAGGGTAGTCATGGGTGAATTGTGAGTGCGCCCGGAGAGCCGCCCCACGACCTGGACGCAACTCAAGGCGGGCTTCGACTGGTGTTTGTGTTGCCGTCGACCACCGCACCGGCTCCAGCCCTGACACCGTCGAGTCCGTCCGGTGCCCGTTGCCGGCCAACAGGCGACGGTCGCATGGTGTGTCCGCTGCGCCCAACCACTCCAGGTTGACCGGCCCGATCAAGATTGACGGCGTCGGGAGCCGGGGATTGCAATCGCGACATGGAAGCCCCTCTTGCCAAGACAGCGCCCGAAGCGCTGCGCGAACTTTGGACCACCGCGCGATTGGCCGCCACAGCGTTGGACACCATCGATCTGCCAGCGCAGGGGCCGGTGCTGCCATCGTCGTTCGCGGTGACCACCGCGGCGCAATCGAGCCTGGGCGCGGCCGCGCTCGCGGCTGCGCAAATCGGCCTGCGACGGGGCGGCCCGGCGCAGCGCGTGACGGTCGATGCTGAGCACGTCGCGCTGGACAGCCTGGGCTGGTTCACGGTGAACGGCCAGGCACCTGCGGTATGGGGCAAGGTCTCGGGCCTGTACCGCTGCGCCGATGGCTGGGTCCGCATCCACGCCAACTTTGAACACCACCGTGACGGTGCGCTGCGCCTGCTGGGCTTGCCGCCGGGGCCGCAGACCGAACACGCTGAAGTCGCCGAGGCCCTGCGCGGTTGGCGTGCGGTTGATTTCGAAACTGCCGCCGCCGATGCCGGCCTGGTTGTCGCTGCCGCGCGTAGCTTCGCCCAGTGGGACGCACACCCACAGGCCGCTGTGCTGGAAAAGCAGCCCGTGGTGGCGATAGAGCGCATCGCTGACGCCCCACGTCGCCCGCTGGTACCCTGGCGTGAAGACGGCCAGCCGCTGGACGGGCTGCGGGTGCTGGACCTCACGCGCATTCTTGCCGGGCCGGTGGCTGGGCGCACGCTGGCGGCGTATGGCGCCGACGTGATGCTGGTGAACTCGCCGCATCTGCCCAATATCGATTCGATTGCCGACACCAGCCGCGGCAAGCTCTCGGCGCACATCGACCTTGCGTTCGAGACCGGGCGCGAAACACTGCGTGCCCTCGTCGGCGAGTCGCACGTGTTCTTGCAGGGCTACCGCCCTGGCAGCCTCGCCGCCCGAGGCTTCGCGCCGCACGATCTCGCGCGGCTCGCGCCGGGCATCGTCTGCGTGAGTCTCTCGGCCTACGGCCCGGAAGGTCCTTGGGCTTTGCGGCGTGGCTTCGACTCGTTGGTGCAGACCGCCACTGGCTTCAATCTCGCGGAGGCCGAAGCCTTTGGCGCAGCGGAACCGATGGCGCTGCCCTTGCAGATCCTCGACTACGCCGCTGGCTACTTGCTGGCCTTCGGCGCGCAGGCCGCGCTGCTACGCCAGGCCGAGGAAGGCGGCAGTTGGCACGTGGAGGTGTCGCTCGCCGGCGTGGGGCGCTGGCTGCGCAGTCTGGGGCGCGTAGATGGCATGACGGTGAAGCGGCCATCGCTTGCGCCCTATGTCGAAGAAGTCGAAAGCGGTTTCGGTCGCTTGCAGGTGCTGCGCCATGCGGCTCAATTCAGTACCACGCCAGCGCGCTTCAGACGGCCGTCGATGCCACCGGGTTCGCATGCAGCCCATTGGCCATGAGAGGGTCGTGCAGCATCCGGCAATGCCCATCGGGTTGTGACCGGTGCGCTCAAGCTCGCTTCGGCGACCTGATCGAGCGTCGGTCTTGGGGTCACGAGCCCCAGGTAGCGGATCGTTGGCGCTGTCGCTGGTGTGTTGATCCCAACGACCGGCAGGTTCTGAGGGCCATCGCCAGGGGCCGTGTACGGTGGCGCCGCGGTGGATCGGTCATGTCCCTGTACCGGGCCTGAGCTGCCTCCGGTCCGCGCGTCGCACAATCGCCGGCATGAATCGTCCCGCCTTCGAGGTCCTGCCACGCGACCTCACGCCCTACCGTGCCGGGAATACCGGCATCGAATACGTGCATCGGTTCGAGTCTGGCAAGCCCGGCCCGCATGTGCTGATCAACGGCATCACGCACGGCAACGAGTTCTGCGGCATGGTCGCCGTCTGCCATCTCCTTGACAGCGACGTGCGGCCGAAGATCGGGACGCTGACGCTCAGCTTCGGCAACGTCGCCGCCTACGAGAGCTTCGACCCGGATCGGCCGTTCGACAGCAGGCAGATCACGCACAACCTGAACCGCATCTGGTCGGCGGAGCAGCTCGACGGCAGCGAAGACAGCGTCGAGCTGCGTCGAGCCCGGGCGATGCGGCCGGCGGTCGCCGCTGCCGATCACATTCTCGACATCCACTCGACGAGCCACGACGTCGTGCCGTTCTGGGTTTACCCGGCCTTCGAGCGCAATGCCGCGGTGGCGAACGCCTTGCCGCGCCCCGACGTGCACCTGTTGATGCCGCCCGGGCTCGGCTCGGGGACGCCGATCACTCGGTACGGTGCGCACGGCCGCGCAGACGGCAAGGGGAGCGCTCTGGTCGTCGAGTGCGGCCAGCATTTCAAACGATCGAGCGCCGAGTTGGCGACCGAGGTTGCGCTCAACGTGCTCGGCCACTTCAAACTCATCGATCGCGAGGTGCCGCCGCCTGCGCGGCCACCGCGGCGGTTCGAGCTGCTGCGCACGCACGTCGTCAGGCACACCGACTTCCGCTTCTCACGGCCGGTGATCGGCTTCGAGACATTCGCGAAGGGCGAGCTGATCGCCACCGACGGCGACGAGGAGATCCGCTCGCCGCTCGACGACTGCACGATCTTCATGCCAACGCGCCAGCCCATCGTCGGCCGCGAAGGCGTCTACCTGACGCGGCCGACGCGCTGACTGGTCGCGGCGCGTACTGATCCGGCGGCTCGGGCCTACCCGACCGCGAGGGCTGCGACGGCGTCGACGTCGTAACGGGTCGCGTTGCCCATCACGGCAACGCCGATACGCGGTGTCGAGTAGATGCGCATGATGTTAAAGAAGCCAGCACCGCCACCCAAGTGCTCGACGAACGGTGGCCCGGTTCGGCGCGCCCTCGAAGGACGGAACCATCCAAGCCCGAGATCGAAGCGGCTCCCGGCCGTCGTGATCTCACGCATGGCGGTGGTCAGTGCTGGGGTCAGCAAACGAGCGCCGTCGAGCTCACCATCGCGAAGATGCATGCGCAGGAACCTTGCAGTGTCTTCGACCGGCCCTACGAGCCCTCCGTACGGAGCGCCGTCAACCAGAAACGGGCGTAGCGCGATCCACCGCCCGATCGGCTCACCCACGACCCAGCGAGGAAGGAGAACACGCATCGGACTCCAGCGCGGGTGGTAGCCCGTTGCATGAGGTCCTTCTGCCGGGAGCCCGAAGCCCGTGCGCCGCATTCCCAGGGGCTCGAGCACTTGCCGGCTGATCAGATCGGTGAAGGGACTCGCCGTCACGCGCTGCATCACCACGCCCAGGACAAGCGTTCCCAGGTTCGTATAGCTTGATCTTGTTCCCGGTTCGAACCGAAGACGCCGGTGTTTTAGGAGAAGGCGGGCAACCCATTCCTCCAAGTCGGGGCCAGCTTCATCGGGGCGATGGATCCATGAGAGCGGGAACGGGTTTGCGATGCCCGCGCTATGCGACATCAGGTGCCGCGCGGTGATGCGAGCGGCATCCCGCCTGGGCTTCAACAGCGCGACGGCGGGGACGTGCCTCAGCACGGGTTCATCGAGGTCGAGCAGTCGAGCTTCGGCCAAGCGCATCGCGGCGGTGACGGTGACGACCTTCGTCATCGAAAACCAGAGGCACGACATGTCGGTCGATGCGGTCACACCGCTCGCAAGATCCGCCACACCCACCGCCGCTCGGGCGCGAAGCCCGTCTGCGTCCACGATTGCGACCGCCACCCCTGGGACGCTGCGTCCGACTACGGCGCGGAGGCGATGCGCGAGGACGAGGTCGTCCATTCAGATGCCGATCGTCGATGGGACGGCGTCGATGCGAAACACGGGATAGTCGGTCGCAATGGCCTCGAACGCCGATAGCGGTGCGTCGTACGACACCGGCAGATGGCGCCGCCCGCTCTTGGCCACTTGGCACCACGCCTTGAGAACCGGCGCCCGCTTGTCCGGCGGGATTTCGGTGAGCACGACGGGATGCATGCGTCCACGCTTGAGGAAAGCCGAGCCATGCGTCGCGCGGATGTCTTTGACCCAGTTCGAGCCTTCCCCCAGCATGGAAACCAGATAGCGCTGCCCGTTAAACGCAATGGGGACTAGAACGTGTGCATGGAGTCTGCCGCTTTGACTGTCCTTGGTCTGCAAGCTGACCAGAACGCCGGGCATCAGGCCCTGTCCGACCATGAATGCATAGACCCTCGTCCAGGCCCTCCCGACAAAGGTCGGGCGCCAGCCTCGGTAGAAGAAGCGCAGGTAACCGTCGCGCTCCGCGGGATCTTCGCGCATCAAGCATCACCTGTAGCGTCGACCGGTGCTCGTCGCAGCCGCGTGAATGCAGCTTCCCTCTTGCGCGATCCGCAGCGGTGCCAGCTCGTCACCAGTGTGCTCCACGAACCGCTCGAGCAAGGCGTACAAGCATGGCAACGGCAGCCGGGCGTCGGGATCGGCGAGTTCGGCAGCCTGCAGGCCGAGCGTGCTGCGCAGCGCGTTGGCGTCGAGCCCGCTGCGGCCCGCAGCGGCCAGCGTCTCGTGCACCACGCGTGCCCACAGCGTGGGCTGAATGTCGCCTGCATTGGCGCGCAAGGTCATGGTGTGGCGCGGGCCCGCGACCCACACTGTGTACTTGCGCCGGTCATGCTGGGCATTCTAGGAATCGACGGGCATCGGCGCGGAAGGAAGCACGGATGAAGATCGCAATCACGATGTGGCCTACACCGTGAAGTCGACGGTCACGGTCGACGGACTCCAGGCACTTCGAAAGGGTCGCTCGGCGCCATCGCTCGAATGTCAGCCACGGGGCGCCGTCGTCGACGACCTCTACCGGTAGTCCACCGCGTCGCGGTACGCCGGCTCCTCGCGCATCGCCCAGTAGGCGTCGTGCAGACGCTGCGTCACCGGGCCGGGGAACTGCCGCACCGGCCGGCCATCGATGCGGGCGATCGGCAGGATGCCGCCCCCGGTGGAGGTGAGGAACACCTCGTCGGCGTTGCGCACGTCGGCGGCGGGCAGCGGCGCGATGTGCAGCGGGATGTTCAGCCGCTGGCACAGCTCGATCGCGGTGCGCCGCGAGATGCCTTCGAGCACACCGCTGGCGGCGGTGTGCACGACGCCGCCCTTGACGATGAACACGTTGAAGCCCGGGCCCTCGGTGACGTTGCCATCGGCATCGACGACGCAGCTGGTGTCGTGGCCGCGCTCGTAGGCGTCGAACATGGACTGCACCAGGTCGATCCAGTGGTAGTTCTTGACCCTCGGGTCCACCGACTCCGGTGCAATGCGGCGCCGCTCGCTGATGTGCAGGTCGATGCCGGCCTTCTGCTTGTCCGGCGGCGCGATCCACACGTAAGGCAGCGCGTAGGCGTAGAAGCGGTTCTGCGCCAGCCGTGGGTCGCGCGCGCCGCGCGGCGGCACGCCGCGGGTGCACACCATCGCGACATAGGCGTCCTTGAGGCCGCCGGCGCGCACGCAGCCGTGCAGGATCTGCCGCAGCTGATCGCGGTCGTAGGGAATTGCCAGCCGCAGCGTGGCCAGGCTGGCGAAGAAGCGGTCGATGTGGTCGGCCAGGCGGAAGAACGCGCCGTTCCACACGCTGGCGACGTCGTAGGTGGCGTCCGAGCGCGTGAAGCCCCAATCGAACAGCGAGATCTTGCCTTCGGACAGCGGCGCGTACTGTCCGTCGATGAAAACGGCGCCGCCTTCGAAGGCGCCCACGGGTGGCTTGGCGGGGATGTCCATCGGTGCTCCGGTCGTCAGACGGAGACTGTACCCGCCGCCGACGACTGCGACGCGCGCCAGCCGACGGCGCGACGTGGTGTGGCCGTAGCAGCCGGGCGGGTGCGGGCGTCGGGCAACGACACCGGTGGGCCGGCCGGCGCCGCGTGCGGGCCCGGGTCGTTCACCAGCTGGCGGCGAACGAGTCGGCGTCGAAGCGCGCGTCGCGCGTGACGCTGCCGAGGTCGACGAACTCGAAGTCGCTCATGCGCAGCGTCTGGATCTGCGAGATCGTGCTTGCGCTCCAGGCGGCGCTCGGGTCGCCCTGCACGTAGAGGTCGCTGCCGATGTCGGCGACGAGCAGGCCGTAGCGCTGCATCGCGGTGGCAAGGGCTTTGGCCTGGGTGGTCCAGTTCGACGGGATCGCGACGCTGCTCTTCAGGCGCAGCAGCGCGCCGAACGGGATACTGCCGGCGCTGTTGCCCGCGCGGTGGCGTGCCGGCCAGACGTAGGTGTTGGCCAGCACCGCGTCGCGGAAGGTCACGCGCAGCGCGTGCGCGATGGTGCCGCTGGCGGCCTCCTGCGCGCGCGCGAGCAGCGGCGCGATCGGCAGGCCCGCCGCGTCGCCGGAGGTCCAGCCGTCGGGCCGCATCGCGTTGCTGTTCAGGTTCCACGCCGCGGTGGCATACGCGCTCCACCGGCCACCGGTGTCTTGGTAGGTGAAGTAGCTTTCCCACAGACGGCAGGCGCCTTGCTCGACCACCAGCACGTGGCGGTCGCCGCAGATGGCGGGGTCGTTGCAGGTGCCGCCTTCGAGCCGGATGACGTTGTCGCGCGGCATCGGAAAGCGCAGCGATGCCGCCGGCTGCGCCGCACAGCCGCGCACGAGGTCGTGGCCGCCACCGGCGTTGGGCACGGCGCAGTCGCTCTCGTCGGGGGCGCCGCCCGCGACAAACGACAGCGTCGGCCACTCGGTCTCCGGCCCGGTGGCCGAGAGCAGGTTGAGCGGAATGCCGTAGTAGTCGCCGGCCGACGCGTCTTCGTTGGTGCCCCAGTCGGCGTGCAGCGCGCGCGTCGCACCGATGGCGGTGATCCAGACATCGCTGCTCGCGTGCGGCGGGAACCGCGCGGGGTCGTCGATGCGGGTGTTGAAGATCGCGCTGGCCGGAAACGCGGGGCAACTGCCGAGCATCGCGGCGCCGGTGGCCGGCGCGGGCGCTGGCGACGGAGAAGGCGACGGAGCCGGCGGGGCCGGGGCTGGCGGGGAAGGTGCCGGCGGCGCCGGTGCCCGCGTGGTCTCGCCCACCGAGCCATTGCCGTCGCCGGAGCCACCGCCGCAAGCCGCGACCAAGGCGGTCAGCAGCATCAGCGCGGCGATGCGGGGGACGGAATTGGTCATGCGCGTGCGAGGTTTGGTGACGCGGCTCACATCCGGCAGCAGCCGCGTGACACGCCGTGTCGGATGCGATGCCTCGAGGCACCTGCGTCGGCCTGGATGCAAGCGCCGGGCCCGCACTGCGACTGCCGCTCAGCCGCCTTGCAGGTAGCGTGCCGTCAGCGTGTCGAGCGCGGCGGGCGTCAACCGCAGCCGCCGGGCGACGTAGCGTTCGACGCCGCCGTGCTCGGCGTCGATGACGCCCAGCGCGGTGTCGAGGAAGCCCGGCTGCACGCCCCACAGCACGGCCCACGCGTCGCCGGGCAGGTCGCCCGGGCTCGGCGGCGGGTCGGCCGCCAGTTCGTTGGTTAGCAGGTAGTCCTGCCGCACCACGTCGCGCGGTACGCCCAGCGCCAGCAGCACCAGCGCCACGGCCACGCCGGTGCGGTCTTTGCCGGCGGTGCAGTGCAGCACCGCGGGCGCGTCGGATTCGATCAGGTGCTCGAACAGCTCGGCGTAGCGGTCGGCGCGGTCGTTGACGAGACTGCGGTAGAGCTCGTGCATCAGCTCGGCCACCAGCGGCGCCGTGAGCGTGCGGCCGGCTTGCGTGATCTCGTTCATCCGCTGCACGACGGTGGGCTCGATGGCCAGCGAGTGTTGCGTCGCGCCGGGCAGGTGATACGGCGTCGCGGCGCGCTCGTCGACGCCGCGAAAGTCGAACGTGCGCGCCAGCTGCAGCGGCGCCAGCCGCGCACGATCGGCCGGCGTCAGGTCGGCCAGGTGATCGGAGCGAAACAACTGCTGCCAGCGCAGCGGGCGGCCGCCGTGGCCGACGTAGCCACCGAGGTCTCGAAAGTTCGGGGCACCTTGCAGGCGCCAGATGCGTTGGGGCGTTTCGGGCATCGCGCGATTGTGGCGCCGCCACTCCATGCGGGGGCGTCAGCGGAAATTGGCCAGCATCCGCTCCAGGGCCATCGTGAACGGCGACTGCATCATCGGCAGCGTGACGAGCATGCCGATCAGGCCGACCGAAAGCGTGATCGGGAAACCCACCGCGAACACGTTGATCTGCGGCGCCACGCGCGAGATGACGCCGAGCACGATGTTGACGAACAGCAGCATGCCCACCAGCGGCAGCGCGATCCACAGCGCCAGTTGGAACACCTCGGCGCCCCAGGCCTGCGGCTGCAGCTCGCGCATCCAGCCGAGGGCATCGGCGCTGACCGGAAAGGCGCTGAAGCTCTGCACCAGCGCGGCGATCACCGCGAGGTGGCCGTCGATCACGATGAACAGCAGCGCCACCATCGCGCCGAACAGGCGGCCCGAACCGTTGGTCTGCGACGCCGTGCCCGGATCGAAGAAGCTGGCGAAGTTCAGCCCCATCTGCAGGCCGATCAACTCGCCGGCCATCTCGACGCCCGCGAACACCATGCGCACCGCGAAGCCGAGCACCAGCCCGATCAGCACCTGCTGCGCGGCCAGCAGCAGCGCCGCCGGCGAGTCGAGCGCGACGGCGGGCATCGGCGGCAGCGTGGCCTGCGCGGCCACCGTGATGAAGAAGGCCAGCGCGATGCGCACGCGCACCGGCACCACGCGCTGCCCGATAACCGGCAGCGACGTGAACAGCGCCAGAGCGCGCAGGAACGGCCACAGCAGCGGCGTGATCCACGCCTGCAGTTCGGCGTCGGTGAAGGTCAGCATCGCCGGCCGGTGCGAGAGCGCGGCTGCGTGCGCTTCAGTTGATCGCGCCAGGAATGCTCTGCAGCGTGCGCTGGATGTACTCGACCAGCGTGGTCAGCATCCAGGGCCCGGCCACCGCGAGCATCGCCACCGCCGCCAGCACCTTGGGCACGAACGACAGCGTGGCCTCGTTGATCTGCGTGGCGGCCTGCAGCACGCTGACCACGAGCCCCACCACCAGCACGGTGAGCAACACCGGCGCCGCGACCATCAGCATCAGCATCAGGCCTTGTTGTCCGAGGGTGAAGACTTGTTGTGCGTCCATGTCTAAGGCTGCGTCTGGTAGTTGAGCGGGGCAAAGCCGGCACCACCGTGGCATCCGTCGTGGCACACCACGGGCGTCTCTGCGCGGTGGGTGGTGCCCGGTGAGGGCGACTTGTGGGGCGGCGAGAAGCGCAGGGCCGAGGCGGGCGCGCGCACCGCGCGCGCGCGTCCACCTCTGACTCGCCGCGATTGTTCGAGCGAAGCGAACGCAGTGAGCGCAGCGAGTTTCGCGGCGCCGCCTCGGGCCGAGCATCGCAGCGGAGTCGGCCTGCAAGGCCGACCGCCACAGTAGGAGCCCTTGCC
>Ga0335070_10010094_pt1 | contig 11041 bp, 10 predicted proteins | sample Lox_Sample_13_FD_206722 | JGI IMG/M metagenome (GOLD analysis project Ga0335070, IMG submission 206722) | Soil microbial communities from Loxahatchee National Wildlife Refuge, Florida, United States - Lox_Sample_1.3 | ecosystem: Environmental > Terrestrial > Soil > Wetlands | place: USA... | reverse complement strand
GACGCGCGCGTCGTCCCGCCCGTCTCTCGCCATCAGCCACGCCGCGGCGATCCGCGTGCCGTTGCCCGACAGCTCGGCGGTCGACCCGTCCGGGTTCCAGATCACGATCTCGACGACGCCCTCGCCCGCGCGTACGACCTCGACGATCCCGTCCGTGCCGCGCGCCGCCTCGCGGACGCGCTCAGGCGTCAGCGCCGCCGACTCGGCGACGAGGTAGACGTTCCCGTGTGCGTGCCAGCGCGACGATGTCATCGGCAACTTCGCCCGGTGGGCGGTCGGCTGCGACCATAGCGACCCCTTCGAGCCGGCGCATCCACTTGCGCTGATACGCGGCGTAGCGGCGCGTCCGCGCGGCGAGTGCCACGATCGCCTTCTCGCGGGGCAGACTCGCGATCTCGTCGATGCCCATCGTCTTGCGCGCCGTCGCCGAGATGGGCCGCTCGAGCGCCCCGCGCACCTCTTCCTCGACGCCCGCGTCGAACATCGCGCGCGTCCGTGCCTCGATCCGGCGCTCGAGCTCGGCCTTCGGGACGTCGAGGCCGACGAGCACGGTCGGATGCCTGAGCTCGCCGGCCCAGAGCCGGTCGCGCTCCGGCGCGAGCGACAGGCCCGCGCCCGCGAGCTCGAGCGCGCGCACGACGCGCCGCCGGTCGTTCGCGTGCACGAGCTCCGCTGCGCGCGGATCGAGCTCGGCGAGAAACGCATGCGCGGCCTCGGGGCCTTCGGCGTCGTAGAACGCGCTCCAGCGGTCGCGGTCGCCGGCGACGGGCGGCGGCGGCAACGCCAGATCGGAGAGCGCGGCGCGCAGGTAGAGACCGGTTCCGCCGACGACGACGGCGACGCGGCCCGCGCCGACGATCTCGTCGATCGCCGCGTGCGCAAGCGGCGCGTACTCGCCGACGGACGACTCGTGGTCGAGCGGCCAGATCCCGACGAGCCGGGCTGGATGCGCGGACTGGTTCGTGAGGATCGGCAGTCCGCGGTAGACCTGCATCGCGTCGGCGGAGACGAGCTCGGCCGGGAGCCGCTCCGCGACGGCCTCGGCGACCGCGGACTTCCCGCTCGCCGTCGGCCCGAAGATCGCGATGACCGGCACGGCGCCCGCGCTACGCGACGGCGACCGCGAGCTGCGAGCCGCCGAGCGTCGTCGAGGTCGCCCGCTCGATGCGAACGTCGACGAGCTCGCCCGGCGCGGCGCTGCCGGAGAAGTTCACCGTCGTGTTGCGGCGCGTCCGGCCGCGGAGGAGCGACGGGTCCGTGCGGCTCGAGCCCTCGACGAGCACCTCCTCCACGCGACCGACGCGCGCCTCGTTCCGCGAGGCGGCGACACGTTGCACGAGCTCGACGAGGCGCTCGATCCGGTCGCGCTTCACGTTTTCGGGGATCTGGTCGGCGCGCGCCGCCGCGTCCGTCCCGGCCCGCGGCGAGTAGACGAACGTGAACGCACCGTCGAAGCCGACCTCCTCGACGACCTCGAGCGTCTCGCGGAAGTCGTCCTCCGTCTCGCCCGGGAAGCCGACGATGAGGTCGGTCGTGAGCGCGAGGTCGGGGATCGCGGCGCGCATCTCCGCGACGAGCTTCAGATACCGCTCGCGGGAGTACGTGCGGCGCATCTCCTTCAGGACACGTGTCGAGCCGGACTGCAGCGGCAGGTGCGCGTGCTCGCACACCGCGGCGCACTCGGCCATCGCCTCGATCACCGGGCGCCGGAAGTCCTTCGGGTGCGGGCTCGTGAAACGGATCCTCTCGACTCCGTCGACGGCGTCGCACGCGCGGAGGAGCTCGCCGAACTCCGTGTGGATCTCCGGCAGCAGATCGCGGCCCCACGAGTTCACGTTCTGGCCGAGCAGCGTGATCTCGCGGACTCCGTCGCGGGCGAGCCGCGTCACCTCGGCGAGCACGTCGCCCGGCCGGCGGCTGACCTCGCGGCCGCGGACCGCCGGGACGATGCAGTACGAGCACGTCGAGTTGCAGCCCATCGAGATCTGCACCCACGCCTGGAACGAGCGCTCGCGGTGCATCGGCAGCGTCGCGGCGAACGCGCGCTCGTCGCCGGTGCCCCACGCGCCGCGTGCGACGCCGTGGCCGCCGGCGCCGAGCCACTCGGCGAGATGCGAGATCGTCCCGGGGCCGAACGCGACGTCGACCTGCGGGTAGAGCGAGAAGATCCGCTCGCGCTGGGCCTCCGCGTAGCAGCCTCCCACCGCGATCACGACGTCGGGATCCTCGCGCTTCCGCGCGCCGGCGTCGCCGAGATACGCGGCGAGCTTCGTGTCGGGCTTCTCCCGGATCGTGCACGTGTTGAAGACGACGACGTCGGCCTCGTCGGCGCTCATCGCCTCGCCGAGCCCGAGGTCCTCGAGCATGCCCTTGATGCGCTCGGAGTCGTGGGCGTTCATCTGGCACCCGAACGTCGTGACGTGGTAGCGCTTCATGCGGCCCTCAGCGTACCGGGCCTCTAGACGGCTTCGAGCTCGTCGAGACTCGGGGCTGCACGAATGGCGGGACTGAGCGTCCCCCAGACCGCGAGGCCGAGGCCGATCAGCGCGAACACCGCGACCGCCTCGCGCGACGACAGCGCGTCGAGCAGGTAGCCGGCGAGCAGCGGCCCGAACGGCGCGGCGGTGAGCGCGATCGTGAGCCGCACGCTCTCGACACGGCCGAGCAGCCGGTCGGGTGTCATCGCGGTCATGTAGCCGACGACGACCGAGTCGGTCACGGGTGCGCAGAGCCCGAACGGGATCACGACCGCGAGCAGCGACCACACGCTCGGCCAGGCGACGAACACCCAGGCGCCGGTCCAGGTCCACAGCTCGAGCAGGAGGATCGTCCGCACGCCGAGGTAGCGGCGGTGGAGCGGCGACGCGACGGAGCCGAGCAGCGTCGCGGCACCGAGCAGCGAGAACAGCAGTCCGATCTCGCCTCCGGTGAGTCCCTGACGCCGGCCGACGACCACGACGACGAGGAAGATCCCCGTCGAGAGGACGTTGCCGAGGCCGTAGACGAACGCGGTCGTGCGGATGAAGCGGTTGTCCCAGAGGAAGCGGAAGCCCTCGACGAGCCGGTCGCGGATGCGCGCGCCGTCCGCCTCGCGCGGCTGCTGGAAGGGCGAGCGCACGGCGAGGATCGCGGCCGTCGACGCGAGATACGAGACCGCGTTGACGAGGAACGGCAATCCGCGCGCGAGCTGGAACAACGCACCGCCGAGCGGCGGCGCCGCGAGCCGGACGGCCGCGCGCCGTCCCTCGACGATCCCGGCGGCGTCGGGAAGCCGGCGTGTCGGCACGACCGAGCGGAGCGACGCGACCTGCGCGATGCTGAAGATCGTGTTCGCGCTTCCGTCGACGATCGCGACGACGACGATGAGCCCGAACGTGACCTCGTCCTTGTAGATCGCCGCGGCGAGCAGCCCGAAGATCGCCATGTGGACGACGTCGGTGGCGATCATCACGGCCTTGCGGTTCCAGTGGTCGACCGCGACGCCGCCGATCGGGGACAGCAGCACGGCCGGTACGAGGGACGCGAAGCCGACGACTCCCGCCTTCGACGGCGAGTGCGTCACCGAGAGCGTGAGCAGCGGGAACGCGAGCGCCGACGCCTGCGAGCCGACGGACGACAGCAGCTGCCCCGCCTGCAGCAGGACGAAGTCGCGGTTGCGCCAGAGGGACGGCACCACCCGGGCCGCTACGCGGCCTGGATCGGCGAGTCTTCCGCCTCGGGCGGGATCTCGGCGGCGTGGCCGTTCGTGTGGTTGCGCGCGACGTCGACCGAGCGGCTCTCGCGGATCACGGTGACCTTCACCTGGCCGGGATACTCGAGCCGGTCCTCGATCTCGCGGGCGATCTCGTGCGAGAGGAGTGCCGCCGCGTCGTCGTCGACCTCGCTCGGACGGACGATGACGCGGATCTCGCGACCGGCCTGGAGCGCGTACACCTTGTCGACGCCGGGCTTCGACGACGCGACCTCCTCGAGCGACTCGAGCCGCTTGATGTAGTGCTCGAGGCTCTCGCCGCGCGCGCCCGGCCGCGACGCCGAGATCGCGTCGGCCGCGATCACGAGCACCGCCTCGACCGTCTGCGGCTGCACCTCGTAGTGGTGCGCCTCGATCGCGTGGACGACGCCCTGCGCCTCGCCGTAGCGGCGCGCGAGCTGCGCGGAGATGAGCGCGTGCGAGCCTTCGACCTCGTGCGTCATCGCCTTGCCGATGTCGTGCAGCATCGAGGCGCGCTTCGCCGTCTTCACGCTCGCGCCGAGCTCCGTCGCCATGATCCCCGCGAGGTGCGTGACCTCGAGCGTGTGCTTCAACACGTTCTGGCCGTAGCTCGTGCGGAACCGGAGCCGGCCGAGGATCTTCACGAGCTCCTCGTGGAACGGGCCGCAGTTCGCCTCGAACACCGCCTGCTCGCCGGCCTGGCGGACGATCTCCTCGATCTCCGCCTTCGACTGGTAGTACGTCTCCTCGATCCGCGCCGGGTGGATGCGGCCGTCCTCGATCAGCTTCGTCAGCGTGAGCCGCGCGACCTCGCGCCGCAGCCCGTCGAAGGACGAGAGCACGACCGCGTGCGGCGTGTCGTCGATGATGAAGTCGACGCCGGTGAGGTGCTCGAGCGCGCGGATGTTGCGACCCTCGCGGCCGATGATGCGCCCCTTCATGTCGTCGGACGGCAGCTCGATCACCGTGACCGTCGTCTCGGCGGCGTGGCTCGCGGCGACGCGCTGGAGGGCGTCGGCGACGAGGTTCCGCGCGCGGCGCTTCGACTCGGTGCGCGCCTCCTCCTCGAGCATGCGGACGCGCCGGCTCAGCTCGTGGCGGACGAGCTCCTCGCCGCGCTCGAGCAGGTGCGTCTTCGCCTCCTGCTGCGACATGCCGGCGATCTTCTCGAGCTGCGCGAGCTCGGCGAGCTTCGCCTGCTTCATCTCGTCCTGGAGCTGGCGGAGGTGCGTCTCGCGGTCCGTCATGCCCTGCTCGCGCCGGGAGATCTCGACGAGCTTCTGCTCGATCTCCTCCTCCTTCGCGATCACGCGCTCCTCGATCTTCACCACCTGCTGCCGGCGGTCGGAGAGCTCGGCGTCGATGTCGGCGCGCAGCTTCACGGCCTGCTCGCGCGCCTCGATCTGCGACTCGCGGCGGATCGCCTCGGCCTCGCGCTCCGCGTCGTCGATCAGCTGGCGGCGGATGCGGCGCGCCTTGCCGACGCTCGTCGTCCCGAACACCGTGACGGCGAGAAGCGCGAGCGCCGCTCCCGCCAGGACCCCGATGGCGACTCCGATCCCGATCTGCACGCGCGCAGCTCCTCGGTCGGTGGGCTCAACCCCACCCGGCACCCGCCGGCCCGGACTTCGGAAACGCTGCTCCGCGGCACGCTGACGCGTCCCGCCACCGCGCGGGCTACCCCTTCGCGGCCCTCCGTCTACAGCGTCTGGTCGAGGTTTCGATGGTTGTTCTCAACGTCTCACTGATTCCGAAAAAGTCCGTATGCAGGCAAAAATGTCAGGTGAAGCGTGTCTTCGGATCGTACAGCCGTCACCCGTCCGCTGCAAACGGGCTGCCGAGGACGTCCTCGATCACGCCGGGATCGAAGCCACGGGACGCCAGGCGGCGGGCCGCTGCCGGGCCGGCGCCGCGCCGCTCGACCGCGGACCTCGCCCGCTCCGCCTCGGAATCGAGCCCGGCGAGCGCCGCGTCGACGAGCTCGCCCGCGATGCCCCGCCGCTCGAGGTCGAACCGGATCGCGCTGTCGCCGTAGCCGCGGGACGCGAGCGTCTCGGCGCGGGCCGAGGCGACGCGGGCGTCGTCGACGAGGCCCGCCTGCTCGAGCGCGGCGATCGCCGCCGCGCCCGCCGCCGGCGTGACCCCGCGTCCCGCGAGCCGCTCCTCGAGCGAGCGCCGCGAGTGGTCGCGGTACCGAAGCGCGGTCGTCGCGACGCCGAGCGCCCGCGCACGCCGCAGCTCGCGGCCGAGCGCGCGTGCCGTTGCGCGGTCGAGCTGCGCGCCGACCCGGAGGCCGGCGCGCACGACCGCATCGGCGGGCACGAGCCGCCAGGGCCCGCCGTCGAGCTCGATCTCGACCCGCGACCGCGGCCGCTCGCGCAGCGCGGTCACGACCGGCACCGGACTACTCCGCGTCCTGCGCCCCGTTCGACGCGGCGGTCGCTTCAGCCACCGCGGCCATCGCCGCCTCCTTCGCGGCCTTGCCGTTCTCCTCCGACGGCTCCTCGAGCACCGGCAGCAGCCGTGCGCTGACGACCTGCTCCGGGCCGACCTCGACCTGGATCCCCTGGAGGATTCCCTGCGTCACGTCGGGATGCTCGCGGAGGAACGCGGTCGCGTTCTGCCGGCCCTGGCCGAGCCGCTCGTCGCCGAAGCTGAAGTACGAGCCGGACTTCGTGACGACCTTCCGCTCGAGGCCCGTGTCGAGCACGGTCCCCTCCCAGGAGACGCCGGAGCCGTAGATGATGTCGAACTCCGCCTGCTTGAACGGCGGCGCGACCTTGTTCTTCACGACCTTCACGCGGACGCGGTTGCCGAACGCCTCCGCCCCTTCCTTCAGCGTCTCGATGCGGCGGATGTCGAGGCGCACCGACGCGTAGAACTTCAGCGCACGGCCGCCCGGCGTCGTCTCGGGGTTGCCGAACATCACGCCGATCTTCTCGCGGAGCTGGTTCGTGAAGATGCAGATCGTGTCGGTGCGGTTGAGCGTGCCGGCGAGCTTCCGGAGCGCCTGCGACATGAGGCGTGCCTGGAGGCCGACGTGCGAGTCGCCCATCTCCCCTTCGATCTCCGCCTTCGGCGTCAGCGCGGCGACCGAGTCGACCGCGACCACGTCGAGCGCGCCGGAGCGGATCAGGAGCTCCGCGATCTCGAGCGCCTGCTCGCCGGTGTCCGGCTGCGAGACCAGCAGGTTGTCGATGTCGACGCCGATGCGCTTCGCGTACGCCGGGTCCATCGCGTGCTCGGCGTCGATGAAGGCGCAGATCCCGCCGCGGCGCTGCGCCTCGGCGATCACGTGGTAGACGAGGGTCGTCTTGCCCGACGACTCCGGCCCGAAGACCTCGACGATCCGGCCGCGGGGCAGGCCGCCGATGCCGAGCGCGAGGTCGAGCGCGAGCGAGCCCGTCGAGACCGCCCCGACCGACACCGCGGCGCGGTCGCTCATCTTCATGACCGAGCCCTTGCCGAACTGGCGCTCGATCTGCCCGAGCGCAACGTCGAGTGCTTCGTTCTTGTCCACTGTTCAGCCTCCTAGCGCAACCGATTCGAGTACCTCGTACTGGGCCCCGTTCGGCCGCAGCCGTGACAGATAAGCAGCCGCGTCGGACGGAACAAACGTTCCCATCCCCGGCGGCTCGAGCCGGAGCCCCGGACGCTCCCGGAACCGCGCGACCGTGAGGTGCGCGAGCCAGGGCCGCGCCTCGCGGCGGTAGACCCCGAGCCGCTCCAGCCGCTCCTGGAGGTCGCCCGCGAACGCGCCCGCCCGGCCGTCCTCGTCGTCGAGGACGAGCATCGCGACGCTCCGGGTCTCCCGGTAGCGGGACGGGGCGAGACGCAGATCGTGCGGGGCGACGGCCGCGGCCTCCCGCAGCTCCCGGAGGATCCCGCCGAGCTCGCCCGCGGGCCGGCCGCCGAGGAAGGCGAGCGTGACGTGGAGGTGGTCGCGGGGAACGGCGCGGACGCCGCGGACGTGCTCCGCCTGCCAGCGCACGACCGCGTCGAGGACGTCGTCCGGGAGGCGGAGTGCGAGAAAGAGCCTGAGCCGCTCATCCCCGCCCACGCTACCCGGGCGAGTCATACGGCTTCGTCGCGACTTCCCGCCAGCTGCCGGCGCACGAGATGGAGCGCGCCGACGACCGAGCGCGCGCGGATCGAGGCGCGGTCGCCCGGGAAGCTGAACTCGCGGCCGTGGCCCCCGTCCGGCCCCTCGACGTGGAGGTAGACGAGGCCGACGGGCTTCTCGGGCGTGCCGCCGTCCGGCCCCGCGATGCCCGTGACGGACACGGCCACGTCGGCGCCGAGCCGCTCGCGCGCGCCGTGCGCCATCGCGGCGGCGACCTCCGGCGAGACGGCGCCGTGCTCGGCGAGCAGCGCGGCCGGGACGCCGAGCTCCGCCTCCTTCACCTCGTTCGCGTACGCGACGACGCCGCCGACGAACGCCGCGCTCGACCCGGGCACGTTCGTGAGCCGTCCGGCGACGAGCCCGCCCGTGCACGACTCGGCCGTCGCGAGCGTCCATCCGCGCGCCTCGCAGAGCGCGAGGACGTGCTCCTCGATCGGCCGCTCGTCGCGGGAGAAGAGCCAGCGCTCGACCGGCGGCAGGAACCGCTCGACGAGCGTGTCCGCACGCTCGTCGGCGCCCGGCTCGACGACGAGGTCGACGTGGATCTCGAAGTCGCGGGCGCAGATCGTCACCTCCACCCCGTCCCCGTCGCCGCCGGCCTCGTCGAGCGCGCGCGCGACGGCGGACTCGCTGACGCCGAAGAAGCGGAGGACGCGGCGGCCGGGCGGCTGCGTCCGCGCGAGGAGGCGCCGGAACGGCTCCGTCTCGAGCGCGTTCGGCCAGAGCCGCCGCAGCTCGGACGGCGGGCCCGGGAGCACGACGACGACACAGCCGGTCGACGTCTCGAGGAGCAGCCCCGGTGCGGTCCCCGCAAGCCCGAGCGACTCGGCGCCGGCCGGCATCGTCGCCTGCTTCGTCACGCCCGGCGCGAAGTCCGCGTAGTCGCGCTTCAGCCGCGCGGCGGCCGCGCGCGAGACCGCCTCGATCTCGCGCTCCAGCCCGTCGTCGACGCGCAGGCCGACGCCCGCCGCACGCGCGACCATCTCGACCGTGCGGTCGTCGTGCGTCGGGCCGAGGCCGCCGGAGACGAGGCACGCGTCCGCCTCGAGACCGGCGCGGAGCGCCGCCTCGAGCTCCTCCGGCGCGTCGCCGACGATCGCGATCCGCGCCGGCTCGAGGCCGAGCCGGAGCGCCTCGCGCGCGAGGAACGGCCCGTTGAGGTCGGTGCGCTCGCCGCGCACGAGCTCGCTCCCCGTGACGACGATGAGGGCCCGCGGCCGGTTCAACTATTCGCGAGTGCCGTCTTCGTCGGCGTGATCACGACGCGGAGGTTCTTCCGCGCCGGCAGCGCGACGGCCTTGCCGCCGAGCTGCACGCGCAGCCCGCTCGAGCGCGCGGCGTAGAGCCAGAAGCGCGAGCCGTCCACGACCTCCGAGTGGCCGCGCGAGATCGTCGCCTGCAGGAGGATCCGGCCGCGCGAGGTCGAGCGTCGCACCTCGACGTACGTCCCGCGCCGCACGCCGGTGAGCTTCAGCGTCGACGGCGTCTGCGCGGCGGCGGGCGGCGGCGAGCTCGACGAGCCGCTGCCGCCGAACTTCCACGCGACGATCACGAGCGCGGTGAGGATCGCGATCCCGAGCAGCGCGAGCAGCACGGCCTTCCGCTCGATCCCGCGGTCGCGCCGCTGCCGTTGCGACGGCGGGCGGCGGACGATCGGCGCGACGTCGTCCTGGCCCTCGACGACGTGGCGCGAGTTGTACTCGTCGACGTAGAGCTGGCCGTCGAGCCCGAGGAACTCGGCGTACGTGCGGAGGAAGCCCTTCACGTACGGCTGAGCGGGCAGCGTCCCGAACTGCTCGTCCTCGAGCGCCTTCAGGTACTTCGAGCGGATCTTCGTCCCGAGCTCGACCTGGGCGTAGTCGAGGCCCTGGCGGACGCGGGCCTCGCGGAGGCTGTTGCCGATCTCGAACATCGCAGGAATTGTAGGCAGGCGGCCGCCCCGCTCACGCGGGCGGACGGAGCACGGCGAACTCGTCGGTGACCTGGATCGTGCGCGAGCGGAAGCGGTAGAGCGCCGCGGGCCGCCCTCCCCCGCTCCCGTAGCGGCGGTGCTCGCCCGTCTCCTCGAGCAGGCCGCGGCGGAGGAGCACGCGCTGGAGGTTCGTCGCCGAGACCGCGTGGCCGAGCGCGGCGCTGTAGAGGTCGCGGAGGTCGGCGATCGTGAAGGCCGGCGGCGCGAGCGCGAAGCCGACGTTCGTGTAGCTCAGCTTCGCGCGGAGGCGCCCGCGGGCGGCGAGCAGGATCGGGCCGTGGTCGAACGCGAGGTCCGGGAGGTCGTCGAACGGATGCCAGCGCGTGTCGTCCGGCACGGCCGGGTCGACGCCCGCGGGGACGAGGCCGAGGTAGGCGGTGACGAGCTCGCGGCGCTGCGGGTTCCGGTCGAGCGCGCTCCGCGTCTCGAGCTGCTCGAGGTGCGCGACCTCGCGGACGTCCACCTTCTGCGCCAGGTGCCGGAGGATCGACTCCTCCAGCGTCTCGTCCGCGGCGAGCGCGCCGCCGGGCAGCGCCCAGGCGCCGGCGAACGGGTCGCGGGCGCGCTGCCAGAGCAGCGCCTGGAGGCGTCCGTCGCGCACCTGGATCACGGCGGCGAGCACGCCGTGCGCCATCGTCTTCGGTCGGGTGTCGGCTGCCATGTAGACTCTTGCCCAGGTTATCGACTTTGAGGAGAAAACTCGACACCTACGACCTCGCGATCGTCGGCGGCGGCGTCGCCGGCCTCTACGCGGCGCTCGCGGCGGCCGAGGAGGCGCGGGTGCTCCTCCTCGCGAAGGGCTCGGTCCAGGCGTCGAACAGCTACGCGGCGCAGGGCGGCGTCGCGGCGGCGGTCGGCTCGGACGACGATCCCGCTCTCCATGCGGCCGACACGCTCGAGGCGGGGCGCGGTCTCTGTCGGCCGAGCGCGGTCGAGGCGCTGACGCGCGAGGCGCCGGAGCGGATCGCCGACCTCGTCGACCTCGGCGTCGAGTTCGACGATGGGCTCGCGCTCGAGGGCGGGCACGCGCGGGCGCGCGTCGTCCATGCGGGCGGCGCGGAGACCGGCCGGCGCATCGCGGACGTCCTCGCGGCGCGCGTGCGCGCGCATCCGCGGATCGACGTCGCGGAGGGCGAGCGCGCGCTGTCGCTCCGGGTCGTCGACGGACGCTGCGCGGGGCTCGTCAGCGACCGGCGGACGATCGGCGCGCGGGCGACGCTCCTCGCGACCGGCG
>Ga0335070_10010093_pt1 | contig 11041 bp, 7 predicted proteins | sample Lox_Sample_13_FD_206722 | JGI IMG/M metagenome (GOLD analysis project Ga0335070, IMG submission 206722) | Soil microbial communities from Loxahatchee National Wildlife Refuge, Florida, United States - Lox_Sample_1.3 | ecosystem: Environmental > Terrestrial > Soil > Wetlands | place: USA: Florida... | reverse complement strand
GTCGTTGACGATCGAGCTGATCACGCCGATCGCGATGGAGAAGGAGTTGCGGTTTGCGATTCGGGAGGGGGGCCGCACGGTCGGCGCGGGCGTCATCAGTGATATCCTCGAATAATCATTCGGGAGAGGGACACCCCCCTGTTTAGGAGTATTCAATGAGGAACATTTTGACTTTGTCCTGTACGGAGTGTAAACGGAGGAATTATTCTACGACGAAGAATAAGCGAACAACTCCGGATAAGCTGGAGTTCAAGAAATACTGTCGATTCTGTCGTAGGCATACCGTTCATAAAGAGTCAAAGTAAAAATGGAGAGTAGAAAGTGGAAAGTGGAGGGTTGTTTGAAGGTTTTACGACATTCGACGCTCTGCTCTCTATTGTCCGGATGGAGATACAGGCCAGTAGCTCTAACGGATAGAGCACCGGACTCCAAATCCGGGTGATGGGGGTTCAAATCCCTCCTGGCCTGCCATGTACCTTGTCGGGTGCGCGGCCTGCCGCGGCACCTCGGGAATAAAATAAAATGGAATTTTCGATTCAGGGAAAAATTGAGACAGGCAAGCAATTCTTGAGAGAGGTTAAAACCGAGCTTAAAAAGGTGACCTGGCCTTCGAGGAAAGATACGCTTTCCGGTACGGTGGTTGTACTTGTCGCCGTCTTTATCATTGCGCTCTTTCTTGGGATTGTGGATGCGGGGCTCTCGAATCTCATCAAGCAGCTCTTGAGGAAGGCGGTCAGCTAAAAGGGGGAGAAGGAATGTTCTCCCCGGGTCTACGGTAAACATTATGGCGCAACAATGGTATGTGGTCCACACCTATTCCGGGTTCGAAAACAGGGCCAAACAGAATTTAGAAGAGCGAATTAAGAATCTCGGAAAAGGAGATTTTTTTTCCGCCATCTTAGTTCCCACGGAGACCGTGGTCGAGTTAGTCAAGGGGAAAAGAAAGACCTCTCAGAGGAAGATCTTCCCCGGCTATATCTTGGTGAAAATGGAATTGAACGAGGAGACCTGGCATATTGTCAAGGACACTCCTAAGATCACGGGGTTTGCTGGCGACGGGACCAAACCGATTCCCATCTCGGAGGGAGAGGTCGAAGACATTCTGTCTCAAATGAAAGAAGGCGTGTCCAAGGCAAAGCCTAAGATTTCTTTCGGCACGGGAGATAGCGTTCGAGTGATCGATGGTCCGTTTCTCAACTTCATCGGGACCATTGAAGAGGTCAGACCTGAAAAGAGAAAATTGAAGGTTTTAGTCTCTATCTTCGGAAGAGCGACTCCCGTCGAACTGGATTTTATCCAGGTAGAAAAGAATTAAATTCGAAGCACGAAATCCGAAGCTCGAAACGAATGCGAATGACCGAAGTACAAAATTCATACCGGCAGGATGAATGCTGCTATTTTGAAAATTTGAATTTTGAATTTGTTTCGGGGTTCGATATTCGAGTTTCGAATTTTTGAAATTAGTTAGGGGTTGACGATGGCAAAAAAAATAGCGGCACTGGTCAAACTTCAAATTCAGGCAGGACAGGCGAATCCTTCTCCTCCGGTGGGGCCGGCGTTGGGCCAGCATGGAGTCAACATCATGGAATTCTGTAAAGCCTTTAACGCCCGGACCCAGGGACAGGAGGGGATGATCATCCCGGTTGTGATCACGATCTTTTCGGACCGATCCTTTACTTTTGTGACCAAAACCCCGCCAGCCTCGATCCTTTTGAAGAAGGCGGCAAAGATTGTGAAAGGCTCGGGGGAACCCAATCGTAACAAAGTGGGCAAGGTCACGAAAGATCAGGTTCGGGAGATCGCCCAGATTAAGTTTAAAGACCTCAACGCCGTAGACATGGAGGGTGCGATCCGCACGGTGGAGGGGACAGCGCGGAGCATGGGTCTGGAGATTGTATAAGAGAAGACTATGGCAACGAGAGGAAAAAAATATTTAGAGGCAAGGGGCAAGGTGGACCGAACCAAGCGGTATGAGCTGGAGGAGGGAGTGAAACTCCTGTTGGAAACGGCCTACGCTAAATTTGACGAGGGGGTGGACCTGGCGATTCGTCTTGGGGTGGATCCCAAAAAAGCGGACCAAATGGTCCGGGGGACCGTCGTCCTTCCTCATGGAACCGGCAAGAAAGTCCGGGTCTTGGTCTTTGCGAAAGGCCAGAAGGAGAAAGAGGCACTCGACGCGGGTGCCGATTTCGTCGGAGGAGAAGACCTCATCGACAAGATTTCAAAGGGGTGGCTGGAATTTGACAAGGCGATCGCCACACCGGACATGATGGGCTTGGTCAGTAAGTTGGGAAAGATTTTGGGGCCCCGTGGGTTGATGCCTAACCCCAAGGTGGGAACGGTCACCTTCGACTTGGAAAAGGCTATCAAAGAGATCAAGGCTGGGAAGGTGGAGTTTAAAGTGGAGAAGGCGGGAGTCATCCATGTCCCGGTGGGGAAGGTTTCTTTTGGGTTGGGTCCCTTATTAGAAAATACCAGGACGCTCTTGGAAGTCATCCTGCGTGTAAAACCACCGACCAGTAAAGGGATTTACATGCGGAGCATCGCCTTATCCACCACGATGGGTCCTGGAATTAAGATTGATCCACTGGACATCCGGAGTGTTCTGAAGTCGTAAGAAGGCCGGTGGATCGCATCATCGGGGGAGGTAAAGATCCTTGAATCGGAAAGAGAAAGCGGAGATGATATCGGATCTCGGCGAAAGGGTGAAGGGGTTTCAGGCGGTTGTCCTGACCAATTACCGAGGTCTCAATGTAGAACAGCTGAGTCATCTGAGACAAAGACTGAGACAGGAAAAGATCTCCTATCACGTGATCAAGAATACGTTGATGAAGCTGGCTTCGAAAGGGACGGATTTGGAGAAATTGGATTCCTATTTCGAAGGACCCACTGCGATGGCGATTTCCTACGGAGATCCTGTCCTCCTCGTAAAGATTTTGTCCGAATTCATCAAAACACAGCCTTCCCTCGAGATTAAAATCGGCTTGATTCAGGGAAAGGTGACCTCTCCCGAAGAGGTCAAGGCCATGGCAACGATGCCCTCCCGCGAGGTCCTTTTTGGCCAGATCCTGGGAGGAATTCAGGGAACAGCAGCCCAGCTTGCAGCGGTGATCCATAACGGGATTCAGCAGGTACTCGGGACGCTCCAGGCTCGCGTGGATCAGTTGGAGAAGATGGAAAGTGGAAAGTAGAAAGTGGAGCGTAGAGAGCAGAAAGCGATAGAACCGCATTCGGCTTTCTGCGCTCTACCATCTAATAATTTCGAGATAGGAGGATTTTTCAAATGTCAGATATCCAGAAGATTGCCGAAGAGATCAGTGGTTTGACTTTGCTCGAAGCCCGGGACTTGGTGAAGGCCCTGGAAGAGAAGCTGGGAGTCAAGGCCGCCGCGCCCATGGCGATGGCAGCGATGCCCATGGCCGGAGCTGGGGCAGGAGCGGAAGCCGCTGCCGCTGAAGAAAAGACAGAATTCGATGTCATCCTGACGGGTTTTGGTGATAAGAAGATCCAAGTGATTAAGGTGGTCAGGGAACTGACCGGATTGGGTTTGAAGGAAGCCAAAGACCTTGTGGAAGGAGTCCCCAAGCCAGTCAAAGAAGGTGTTTCGAAAGACGACGCCGCAGCGATGAAGAAAAAGCTGGAAGAGGCTGGGGGAACGGCCGAAGTTAAGTAACGAACATTCAGAGGTGTTTGAGGGACCCTGTTGTCTCTTCCCAGAAGGACAAAGCAAAGAAGCGGTGGCCGTCCGAACGGGAAGAGACTTTCTATTTAAGGGAGGGGAAGGATTATGGCCAGCGTTGTCCCTGTCTATCGGAGATATCGGAAGAACTTCTCTAAGATCAAAGAAGTCCTGGAGATCTCGAATCTGATCGAGGTTCAGAAAAGGTCGTACGAACAGTTTCTTCAGGCCAATGCAGATGTGGAGAAACGGGAGCCGGTGGGCCTTCAGGCGGTGTTTAAGACCGTCTTCCCGATCAAGGATTTTTACGAAACGGCTTCTCTTGAATTCGTCAATTACCGGCTGACCGAGCCAAAGTATGACGTGGAAGAATGCCTCCTCCGAGGGATGACCTATGCCGCCCCGATCAAGGTGACGGTCCGCCTGGTGGTCTGGGATGTCAACGAAGAGACCAAGGCCAGGAGCATCAAGGCGGTCAAGGAACAAGAGGTCTATTTTGGTGAAATCCCCCTGATGACCGAGAACGGGACATTCATCGTGAACGGGACCGAGCGGGTGATCGTCAGCCAGCTTCATCGCTCTCCTGGAGTCTTTTTTGATCAGGATCAAATCAAACCCCAAAGCGGTGGGAAGGCCTTCTACTATGCGCGCATCATTCCCTACCGTGGATCTTGGATCGACTTCGAATTTGACCAGAAAGATCTTCTTCACGTCCGGATCGACCGGCGCCGGAAGATTCCTGTGACCGTCCTCCTTCGAGCGCTCAAGTATACCGGCGAAGAACTGTTGGACTACTTCTATCAAAGGGAGAAGGTTCTGATCCGGAAAGGAAAATTCCAAAAAGAGATTGCCCGAGAGGTGTTGGTCGGGCAGAAGGCCAGTTCCGATATTTTGGATCCGGAGACGCACAAGGTTATCCTGAAGAAGCATCGCCGGATCACAGAGGACGCCTTCGATAAATTGGAGTTGGCGAAGATCAATACGATAGCGGTGGAGACCGAGGATTTGATCGGACGATACCTGGCGAAGGATGTGGTCGACCCTGAAACGGGAGAGGTGATTGCCGAGTCGAACGACGAAGTGACGGAAAAACTTCTGGATGAAATGAGGGAGAAAAAGGTCGAGATCTTTGAAATCCTTTTCATCGATAATATCAACGTCAGCTCTTCCTTGCGGGACACGTTGGTGATTGATAAGATCGGGTTGACCGCAGAAGAAAGGGAGAAACTGCCCGTTCTCGAGCCGGGGAAATCCCTTCGAGAGAAGGAATCCGAAAAGGCATTGATTGACATCTACAAAAGGCTCCGTCCTGGAGACCCTCCCACCATCGAGACAGCGATCGGCCTTTTTTACAATCTTTTCTTCAACGCGGAACGCTACGACCTGTCCAAAGTGGGGAGGATGAAGCTGAACCATAAAATCGGCCTGAAGGGAAATCCTCTCAAAATCTTGGTGTTCACGGAGCGGTGGAAGAAAGAGGCGTTGGCCGCGGGAGCCACCTATGCGGGAGGGAGGGAGCTGGTTGACCGGATCCTGGAGGGATGGCTTGATTTTGATGAAGCGATTGCCACTCCGGAAATGGCCGAGGAGATCCATCGCATCGCCAAGATCCTACATCCCATCGGTCTGATGCCCTCGTTGAAGGATGGGACCCTGACGGACGATGTCCCGGGGAAGGTGCGGAAGATTCTGGAAGATGAGAAGACTACCCTGAGGCGAAAAGACATCCTTGAGGTGGTGAAATACCTGATCAAGCTGAAAGACGGTCAGGGGGCGGTGGACGACATTGACCATTTGGGGAACCGCCGCGTCAGGACCGTGGGAGAACTCCTGGAGAATCAATACCACATCGGCCTGGTGAGGATAGAACGGGCGATCAAGGAGCGAATGAGCCTTCAAGATGTCGAGACTCTGATGCCCCATGACCTCATCAATTCAAAACCGCTGTCAGCCGTCATCAAAGAGTTTTTTGGTTCGAGCCAGCTTTCCCAATTTATGGACCAGACGAACCCTCTCTCGGAGATTACGCACAAACGCCGGCTGTCTGCATTGGGTCCTGGCGGACTCACCCGGGAGAGAGCAGGATTTGAAGTCAGGGACGTCCACCCGACCCATTACGGTCGGATCTGTCCGATCGAGACTCCGGAAGGCCCGAACATTGGGTTGATCACCTCTCTCAGCACCTATGCCCGCGTCAATGACTACGGGTTTATCGAGACCCCTTACCGGGAAGTGATCCATGGAAAAGTGTCGAACCATATCCGATATCTCTTTGCCCTGGATGAGGAAGAAGAGATCAACGGACAAAAACCCGCCATCGCTCAGGCCAATGCCCCCCTGGATAAGGAGGGGAGATTTACCGCCCCGCTCATCTCCGCCCGAAGAGGGGGTGAGTTTATGATGGTGAAATCCGATGAGGTTCGGTACATGGACGTGTCTCCCAAGCAGTTGGTGAGCGTGGCTACCTCCCTCGTTCCCTTTTTGGAGAATGATGACGCCAACCGAGCCCTCATGGGATCGAATATGCAGCGCCAGGCCGTTCCGCTCCTCAAGACGGATGCCCCGCTCATCGGAACAGGAATGGAAGCCATCGTGGCGAGGGATTCTGGAGTGACGATCGTGGCCAAAAGGGACGGTGTGGTGGAAGACGTCGATGCCTCACGAATCGTTATCCGTGCTGACGAGGATGGCCAAAGAGCCGATGACCCGGGAGTCGACATCTATACGTTGATCAAATACAAACGGTCCAATCAAAATACCTGCATTAATCAAAGGCCGATTGTCTATGTCGGAGAGCATGTCAAAAAGGGTGAAGTGATCGCGGACGGGCCGGCGACCAATATGGGAGAGTTGGCCCTGGGGAGGAATGTCCTGGTCGGTTTTATGCCGTGGGGAGGATATAATTTTGAAGATTCCATCCTCATGAGCGAGAAGTTGCTGAAGGAAGATACTTACACCTCGATCCATATCGAGGAATTGGAGTGTGTGGCCCGGGATACCAAGTTAGGAAAAGAGGAGATCACCTGTGACATTCCCAACGCGGGGGAGGAGGCGTTGAAAGATCTGGATGAGAGTGGAATCATTCGGGTCGGGGCCGAGGTGAACCCCGGCGACATTCTCGTCGGAAAAGTCACCCCCAAGGGAGAGACCCAACTCTCCCCGGAAGAAAAACTCCTTCGAGCCATCTTTGGAGAAAAGGCGGGAGATGTCCGGGATACCTCCTTGAGAGTTCCCCACGGGATCGAAGGAATCGTCATCGATGCCAAGGTTTTCTCCCGTAAGGGACAGGAAAGAGATGAGAGGACGAAGGCGATCGAGGACCAAGAGAAAGCGAGGTTGTTAAAAAATCAAGCCGATGAAATCCGGATCATCCAGAACAGCACGCGGCGGAAAATCGGGAAATATCTGATCGGGAAGCGAGCCGCCCACAAAGTTGCGGATGATAAGAAGAACCGGGTCTATCTGGATGCCAAGGACAAGATCAAGGAAGAACATCTTCTTGCCATTCCTTTCGACCGGCTCAAGGAGATCGATGTCGTTGAGGGGAAGAGGGTTCTGACGGACGTTCACCGTTTTCTGGATCACGCAGAACTCCAGATTAATGTGGTCAAGGAAGTTTTTTCGGATAAATTGGCGAAGCTGAAGCGGGGAGACGAATTGGCCCCGGGCGTGATCAAGACCGTCAAAGTGTATATCGCCATGAAGCGGAAACTTTCTGTCGGGGATAAAATGTCGGGACGCCACGGGAATAAGGGGATCATCTCCCGGATTCTCCCGGAAGAGGACATGCCGTACTTAGAGGACGGGACGCCGGTGGATGTCATTCTCAATCCGTTAGGGGTTCCCTCGCGAATGAACGTGGGCCAAATCCTCGAGACTCACCTGGGATGGGCCGCCAAGGGGCTGGGATGGAAGATCGAGGAGTTTTTGCGGAAACATTTCAACCCGAATTTGCTCCGGAGAAAGATCAAAGAAATCTATTCCTCGAAAGAGGTGAACACTTATCTGGAGCAGGCGACCGACGAGGAGATTATGGATTTGGCTCGCAGGTTGGGCGAGGGGATTTTCGTTTCAGTTCCCGTTTTCGACGGCGCTTCGGAAGAAGAGATTAAGAACCTTTTGGAGAAGGCGGGGCTCCCGACTTCCGGGCAGACCATCCTTTATGACGGAAGGACGGGAGAGCCGTTCCATCAGAAGGTGACGGTCGGCTATATGTACATCCTTAAATTGCATCATCTCGTGGACGACAAGATCCATGCAAGATCGATCGGCCCTTATTCATTGGTGACGCAACAGCCGTTGGGTGGTAAAGCTCAGTTCGGAGGGCAGCGGCTGGGAGAGATGGAGGTGTGGGCCCTCGAGGCCTATGGAGCCGCCCACTCCTTGCAGGAGTTCCTGACCGTGAAATCGGACGATGTTGCGGGAAGGACGCGAGTCTACGAGGCGATCGTCAAAGGGGAACATACGTTGGAGCCCGGCTTGCCGGAATCCTTCAACGTCTTGGTGAAGGAATTACAGAGCCTCTGTCTCGACACAGAATTGATCGAGGAGAAGAGGGAAGAGATTTCACAGGATTGATGATTTATGATTGATGATTGTCGGATTCAAGAACTTTTTCAATCAGCAATCAACCATCGGCAATAATCAATCAAGAAAAAAGGAGGCAACCTTGGAAGACTATCTATCATTCTTTGAAAAAGGGAAGACTCCAATTAGCTACAATGCGATCCGCATCTCCATCGCCTCTCCAGAAAAAATTGAGTCGTGGTCTCACGGAGAGGTGAAAAAGCCGGAGACCATCAACTATCGGACGTTCAAACCGGAAAAGGATGGGCTCTTCTGTGCCAAGATCTTCGGCCCTACGAAAGATTATGAGTGCAATTGCGGTAAATACAAGCGCATGAAACATCGAGGCATTGTCTGCGAAAAGTGCGGCGTGGAGGTGATTCAATCCAAGGTGCGCCGGGAGAGGATGGGACATATCCGGCTCGCCACTCCCGTCGCTCATATCTGGTTCCTTAAAAGCATCCCCAGCAAGATTGGGATCCTTTCGGACATGACGCTGAGAGAACTGGAGCGCATCCTCTACTTTGAAGCCTACCTCGTTCTCGACGGAAAGAAAACGCCTTTGAAGAAGAATGAAATCCTGTCGGAGGATCGATACCGGGAAGCCAAGGAAAAGTACGGGGAGGATTTTGTGGCGGCTCAGGGGGCGGAGGCCATTCGCGAGCTGTTAAGAAATACCAACGTCAAGGAACTTTCCCAGAAACTCCGGGCCGAGATGAAGGAGACGGCTTCGGAAGCGAAAAAAAAGAGGTTGGCCAAGCGCTTGAAGATCATCGAGTCCTTCTTGGAGTCGGGAAATAAGCCGGAGTGGATGATCTTGGAAGTGGTGCCCGTCATTCCGCCCGATCTTCGTCCTCTCGTTCCCCTGGACGGGGGTCGGTTTGCCACGTCCGACCTCAACGATCTTTACCGAAGGGTGATTAATCGAAACAACCGTCTGAAACGGCTTCTCGAGTTGAATGCGCCCGAGATCATCATCCGAAACGAGAAGCGGATGCTTCAGGAAGCCGTGGATGCTCTGTTCGATAACGGGAAGAGGGGAAGGACGATCTTGGGGGCGAATAAGAAACCCCTCAAATCGCTGAGCGATATGCTCCGGGGGAAACAGGGCCGCTTCCGACAGAACCTTTTGGGGAAGCGCGTCGATTATTCTGGACGTTCCGTGATTGTCGTCGGCCCCGAGCTGAAATTGCATCAATGCGGACTTCCGAAAAAGATGGCCCTGGAACTCTTCAAGCCCTTCATCTACCATCGGTTGGAGGAAAAGGGCCTGGTGACGACGATCAAGAGCGCAAAGAAGATGTTGGAAAAGGAGAGGCCCGAGGTGTGGGATGTGCTGGATGAAGTCATTCGGGAACATCCCGTGCTTCTCAATCGTGCTCCCACCCTTCACCGTTTAGGAATTCAGGCCTTCGAACCCGTCTTGATCGAGGGCAAGGCCATCCAACTCCACCCGCTGGTCTGTGCTGCTTTTAACGCCGATTTTGACGGGGACCAGATGGCGGTCCACGTCCCCCTCTCTGTCGAGGCCCAGTCGGAGGCGAGGATTCTGATGATGTCCACCAATAATATCCTCTCCCCGGCCAACGGGAAACCGATCATTATCCCGACGCAAGACATCGTCCTCGGCATTTATTACATGACCCGGGAGCGTCCCTATGTCAAAGGGGAAGGAAAGGTGTTTTCCAGCCCGGAGGAGGTCCGGATCGCTTATGATGCGAATGAAGTTGACCTCCACGCCCGGATCAAAGTCCGGTTGGATGGAGAACTCGTGGAGACCACCGTGGGTCGAATCCTGCTGAAAGAGGTCCTCCCCGAGGAAATCCCGTTCCGATTGGTCAATAAAGTGATGAAGAAAAGCGAACTCGCCAATCTCATCGACTATTGCTACCGGTATGGAGGAGATAAGAAAACGGTCCTTCTCTCCGACCGGTTGAAAGGGCTGGGCTATTATTACGCGACCTTGGCCGGGATTTCAATCTCCTTGGACGATATGCTCATTCCTTCCAACAAAGGGAAGCTGCTTCAGGAAGCCCAGCGGGAGATCGAGAGGGTTCAGGAACAATATACCGACGGGTTGATTACCGATGGAGAGCGGTACAATAAGGTCATCGATATCTGGGCTCAGGTGACGGAGAACATCGCAGGGGTGATGTTAAAGGAACTGGGAAATGAAGAGGTGGTGGCTCCTTCCGGGGAGAAACAGACCACCGAGAGTTTAAACCCGATTTACATCATGGCCGACTCCGGAGCTCGGGGCAGTGCGCAACAGGTGCGACAATTGGCCGGGATGCGTGGCCTGATGGCCAAGCCTTCGGGCGAAATCATCGAGACTCCGATCACCGCCAACTTTCGCGAGGGGCTGACGGTTTTGCAATACTTCATCTCCACCCACGGAGCCCGGAAGGGACTTGCGGATACTGCACTGAAAACAGCCAATGCGGGATATCTGACGCGGCGACTCGTCGATGTCGCGCAAGACGTCGTGATCCGGGAGCACGACTGCGGCACCCTGGACGGGATCGAAGTCGAATCGCTCGTCGAGGGAGGGGAGATCATCGAATCGATGAAAGAAAGAATTCTGGGCCGCGTGGCTTTAGAAGAAATCCGGGATCCTTTCTCGAATGAGGTGATCGCCAAGGGGAGCGAGGAAATAGACGAGACCCTGGCCGATCGCATCGAGGATATCGGCATCGATAAGGTCAAGATTCGATCGGTGCTGACTTGCAAATCGAGGCAGGGGGTTTGTGCCCTGTGCTACGGAAGGGATTTGGCCCGCGGGAGGCTGGTCAACGT
>Ga0335070_10010091_pt1 | contig 11042 bp, 5 predicted proteins | sample Lox_Sample_13_FD_206722 | JGI IMG/M metagenome (GOLD analysis project Ga0335070, IMG submission 206722) | Soil microbial communities from Loxahatchee National Wildlife Refuge, Florida, United States - Lox_Sample_1.3 | ecosystem: Environmental > Terrestrial > Soil > Wetlands | place: USA: Florida... | reverse complement strand
GACCTTGGCGTCCTTGCCAGCTTCCTTCTCGGCTGCTGCTTTCACGGCAGCGGGCACCTTGTCAGCGGGGACGACCTCTTCAGTGGCCAGCAGGTCACCGGCCTCGCTCACGACGACTTCCATCTTGCCGTCGGGGGTCTTCCACTCGGCCTCGTAGACCTTCGCTCCCTGCTTGGTACTCTGTTCAAACTCCTCGATTTTCGCGGTTCCGGCGAGCTTTTTGATCAACGTCAGGGCGGGGGGCGGCACTTGGCCTTCCTGGATTTTCTTCTCCTTGTCCCCTTCTTTGGGCTTGTCCTGGGCTGCGGCGATCAGGCCGATGACCAGCACAGCACTCACAGCAGCTCCAATCGCACAGGCCAATCTCCTCGACATTTTTGTTCTCCTGTTCTGGTTTCGAATTGCTGAGATAGCCGTTGCTCAGCGCCGGCATTCGGCAACGGCCTCTCCTTATATGCCCTTGCCCCGGCTGCGCCTCATCAATTTCGGCGTTTTGACGGACGGCGAGTATGTCGTCGCGATCTCGCCACTCGCCTTGGTCGGCGGTCCCTCAGGACCGTTGCAGAGCCAGCGCCATGTACCGCGCGCCGGGGACGGGATTGAAGCGATAGGGCGGGATCTCCTGGAAGCCGAAGGAGCGGTAGAGGTCCTGGGCTCTCTCCATGTTGGGCAGCGTGTCGAGGCACATGCGCTTGTAGCCGAGGGCGACGGCCTGGGCGATGACCTCGGTGACCAGGCGCCGGCCCAGACCCTGACGGCGGAAGGCGGGACGGACGTAAAGGCGCTTCATCTCGCAGTCATCGGCGGTCCAGGCCCGCAGCGCGACGCAGCCGGCATAGACGTCGTCACGGATGGCCAGCAACAGGCGGCCCGACGGAGGGGCGTAGGCGCCGGGCAGCGAGGCCAACTCATCCGCGAAGGCCTGGAAGCTGAGATCAACGCCCAGCAACTGCCGGTACTCGGTGAAGAGCTCGCGCACGGCGGCGATCTGAGCGTCGGTCTCGGCCTGGAGGATTCGTATTTGGGGCGGCGTGTCCATTGGTCCTTGGCCGGCATTATCGCGCGCATGGGCGGCGTGTGGGAATGGTACCCACGGCTCGCGCCGTGGCTACCGGTTTTCGCCGCGCCGGGCTGCGGTTCTTGCTTACACGCAAGTCCGTGAAGAAGCCCAAAAACGCGATTCCATGCCGCTGCCAGCGGCGCACGCAGGGGCAATTCCGGGCGAGTGGCGCAACTGCGGGGGCTCGAAAAAAGTGCAACCAGCCGCAACCAGGCGCAACTTCTTATGGTGATGGGCCGCGGGGAGAATCGTTATGCGGGCGTTCAGGCGGTTGCTCCGGCAGACGGTCGTGCTCATTCGGATCCTCCTTTCCGACCAATTGAGTGCGGACCGGCGTGGGCGCACCGTTGTTGTCTATTCCTAACTATACCCTAATATAATATGTGTGTCAAGCAGAAACGACGAAAAGCCAGGATGGCCACAAGGCGAGACGCCTGTTGGGGGTGGGCTTTACTCGGCGGGCGGGGGGGCTTCGTCGGACGGGGGGTATTCTCCGTCGGCTTGGGATGGGCCTTCGGCGGGAGGCGAGGGGGCTTCGACGGGCTCGACGTTGGGGATGGCCTTCATCCAGTATTCGAAGGCCCGGGTGACAGCGACGCCGAGGATGCTGTTCATGGGGTAGCTGCCGTCGGCGTCATGCTCGCCGGCCTGCACGCCGGTGAGCAGCTCCAGGGCTTCGTGCACGCGGTCCACGGCGTAGACGTGGAACTGGTGGGCGCGGCAGGCGTCGACTACGTCGTCGCGGAGCATCAGGTCGCGGGCATTGGCCTTGGGGATGATGACGCCCTGGCGGCCGGTCAGACCGATGGCCCGGCAGGTATCGAAGAAGCCTTCGGTCTTCTCGTTGACAGCTCCGACGGCGAGGACGTTGCCGACCTGATCGATGGCGCCGGTGATGGCCAGGCCCTGCCGCAAGGGGATGTCCGTGAGGGCGGAGATGAGGCAGCAGATCTCGGCGGTGGAGGCGGAGTCGCCGTCGATTCCGCCGTAGCTCTGCTCGAAGGCCACGGAGGCGTGGAAAGCCAGGGGGTGCTCGGTGCGGAGCAGATATCGCAGCAGGCCGCCGAGGATGTAGAAGCCCTTGGTGTGGATGGCGCCGCTGAGATCGGCTTCGCGCTCGATGTTGATGACGCCCGCGGAGCCGGGGCCGATGGTGGCGGTGATGCGCGAGGGGAAGCCGTAGGTAAGGGGGCCGGCGTGGATGACGGCGAGGCCGTTGACCTGGCCGACGGCGGAGCCGGTGGTGGCGACGCGGATGGTGCCGTCGGCGAGCAACTCGAGGAACCGCTTGGAGGGCAGGTTGGCGCGCTGCTTGGAGCGGCGGATGGCACGGCGGACGTCCTCGCCGGTGACCAGCTTGTGGGCGCTTTTCCGGGCAAGAAAGGCGGCTTCGCGGGCGATGTCGGCGAGGCGGCCGAACCGGGTGGTGAGGCGGTCGCTGCGGCTGGCGATACGAGCGCCGTGCTCGACCAGCTCGGCCACGCCGGTGTTGGCGAAGTGGGGCAGGTTCTCATCGGTGACGATCCGGGCGATGACGCCGCCGTATTGGGCGATGGTTTCGTCATTCCGCTCGATTTCGCTGTCGAAGTCGGCGAGGACCTTGAAAAGGTGAGGGAAGTCCGGGTCGTACTCATCGAGCAGGTAAAAGGTTTCGGAGTCGCCGAGCAGGATGACTTTGACGTTGACATCGATGGGCTCGGGCTTGAGCGACGGGAATCGCCAGGGGAACTCGAGCTCCGGCGGGGTGATCTCCAGCCGCCCGGCACGGAGGGTGCGGACCAGGACTTTCCAGGCGCCGGGTTCACGGAGGATGTCGCGGGCTTCGATGATGAGGTAGCCGCCGTCAGCCCGGAGCAGCGAGCCGGCCCGGATCATGAGGTGGTCGGAGCGGCCGGGATCGTCGCGGTCGAACCGGGTGTCGATGGTGCCGAGCAGGTTGCTCATGGTGGGCGAGTTTTCCATGATGATGGGGCAGGGCTTGTCGCCCGGGTGGGCGAGAATGAGGTTGACGCGATATTGGCGGGTGATGTCTTCGTCTTCCCGCGGCGCTCGGGCATGCTCGGAGGCGACATCGTTGATGACTTCGTCGAGAAAGACCTGCACGGCGGGGTCGGGGAACTCGGTCCGGAGCTTCTGGGCGAAGGCCGTCAGGACGGATCGGGCGGCGCGGCTGCGGAGTGATTTCACCGAATCGGCAAGGCGGCGGCGGATCTCGGAGACCTTCTGCATGACGACCTGGAGCTGCTGCTCGAAGGCGTCGTGCTTTTCGCGGATCTGGGCGTCGAGCTCCTCGCTGACCTTGCCGGCGGAGCGGAGCTGCTCCCATTCTTCCGGCGGAACGGGCTTGTCCTCAAAGAGAGGGAAGAGAGCCGCCTGAGCGACAGGGCCGACCTGAAGACTGACGAGTGCCAGGCCGGCTTCGCGGAGGGCCTTTTCGAAGGGAGTGGTGATGGTCTCGATCTGCGTCTGGGCCTCCTGTTCGAGGGCGGCGCGGCGGGCCTCAAGGCCCTCGGAACTCAGGGCGGTTTCGAGCTCGTCGCGGATGAAGTCGGCCAGCTCATCAACGCGACGGCGGAAGGTCGGTGCCCGACCGCGCGGCAATGCGATGAGGCGCGGCCGATCGGGCTGGGCGAAGTTGTGGACGTAGCAGCAGTCCTTGGCTCGCGGGCAGGCGGGCTGCATCTCCTCGAGGAGGCGGCGGACGAGGGTCATTCGGCCGGTGCCGGTCAGGCCGCGGACGAAGACATTCTGCCCTGGGGCGTAGATCTCCAGGCCGAAGCGGAGGGCCTCGACGGCGGTGTCCTGACCGATGACGCCGTCGATGGGGCGCACGTCCTTGGTGGATTTGAACGGCAAGGTCGCCGGATCGCATCGCCAGCGCAAGGCTTCGGGCGACAGGGAGTGGTAGTGCTGAGCTTTGGCGAGTCCCTCTTGTTCGGTTGCGGGGTGATCGGACATGTGGCGGTCTCCAGGTGACACGGGCGGAGACATTGTGGCCGGGAAGCCGTCAATAAGACAAGGGGTGTAGTCCGCCGAGCGAAACCCCGCAACTGCCTACGGAGCCATCGGAGCGAGGGAGAGAGGCCGCGAATTGCGGTGCTAAAGTCTTGGTGCTGGGCTTGCGTTATGGTATAATGCTGTCCTCGATTGCAGAACCGATCCGGTCCGTTGGAGGCGAGCAACCATGTCCAGCGAGATTTTACGGAGTTGGTGGACGGTTTTTGGATCAGCGCTGATCGTGCCGGCGTTCGTGCCAAGCGGAGCGGCCGACGCCGCGACGTTGTACGTGCCAAGCCAGTACGCGACGATCCAGGCGGCGATTGATGCGGCCCAGGACGGCGACGAGGTGGTCGTGATGAATGGCGTGTACACCGGCGCCGGCAACAAGAACCTGAGCCTCGGCGGCAAGGCCATCACCGTGCGAAGCGTCAGCGGCGACCCGGCGACCTGCATCATCGACTGCCAGGGCAGCGGGCGGGGATTTTACTTTCACAATGGCGAAACGGCCGCCTCGGTCGTTGACGGCTTCACCATCCGCAACGGGAATAACCCTGCCGGCGCCGGCGTGAACTGCTCCGGTTCCGGGCTGACCCTGTCCAATTGCACGATCAGCGGGAATACCGGTTTCGAGGGCGCCGTGTACTGCGGCACCGGCAGCCCGACGCTGACCAACTGCACGATCAGCGGGAACACGGCCTCAGGCCAGAACTGCGGTGCCGGCGTGTACTGCATGGGCAGCCAATGCAGCCCGACGTTCACCAACTGCACGATCAGCGGGAACACGGGCTCCGGTTCCTACAGCGGCGGCGGCGTGGTCAGCGTCAGCTATGCGGTTCCGACGTTTACCAACTGTACGATCGGCTGGAACACGGACACCGGGACGTACTCCGGTGGGGGCGTGTGGTGCAGTTACTCCGAAGCGACCTTCATCAATTGCACGATCTGCGGGAACACCGGCGCGAACGGCGGCGGCGGCTTATCCGGCTGCGAGGCCAGCCCGACGCTGATCAGTTGCAGGCTCGCCGGGAACACGACCTCCGGCTCTTACGGCGGGAGCGGCATATTCTTCATGTGTGGTGGCTCCCCGCTGCTAGTCAATTGCACGTTGAGCGGGAACAGGGCCACCGGCTCGCAATACAGCGGCTGCGTGTACAGCACCGAGTCCAGCCCGATGCTGATCAATTGCACGTTCAGCGGGAACACAGCGTCCGGCTCAGCGTACAGCGGCTGCGTGTACGCCGGGGGTGGATCCCACTCGACGTTGACCAACTGCGTGCTCTGGGGCGACACACCGTGTGAGATGGTCACCGTCGGGGGCGGCGTGACGACGGTCAGCTACTGCGACATACAGGGCGGCCACAGCGGCACGGGCAATATCAACCTCAATCCGCTGTTCATTGATCCTGACGGGCCGGACAACGATCCGAATACCTGGCAGGACAATGATTACCGATTGGTAGCCGGCTCACCATGCATCGACGCGGGCAAGAACTCCGCGGTGCCGAGCGGCATTGTGACGGATTTCAATGGCCTTCCGCGGTTCGTCGATGATCCGGCAACGGCGGACTGCCGGTACGTTCCCGGCACTTGCGGCACGGCGCCGATCGTCGACATGGGGGCATACGAACATCAGGTGGTCATACTCCAAGTACCCAGCGAGTATGCGACGATCCAGGCGGCGATTAACGCCGCGCAGCCCGGCGAGCAGGTGGTCGTGGCGGACGGCGTGTACACCGGCGCCGGCAACAAGGACCTGAACTTCGCGGGCAAGGCGATCGCCGTGCGAAGCGCCAGCGGCGACCCGGCGGCCTGCATCATCGACTGCCAGGGCGGCGGGCGAGGCTTTTACTTTTGGAATGGCGAAACGGCCGCCTCGGTCGTCGACGGCTTTACCATCCGGAACGGGTATGCCGGCAGCAGCGGCGGCGTGTACTGCAACGGTTCCAGCCCGACGGTGACCAATTGTGTGATCAGCGGAAACACTTCCACGACCGGCGGAGGCGGCGTATTCTGCACATCACACGCCAGCCCGACGCTGATGAATTGCACGATCAGCGGAAACACGACCCCCAGCAGTTCCAGTTGCGGCGGGGTGCAGGCCGCCTCTCAGTCCAACCCGACGCTGATCAACTGCGCGATCAGCGGGAACACCGGCGGGCAGGCCGGCATATACTGCAACGGCTTCTGCAGCATGACGCTGACCAACTGCACGATCCGCGGGAACACCGGCGTGAACGGCGGCGGTGTGGCCTGCTACGAGTCCAGTCCGACGCTGGTCAATTGCGAGATCAGTGGGAACACGGCCTCCGGCTCCACCGGAGGCGGTGGAGGCGTGTTCGCCATCTGGGGGTCGAACCCCACGCTGATCAATTGCACGCTCAGCGGAAACAAGGCCTTCGGCGCCGAGGGCAGCAGCGTATGGAGCGGCGGTTCTTCCATCCCGGCGCTGACCAATTGCATCCTCTGGGGCAACGAAACGCCGCACGAGTTCTACGCCTATTCCGGCAGCTTACCGATGGCAAACCACTGCAACGTGCAGGGCGGGTTCGGTGGCATCGGCAACATCGACCTTGACCCGCTCTTCGTCGATCCTGACGGGCCGGACAACGATCCGAATACCTGGCAGGACAATGATTACCGATTGGCCGGCGGATCGCCGTGCATCGACGCGGGCAAGAACTCGGCGGTGCCCAGCGGCATCGTGAAGGATCTGGACGACCATCCGCGGTTCGTCGACGACCCGGACACGGCGGACTGCCCGTACGCTCCGACCACTTGCGGGACGGCGCCGATCGTGGACATGGGGGCGTACGAATATCAGGGCGCGATACCTCGAGGCGACCTGAACTGCGACGGGTTTGTCGATGTGGCTGACATTGCGCCGTTCGTCCTGGTCCTGACGGATCCTGCCGGCTACGCAAGCCAGTACGCCGGCTGCCCGGCCACGCGAGGGGATATGGATAATTCCGGCACGGTCGACGGGGCGGACATTCAGTGGTTCATTGATGCCTTTCTCGCATGGTAGCGCGGCGCCACGGCGGACCTGTTTTTCGCAATTCCGTCGATTGTTTAGAGACTCGCGATCGCGGCGATCACGGGGGATGATCGTTTGCGTAGCGGACCCCCGGACCGAGAAAGCCGTGTAGGTGGACGGCCTGGTCAACGAGACGGCAGTTCGAGTCAAGAACCCGACCCGAGGATTTTGCCGACCAGCCTGGTTGTGGTCGTTCGGGGCACGAGGCGCTGGAGGAAGGTGGTCACTTTGTTGAAGACGCCGGGGACGCAGAAGGCTCTGCCGCGGGCGAGGGCTCGGTAGGCCTTGTCGGCGACATCCTCGGGGTCGGCGGACAGTCGAGTGAATTCTCTCCGGCGCGTTTCGTAGCCGCCGCGGTCGAAGAAGCCGGTTCGGGTCGAGCCGGGACAGAGGCAGGTCACGACGATGCCCTTGTTCCGCAGTTCTTCGCGAAGAGCCAGAGAGAGGCTGAAGACGAAGGATTTGGTGGCGCCGTAGACGGCCATGTGGGGCGTGGGCTGGAAGGCGGCGGTGCTGGCGACGTTCAGGATCCAGCCGGAGCGGCGCGAGATCATCTCCGGCAGGATCAAATGCGTCAGGCGGAGCAGCGAGTTCATGTTGAGCTGCATCATGTGCTCGAGGGCGGCGAGGTCCTTGTGGGCGAGGTCGCCGTACTCGCCGATGCCGGCGTTGTTCACCAGGACGTCCACGCGCCCGGCGGCGAGGAGGGTGTCGGCGTAGATGCGTTCGCAGGCCTTGGGCTCGGTCAGGTCGGCGACGATGACGGCGCTCTGGCCGGCGAAGCCGCCGACGCGCAGATCGTCGGCCAGCTCGGCGAGGCGGTCGGCGCGGCGGGCCACGAGGATGACCTTGGCCTCAGCCCTGGCGAAGCGTCGGGCGAGCGAGGCGCCGATGCCGCTGGAGGCACCGGTGATCAGGACTGTTTTGTCTTTGAACATCCTCAAGTTCATCGGCAGAGGCCGTGTCGGCCGGCCAGCCCGGCGCGGTGGCGCGTGACGGCACTGGCGAGACTCCCGCGGGCGGGCTCCGGTCAAAGCCGGTCCCAGTTCCGCTGAGGCCGATTCCTCTGCCGCTTGAACCGGCCCTTCTTCTGCTCAAACCGGCACATGGTTGCCACGTGAACCGACGGAGTATAGACTAACACTAGGCATGGCCTCCAACCAGACAACCAAGGCCGAGAAAACGGTGCGGGCCCCGGTCCTGCCAGGCACGATCGTGGCGCTGATCGCGCTGATCGGGGCGGACTGCGCCATGGCCGGGCGGACCGCGGCCGAGCGCGGCCACAAGAGTGCCGTGATCGCCGCGCGAGCCGTTACCCCTACAGCCATGGCAGCGAGGGCGACGACGGCCAAGATCGTCCTGGTCGGGGCGAGCCTGCTGGTCATGCTGCTGCTCAGCCGGCAGATTTCGTGCTTTGCCCAACGGCCGACGGCGGTGCTCTCCACCGTGAGGCTGAACGCGACACGACCGCCACGGCTGCGGCGCAAGTCCACGATTTCATATCACACCGGCGGCCTGTACGGGCCGTGAGAAGCCGTCAGCGTTCAGCCGTCAGCCATCACCTTTAGACAGTTCGGGTTTTCGGTTTTTCGAGGCGTCGGTTTTCGGTTCTCGATTTTCGACTTTCGGTCCTGGGCATTTCTGACACGGTGCGACTATGGGCGTGCTCGATGTTGTCGGCGTTGGCGTGAGGAAGATCTTCGGCTCGCGCAATGAGCGTTTGCTGAAGCGGTTTCAAAAGGCCGTCGTGTTCATCAACGCGATGGAGGATGAGCTGCGCGGAGACTACGACCAGCGGTTCGCGGAGGCGGTGGCGAAGCTGCCGATGGAGGGGTCCGACGAAAATGTCCCGCCCGGCCAGGGAAGCAGTGTGCCCGGCGAAGGAACCGCTGTCGAGGGCGAGGTGAAGTGGGACCGGGCGGCGGCGATTCAGGAGATCCGCGTCAAGCTGAGCGAGGACCTGCGCGAGCGAGCTGAGAAGATGCGGAGGCGGCTGGCGGACGGCGAGCCGGTGGAGAACGTGCTGCCGGAGGCGTTCGCGGTCATGCGCGAGGCCTCGCGGCGGGCACAGAATCACCGTCATTTCGATTGCCAGCTTATCGGCGGGCAGGTGCTGTTCGAGGGCAAGATCGCCGAGATGAAGACCGGCGAGGGCAAGACCATCGTCTGCCACCTGGCGGCGTTTTTGAAGGGCTTGCAGGGGCAGAAGGTCCACATCGTTACGGTCAACGATTACCTGGTGCAGCGCGATGCGGAGTTCGCCCGGCCGATTTTCGAGCTGGTGGGGATGACGGTGGGGTACATTCAGTCGCAGGTCGATCCGGGCGGGCGCGAGGGCATTCGCCAGGCGGCGTACGCCTGCAACATCACCTACGGCACGAACAGCGAGTTCGGCTTCGACTATCTCCGCGACAACATGAAGACGTCGGTTCAGGACCAGGTGCAGGGCCCGCTGGACTACGCCGTGGTGGACGAGGTGGACTCGATTCTCATCGACGAGGCGAGGACGCCGCTGATCATCAGCGGGCCGGCGGAGGACGACGTGACGCGGTATCGCACCGCCGACGCCGTGGCGCGGGTGCTGATCGGCAAACAGACCGCCGCGAACAGCGAGACCACCCAGCGGCTGCGGGCCTGGGGCGAGCATCCGCCGGAGGCCTACGCGATGCTGCCCAAGTTCCAGGACGCGGTGCGGAAGTTCAAGTCGGACCCGAACTGGATCAACGAGGAAGAAGCAGAGGCCATCGGGCACAAGCAGTTCTACGTGGTGACGCGAGAGCGCAAGCAGGTGGCGTTGACGCACGCCGGCGTGACGGTGGCGCAGGAGCAACTCGGCGTCGGGTCGTTGTACGTGGGGGCCAACATGGAGTGGCCGCACGTCATCGAGAACGCCTTGCGGGCCCACGTGGTCTATGAGAAGGACGTCGACTACGCGGTGATGGAGGGCGAGATCATCATCGTCGACCAGTTCACCGGGCGACTGATGCACGGGCGGCAGTGGTCAGACGGGCTGCACCAGGCGGTAGAGGCCAAGGAAACCGTCAAGGTGAAGGAGGAGACGCAGACGCTGGCCACGATCACGCTGCAGAACTTCTTCAAGCTGTACAAGCACGCGGCGGGCATGACCGGCACGGCGATGACCGAGGCCGACGAGTTCATGAAGATCTACACCCTGGAAGTGGTGGCCATTCCGACGAACCGCCCGGTCAACCGGATGGACTTCCACGACCGGATCTACAAGAACGTGGAGGACAAGTACAACGCGATCGTGGAAGAGATCCACGACATGCACACCAAGGGCCGGCCGAACGACCCGTTCGTGCTGGAGCCGGTGCTGGTGAACCTGCGGCCGATTCTGGTGAAGCAGGGGCGATCCACAGAGCTGATCGACAAGGCGCTGGCCGAGTTCGACAGCGGGCGGGGGACGGGCGAGATGATGGCTGCGGCGTACGACGACGCCATGGGGGATCTGGCCCAGGGGCGGCCGGTGCTGGTCGGTACGATCTCGATCGAGAATTCGGAGAAGCTGTCCAACCTGCTGACGAAGAAGTACGGCATTCAGCACGAGGTGCTCAACGCCAAGCAGCACGCCCGGGAGGCAGAGATCGTGGCCAAGGCGGGCGAGCGGCACACGCCGACGCGCGGGACGGACAAGACTCCGCGGGGCAACGTGACCATCGCCACGAACATGGCCGGCCGCGGCACGGACATCAAGTTACAGAAAGGCGTGGTCTATGCGAAGTGCGTGGGCGATCTCGGGCCGCCGGAGAATGGGGACGGCCGCAAGTATGCATGGCGCGAGAAGGGTGTCATCGGGACCAAGTGCTGCATCTACTGCCCGGACTACGATCCAGCGACGAATTGCGCGCATTGCTGGAAGCCGAATGTCGATCCGCGGTTTCCGGCGATGGGGCGGAAGGTGTGCCCGCTGAACGCGCCGTGCGGCTT
>Ga0335070_10010090_pt1 | contig 11042 bp, 8 predicted proteins | sample Lox_Sample_13_FD_206722 | JGI IMG/M metagenome (GOLD analysis project Ga0335070, IMG submission 206722) | Soil microbial communities from Loxahatchee National Wildlife Refuge, Florida, United States - Lox_Sample_1.3 | ecosystem: Environmental > Terrestrial > Soil > Wetlands | place: USA: Florida... | reverse complement strand
GGGCGCACTGGACGCCCGCCTGCTCGATCCTGGTGTTCGAGCGCGTGCTCAAGCGGCTCACCGGGCAGGGCGAGCCGGACCCCGCCCAGGTCGCTCGCGGCGAGCAGGAGTTCCATCGCTTCGCTCAAGTGCTCGATGGGCACCTGCGGGGCCGCGAGTGGCTCGTCGGCGGCGAGGGCGGCGCGCTCACGATCGCCGACTTTGCGGTCGGGGCCGGAATGGTGATGGCGGAGGCCGCGCGCTTCCCGAGCGAGAAGTACGACCAGATCCGGCGCTGGTACGGTGGGCTGGCCGCACTCCCCGCCTGGCGGTCGGCGATCGTCGCGCTCCCCGCCTGAGCCGCGCTGGCGGTCCGGGACCGAAGCCAGAATCTCCTTCCAGAGAAGCAGTTTGCGTCTCATTCTGACGATCGTCGAGGTTTCTTGACAAACGTCAGAAGAGTGGCGCAGGATGTCCGGCGTGAGTGCCTCCCTGCTCCCGCAGCCGAGACCTCGGGAGCGCGCCGGTGACCGGACCCGAGCGCGCCTGTTCGAGGCGGCCGTCGCCGAGTTCCGCCGCGTGGGCTTCGACCGCGCCAGCATCGCCCGCATCGCGAGCGCGGCGGGCGTGTCGCGTCCGTCCTTCTACTTCCACTTCCCGACCAAGGAGCACGTGCTGCTCGAGCTCCAGTGGGGCCTCGAGCGGGCCGTGGTCGAGCGCATCGCCGTGGCTCCGAGCCTGCGCGAAGCGCTCCTCGCCTTCGTCGACGGGATGATCGACGCCGAGCGGCGCCTCGGCGGATCCGGGCTGCTGCGCGACATCCTGAGCATCTACGCGCGCCGCCCGCAGGGGATCGACCTCGACGACCAGCCGCTCCCGCTCGTCCACGAGCTCGCCCGGCGATTCGCGGAGGCGGCCGCGCGCGGCGAGCTGCGCGGCGGGCTCGATCCGGCGCGCGCCACCAATCTGTGTCTGGCCAGCGTGTTCGGATACCTGACGACCGCCGGCGGATCGTCCGACGAAGCCCGCGCGGACCTGCGCGCGCTGGTGTCGCTCTACCTGTAGTCCGGCGCCTCCGGAGGAGAGCCTTCCATGAAAGCCGTCCAGTTCCACATGAGCGTGCCGCGGATCGCGCTGACGCGCGGTCTCGGTTTCTTCTCTCGATCCGGGTACACGAGCGCGCCGGCGCCGGTGCAGCTCGACGAGATCCCCGAGCCCGCCCTGCGCGGGGACGACTGGGTGGTCGTCCGCACCGCGCTCACCGGGATCTGCGGCAGCGACCAGAAGCAGGTCCAGCTCAAGGGCCACTTCGACAACCCGCTCTCGGGGATGCTCTCGTTCCCGCACGTGCTCGGCCACGAGGCGACCGGGATCATCGCCGAGGCGGGACCGTCGGTGACCCGGGTCCGCCGCGGCGATCGGGTCGTCATCAACCCCTGGCTCTCCTGCGGACCGCGCGGCATCACGCCGCCCTGCGCCGCGTGCGCCGAGGGCAATCTGGCCCTGTGCGAGAACTTCGACCGGGGCGGGCTGACCCCCGGCCTGCATCTCGGCAACTGCAAGGACGCCCCCGGTGCCTACGCGCCGCGCGTCGCGGTGCACGAGAGCCAGGTGTTCCGCATGCCCGACAACGTGAGCTTCGAGCAGGCGGTGCTCGCGGATCCCTTCTCGGTGTCGTTCCACGCCGTGGTCAAGGACCCGCCTGCCGGCGACGAGCCGACCGTCCTCGTCTACGGCGCGGGGACGATCGGCCTCGGCGCCGTGGCGGCGGTGCGCGTGGTGAAGCCGCGGGCGCGCATCTTCGCGATCGCGCGGTACCCGCAGCAGGCCGAGGCGGCGAGACGGCTCGGCGCGGCCGCCGTGATCACGGCCGACTCGGGGCCCGAGATCCTCTCGTCGATCGCCGAGCTCACGGGGGCGCGGCTCGTGCACCCGCGCTTCAGGGGCTTGCCGATGCTCGCCGGCGGCGTCGACGCCGTCTACGACTCGATCTGCGCGCCCGACACGCTCGAGATCGCGGTGCGCGTCGCGCGCTCGCGCGGGATCGTCTCGATCATCGGGGTCGAAGCGCCGAAGCGCTTCGAGTGGACGCCGATCTACTTCAAGGAGCTGCGCGTCGTCGGCTCCAACGCGTTCGGAATCGAGGAGTTCCGGGGCGTGCGCAAGCACGCCATGGAGCACTACCTCGATCTGTGTGCGTCGGGCGAGGTCGACCTCGGCTTCCTGGTGACGCACCGCTATCCGCTCGACGACTGGCGGACGGCCTTCGACACCGCCATCGCGAAGCAGACCGGCTGCTTGAAGGTCGCCTTCGCGTTCGACGGCGCGGCCTGACCGCGCTCCGCCCGACTCAGGCCGGTCGCCGCCTTCGCGCGAGGACGAGCGAGAGGAGGCCCGCGAGCGCGAGGACGCCACTCCCGGGCTCGGGAACCGCGCTGATCGCGCCGAAGAGCCCGTGCGCCTCGCCGCCGGGGCCGGCCGTGAAGTAGATCGAGCTCGTGCTGCCGCCGTTGGTGCCATTGCCCGGCGCGAGGGCCCAGAGCCCGTCGATGTCGATCGGATTGCCGAGGCTGTCCTTCAGGGGTCCGGCGGGCGTCCCGTCGGAGGGGTCGAAGACGTTGATCCGGCCGTCTCCGAAGTTGCCCACCAGCAGGTCGCCCTTGAGCTCGCCGAAGCTCGACGGAGCGATCGCCAGGCCCCAGGGCGCATTGAGCGCGCCTCCCGCCGCCAGGCGCTTGACCAGGTTGCCCTGGAGGTCGAACACGTCGACGATCCCGTTTCCGGGCCCGGCCACCTCGTCGTGCTTGGCCAGGTCCTGCACGGCGTAGCTCACGTACAGGCTGTCCCCGAGGTTCGCGATGTTGAACGGCGCATAGCCCGCGGGCAGGTTGGGATCGACGAAGCGCCCGGTGAGGTTGGGTGCGCCGGGCGTTCCCTTGAGGACGTCGATCGTCCCGCTCCTGAAGTTGGCCGCGTAGAGGTACGTGTACTGATCCGTCGTCGCGAGCGTGATCCCCTTGTAGACGTTTTCTGAAATACCCGTCTGCAGGACCTCCGCGGTGGTGCCCAGCGCCGCCCGCCAGCCGGAGATCGTCCCGTCCTCGCTCACGAAGAGGAAGAGATCGCCGTCGAAGGCCGTCGAGACCGGGTTGTAGACCTGGCCGGTGGGAGTCCCACCCGGGGACGTAGGGATCGTCACCGTGAGGCCGACCTTGCTCGTCGCGTTCGTGCTCGGGGCTACGCTGTAGAGGGTCGAGAGCCCCGTGCCGTTGTCGGACACCCAGAAGGGCGAGCTCGGCGCATACGAGATTCCCCATGCGTTCACGAGGTCGGTGTCGGTGATCTGCGCCGGATTGGCCGTCTGGTCGTCGGTCACGAGATTCGTCACGCCGAAGAGCGTCGATGCCTGGGCGGTGCCGGTGCCCAGTGCAACGATCGCCCACGCCAGCACGGTCCGCCTCATGGTCCTCGCTCCCTCCTGGATAGAGTGGCGGGACCGCGTGCGCGGTGGCACGGCCGGACGGCTAGGGCGCGTCGATTCCCAGGTTGCGCATCAGCCGGATCAGGTTGGACGGATGCAGCTCGAGGATGCGCGCGGCCTCGGTGCGGCTGCCGCCCGCGTGCTCGAGCGCGCTGCTGACGAGCTGGCGCTTGAAGGCGCGCACCGCCTCGGAGTAGTGCTCCGGCTCCGGCGCGCTGGAGCTCGGGATCGCGCGCGTCAGATCGAGGGGGGAGACCTGGGCCCCGTGGCCCAGCTCCTCGGTCAGCCGCTCGAGGAGGGCGCGGAGCTCCCGCTGATTGCCCGCGTAGTCGCGGCGGGCGAGGGCTGCGAGCGCTCCGGGCGAGAGGTGCAGAGCCGGCTCGCCTGCGCTGGCGCCGAGCTCCGCCAGGAGGGCCGCCGCCACCGCCGGGACGTCGGCCCTGCGCGCTCGCAGCGGCGGCACGTCGATGCGCAGCATGGCGATCGCCTCGAACAGATCGCCCCGCATCTGGCTGTCGCGCGCTCGCGTCGGCACGTCCGCGGCGCTGGCAGCCACGAGGCGCACGTCGGCGCGCCGGAGCCGGCTCTCGCCCGCACGCCGGTACTCGCCCGCGGCGAGGAAGTGGACGAGCAGGCCCTGCAGCCAGGGTGACAGCGCGTCGATCGCAGCCAGGAAGAGCGTCCCGCGGTCCGCCTCCTCGAGCGCGCCCGTGCGCGCTCGCCCGCTGGCCGGGAGCCCGCCCGGAACCGCGCCGAAGAGCTCGGCCTCGAGCGCGCGGTCTCCGAAGAGCGCGCAGTCGAGCGCGACGAAGGGCCGCGCTGCACGCGCGCTGCCGGCGTGGATGGCGCGCGCGAGCGCCTCCTTGCCGGTCCCCGGCTCGCCCAGGAGCAGCACCGGGAGCTCGCTCCGCGCCGCGGCGGCAACGGCGCGGCGCACGCGCTCGGCGGCCGCCGAGACACCGGGGAAGAGCGCCGCGCTGGCGACGCCCTCGACACCGTCGCCGGATCGCGCGACGGCGCGCGTGAGCCGCTGGTTCTCGCTCGTGAGCGCGTGGAGGCGCTTCTGGAGCGCCTCGATCAGGGCCGAATCGCTCTCGCGAAGGCGCCGCCCGATCGATGCCGCGAGCTCGATCGCGAGCCGCGGATGGCGGAGCAGGAGATCCTCGAAGGCAGCGCGCGGAACCTCGAGCACCCACGCCTCCGAGTCGGCCACCGCGCCGGCGGAGCGCTCGCCCCCGTCGAGGAGCGCGAGCTCGCCCACCCACGCGCCGACGCCGCGAAGAGCGACGGGCGTCGTCCGCCCGTCTCCGACCGCGCGGACGATCGAGAGGCTTCCCCGGAGCACGACGAAGGCGCTCTTGCCGTCGTCGCCCTCCTCGAACAGCGGCTCCCCGCGCGCGAGGTGCCGAATCCGGCTCCGCTCCACGAGGCGGCGCCTCTCGGCCGCGGGCACGGCGCCGAGGCCCGCGGCGCGCGCCAGGCTCTGCACGATCTCGCGGGGCTCCATCACGCTAGTCTAAATGATCCTCCGGGGTCCGGCCCCATCATCGGAAGGATGCTTGGGCGCCGGTCCTCCTCTCTACGACGAAACGCTCGTCCCTCTGCGCGCGCATGCGCGCCGTGAGGATCGCTGCGTCGCCCTCCGCGAGACCGAAGCGGCGCGCGATCTGATCCGGCTGCTCCCGGTACTGGAGCAGTCGCTGGACCATCTTCCAGTTCTCCTGGATGACCCCCGCAGATCGGTACTCGACGAGCGGGTGGTCGTCGGTGACCGGCGGCTGGGACGAGACTAGGTCCCACATCGCGTGCTGGTCGAAGAGGAAGTCGGCGAGCACGTCGTAGGGGTCCTGGATCCCGATGCTGCGCAGGTCGGCGCCGACCTGCGGGTTCGAGAGCGCCTCGCGCACCCGATCCACCTGCAGCACCAGAGGGCGGTCCGAGCCGATGGCCAGGGCCTCGAGCGTCTCCGTCCAGAACACGGCGACCTCGGGGAACGACTCGGCGAAGGCGCGGAGGAGGGCAACGGTCGTCTCGGGCTGCTGGGTGGCGAGCGGCATCCATTGCGCCATGACGCCTCCTGGTGAGAGCCTCTCGCGCGCCAGTCGGTAGAAGTCGCGGGAATAGAGGTTCGCCGCGCCCGCGCTCGGAGGCGGCGGCGGCTCGAGCGTGATCAGATCGAAGCGCTTGTCGGTGTGCGTCAGGAGGTAGTTGCGGCCGTCGGCCTGCACCGCCTTCACCCGCGGATTGTGCAGCACGTCGCGATTCACGTCGGCGAACCAGGTCGCGCTCGCCAGCACGTCCGGCGAGAGCTCGACGACGGTGAGGTCGTCGATCTCGGGATGCTGCGCCAGGGCGTCGATGCTGATGCCCGCACCGAAGCAGATCACGAGGCCGCTCCGGACCGGGCGTTCGGCGAACATCACGGGGAGATGGGCGCTGAGGCGCATGTAGCGCTGGGCGTAATCGCTCGTTCCGGACATGAAGTCGCCGTTGATCATGAGCTGGCGGTAGAGCTTCGAGCCGTCTCGTCGCTCCACCACCGCGATCGTGCCGTAGTAGTCTTCGGAGACGTGCAGCACGCGCTCGGCCGAGATCCGCGCGGGCGCGTACTCCTGCGCGGCATCTGGTGCCCGCCCGAGGAGGAGCGCGGCGCAGAGGACGGCGCTCACCCACAGCGGCGCTCGCCGTCCCCCCAGCCGCTCGCGCGAGCCCAGCAGTAGGAGCGCTCCCGTCGCGACGAACCCGAGCGCCAGCAGCTGGAGCGTGCGGTCCGATCCGAGCCATGGGATCAGGGCGAAGCCCGCCGCGAAGCTGCCCAGGACGCCGCCCGCGGTGTTTGCGGCGTATAGCCTGCCGAGCCGCGCTCCGACCGCGTCCACCGAGCCGAGGTACGCGCGCACGGCGAGGGGGAACGTGGCCCCGAGCAGCAGGGTGGGGCCGCCGAACGCCGCCGACGAGGCGAGCAGTGCGAACCAGGTCATGCTCGTTGCGCCGGGCGCGGCCGTGCCGCTTCCGAGCAGTCCGCAGATCGCCGGCATGGCGAAGCGGAAGGCCGGGAAGGCGAACGCCGCCGCCAGACCGATCGCGATCTCGGTGGCCGCGAGCCACCAGCGCGCGGAGCTCGCGTGCCGGTCCGAGAAGCGGCTCGCGAGCGCGCTTCCCAGCGCGATCCCGGCTAGGAAGACGGCGAGGATCGCCGTGAAGACCCGGGTCGTCGAGTTCATGTACTGGATCAGGATCCGGGTGAGGACGACCTCGAGGGCGAGCGCGAAGAGGCCGGAGAGCGCGAACGCGGCGAGCACGACGCGATCGCCGCGCACCGCGTGCTCGGCCGAAGGCGGCGGCGGGGACGGCGCCAGCCGCTCCCCGAACGAGAGGGCGCATGCACCGACCCCGATTCCGATCGCGCCACCCACGCAGGCGGTCGCGCGGAGGCCGAGGAGCGGCACCAGCCAGAAGCCCGCGACGAGCGCGCCGCAAACCGCTCCTGCCGTATTCACTGCGTAGAGCCGCGCGATGGTCTCGCCGAGGACGGTTTCGCGGGTTGCGACGCCCCGCGCAAGGACAGGCAGGGTCGCGCCGAGGAGCAGCGTCGGAGGCAGCAGCACGGCCAGGGCGAGCGCGACGCGCAGCAGGCTCTGCAGAAGGAAGCGACCCTCGAGCGCGGCGAACCACGGCACGGCCAGGTGATCGAGCTGCGGCAGCACCAGCGTGATCGCGACTGCGAGCACGGAGGTGGCGATCTCGAGCATGCCGTAGGCGGCGAGCGGCCGCCGGAGACGATCCGCAACGGCGCCGAGGAAGAGCGCGCCCACCGCCATCCCGATGAAGTACGCGGACAGGACCGCACTCAGCGCGAAGGCAGAGACTCCGAACAGCGTCGCGAGCTGTCGAGACCATACGATCTCGTAGAACAGCCCCGACACACCCGATGCGAAGAAAAGAAGCTGGAAGAACCAGAGCATACGCGCCACGCCCAGTGGAGAGCCGTGTGGCAGGCGCGGCATCGGCCTTCCCAGGACGCGACACGCGTATCGCGTCTGTCTGGTGGGCTCGTTCCGAACCGCCCCTCGGCTCCGGTGCAGGGAGCGTACAGCCCTCGCAGGGTCGTGGGCGTCCGGCGGGTCGGGGCAGGAAAGCCCGACCTGCAGGTGGCGACGCAAAGGTCCAAAGAATCCCCTTGATTCCTCGGATCCATCGGAACGATAATCGGCGCGTCGTTCTTCGAGAGGGACTCTTCCTGGGCCGCTCCGCAGGCGGCCGCCGCGGGCCGCGTACACACCCGACGCGGCCCGCGGCTTACCCTCCGAGAAGCGCGAGCGCGCGCGCGAGCTCCGTGGGAGCCGGCGCGGCCGAAGGGCTCTGCGAAGCCGCTGCCCACCAGGGAGGCCGGGGCGCGCCGTCGTCGGCGAGCAGCAGCCGGCGCGCCGCGAGCGCGAAGCTCGCCGCGTACTCCGGCGGCCGGATGTCGCGCTCGAGCCGCCGCACCGCGGGATCGCAGCCCGGAAGCGGCGGGAGATCGTTCCAGCTCTCGAGCGTCTCGGTGGCGAAGTCGGGCTCCGCACCGCCGCCGTCGAGGCCGGCGCCGGGAAGGAGGAGCGCCCCCGGGACGAGCTCCGGCCGGCCTCCGGCGAGGAGCAGCGCGACATAGGCGCCGACGCCCGCACCCGCCAGGTGCGCTGCGCCGACGTGGGCGAGCGCCGCGTCGGCGTCGCCGGCCAGCGCCTCCGGGTAGTAGGCGCCCCCGCGCAGCGGGTCGGAGCTGCCGTGCCCCGCGAAGTCGAGCGCGAAGACCGGCCCGGGCCAGAGGGCGGCGGCGCCGCGGAAGTCGGCCGCAGAGCCGCCGAGGGCGTGCAGGCACAGGAGCGGGGTCCCCGGCGCGTGCCGCAGCTCGTGCAGCGCGATCGACACTCTTCCGTGTCGGAGCGCCGTCACGGATCGAGGTACCCGAGCAGCAGCTCCGCCGTCTCGCGCGGCCGCTCCATGTGGACGAAGTGCCCGGCGTCCGCCACCTCGGCGCGCTCCACCTGCGGGACGTGGGCGAGCCGCTCCTCCACCACCGCGTCCGGGAGCCGCCACGAGTCGGGCTCGGTGCCCGTCACGGCGAGCATCGGCGCGCGCAGCCGCCGCCAGCGCGGCGCGATCCACTCCGGCCGCCACGGCCCGAAGCCGCGCGCGAACTCCGGGTCGGTCTTCCACACCCAGCCGCCCTCCGTCCAGCGGGCGCCGTGGAACAGGAAGTAGCGCAGCCACTCGCGCGAGAGCCGCGGATTCTGCGCGCGCCGGCGCTCGACGAGGTCGTCGAACGACGGATAGGGGCGCCAGCTCCGCTCGACGGCGGCGCGACGGCTGTCGAGGTAGTCGGCGAAGCGCACCGGCGTCGGGCGCGGGTCGGGCACGCTGCCGGGCGGCGAGAACCCTTCGGGCGGCGGGCCGAAGCCGTCGATGTTGACGAGCTGCCGCACGCTCTCGGGCGCCCAGACGGCGGCGTCGGTGGCCTGCCCGCCGCCGCGGCTGTGGCCGACGAGATGGGCCGGCCGGCCGAGGGAGCGCATCAGGTTCACGGCGTCGGAGACGTCGCTCGGCCAGGCGTAGCCGTCGACCCAGCCCGAGTCGCCGTGACCGCGCGACGTGAGCGCGAGCACGCGGTGGCGCCGCGCCAGATGCGGCGCGAGCAGGTCGAACCCGCGGCCGTGGTCGAAAGCGCCGTGGAGAAGGACGACCGGCGGAGCCGCGGGGTCGCCCCACTCGTCGACGCGCAGGCGCACGCCGTCGGACGTGAAGAAGCTGCGGCGCTCGGGCGCCACGGCGTCGGGGTGGCGGGGCTCGTCCATCGGGTTCACGAATCCGGGTGGATAGCAGTCCGACGAGCCGGCACGCATCCGGCTGCGGAGACGGATAGACTCGCCCCGCATGGAAGACGCCATCGACTCCCCGCGGCCCGCTCGGCTGTCGACGGGCGCCATCCTGACCTACAGCGCGCCGGAGCTCGGGATGGGCTTCATGTTCATCCTGGTCAACATCTATCTGATCAAGTTCGCGACCGACGTGCTCTTGATCCCGCCCGCGACGATGGGCCTCCTCTTCGGGCTCTCGCGCCTGTGGGACGCCGGCTCCGACCCGGTGGTCGGGTTCCTCACCGACCGCACGCGCTCGCGCTTCGGGCGGCGGCGTCCCTGGATCCTGGCGAGCGCGCTGCCGCTCTCGGCGACCTTCCTGATGCTCTGGGCCCCGCCCGCCTCGCTCGCGGGCCGCTCGCTCGTGCTCTGGACGGGCGGGGCGCTCTTCGTCTTCTACACCGCGATCGCCATGCTCGAGACCGCGCACGCCGCGCTCGGCGCCGAGCTGACCGACGACTATCACGACCGCACCCGCGTGTTCGGCCTGCGCCGGGCCGTCTTCGGGTTCGGGACGCTCGCGGCCGTGGGCGCCCTGTGGGCCTTCGGCGCGCTTCCCGACCCGCGCCGCACCGGCCTCGTCGCGGGAATCGCCGGCAGCGTCGTGGTCGGCGCCTCGATCCTCTGGATGGTGACGCGCACGCGCGAGCGCACCGAGTTCCGCGATCGCGGCGCGGAGAACCCCGTGCACGCGTTCCGAGACGTCTGGCGCAATCCCCACGCGCGCATCCTGCTGCTCGTCTTCCTGATCCAGCAGCTCGGAGTGACGGCGCTGATGACGATCGTGCCGTTCCTCTCGGAGTACGTGCTGCTGACCCCGGAGTGGACCTCGTACTTCATCCTCGCGCTCTTCCTGTCGGCGCTCGCCGGCGTGCCGATGTGGATCCGCCTGGCGCCGCGCCGCGGAAAGAAGACGGGCATGATGTGGGCGATGGGCGTGGTCGGCTGCACGATCGCGATGCTGTGGTTCGTGCGGGAGGGCGCCGTCTGGCTGCTGCTCTCCGTGGCGGCCATCGGCGGCCTGGCGTCGGCCGGCGCCGACGTGCTGATCCCGTCGATCCAGGCCGACGTGATCGACTGGGACGAGCTGCGGACCGGTGAGCGGAAGGAGGGCGCGTACTTCGCCGCCTGGGCCTTCGCCGCCAAGGGCGCGGGGGCCTTCAGCTCGATGCTGGTCGGCTTCGCGCTCGCCGCGATCGGCTTCGTCCCGAACGCCGTGCAGACGCCGCAGGTGAAGGAGGGCCTGCGCCTTCTGGCCGCGCTCGGACCCGCGATCTGCTACGCGATCGGCATCGCGCTCTTCCTGCGCTTCTCGCTCGGCGAGCGCGAGCACGCCGACATCCAGGCGGCGCTCCAGCAGCGCCGCAAGGCCGAGCTCGCCAGGCAGGCCTAGGGCGGACGGCGACTCAGGCGGGGCGGATGCCGGGCCGGCCGTCCTCCACCTCGAACGCCGCCGCGGTCTCGATGCCGGTGTCGCGCGCGTGGACGTCGTGGACGACGCGCAGGGCCACGCGGCACCGCTTCGCGTCGAGCCGCAGCGTCGCGTAGCCGCGGCGGTCGCCGTCGGCGAAGAGGACGTGCGGATTGTCCGCGCGCAGCGGACCCCAGAAGCTCGCCGTCGGGCGCCCCTCGGAGGTGATCGACGTGCCGCAGACTTCCGCCGCCACCACGGGCGAGGCGGGATC
>Ga0335070_10010088_pt1 | contig 11044 bp, 9 predicted proteins | sample Lox_Sample_13_FD_206722 | JGI IMG/M metagenome (GOLD analysis project Ga0335070, IMG submission 206722) | Soil microbial communities from Loxahatchee National Wildlife Refuge, Florida, United States - Lox_Sample_1.3 | ecosystem: Environmental > Terrestrial > Soil > Wetlands | place: USA: Florida... | reverse complement strand
GCTGCCGATAGAGATGCGCGAGCCGGTGCTGACGCGGGTCGACCCGGGCGCGCAGCCGATCATGGACCTGGCGCTGTCGACCACCACGCAGACCCACGCCGAGATCTCGCGGCTGGCGGAGGACGACCTCGCCGACCGCTTCCGCGCGATCCCCGGCGTGTCGATCGTCAACGTCAACGGGTCGTTGCGCCGCGAGCTGTCGGTGCTGCTGCGTGCCGAGAAGCTGCGCGAGTTCTCGATCTCGGTGACCGAGGTGGTCAACGCGCTGCGCGCGCACAACACCACCGCGCCGGTGGGCAAGGTGCGCGGCGTGCTCGAGGACCAGAGCATCCGCCTGGTCGGGCGCATCGAATCGCCGAGCCAGTTCGAGCAGATCGTGGTGCGCCGGCGCGGCGAGGAGATCGTGCGGCTGGGCCAGCTGGCCAAGATCGAGGACGGCTTTGCCGAGCAGACCAGCTTCTCGCTGCGCAACGGCAACCCCAACGTCGCGATCTCGGTGATCCGTTCGCGCGATGCCAGCACGGTGTGGGTGGCCGACCGCGTGCGCCATCTGGTTACCGAGATCAACCGGGAGCTGCCCAAGGGCACGACGCTGGTGGTCACGCGCGACGGCGGCGAGGAGGCGCAGGACAGCCTCGACAACGTGATCCACGCGCTGATCTTCGGCGCCGGCCTGACGGTGCTGGTGGTCTACATCTTCCTCAACTCCTGGCGTTCCACCGCGATCACCGCGCTCAGCCTGCCGACCTCGGTGGTCGCCGCGTTCATCGCGGTGTGGCTGTGCGGCTTCACGCTCAACTTCATGAGCCTGCTCGGCCTGTCGCTGGCGATCGGCGTGCTGATCGACGATGCGATCGTCGTGCGCGAGAACATCGTGCGCCACATGGAGCTCGGCGAGGACCGGCGCAGCGCGGCGCTCAACGGCACCGCCGAGATCGGGCTGGCCGTGGCGGCCACGACGTTCTCGATCGTCGCCGTCTTCGTGCCGGTGGCCTTCATGCCCGGCGTGGCTGGCGAGTGGTTCAGGCCCTTCGGGCTGACGGTGGTGGCCTCGGTGCTGGTGAGCCTGTTCATCTCGTTCACGCTCGACCCGATGCTGTCGGCATTCTGGGGCGACCCGCCGGGGCATCACGCGGCCCCCCGGCGCGGGCTGAGCCGCTGGCTGGCGCGCTTCAACGCCTGGTTCGACCGCCAGGCCGACGGCTACGGCGCCGTGATCGCCTGGGCGCTGCACCACCGCGTGAAGATGTTCTTCCTCGCGATCGCCAGCTTCGTCGGCGCGATCGCGCTGCACGCCACGTTCGGCGGCTCGAGCTTCCTGCCGGCCTCGGATAACGGGGTGCTGGTGATCGACGTGCGCACGCCGTCGTCGAGCAGCCTGCACTACGCCAAGCTCAAGGTCGAGGCGGCCGCGACGCTGGCACGCACGATCCCCGAGACGGTGGCCACCAACAGCAACGTCAACCCCAACGGCGGCCGCGTCTTCGTCGACATCGGCAAGAGCACCAAGCGCAAGCGCTCGGCCGAAGCGATCGCGCGCGATCTGCGGGGCCTGACCGCGCGCCTGGTGGGCGCCGAGTACACCGTGATCGACGACCTCAACACCGGGGTGCAGAAGCCGGTGCAGGTGCGCTTCAATGGCACCGACTCGCGCAAGCTGCTCGAGCTGACCAACGACTTCATGGCCCGGCTGCGACAGCTTCCCGGTGCGGTGGACGTCGGCCTGTCGGAGCAGGACCCACAGAACGAGCTGAAGATCGAGCTCGACCGCGGGCTGGCCAATGCGCTCGGCATCTCGGTGGCCGACGCCGCGCAGGCGCTGCGCGTGGCGTTCGCCGGCATCGAGGTCGGCGACTGGGTCGACCCCTCGGGCGAGACGCGCGACGTCGCGGTGCGGCTGCACCCCGACGACCGCGTCAGCGCCAGCAACATCGAGCGGCTGCCGATCGCGGTGACCGGCGGCAACCTGATCGTGCCGTTGGAGCAGATCGCCACCGTCACGATGGGCAAGGGACCGAGCCAGATCCAGCACGCCGAAGGCCGGCGCACGATCACGGTGTCGGCCAACGCGCAGGGCCGCTCGCCCGGCGAGGTGACCGCCGACGCGCTGAAGCTGGCGCGCTCGATGGACTTTCCGCCCGGCTACGGCATCGAGCTGGCCGGCGCGTCGCGCGACCAGCAGGAGGTGTTCTCGCGCATGGCCATCGCGCTGGTCAGCGGCGTCGCGCTGATGTACCTGATCCTGGTGATCCAGTTCGGCTCGTTCACCGCGCCGCTGCCGGTGATGATCTCGCTGCCGCTGTCGCTGATCGGCGTGGTGATCGCGCTGCTCGTCACGCGCGGCACGCTCAACCTGATGAGCTTCATCGGCGTCATCATGCTGTGCGGACTCGTGGCCAAGAACGCGATCCTGCTGCTCGACGCGGCGCGCGCGCTGGAGCGCGAGGGCATCGACCGCGAGGAGGCGCTGATGCGCGCCGGCCGCAAGCGGTTGCGGCCGATCCTGATGACGACCTTTGCGCTGATCGCCGGCATGATGCCGGTGGCCATCGGCGTCGGCGAGGGCGGCGAGTTCTACCGGCCGATGGCGGTGGCGATCATCGGCGGCACGATCACCTCGACGCTGCTGACGCTGCTGGTGATCCCGAGCTTCTACGACTCGATCGAGATCTGGCGCGACCGCGCGCTGGCCAAATTGCGCCGCCGCGCCCAGGCCTGGCACCCGGCGCCGGCGTTCGTCGTCACGCTGCTCGAGGCGCTGGCCACCCTGATCGGGCTGCGCTTCGTGTGGCGGCTGTGCTCGCGCGCGGTGCGTTGGCTGATCGGCCGACTGTCGCGGCGCCACGCCCAGCCGGCCTGATACGGCCCGCGCCGGAGCCGCCGCGATGTACGAATCCCCGTTGCAGCGACCGCTGGCGCGCGCGGCATTCGTGCAGCGACTCGTCGCCCATGCAGGCATCGCGCTTGCGCTGATGCTGGTGTCGCTGGCGATCGGCATGGCCGGCTACCACGCGTTCGAGCACCTCGGGTGGGTCGACGCGTTCCTGAACGCCGCGATGCTGCTCGGCGGCATGGGCCCGGTCAATGCGCCGCAGAGCGATGCGGGCAAGGTGTTCGCCGGTTGCTATGCGCTTTATGCCGGCCTGGTGTTCATCGCCACCGCGGGGCTGATGTTCACGCCGATCCTGCATCGGCTGATGCACCGCTTCCATTGGGACGCAAAGATCTGACCGCAGCGCGTCAGCAGCGGCCGGCGGAGAACTCCCGCACCGTATCGGCCGCGACCGCCTGCAGGTGTGCCGCCACGTCGGGCGCCAACCCCGCGGTGTAGCGGTTGCCCACCGGCGAGATGCGGTAGACGCAGGCCATCACCGTCGCCGCGGCGAGGTAGGTGCCGGCCAGACTCGGATGGCGCTTGTCCGGTGCGTGCAGCACGATGTCGGGTCGCTGCGCCAGCGACCGCGCGAACGCCAGGCCGGCCGGCACGACGCGCAGCGCGTTGGCGTTGGCCGCCTTCACGTAGGCATCGGCCAGCGATGCGGTCATCTCGGGCGCATCCTGGTACGCCCACGACATGAACAGGATCGGCTCGGCCCCGTGGCGACGGGCGATCGCGCTGTCGCGCGACACGGTTTCGTGGAACAGTCCGCTCAGCTGCGGATGAATCGGGCACTGACTGCAGTCCATCATCAACACTGCGTCAAACAGCTTCGGCAGCGCACGCTCTCCGGTGTTGAACACCACTTCATTCTTGGCGTTGAACGAGTACGAACCCATGCCGCCAGGCCTGAAGTGCGCCTCCAGGTCGTGCCAGTTCAGCCCCGAGCCGCTGATCGTCGCCGACGTCTGGCGCCAGCCGCCGTCGCCTTGCGCGCTGGCGCGAAGCAACAGGCCGACGTGCCCGTGCATGCTGTTGTTGTAGTAGAAGAAGCTGTTGCCGACCCACAGCATCGATCGCGGCGGGGTCGACGATTCGGCGCTGGCGGCCGGGCTCGCTGGCGGCGTCTGCGCGCAGCCCAGCAGTGCGCCGGCCAGCACGGCCACGGCGAACCGTCGCGCGATCCGGATCCACTGCATCACGAGCCTCCTCGGGTAAACCGTCGCCGATGCCGCATTATTGGCGACCCATGAATCGCCTGCCCAGCGCACTCGCTCCCCTGTTGCGCACGCTGAATCCGCAGCGTCAGCCCGGCGTCTATGCGTTCGCCAGCGCGGCCGAGTCGGCCGACCTCGTCGCATTGCGGCCGCTAGCGATATTCCGTGAAAGCGAGGGCCTGACGCTGATCGTCGAGGAGGCGCGCGCCCTGGCTGCGGGGTTGCCGGTGCACTTGCGCGCCGCGTGGCTGACGCTGACCGTGCCGTCGGGGCTGTACGACGTGGGCCTCACCGCCACGGTGGCCAGCGCGCTGGCCGATGCCGGCATCGCGTGCAACGTCGTGGCCGCGGTGCATCACGACCACCTGTTCGTCCCCATCGAGCAGGCCGACGCGGCACTGGCCGCGCTCGACGCATTGCAGCGCGCGGCAAGCGGGACTTGACGGTCCCGCGCCGCGTCAGGGCTCGCGCCACTCGATGCGCGCGCCGAGGGTCGCCAGGTTCTCGACGAACATCGGGTGCGCGCGGCGGATCGGCGCGGCGCGGCGGATCACCGATCGGCCGTCGATGCTCGCGGCCACCATCAGCAGCGCGATCGCCACGCGGATGATGTAGGGGCTGTCCACCTCGGCCGGCGACAGCGGCTTGCCGCCGAACGTGATCACGCGGTGCGGGTCGGATTGAAAGACTTGCGCGCCGAACTTGGCCAGCTCGCTGGTCCAGCCGAGCGCGCCGTCGTAGACCTTGTTCCAGAACAGCATGCTGCCGTCGGCCTGCACGCCCAGCGCGATGAAGATCGGCAACAGGTCGGCGCTCAGGTACGGCCACGGCGCGGCTTCGATCTTGGGCAGCAGGTTGCGCGTGAACGGTTCGCGCACCTTCAGCCCGCCCTCGAGCACCGCGCGCGACCAGCCGCGTTCGTGGCTGACGTACACGCCGAGCTTGGCCAGGCAGCGATCGATCAATGCACAGGTCTCGGGTTGCGGGTTCTTCACCGCCACGTCGCCGCCGGTGATGGCCGACAGCGCCAGGAAGGTGGTGACTTCGTGGAAGTCCTCGTCGAAGCGGTGCTCGCCGCCGCCGAGCACCTCCACGCCGTGGATGTGCAGCGTCGAGGTGCCGATGCCCTCGATGCGGGCGCCCAGCGAGACGAGAAATCGGCAGAACTCCTGCACATGCGGCTCGCAGGCGGCGTTGACCAGCGTCGAACGGCCCTGGGCCAGCACCGCGCACAGCACGAAGTTCTCGGTCGTGGTGACCGAGGCGTAGTCGAGCCAGTGTCGCGTGGCCTGCAACGGCCGCTTCACCTCGAGCAGCCAGCCGTCCTCGCCGCGCTCGATACGCGCCCCGAAGCGCTCGAACACTTCGACGTGCGGATCGATCTCGCGCACGCCCAGCGTGCAGCCGCGCACTTCGTCCTCGATGCGCGCCTGGCCGAAGCGGCCGAGCAGCGGCGGCACCAGCAGGATCGACGAACGCATCGCCTGCGGCAGCCGCGCGTGGCGGGCGTCGAACGCACAGTCGCGGTGCTCGATCTCGACCGTGCCGGTGCCGAAGTCAGCCTGCACGCGGCTGCCGAGCGACCCGAACAACTCGAGCATCCGCTTGGCATCGGTGATCTCCGGTACCCGGTGCAGGCGCACCGTGCCGCGCGTCAGCAGCGTCGCGGCCAGGATCGGCAGCACCGCGTTCTTGTTGGCCGAAGGTTGGATGTGGCCTTTGAGCGGCGCACCGCCGTGCACGATGAGGTCGGACATGCGAAGGCGTATCGGTCGGGTGGTGGTGGCCCCGATCCTGCACGCCGGCGGTGAAACCGGAATGAAGCGTGTGAAACAAACGTGAAGGCGCCTCCGGTTCGGGCTTGCAACCCGCGCCGGCGCTTTGCATGCGCCGGCTCCCTCGCAGGCGGTGAGCCAGTCCGCGGGGACTGGCTCACCGCCTGCTCAGGCCCGCTTGCAGACCTCGTGGCGATCCTCTGCCATGACCCAGGCGCCACCGGACTTCAGGCAAACCTCTTTGGCGATCTCGCGCCGCTCACGAATGCGGTCGGGCGCGGTCGCCACCCGGAATGCAGCAGACACCGCGGCCCCGATGACGATCAGCGCCACGATGCTCCACGCGATGCGCATGCCCATGTCGTTACCCCCTGTGCGGCCGATTGATGGTGCACTGCCGCATGCAAATTCTGCGCCAAAGGCCGCCCATTGTCTCGGGCCGTTGTTGAACCGCTGGCACGAGGTCGGCAACACAGCACGAGTGCCCCGCCGCGCCGCGGGCTGCCTGTCGCCGGCGGGCTGGGTGGGCGTTTGCGCATGGAGTCTGCCAATGAACCAATCGCCGTGGAACCTGGATGCGATCCGCAGCCACTTCGTGTTCCCGGCACACGGTCGGGTGGTCACCAACAACGCCGCCAGCACGCAGCCGCCGCGCGCGCTGCTCGCGCTGTTCCAGGCGCTGGCGCCGGCCTACGACAATGTCCATCGCGGCCAGTCCGATGCGTCGCAGATCACCACCGGGCGCTTCGAGTCGGCGTACGACGACATCGCGCGCTTCATCGGCGCACCGAGCCGTCGCAACATCGTCGTCGTGCGCAACACCACCGAGGCGCACAACACGGTGATGTACTCGCTGATGAGCGAGTTCCGCGACGGCGACAACGTGGTCACCACGATGATGGAGCACAACTCCAACTACGTGCCGTGGTACGCGATGTGCCGCGACATCCTGCCGCGCTTCGGCCGCCGTGTGGAGTACCGGCTCGCGCGCTTCGATCCGGCCACCGGCGAGCTCGACCTCGAGCACCTGGCGTCGCTGATCGACGATCGCACCAAGCTGGTCTGCTGCACCGGGGCGTCGAACTTCTTCGGCACCAAGAATCCGCTGGCCGTGGTCCGTACGCTGGCCAACACCAGCGGCTACCGCCAGCCCGGCGGCGAGCGCCGCTCGCTCCTGCTGGTGGACGGCGCGCAGCTGGTGCCCGGCAGCTTCGTCGACGTGCAGGCGCTCGACGTCGACTACCTGTCGTTCTCGTTTCACAAGATGCTGGCGCCGTTCGGCGTCGGCGTGCTGTACGCCAAGGAGCACCTGCTGCAGGCTTCGCTGCCGTTCCTGTACGGCGGCGACATGATCGCCGATGGGCGCGTGTTTCCCGACCACGTGGACTACAACGTGCTGCCGTGGAAGTTCGCGGCCGGCACACCGAATATCCTCGGCACGATCGTGTCGTCGCAGGCGCTGCGCATCCTGATCGATCTGGCGCTGACGCCGCAGCGCGCCACCTACTTCGGCAGCACCCGCGCGATCGACCGCGACGCCGTGCAGAGTGCGATGCAACGCATCGGCAGCTGGAACCGCACGCTGACCGCACACGCGCTGCAGCGGCTGGCCGACGTGCCCGGCATCACGATCTACGGCCCGCGCGACGCGGCACGGCGCAGCTCGCTGGTGGCGTTCAACGTCGCCGGTCGCAGCCCGATGGAATTGGCCGAAGCGCTGAACGCGCGCGGCGTCGAGTCGCGCGCCGGCTGCCATTGCGCGACGCTCGCGCACCATGCGCTGGGCCTTGCGGTGCCGGCGAGCTGCCGCCTGAGCTTCTACTTCTACAACACGCTCGACGAGGTCGATCGGGCGGTCGACGCGCTCGAAGCCGTGGTGTCGCCGCGCCCGGTGAGCGAACGGCTCTGGGCCTGGTTGCGCTCGCGCCGGCCGCAACGCCTGCGCGCCACGCCGGTAGCGCCGCTCAGGGCCTGATCAGCCGCACCAGCTCGCGGTGACGCGCCTGGCGTGCACCGTCCCAATCCCCCGTGCAGTAGACGCTCAGCGCGCAGATCGAGTCGCCGCGCAGGTCGGCACGCAGCATCTCGCGGCTGTACCACGACTGGCCGTCGTGCTGCCAGCGCTCCTCGAACTCGAGCACGAAGCCGGTCGGCGTCGGGTCGACGCGCCAGCGCGGCACGCTGCCCGGCTGCGGGTGGCCATGGCGACGCAGCGCGAGCACGTCTGCGACACCTTGAGCCTGCACGCGGCCCAGCGGAAACGTGAAGTCGCAGAAGACATCGTCGCTGAACAGCTGCGGCGGGGCCACGCCGCTTTCGAGGTAGCCCCGCAAGGCGGTTGCGACGGCGTGCGCGCGTTCGGCCTGGGCCTCGCGGTCGGCGACGGACTCGGCAATGGCATTCATGCTCGGGCTCCGGTGTCAGCGTTGCGCAAGGGCCGCCGGCTGCACGCCCAGGCTGCGACCGCCGAACTGGTCTTCGTTGACGTCGCGCCAGGCCAGCATCGCACCTAGGCGGCGGTCGGTCGGGGCGTCGAAGCCGCACTCGCCGTGGAATTCCTCGGGGTTGTGGTAGCTGCCGAACAGCATGTCCCACAGCGGGAAGTCGGCGTAGTTGCGCGCATGCACGCCGCGTTGGTGGTGCAAGCAGTGCGCCTCGGGGCGCTGTACGAACCAGCCGATCCAACGCGGCGTGCGCACGTTCCAGTGCTGGAAGATGCCGTGCCACGCCGCGACGACGCCGGTCAGCGCCGCAGCCAGCGGATCCAGGCCGAGCACGAGCACGGTGACGAACAGCTGCATCACCACCTGCATCACCATCTCGAACGGGTGAAACAGCACCGAGCCCGAGATGTCGACGCGCTGCGGGCTGTGGTGGATCTGGTGGCTGATGCGCCACAGCGGTGACCAGGCGTGCGACAGGCGGTGGTATCCGTAGGCGATAAACGACAGCACCAGCCAGCCAGCGAGCGTTCCGCCGATCACGCCCAGCTTCGTGCCATCGAGCCAGCGGTGCGCGGCCATCCAGTCCACCGGCAGCAGCAACGGCACCACCGACCCGACGGTGCCGATCAGCGCCAGAAACCCCACGCCGAGCCAACGCCAGCCGCGGCGCGGCGGGAACGGCCGCGCCGGCCATCGGGCCTCGGTGGCCAGCGCGACGAAGTACGCCATTGGAATCAGCAGCGGAACGATCTCGATCGGGTCCATGTCGTGCTCCTTTCTGGCCGGCCCACCGCGGTTACCGGCTCTGAGTCGCCTCGGGTCGGCTCCACCTTACGATGTACGTGCGCAAAGCTTACGACGTAAGTCTTCAGTTCAAATCAGGGTTTACACTGTAAGCTCGTGACGCACAGCACGCCCGCAGCCGCTACGATCGACACGAATGCCGCCGCCACGACGATCCCGCACCGCCGACAGCCGCGCGCCGCGCAAGGCACCGGCCGTGCGCCAGCCTCTGTCGCGCGCACGCATCGTGCAGGCCGCGCTCGAGCTGGTGCACGAAGACGGCCTGGCACAGCTGAGCACGCGCCGCCTCGGGCAGCGCCTCGGCTGCGAGGCGATGAGCATCTACCACCATCTCCCGAGCAAGGCCCATCTACTCGACGCGCTGGTCGACCATGCGATCTCGTCGATCGAAGCACCGCCGGAGCACCTGAGTCCGATCGAGCGCCTGCGCTTCACGTGCTACGCGTACCGCGCGATGGCGCACCGCTTCCCGGCGCTGTACCCGCTGGTGGCGATCCACCGGCTCAACACGCCCACCGGCGTGCGCTACATCGACTCGGTCATTGCCACGATCCGCGGCGTCGAGCCCGACCCGGAGAAGGCAGCCCGCCAGTTCCGCGCCGTCGGCTACTACCTGGCCGGTGCGAGCCTCGACGAGACCTCAGGCTACGCGAAGGGTCCGTCGGCGGCCGACCCGGTGAGCGACTCGTACGTCGCCGAGCACTGCCCCGCGCTGATGGCCGCCGCGCCGTACTTCAAGCGCGAACACTGGGATGCAACGTTCGAGTTCGGCCTGCAGGCGATGCTCGATTCATTCCTCTACACGGCCGAGCCGCGGCGGTGATTCGCGATACAGCTACATCACCGCGCCGAGCTGCCAGGGCACGAACTCGTTCTGCCCGTAGCCGTGGATCTCGCTCTTGGTTTTCTGCCCCGATGCGGTGGCCAGCATCAGCTGGAAGATGCGCTCGCCCACGGATTCGATGCTGTCGCTGCCTTCGACGATGCCGCCGCAATCGATGTCGATGTCGTCCTGCTGCTTCAGCCACAGCGCGGTGTTGGTCGACAGCTTCAGGCTCGGGCTCGGTGCGCAGCCGTAGGCCGACCCGCGACCGGTGGTGAAGCAGATCAGGTTGGCGCCGCCGGCCACCTGTCCGGTGGCCGACACCGGGTCGTAGCCCGGCGTGTCCATGTAGTTGAGGCCCTTGACCCTGACCGCCTCGGCGAACTCGACGACGTCGACCAGGTTCGTGGTGCCGCTCTTGGCGATCGCGCCGAGCGATTTTTCAAGGATCGTGGTCAGCCCGCCGGCCTTGTTGCCGGCCGACGGATTGTTGTCCATCGACATGTTGTTGCGCGCGGTGTAGCCCTCCCACCAGCGGATGCGCTTCATCAGCTTCTCGGCCACCTCGGGGCTCACCGCGCGGCGCGTCAGCAGGTGCTCGCCGCCGTAGATCTCGGGCGTCTCGGACAGGATGGCGCTGCCGCCGTGCCGCACCAGGCGGTCGACCGCCGCACCGAGCGCCGGGTTGGCGCTGATGCCCGAGTAGCCATCGGAGCCGCCACACTGCAGCCCCACCGTGATGTGGCTGGCGCTCACCGGCTGCCGCCGCACACGATCGGCTTCCTTCAGCAGGCCCCGGATGATGTCGACGCCGCGGGTCACCGTCTTGGCGGTGCCACCGGTGTCCTGGATGCTGAAGGCGTGCAGCCGCGCGCCCTCGGCGAGACCTTCCTGCGCCATCAGGCCCTGGATCTGATTGGTCTCGCAGCCGAGGCCGACGACCAGCACCGCCGCGAAGTTGACGTGCTTGGCGTAGCCGCCCAGCGTCCGGCGCAGCACCAGCAGTTCCTCGCCGTCGCTGGCGGTGGCGCACCCCGCGCCGTGCGTGAGCGCAACCACGCCGTCGACGTTCGGATAGTCGGCCAACATCTCGGGGTGGATGT
>Ga0335070_10010087_pt1 | contig 11045 bp, 10 predicted proteins | sample Lox_Sample_13_FD_206722 | JGI IMG/M metagenome (GOLD analysis project Ga0335070, IMG submission 206722) | Soil microbial communities from Loxahatchee National Wildlife Refuge, Florida, United States - Lox_Sample_1.3 | ecosystem: Environmental > Terrestrial > Soil > Wetlands | place: USA... | reverse complement strand
TCAAGTCCCGGCTGCTGTCATTGCAGACGCCTCTACAACTCCGCCGCCATTCCGAAGACGAAAACCCCAAGGCTCCGGTGCTCCGCCGTATGCCGGACACTGAAGGCGAAACAGGCGCTAACACCGGCAACCTGGTAACCACTTTCCGCTAAGAGAGGGACACATGCCAGAAATATAGGGGGCACGAGCGTGCCCTAGATTGGTGAGATTTGTTTGAATCGGGACCCTGTCTCCGCCTACTTCTGATAGCGGGTTGGTTCCGGTCCTTTTTCGAGCGTCGGGCGATCCCAGATCCAGCCTTTGCGCGAATAGCTGGCTAGCTCGAAATCCTGCGTCAGTTCAAGGGCGTCCGTCGGACACGCGTCCTCGCAGAGGCCGCAGAACATGCATCGGCTCAGGTCGTAGGTGAAATTCGTGAGTTCTTTGCGGCGCGTCTTCTCGTTGCGTTCGCTGGAGACAACGATGAGATGTTCCGGGCAGGCCAGGGCGCACAGGTCGCAGGCGATGCACATGGTCTCGTTCGTGTCGGGATTGACGTTGAGGCGTGGCGCGCCGCGATAGCGCTCGGCCACCTGCGGCCGCTCCAGCGGATATTGCTCGGTATAGATCTCCTTGGGATCCTGGTAGCGGAAAGTGATCTTTAATCCTTGCAACAGATCGACAAGGAACACTTTGCGGAGCAAGCTCGGCATGCCCATAACGCCGCTAGAATACCACGCCTGATTGCATTCCCCAATCGCCGGCGAGCCCGGCCAGCAACGGAACTTTTCTGCCCGCGCGAGCGTACCTGTGTTCAGAGGACGCCATGAAAGCCTACTTGGACAACTTGCCAATCAAGACGTGGCTCCTCATCGTTATCCCGACGCTGGCCATGGCGTATCCCATCGTCCGCGTCGTCATTCCTGCAGTCATCCACGCGGTTGTGCCAGAAGTTGTGAGAAGCGTACTGAACGTGATTTGAGCCGCTCTCGATTTCGACAAGTTCCCGCGTCAACGTAGAATATCGCTGGTCAGAGAATGCCCAGCAACGAACGACCAGCGACCAGCGACATTTCTTCCGACGAACTCTGGATGGAGGAAGCCCTACGCTGCGCCCAGCGCGCGCTCGAAATGCAAGAAGTGCCGGTAGGGGCGGTCGTAGTGTGCGCTGGAGAAATCGTTGGCCGCGGCTGGAACCGCAACATCGCCGAATCTGACCCCACGGCGCATGCCGAAATCGTCGCGTTGCGCGAAGCTGGTCTAACCGTCGGTAACCACCGTCTGGGGGACTGCGAGCTGTTTGTTACAATTGAACCATGCGCGATGTGTGCCGGCGCGCTGGTGCATGCCCGTATCAAGCGCCTGGTCTACGGCTCGGACGATCCTAAAGCCGGAGCCTTGCACTCGGTGATGCAGGTAGTGAACCACCCGCAACTGAACCATAAGCTCGAGGTCAGAGGCGGAGTTCTAGCCGGACGCAGCGCAGAATTGCTGCAAACGTTCTTTAGAAATCGTCGTTAGTTGAGCCGGGTTTGCGGGCGTGAGCGAAGCGGGATGCCCGCAGGCGAAATCCTGAGCGCGTTGGCTGCGCGAAGGATCTCACAACTGGCGATTGTCCGTCGCGGAGAGGTGCGTGAGTGGTTGAAACGATCCGCCTCGAAAGCGGACATACCTTAACGGGTATCGGGGGTTCGAATCCCTCCCTCTCCGCCAGAGTTCTTCCTTTCATTCTGCACGTCTCTTGCTTCAGGCCACGCGAGTAGCAGCCAAGATCCCGCGTTGACGCGAAAGCGCTATTCGAATCCACCTCGGTGCAAGTTACTTTTGCGGAATATCGACTTGCAGTTTCACCTGGGGAGTGATCTGCCGGTTGTCGAGGCCTATTACCGAGACAGTGATTGCGTGCTTGCCCGCGGCGAGGTGATCGAATCGCAGGCGCGTATCAGTGGTGACCACCGTGGGACAGTCATCGACCTGATATTGCAGCAGACCACGTGGGACCGCAGACGTGGTCGTTCCCCCTTCCACGCTGGTCAGGAAGATGTTTTGCACTTCTACTTCGACGGCGGCGGAGTGCTGAGCCGCATATGCGGATTGGTCGCGTAGGCGTGCGCGAATGCGTCCGGAACCCGCAGGGCCAAGCCAGTTGCTCCAGTTCGCCGCGGGAGGAGCTTCGGGCGCGGGAGGAGGCGCCAGTTGAGCCATACACTGCATTGAAATAGCTGCGATGATTCCAAGGACCATTCTGAGAAAGAAATGCATGGCGGTCCGCTCTCACGTTTTGGATGCGTGCCTGCCTCGTGGTGGTCACCACAAAGCCTCTGCGATAAATCCCGATTGAATGCAACGCGCGGACCGGGATACACTTCCGTCCGGGAGTTACGCACTTCCCCCTGCTAACGTCTGCCATCAAGAGGTCAATCCTATGTGTCTTCAGCGTCTGCTTGCTGGATCTCTTGTCCCTTTCCTATTGTCGTGCGCCAGCATGGCACAAGTCTTGACGATCCCGACTTCGACCAACCGTTTCGGGAGCGCGGTAGCGCTAGATGCGATCCAATCGGCGCAGATGGACTTCAACTATTTCACCATCAACACCCAGAATGGCACGACGAGTCCGCTGCAGACGCCAAGTGGTTCTGTGTCGATGCTGGACTTGAAAGCTCCGGGCAAGGCGCAGAAGGAATACCAGAAAGGCTATCAGCTACTTCTCAGGAAGGATATCGACGCGGCGATCGAGCATCTGGCCCGGGCAACGGCGATCTATCCAAAATACGTGGCGGCACACAACGCGCTCGGGACCGCCTATTTGGACGTGAAGCAGAATGAGAAAGCCGAGGCCGAGTTTTCTCAGGCCGCATCTCTGGATGAGCACATGCCCAATACTTATCTGAATCTGGGTTGTGCACAACTAGCGCTCACAAAGAATGCGGCGGCGGAGGAGTCGTTCCGTAAGGCGTCAGCGCTTGCGCCCTTGGACTCGCAAGTACAGCTGGCGCTTGCCTATGGCGAATTTACCAACAAAGACTATCCTGCCGTCATCGCTACGGCACAGCAAGTGCACAGCCGCAAACACGCGGGAGCGGCCCTGGTTCATTTCTTCGCCGGCGCCGCGCTGGCAGCTCAAAACGACTTGCCCTCCGCTCAGACCGAGATGAAACTGCTGCTGAGGGAAGACCCGAAATCTCCCTCTGCCGAGGAATTCCGCAAAATCCTGGCAAGCCTGCAAGACGAGCAGCACCAGCGTGCACAGCTGAAATTCCCGTCCGTTCAGAAGATCACGTATTCAATTGGTATTCCTACAGGGCCAAATCCTGAAGTAGTGAATCGCATGGCGCAGCAGGCCGTCGAGGGTCTGTCGCAGAGAGAGCAGATCGAGGAAGCGGAAAACGCTCCGGAGCCGGGTTGCACCGAGTGCGGCACCGCGGCCGGCGATAACTCGGAATCCACTCCTACGACCTCCTCAAGAATGCCCGCCGGCCCGGTATTTCGCGCGACCGTGGACGAAGTCTCGATGCTGTTTGCCGTGACGGATCATGGGAAATCGGTTACCGACCTAGCGAGTTCGGACATTCAGATTCGTGATGATCTGCTATCCCCGGACGCACTCTTGAACTTTCGAAATGAAAAGGATCTTCCGCTGCGCCTGGGGCTCGTCATCGACACGAGCAATTCGGTTACGGACAGGTTCCGGTTTGAACAGGGTGCGGCGATCAAATTTCTGGAGACAGTTCTGACTGGTCCGGACGATCAGGCTTTTGTGGTGGGAGTGAACAACTCCGTGCTGCTGGTGCAGGATTTCACCTCCGATCACGCGCACATGGCACGTGCGATCGGCGAATTGGCGCCCTCGGGCGGTACGGCTTTGTGGGACGCAGTGAACTTTGCGGCCGAAAAACTTGCGAACCGCATCGAGACCAAACCTGTCGCGCGGGTCATCGTGGTGATCAGCGATGGCAGTGACAACTCGAGCAGCTTGACGCTGAAGGACGTTATTGCCAGCGCGCTGCATCGAGAGGTTGCAGTCTACACCGTGAGCACGCGAGATGCGCTCAACCAGCAAGAGAGTGCGGTGTTGGGAGATCGCGCGTTGCAGACGATATCGGAACTTACGGGCGGCGCTGCCTATCGGCCCGGTTCGGCTTCAAAGCTGAACGGCAGCTTCTCGGAACTGCAACAAGTCATCCGCAGCCGCTACCTGATTTCGTACCGGCCTGCATCGTTTCAACGCGACGGACGCTACAGGCTAGTCGACATTACGGCTGAGAAGAACGGTCACAAGCTGAGGGTGTACACACGACGCGGCTACTACGCCTCGGCGGCCCAACCGCAAGCGACGCCTTAGCCGCAATTGACAGAGGCAAGGCGTTCGCTTTGCGCGGATTCATTTACAAAGTGGTATTGCGGCGCTCCGCAGTGTGCGATTCTCACCAGCCTCTGGTTTGCAGCATGTGCGCTTCGTCCAGCGCGCTCACCGCCAGGCCTTTCATGGCCCCCTGCAGGTCTTCGCTGACTTCAAGTAACACTTTAGGATCTTGGTAGTGCGTTGCCGCTAGCACGATGGCGCGAGCACGCTTGGCGGCTTCTTCGGGGTCGGCAAATTCTGTTGAGTTCTTCATGAAGATGCCGCTGCCTACGAACACCGCTTCCGCTCCCAGTTGCATGACGAGGCTTGCATCCGCCGGAGTGGCGATGCCTCCCGCGCTGAAGTTCGGCACCGGGAGCTTCCCTGCCTTGGCGACCATCTTGATCAGTTCGTAGGGTGCCTGATGCTCTTTCGCCTTTGCGTAGAGTTCTTCTTCGCTAAGGACGGTCAGGATCTTCATCTCCTGAACGATCTGCCGAATGTGCTTCACGGCATGCACAACATCTCCGGTGCCGGCTTCGCCTTTGGTGCGGATCATGGCCGCGCCTTCGGCAATGCGGCGCAGGGCTTCTCCTAAATTGCGGGCGCCGCAGACGAACGGGACCGTGAAGGCGTGCTTGTCGACGTGGTGCGCTTCGTCGGCGGGCGTGAGCACTTCGGATTCGTCGATGTAGTCGACGCCGAGTTCCTGCAGAATCTGTGCTTCGGCAAAGTGGCCGATGCGGCACTTGGCCATCACGGGGATCGAGACGGCGCTCATGATCTCGCGAATCTTCTTTGGGCTCGCCATGCGGGCAACGCCGCCTTCGGCGCGTATCTGCGCGGGCACGCGCTCCAGGGCCATGACGGAGACTGCTCCGGCTTTTTCAGCGATCTCGGCCTGGCGCGCGTCGGTGACGTCCATGATGACGCCGCCCTTCAGCATCTCGGCGAGGCCGGTCTTGAGACGAAGAGAAGTGGGTGTGTTGTTGCCGTTGTTTTGGGACATGGTGGACTCCAGCTGTCAGCTTTCAGCAGTCAGCACTCAGCTAACCCTTGAATTTGATGAATCTGGGAGGGGCTTCGCCGCTAGTTCATTCTAACTCTGCGCTCCGATTTGCGGAACCCCATCAGGCCTCTTGGCCAAGCGCAATTTCCTGCGGCCGAAGACGCCCTCCATCTCGCGAAAATCCCCGTATTGTGAAGCGGTTCGCGGTGGGATGGGGATGTTAGTTGTTTGCGAGATCCGTCATGATATTCCGGAAGCGTGTTCGACTGATCGGATGATCCGCTAATACACGTCCATTGCCAATGAGGGCGAAGGTGGCGTACGGCGTTGGGGAGTTCTGGGCATCATGGGGCGATTGAAGGTCGACCACCCGCGGCTTGATGCGATACTCCGACTCAGCTGCCTCAACTATCTCCGCGACGAATTTCGTCGCGTGCGGACATTGACCACAGTGAATGAGGGTCAGTCCGCGGCTGTATGGCTTGAGCCTCCGGGCCCAGTCTCTTTTGAACACGGGAATCGGTGCTGAGTGGCGAAATCTCCGAACCAGCAATTCGAAATCGGGGGGAGCGGTGTCGACGGACTTGAAGCCATTCGCCGCGAAGAGGCGATGATCTGCCATCCAGGGACCGCAACGCACCATGACGGCAACGCCACTCTTGCCATCTTCCTTCGCGTCCTCTAAACAAGCCTCGAGCATGAGGCGGCCACAGCCCTTCCCCTGATACTGGGAAGGGGTCCAGATGCAGTGGATGAACATGTATCCGCCGGCGTTAACACCGCGCCATGCATACTCTCCCGGCATGTATTCGATATAGCCGCTCAGCTCGCCGTTAGGTGCGAGTAGTGTTCTAGCGCGGAGACCGAATTTGGCATTCGCTTCGATCCATACGCGCTTCTCCTGACGTCCCTTGTGCTCGGGATTCTTGATTCCGCAGCATGGCAGAGAGTCGAAGTTCGCGGCATTCACATCGATCAGCGCACAGCCGTTTGCGCGAATTGTTTCAGCAGCCGTCATTACGAGGGAGGGTACTCCTGAGGCCAAGCTGCTGCAAGGATGATTGAGTAATCAACAATGCGCGCCGGTTATCTCTCCACAAACTTGCCGAACATCTTTTCGGGATCAATCGCAACGAAAACACCGCGGCTACGGGCCAGGACCTCACCTTTTTCATCTAGGATTTCGGCGGCGTTGATGTGCTGACGGCCGTGCACGCTCACTTCCCTGCCCTCGGCACGCAGAGGCTTCTCCAGCGGGACCGGCTTCAGGTATTCCACCGTCATCTCTTTCGTAACCGCAACCACGTTCCGCAGCTTGTTGGCTTTCCCCATCGCGTCATCGAGGATCGTCGCGATAATGCCGCCATGGCAGTGCCCGGGCGGCCCCGTATAGCGCTTGGGAAGCGTGAAATCGCAGACAAACGTGCGGCGTTCTTCGTCGAGCGTGAATTCCAGGTGCATGCCGTCGGGATTGTCGGGCCCGCAGCAGAAGCAGTAGTTCTTCTTCAGGTTGACGTCGCGCGTTTCGTGTCCATGGATCTTGCCGGGCATGGGAACTCATTCTAGCGCGGAAGGGTGCTCACCACAGGGGGCACAGAGGGACACAGAGACGAGCGGGTGAAAGTTCGGCGGGATTCCTGTATACATATCGCTTTCCATCTGCATTGGGTGGCGCTCGCAGCAAGTTGCACAGGTCCTTCGGCGCAAAATACGCGCCTCAGGATGACAACGCTTATTTAATGGAGCTCCCATGAGATCACTCGCTGCTTCTCTGATCATCGCAATCCTCGCCGCAGGTCAGCTTTTTGCGCAGTCTGCTTCGGAACAAAAGTCGGACAAAGTGAGCGACAACAAAGCCGTGACGCCCGCTTCTTCCGAAAAGAAAGATGGAAGGAAGCCTGTCCCGCAGACGAAGAAAGAAGAAGCGAAAAAAGACGAGGCGAAGAAAGAAGACGAGAAGAAGCCCGGGATGAACGCCGACACCTTCGCCGGGCTGAAGTTCCGGTCGATCGGACCCGGGGTGGAGTCGGGGCGCGTGATGTCGATTGCGGTGAATCCGCCGAAGAAGCACGAGTTCTATGTCGGCGTGGCTTCGGGCGGCGTGTGGAAGACCGTGAACGACGGAACGACCTGGACTCCGCTCTTTGACGGCCAGGGATCCTATTCAATCGGATGGGTCGAACTCGATCCGAACGATCCGTCAGTCGTGTGGGTGGGCGCGGGCGAATCGAACTCGCAGCGCAGCGTCAGCTATGGCGACGGCATCTATCGTTCCGATGATGGCGGTAAGAGCTGGAAGAATCTGGGACTGAAAAAGTCGGAGCACATCGGGCGGGTTCTCATTGACCCGCGCGATTCGAAAGTGGTGTATGTAGCCGCAGCCGGTCCGCTCTGGGGCGCAGGCGGCGACCGCGGATTATACAAGACCACTGACGGCGGCAAGACCTGGAAGGCCGTGCTGACTATCAGCGAGAACACGGGCGTGAATGATATCGCCATGGACCCGTCAAATCCCGACATTCTGTATGCCTCCGCCTATCAGCGACGCCGGCATGTGTTCACGCTGATCGATGGCGGGCCCGAGAGCGCGATCTACAAGTCCACCGATGCCGGCGCTACCTGGAACAAAGTCACCTCGGGATTGCCTTCGGTCGATATGGGGCGCATTGGGCTGGCAGTCTCGCCGGCCGATCCGAACGTGGTGTATGCGGCGGTCGAAGCGACGGATGGCAAGGGCGGAATCTTCCGCTCGACCGACAAGGGCGCGAACTGGGAGCGGCGTAACGAGTTCGATGTGGGAGCGATGTACTACGGGCGCATCGTACCCGATCCGAAGAACGCCGACCGCATCTTCGTGATGAATGTGGAATTGCGTGAGTCCACCGACGCCGGCAAAACGCTGCACAAAATCAACGAGATCAATCATCACGGCGACAATCACGCCATGTGGATCGATCCCGATGACACGAAGCACTGGCTGCTTGGCTCTGACGGCGGCATGTATGAAACCTGGGACGACGCGAAATCGTGGCAGTTCAAGGCGAATCTGCCGACCATGCAGTTCTACGATGTCGCCGTCGACAATTCCCTGCCCTTCTACAACGTGTGTGGCGGAACGCAGGATTATTTTTCCTGGTGCGGACCGACTCGGACGCGGAACATCAATGGCATCGTTAATTCCGACTGGTTCGTCACCACGGGTGGCGACGGGTTTCGTTCAGCAGTCGATCCCGTCGATCCCAACACAATTTATTCGGAGTCGCAGTACGGCGTGCTGATCCGCTACGACAAGCCCACGGGACAGGAGTTGTTGCTGCAGCCGAAGGAAGGCAAGGGCGAGCCTCCGCTGCGCTGGAACTGGGATTCTCCAATCCTGATCAGCCCGCACTCGCATACGCGTCTCTATTTCGCGGCAAATAAGCTGTTTCGCAGCGATGATCGCGGTGATACCTGGAAGGCGATCTCCGGCGATCTGACGCGGCAGATTGATCGCAATAAGCTGCCGGTCATGGGCAAAGTCTGGGGGCCTGATGCGGTTGCGAAAAATCAATCGACTTCGTTCTACGGAAACATCACGGCATTGTCAGAGTCGCCCAAACGCGAAGGCTTGATTTACGTGGGCACCGATGATGGTCTGATCCAGGTGACGAGCGACGGCGGCGGCTCGTGGTCGAAGTACGAGAAATTTCCCGGCGTGCCGGAGATGACTTACGTTTCGCGCCTGGCGGCCTCTGCGCACGATGCGAACACAGTCTATGCAGCGTTTGAGAATCACAAGAACGAAGACTTCACACCGTATCTGCTGAAGTCGACTGATAACGGCAAGACCTGGATCTCGATCGCCGGTGATCTGCCGGAGAACGGTCCGGTGCTGGCGTTTGCGGAAGATCCGGTGAATGCGAATCTGCTGTTCGTGGGAACCGAGTTCGGCGCATTCTTCACGATCGACGGCGGCGCGCACTGGGTGCGGCTGAAAGGTGGGCTGCCGACGATCGCGGTGCGCGATATGGTGATACATCCGCGTGAGGGTGACCTGGTCGTGGCTACGTTCGGCCGCGGTTTTTACGTGCTCGATGACATCACTCCCTTGCGGCAGATGAAGCCTGAGGCTCTCGACCAGACGGCCGCAATATATCCCGTCAAAGATGCCTTGATGTACATTGAGCGGCATCCGCTGGGCGGACCGCACAAAGGATTCCAAGGAGACGCGTTCTTCGCGGCTGATAATCCGCCCTATGGCGCGGTGTTCACGGCCTACCTCAAAGAGAAGCTCAAGACGAAAAAAGAAAAGCGGCAGGATGCGGAAAAGGAAGCAGCGAAGAAGAATCAGACTTTACCCTATCCGTCGAATGATGAGTTGCGCGCCGAAGCTGAGGAAGCCAAGCCGGAGGTCTATTTCATGATCTACGACGACAGCGGCGCCCCGATCCGCCGGGTTGAGGGGTCGACGGACGCAGGCTTCCAGCGAATATCGTGGGACCTGCGGTATCCGGCTGCCAAGCTCGTCAAGCATGAGGACGACACAACGGGCTTCTTCCACAATGCCACCGATCAGGGCCCTTTGGTTGTGGCCGGGAGCTACTCGGTGCGCATCTTCCAGAAGGTTGGTGGCGCGGTGACCGAATTGAGCCGCCCGCAGTCCTTCAAAGTCACGACTGAGCAGTCGGCATCGATGACGCCGGCCGATCGCGCAGCGCAGGAAGCGTTTCTGCGCAAAGTCTCCCGCCTCTACCGCGCCGTCTATGGCGCGAGCCGCACGGCCGAGGAGGCACAGGATCGGCTGAAGCAAATCCGCGAGGCCCTGCATGAGACTCCCGCCACAGAAAAGCAGTTGAGCCCGGTCGTGGATTCTCTGGAACAACGCGATCGCGAGATTCTGCGGGCGCTGCGTGGCGATATTGAGATCGCAAAACGGAATGAGCCGGTGCCCTCATCGATCGGCGACCGCGTGGACACGATCCTCGAGGGAGAGCGGTTCTCGATGGCGAAGCCGCCCCAGTCTGATATCGATTCATACGGAATCGCCGCTGGTGAATTCACCGATCAGCTCGCGAAACTGCGGAGCCTTGTCGACGTGGATCTTGCGAAATTGGAGAAGGATATGGAAGCGGCGGGCGCGCCATGGACTCCGGGGCGAGTGCCGGAGTGGACCGAAAAGTAGTCTCGGGAAGAGTGCTTCGCGCTACGCGTTCGTCGGGAAGGTGATTCCCCAGAACTGCCGCGCGTTGTCATCCTTATCTACGAACTCAACGCCGTAGGTGGACACTCCCTGAACAGCGGCAATCACGGAAACAATGCGGGCGGACACTTGCGTACCACGCTGATTCTTCAACGTGACGACCGTTCCGACCGGCAAATCGCGGCTCAACTGCACCGCCGCACCGTGCCGATTCAGATTCGTCGCCTTTGCGGGCATGGTGAACGTCACCTTCAGCCGGTCTTCCCCCGACAACCCGACAGAGGCATTCAGCGCCATGCGACTGCTGCGGCGTTTGGAAACCTGCGACCGATTCAGAGCCGCGGCTGCAATGTTGGTGTGATGGGGCTTCGAGTGCTGGTGCAAATGTTTCAGGTTCATGCTGTCGCAGCACGTTAAACCGATCGGTAAGCGGTTGCAAAGTACGTCCGTCACCCATGGTGGTTACCCCACCGATGTCACTGACGGCCCGGAACTTGGCTTCCAGTGCGGGATTTCAGGCCATGGCCCATGACCCC
>Ga0335070_10010086_pt1 | contig 11047 bp, 10 predicted proteins | sample Lox_Sample_13_FD_206722 | JGI IMG/M metagenome (GOLD analysis project Ga0335070, IMG submission 206722) | Soil microbial communities from Loxahatchee National Wildlife Refuge, Florida, United States - Lox_Sample_1.3 | ecosystem: Environmental > Terrestrial > Soil > Wetlands | place: USA... | reverse complement strand
CCCGCCATGGCCAAGTCGGGCGCGAACTACATGAACTCGCAGCTCATCAAGATGGAAGCCATCATCAACGGCTACGCCGAGGGCATTGCTCTCGACGTCAACGGCTACGTGAGTGAAGGGTCGGGCGAAAATCTGTTTGTGGTGCGCAACGGCGTGCTCCAGACCGCGCCGCTTGGGAACTCGGTGCTCCCCGGAATCACACGCGATTCGATCCTCCAAATCGCCCGGGACCTCAAGCTGACTGTGGTCGAGCAGGTCATTCCTCGCGAACTGCTCTACATTGCTGACGAAGTCTTCTTCACCGGCACGGCGGCCGAGATTACACCCATTCGTTCGGTCGACAAGATCAGCGTCGGCAAGGGCGTTGTCGGTGCGGTAACCAAGGCGATCCAGCAGGAGTTCTACGGAATCGTGCGCGGCGAGAAGGTTGACCGCCACAACTGGCTCACTCCAGTGAAGGTTGGCAATAAGCAGCCAGTAGCGGTCTAGCTTGTGCGGGGCGGACATACCTGCCCGCGAATCTTGGGTGGGGCGGGCACTTCTGTCCCGCCCTATTGTTTTCTGCGCCCTGTACGCCTTGTGTGCCCGGAATAAAAACTTCCTCCCATCCCCTGCGATCCTAGCTGAAGTTCCATTACTTCCGTCATCTCGTACCCGGTGCCCTGACGCGTCATCATGGGGAGGGTTGCTGGAGCCTTTCCCGCATGAATATTGATGACTTGTTGCGCATCGCCATGGAGCGGCGCGCCTCCGACTTGCACCTGAAGGTTGGAAACTATCCTCACCTTCGCATCGATGGCGATCTCACTCCGCTCACCGATCAGCCGCGCATCTCCGCCGAGGACATGTTGAACATGGCATTCAGCATGATGTCCGCGCGCCAGAAGCAGAAATTCAAAGAGACGACGGAAATCGATATGGCTTACGGAGTGGCGGGCCTCGGACGCTTCCGTGTGAACGTCTTTCAGCAGCGCGGAAACGTGGGACTGGTGCTCCGCGTCATTCCCACCAAGATTCGCGCGCTCGACGAACTGTTCTTGCCAAAGGTGGTGGAGCAGATCTGCGACATGCCTCGCGGCCTGGTGCTGGTGACGGGGGTCACCGGCTCCGGTAAATCGACGACGCTCGCCGCCATGGTCGACCGCATCAACTCGACCCGCTCCGAGCACATCATCACCATCGAAGACCCGATCGAATTCCTCCACCGCGACAAGAAGGGGTACGTCAACCAGCGCGAGGTGGAAGTCGATACGCCGTCTTTCTCGGCGGCGCTGCGCGCCAGCTTGCGTCAGGATCCGGACGTCATCCTGGTCGGCGAAATGCGAGACCTGGAAACGATCGGCACGGCGCTGCACGCGGCGGAAACAGGACACATGGTTTTCTCCACCCTGCACACCCTGGACGCGGTGGAAAGCATCAACCGTATCATTGCCATCTTCCCGCCACCGGAGCAGAAGCAGATCCGGTTGCAGTTGGCGGCTGTGCTCCGCGCCATCGTAAGTCAACGCCTGGTGCGGCGCTCCGACGCCGAGGGCCGCGTGCCCGCGGTCGAGGTGATGGTGACCACGGCCTACATCCGGGAATGCATCCTGGTGCCAGAGAAGACGCGCGCCATTCGCGACGCCATTTCGGCCGGCACCTCGCAGTACGGCATGCAGACCTTTGACCAGTCGCTCTGGGATCTGTTCCAGGCCGGACTGGTGAACTACGAAACGGCTCTCGAGAACGCCTCGAATGCCGACGAATTCAAGCTGCGCATGCAGGGTATTGCTTCGACGTCCGATTTGTCGCGGCAGGCCATGCAGACCGCAACCTTTGGACGATAACCTTCCGGAAGCCTCCTGAACTCAGGGCGCGCGCAAGCGCGCCCTTTTTATTGGGCGCGTTTCTCCAAACCATTCGCTAGATTGGCTTGTAGGTCATGTGACAGTTTTGACCCCTCGTTTCAGCCGGGCGGAGTATGCTGGCGGATTCCGCTGGGGTGTTTCCGTGCGTTGTAACAATTACGATTTTTGATCGTGATAACAGCGATCCCGCAACCCAAGTCGCAGCAGGGACTTGCAGCCGGCATCCTTAGCTTAAAGTAAATGTCAAATGTTCCACGTGGAACATTCGGCAATTATGTTAAGAATCGACCGGCGAAGAGCCCTAGTTGGGCTTGCGGTTCTTGTGGTCGGAGAGATAGCGGAGCATGATCGAGTCGGACGCGTTCTGGAGCTGCCGCTCAAAATTCTCCTGGCCGCGGGAGGCCGCGTCCTGACGCAAGCTCTGGCGGAGCTTCTCGCCAAGCTCAGAGTCGTTGGTCATGACCTGGATGTAGAACCACAGGAAGTGCCGCATCTGGTCGAGCGATGACTTCAGCACCTGCAGCGTGTCCATCTCTGGTTGCTCGGAGAGTGCTTCCATGAGTTCAGGGTCGGTGGGCGCCTGCATTGCGGCGCAGTTCAATTCCTGTTGAATGGCGCGGAGATCTTCCGTCACCCGCAGGATCCGGAGATGAATCTCGTCCATGTTTGCCTGGGTTTCGCGGTCCATGGGTATCCTTTCGCCTGCATCAACATCGCACCCGCAAGGCTTTGCGAAAAGATTCCCCGCGTGCATGAGCTTCGGTAATTGAAGTTACCTTTGCCCGACAATCCGCGCCGGACGGGCAGTTTGGGGTGTCGGGAATTCGGACAATCGAAAGCTGGTGACCCCCAGGAGAACGGCGCGACTTCGTTCAGCAATGCGCTATGCCGATTTCGAGGCAGGCTCACTGGCCAGTTGTAATTGGGCCTGGCGAATCTCGGGGACACCCATGATCTGCACTCCCTGCGTCGGCGATTCCACGGCCTGTGCGAGGGCCAGAACCATCTGCTCCAAAGTAACCAGTCCCAGGCGCTGGGCACCGTCGCTGGTGAAGGGCAGTTTTTCGGCCACTTTGTAGAGGGGCAGCAGGGCGTAGGGCCAGCGGTGTCCGGGGCCAAGCACATACCAGGGCCGCAGGATGGTCGCATTCAGGCCGCGGTTACGAATGAGTTCTTCGCACTCTATCCGGACAGCGATGTAAGGCTTCATCATGGGCGCAGGGTGAGCCACGCTCAGGTAGATGAAGTGGGGCACTTCCAGATCGGCGGCGGCGGTAATCGCTTCCCGCCCGGCCAGCAGATCGATGGAACGGAATTGCGCGGCTTTCGCGGGAGATGGGTGCGGCACTCCCACCAGGTGAATGAAGGTGTCTGAAGGCTTGATGAGCTGGCGGTAGGTCTTCGAATCGAGCGCATTCCCCGAGATCACTTCGCAGCCGGCGGGGATCTTCCCGGTAGAGCCCGAACGCACCAGGGCGCGCACTCGGTGTCCACGCTCGAGGAGCACGGGAATCAGACTGGTTCCCATGTAGCCGGTGCCGCCGGTAACGAAAACGCGGCGGGGATTTGCCGCCCGCGGGATTTGCTTCACCTTCAACAGAAGCCGGATGTCAGAGATCGAGGCAGCCACAGCTAAGTACGCTCCGAAGACGTTTTTCGATTCGTCAAGGCCGAAGAGGAAGTTTAATCCAGGAACAGCATGGTTGTGTTACAAACGGTGCGAAATGCAGGAACCGCAAAAAAGGTTAGTCCGGGCGATTGGCCGCTGGAGCCTGGTTGCGCTCACGATCAACTCCGTCATCGGAAGCGGGGTTTTCGGGTTGCCTTCGACCACGGCCAAATTGCTGGGCCCCTACAGTACGTTCGCCGTTCTGATCGCCGCGGCCTTGATTGCGGTGATCATGGCATGCTTCGCCGAGGTAGCTTCGCATTTCACCGAGGCGGGGGGACCATATCTCTATGCGCGAACCGCCTTCGGCAGACTTGTCGGACTACTGGTGGGATGGATGTTGTACCTGGCGCAGTGCGCGGCCCCGGCGGCGAACGCGAACCTGTTCGTGATCTATCTGGGGCAGTTCTGGCCGGCGGCAATACATCGCCCAAATCAAATCGCGATCTTGACGGTGCTGGTGGGCGTGCTCGCGGTGATCAACGTGCTGGGGGTGAAGCAGGGAGCAAACGCGAGCAACATTCTTACGATCGCGAAGATCCTTCCTTTACTGATGGTGATACTGGCGGGGGCAGCGGTCACGGTCGTACATCCTGCGCCCTGGGGGGCGGTCACTCCGTTCACGCGCGGCGACTGGCTGAAGGCCATGCTGCTGCTGATTTTTGCGTATGGCGGGTTTGAGACGGCCCTCGCGCCCATGAGCGAAGCGAAGGATCCGCGGCGCGATTCAGTCTTCGCGCTATTTGCCGCGCTCATCAGTTGCACGGTCATTTATGGGCTGATCCAGTGGGTGGTGGTCGGCGTTCTCGGTCCCGCGGCCACCGGAGACCGTCCGATATCGGATGTGGCTCGCATTGCCATGGGGGATCGCGGATCGACTCTGGTGGCGATCGGTGCGCTCTTGTCGTTCTATGGCTACCTGAGCGCAAAAATGCTGGCCATGCCGCGGGTGACCTTCGCTTTGGCCGAAGCGGGCGATCTGCCAGGATGGTTTGCGAGCGTGAGCCGCAGGTTCCACACGCCCTGGTTCTCAATTGGGGTCTTCGCGGTAGCCGTCTGGGGACTGGCCATCAAGGGTAATTTTCAGTGGAACCTGACGCTCTCGGCGATTGCGCGCCTGTTTTATTACGGAGTAGTTTGCGCGGCCTTGATCGCCCTGCGATACAAGCAGGCGGAGCCGCCGAAGTTTCGATTGCCCGCGGGACCGGCACTGGCGGTCCTCGGAGTGACGATCTGTGTAGCGCTACTCACGCAGGTGGACCGCAGCCAATCTCGAATCGTGGGCGTGACGGTGGCTGCAGCGGTGGTGAACTGGATCTGGGTGAGGAAGACCAGTAGCCAGTAGTCAGTTCCCAGGTGTCGGTAAAATCCAGACACCTGAGAGCTGATTGGGCCGTCCTTCTGCACCTCACGCCTGCTCCATCTCGAGCAGCTTTTCTTTCCGCTCGACGCCCCAACGGTATCCGCCCATCTCTCCGTCTTCGCGGACTACGCGGTGGCACGGGATTGCGACCGCCACTGGATTCGTCGCGCAAGCGCGAGCCACAGCGCGCGTTGCTTTCGGCATGCCGATCCTGCGCGCGACATCGCTGTACGATCGAGTTTCTCCGCGCGGAATGCGCTGCAAGAATTCCCACACGCGACGCTGAAATGCGGTCGCGCGGATATCGAGCGGCAATGCCGCACTCGTTTCCTTGCCATCGATGAGGCGCGCGAGACTGGCCTTCCATTCGGCCATGGCCTGGTCGTCGCGTTTGCGGACGGCGAAGGGGAATTCGCGCATCAAGCCCTGCAGCAGTTCTTCGTCCGAATCGGCGAATTGGATGGCGCAAATCCCTTTTTCGGTGGCGGCAATCAGCATGCGACCGAGAGGCGAAACGGTGGTGGTGTAGCGAACGACCGCGGCGAGCGCGCCGCGACGATACTTTTCGGGCGTCATGCCGAGCTGCGTGGCGGTACGCTCGTAGAGGCGGCTGCTGGAGCCGTATCCGGCGGCGTATAGCGACGTGGTCACGTTGTGCCCGGCCTGCAGGTTCTGCTTCACCTGGCGCAGGCGGCAAGCGTCGATGTAGGCCCTGGGCGAAACGCCGAGCGCGGTCTTGAAGGTGCGCTGCAGATGAAATGGGCTCAGCCGGAAGGCCTTGCCGAGATCGCTGAGCGTGATGCGATCTTCCATATGCTGCTCGATGTAGCGGCAGACAGCGTGCACGAGCGCCGATTGAGGATTGCCATCGGCGGCCTTGGGGCGGCAGCGCAGGCAGGCGCGATATCCGGCGCGTTCCGCATCCAGCGGACGATCGAAGAAGCGCACGTTCTCGCGCCGTGGGCGCCGCGCCGGGCAAGAGGGACGGCAAAAAACGCCGGTGCTCGACACGCCGAAAACGAAGGTGCCATCGAGCGAGGCGTCGCGCGTCAGGACCCCCTGCCAGCGGGTTTCTTCGTTGAGCTTCATGACGTCGTTTTCTTCTCGGAATATTGTATTGGTGTTCATGAAGGTACGATAGAGAGGGCGCGGAGAACGGACTACCCGAATGTTGCGGTCAAAGCAAATCAGGTGTCAGGTATCAGGTTACAGGCGACAGGGGACGCGTCATGGGATTGCGCGAAAGGGATATGATGCGAGTGATCTTGTTGGTGATTTGGTTAACGGGATTGATTATGGGCCAGGAAAAGGGTGGTTTCTGCGCAAAAGGAACCCCGAGCGGATTGGGTTCGGTTGCTGCGGAAGTTGGTGCCGATACGATTACGGCATTGCGGGTGGCGGCGGAGATTACGCTCGACGCGCGGCATCCGGCGGCGGAGTGGCAGAGGGCCCAGGCAGTCACGTTCTGCGCAGACTGGCAGGGAAAGAACGCCGACGCGGGGCGGGAAACTCGAGTGCGGGCGCTGTGGACGCCGAAGACGCTCTATTTAAGGTTCGAATGCCGCTATCGCGAGCTTTTTGTCTTTCAAGACTCCGATGCGAACGGGCGGCGCGATCAGTTGTGGGATCGGGACGTGGCCGAGACCTTTCTACAACCCGATCCCTCGCGGTCTCTGTATTACCGCGAGTTTGAAGTGAGCCCCAACGGCATGTGGATCGATCTGGACATCTTTCCCGGCGGGATGAGCGATTTGAAAAGCGGCTTGACGCGCTCGGTCTGGCTGGACGAGCAGAACCGCACGTGGGCGGCAGAACTGGCGATCCCGATGAAAGCGCTCGCGGAAAAGTTCGATCCTGCGGCCGTGTGGCGCGCGAATTTTTTCCGGGTTGAGGGTGCACGCGAGCCGCGGTTCTATTCGGCCTGGCGTGCGACGAATACGCCCGAGCCCAATTTCCATGTTCCAGCGGTGTTTGGAAAGCTGAAATTCGGTGATCGATGATTGTCGATGCGGGCGATAGCTGTAAAATGCAGCGCCGTTGTGTAGTATGTCGTTTCACCCATTTCCAGGAAAAATCTTCCGTTCGCAGGAGGCCCTCATGATTCGCAGGAATTGGATTTTCCTCGGTGTTCTTCTTGCTGTCGCATCGGTGCTGGCGGCCGCGCAGTTGAGCAGCGATGAACTGAAGAAGTTGCTGCCCGCGGGCTACTACTTTGCGGGGCAGTCGGCGTCGGTACAGACACGCAACTCGGGCGGGCTCAAGACTGCCGGCGGGAAGTACGTGCTGGTGTCGCTGGTGGATAACTCGGGATACTCGACCGGGATCAAGGAGAAATATCAAGGCCTGTTCATCACCGAGACTAAGGTGATGTTCGAGGGAGCCACGCTCGATCCGGGACAGTACGGATTTGGCTTCAAGGACGACAAATTCATTGTGATGAACGTGGCGGCGACTGACGTGGTCACGATCCCGAGCAAGAACGACGATCAGCTGAAGCACCCCGTGCCGCTAAAGCTCGAGAAAGACGGCGAGGGCTACCGCCTGTACGCGGGGAAAAAGTACGTTACCCTGAAAGCGGATTAGTGAGCGAACTGCTGGTTTGAGCCGAGCAGCAGGCCGATACCGGCGCGCTTGCGCAGTTCGGCGAGCAGCGCCGCGGCAGCGTTCTGGTAGGTCTTGCTCGGATCGGACGAATCCGCCCAGACGGCTTCGTACACGATCCGGGCAGCTTCCTTCAAATCCATGTGGAGGGCGGCTTCGAGGCGATCCGCCTGCTGGCGGGCCTCGGCGTAGCAGCTGTGGCAGACGGCCGCGGGCTCCGAATTCCCTTCGTGATTCTGATCCATGCAGCAGCGGAAGCTGGCGCTGGCGTTGATCTGCGTGTGAGCCTGATAAATCTGCGACTTTAATTCCTTGATGAGGCGGTCGCGATCGTCCATGTCGGGTCGGGCTGCCACGGGCCTCGAGGCGGCGGGCGCAGAATAGGCGGGTTCGGAAGCGGCGGAGACGCGCTCGGCAGTGTTGCAGACCGGGCAGCTGTCCATATCGGCGGGGTAATACATCCGGCACTTGGAGCAGGGGAGGCCATAGCCTGCGGGCTTGCGCGCTTTGGGCGTGGCGACGGTAGCGTCGTGGGTGATGGTCCGTTCGAGCTTGAGCGAAGGAGTTGCCGCTTTGATTCGAGCTTGCTGAACGCCTGCTGCTTCCATAGGACACTCCGGGGGATGCGCGCCTATTGCCGCATCGGTCTTTGAAGGCATTCTAGGGTTATTGAAGCATGGAAAGCGATGCACGTGAGTGCATGCGGAGGCTCGCCCGGTGGTACAGACGACCCTGAGTTACCGGGAGGCGGTGATCAGTTTGACGACTTCCTGCATGCGGGTGCGGTAGAGGTCCTGTCCGGGATCGAGACGGGAGGCGGTTTCGAGCTCGCCCAGGGCCTCTTCGTAGCGATTAAGAGCCATCAGGCAGGCAGCAAGCGAGTAGTGATTTTGGGCGCTGGGATCGAGGCGGAGGGCCTGCCGGAATTCTTTTTCGGCCTCGGCCAGGTGCTGGGTATTGACCAGTGCCGTTCCCAGGAAATGGTGGGCCAGCGAGGAATCGGGATTAATCGTGACCGCGACCTGGAGTTCGTGCACCGCCTCTTCGTCCTTGCCGGCGAGCAGGAGGGCTTGCCCGAGGACGCGATGCTCGGCGCCGCCGGCGGGATTGATGCTGATGGCGGTGCGTAGTTCACGGATGGCAGAGGGATAGTCGCGCTTAGCCATGTAAGCCTTGGCCAGACAACTGTGTCCGCCCTCCCATTCGGGACTTTGGCGGTAGAGGTCCTGAAACTCGGCGATGGCGTGGTCGAATTGTCCCTTGTCGCAGTAAGTGTTTCCGAGATTATTGCGAACGCTGGCTTCGTGCGGGGCGAGGCGCTTGGCTTCCAGATATTCGGTGACCGCATCATCGAGACGTCCCTGGTCGTGCAGGACGACGCCAAGATTGCTGTGGGCCTCCCAGAACTGCGGGCGGAGCTTGAGGGCGTGCTGGTAGGCGATGGCGGCGCGTCGCAGGTCTCCCTGGCCGCGCAGGGTGATACCCATATCGTAATAAACGTCGGCGTTCTCGGCCTCGCGCGCGAGCGACTGTTGGAAAGCGTTCAGGGCCGCATCATATTGGCTGTCGGAGTAAAGAGCGAGGCCAAGGTAGCGGTACGCTTCGGCATTCTTAGGATCGATGCTGAGCGCGGTGCGAGCTTCGGCGATAGCATGATCGGAATCGTCGAGCCGGTAGAAAAGATACGAGAGCTGGCTGTGCGTTTCGGGGAAGCCGGGCATGAGCCGCGCGGACTCGGAGAACTCGTCGAAGGAATCATCGAAGTTCTCTTGCTGGCGAAGCACGGCGCCGAGAGCAAAATGCAACCAGGGGTTCTTGGCATCGTCGCGAAGGAGCGAGCGGAGCTTGTTTTCCGCCGTGGCGAACTTCTTGTCGTGAATGAGAGCGGCGATCTGCGGAGCGCCGCCGGCGCAGGCGCAGGACTCGCTGGACTCACGAAAGGATTGGAGAGTTTGCACTAAATGAGTTGAGGCCCCGGCTTTCTGGAGCGGGGACGCGCACGCCGCGGTCACGCGGCAGGCAAGGCCGCGTTCGCGCGCGAGGCGCTCGATGCGGCTGGCGGGGATGTCACCCGCCAGGGACCAGAAAATCGCGTCGGGCGAAAGGGACGTCGAGTTCTGGCGGGCGAGGAGGGATGAGGAAGCTGCGACCAGCAAGAGCGAGACCCACAGACACCGTTTCACGAAATCCTCCCCGGAGCAGCGTGATTGCCTTCCGTCACCATAGTGCGGGGGCGGGCCGGGTGATAGGTCACGGAAGTAATTAGACAGGAACAGGATGGTTGCCAGGGTGCTTACGTGCGTGATGGGGGACCGAGTGAGGCCATCTGAGATAAACTAAAGACACTCCGCTTGCTGGTGCCCGATTCCAGGCGTTCGCGCGGTCCCGGAGGGTTTATGTTTGAGGGGTTGTTTCAACCGATGCACCTGCTGGTGATCTTCCTGATCGCCCTGATCTTTTTCGGTCCGAAGAAGTTGCCGGAGCTGGGGAAGGGGATCGGCGAAGGAATCCGGGCACTGAAGAACGGCCTGAAGGAAGGCGATTCGAAGCCGGAAGCCAAGAGCTAGTATCGAGCCGGGCGCCTGATGCGCGCCCGATTTCCAATTTCCCACCGCAATGTTGCTTCCTGGCCTGAACGACAGGCAATTCATTTTCTAGGATAGTTCTGGAGGTTTCCATGCGTAGTCGAAGGGCGATGATTGCTGTTCTCTGGGCGCTGGCGATTCCGGCAGCAGCCGATCAAGTCATGTTGAAAAATGGAGACCGGCTGACGGGTTCGATCGAGAAGTCAGACGGCAAGCAACTAGTGATCAAGACCGATTATGCGGGCGAAGTAACCGTGAAGGTTGACGCGATCCAGGGGATCGATTCGACTGGAGACCTTCATGTCAGCCTGAAGGACGGTAAGACGGTGGTCGGTCCAGTGAAGACGAGCGGAGAAGACGTGGTTGTGGCGACGAAAACCGCGGGGCCGGTGGAGGCACCGAAGTCGTCGATCACGACGTTGCGGAGTCCATCGGAAGAGACGGCCTATCAGAAGTCACTGCACCCGGGGTGGAACGAGGGCTGGGCGGGCGGCTTGAATCTGGGGTTCGCCCTGACACGCGGGAACAGCGAAACGAAGAACCTGAATATCGCGTTCAACACGGCGCGAAAGGGATTCCACGACAAGCTTTTGCTGTACATGAATTCGATTTATGCGACGAACGATCTGTCGACTGCAAGCCCGCATACGACCGCAAACGCGATCGGCGGAGGGGCGCGCTATGACCGCGATATCGGCAAGCGCATGTTCGGGTTCGTGAATGCGGATTTCTTTCACGATGAATTGCAGACCCTGGACCTGCGGTCGATTGTCGGCGGCGGCCTTGGGTTTCACGCGATCAAGAGCGACACGACAACTTTCGACCTGCTGGCGGGCGGAAACTACACGCACGAGAGCTATTCCGCGCCGTTCGATCCGAATTTCCCGGATGTGACGTCGCGCAGCTTGGGCGCGCTCACACTGGGCGACGAATTCATGCACAAACTGGGAAAGAGCACGGTGATAACGCAGAACCTGTATTT
>Ga0335070_10010085_pt1 | contig 11047 bp, 7 predicted proteins | sample Lox_Sample_13_FD_206722 | JGI IMG/M metagenome (GOLD analysis project Ga0335070, IMG submission 206722) | Soil microbial communities from Loxahatchee National Wildlife Refuge, Florida, United States - Lox_Sample_1.3 | ecosystem: Environmental > Terrestrial > Soil > Wetlands | place: USA: Florida... | reverse complement strand
GTACTTGTCAGCAGGGACGCTGTTGCCCTGCGCGATCTCGAACCAGCGGTTCCCGAAGGTCCCCACGGAAAACACAATGGCGCGCTTGGCGGTACAGCAGCGGATGGCGCCTTCCATGAGCCCGCTCCCCGACGATGCGGAGAAGAGGATGGGGTTGGCCGTGAACGCCAGCTTCTGGACCTTTTCCGTGACGCCCTTCTGGAGCGCGGTGTAGTCCGAGCTGCGGTGGCCGATCATCGGGGTGGACATCGCGGCAAGGATCTCGGGGTGCACCTCGATGGGTCCGGGAATGAACAACTTCTTGTGCGGCATGCGATACCTCTTTCAGGGGTGATCGAGACTGCATAATAATACGGGCCATGAAAAAAGAGTCAAGACTGAATCGTGAACACATTCTCAATCCGTTTCGCTTTCCAGTTCAGCCAGTGCGGCTCTTGGGTAGTCACGCCCCGTGAAGATCCGGAACTGGGCCACCGCCTGGGCCCGCAGCATCTGCTTGCCGCGGATCACCCGGCACCCGGCGGAGATGGCGCGTGACAGGAAGTGGGTCGTCGGAGGCGCGTAGATCAGCTCATAGACGATTTCCCGGCCCGTGAAAGTGCACTCCGGAAAGGGATCGTCAGCGGTCCGGGGGGACATGCCCGCACTCGTTGTCTGGACGATGAGGTCGCGGTGCCCTTCCATCAGGGCGGCTCCCCGGGCGTCGAGGCTTGCGGCAACGGCTGCGGCGCCGAAGGTTGCGGCAAGCCTTTCCGCCTTCTCCAGCGTGCGGTTGAGGATGAGCACGCGCGCGCCAGCCGTGACCAGGGCCGAGACAACGGAGCGCGCCGCGCCTCCCGCGCCGATCACGGTGGCGCCCAGTCCGGGCGGGACGATCGACCTGCCGCCGAATGCCGCCCTGAGAGGGGCCAGGAATCCTTCCACGTCTGTGTTCGTGCCGGTCCAGCGCCCGTCTTCGGCCCTGGAGATCGTGTTGCAGGCGCCTATGGTCCGAACCAAGGAGTCCTGAGTGTGCAGCGCCCGGATGATGTTTTCCTTGTGCGGCACGGTGACAGAAAGCCCGCGGATGGAGAGGATCGGCGCCGCCTGCAGAAATGCACCGAGGTCATCCACGAGAAACGGCAGGTAGACGGCGTCGAGACCGAGCTCCGCAAAGCCTGCGTTGTGAATGCGCGGGGAAAGTGAGTGCATGACGGGATTGCCGATAACACCGAAGATGCCGGTGTCCGGCCCGATCGTATTGTACCGATACAGCTCGTCCAGGGTAGCGGGGTCGGTGTGTCCGGGGGCAGCCGCGCCGGATGGAGGAGACGAGTAGCAGAAAAGCGAACCGAGGCGAGGTGCGAGCACCCGGGTGGGGAAACCGAAGTCCCCCATGCCGAGAAGCACCTTCTCTATGCCCTTGAGACTGTCGAATGCCTGCAGAAGGCGAAGGAACTCGGCGGAGCCTTTCGGTGTCACCGCTGCCTTGGGGATTTCCCGCGGTCCGCGCGCGATCCGCTTCACGAGGTCCACAAGGTCATGAGGCACTCCAGCGCGATCGTGCAGGGAGCGGATAATGCGCCCGCCGCTGGAGACGAACAGCTTGTCCAGCTCCGGCGCATCAAGGTCCTGCTCGAGATCGAGGCAGGAGAAGCCGGCCGGTGCAAGCTTTTTCAGCAGCGCTACCCTTTCCCGCTCATCGCCTGCGAAGTGTCCGCCCTCCTGCTTTCTTCTGACAGTCAGGATCACGGGCAGGCCTTCTGCCAGCGCTGGAAGCTTGCCTGCGGCCGCTGCTTCCTCTGGAGTCAGGAAATCCGCCCTCAGCTCAAGGAGGTCAGCATGCCGCCGGTACGTGCGGATGATGCGGAGGTCTTCCTCCAGGGTTGCAGCGGTCAGGCACAGGCAGATGCCCGAAGGTGATTTCAGAAGTCGCTCCTGTAGACATAGACGTCGGAGAGTACGCCATCAGCAAAGACCAGGCGAACCCGAAGGGGGAACTCGGAATCGTCGATGTCGAAATACAGCGAGTCTTCCCGCGCGGCGAGCGGACGGGAGAAAGAGCGCATGACGACGTCGCGAGGAGTGCCGAGAGCCAGCCCGAAAAGGGGGTGCGTGAAGCGCCGGTCACACCGCACCTGCCAGACGCGGTCCTGATACCAGAACAGGTAGAGGTAGTCAGAATAGTAGAAAACGACATTGTCCTGGCCTGCTTCGTCGCCCCGATAGGTGTATACGCTCTGCGGCACGCCGAGCTGGCTCATCGCGGACTTCAGATCCAGACCGATGAGCTTCGCGGGATCGAACTCATCCGTTGCCACCGCGCCGGGATCAGCGCGCAGTCCGGTCGCTGCGGCAACGAAGAGCACGGCGACGACGATGCCTCTCATGGCAGGGGAGAATAGAAGGTTTCGGCTGGAGCCGCAAGACTGAAAGTGCTACAGTGCGGCCCATGATAGCCACCATCGTCAACGCCGCCGCCGTGCTCATCGGCTCCCTTCTCGGCCTCCTCCTGCGAAGCAAGATCAGGGATTCTTTCAAGGCGATCGTTCAGGTCGGGGCGGGAATCACGTCCCTCATCATCGGCGTGCAGATGGCGCTCAGCGGCACACGGATCGTCTATCTCGCCCTCTCTCTCATCATCGGGGGCATCCTTGGCGAGTGGTGGCGCATCGAGAACGGCATCCTCGCGCTGGGAGAGAAGCTGAAGCGGACCTTCGCGAAGAAATCCGAAGGATCCGAGTTCGGCTACGGTTTTCTCAACGCATCGGTGCTTTTCTGCGTCGGAGCGATGGCGCTCGTGGGATCGTTCCGAGCCGGGGCCGAGGGCAACTACGACCTCATTCTTACGAAGTCCGTGATGGACGGGTTCATGGCAATCGTCCTCACCGGCGCCATGGGCATCGGCGTGGGGTTCTCAGCGATCTCCGTTCTCGTCTATCAGGGCGTCCTCACGCTGGCCGCGGTCTGGCTCAAGCCCGTGGTGACGGACATGCTCCTCAAGGAGCTCACGGGCGTGGGCGGGGCGCTTGTCGTCATGATCGGGATCAACCTCCTGGGCCTCGCCAGGCTCAAGACGGCAAACTTCCTCCCCGCCCTTCTGCTCATCGTGCTGTTCGTCGTCGGGGAGGGCTGGGTGGTCGCCCGACACCTGTTCGGCTGAGAGGTATTCTTCAGCGGCTACGCCAGATCGTAGCGATCCAGGTTCATCACTTTGCTCCAGGCAGCGACAAAGTCCTTCACGAACTTCTCCTTGGAGTCGTCACATGCGTAGACTTCGGCGATTGCGCGGAGCTGGGAGTTCGAACCAAAAATCAGGTCGACACGCGTGCCGGTCCACGTGACCTCGCCCGTTCTGCGGTCATGCCCTTCAAACACGTCCTTGGCGTCCGACACGGGCTTCCACTCGGTGCCCATGTCGAGCAGGTTCACGAAGAAATCGTTCGTCAGCGTTTCCGGCCGCCTGGTGAAGACGCCATGTTTCGACTGCCCGACGTTCGCATTCAGGGCACGCATGCCGCCGATCAGAACCGTCATTTCCGGCGCAGTCAGCGTCAGCAGCTGCGCCCGATCCACGAGCAGCTCCTCTGCCGGCACGCGCAGTCCGGTACGCTGGTAGTTGCGGAAACCATCCGCCATAGGCTCGAGCACCGCGAAGGAGACCACGTCGGTCTGCTCCTGCGAGGCATCCATGCGTCCCGGTGCAAAGGGGACCTTCACCTTGTGCCCCGCCTTCTTCGCCGCCTCCTCGACCGCGGCGCAGCCACCAAGAACGATCACGTCGGCAAGAGAGACCTTCTTCCCGCCGGAGAGAGCACGGTTGAAGTCCTTCTGAACGGCTTCCAGCTTCTTCAAGGCCTTCGCCAGCTCGGCCGGCTGGTTCACTTCCCAGTCCTTCTGCGGTGCCAGGCGGATGCGCGCCCCGTTTGCGCCGCCGCGCTTGTCGCTGCCGCGGAACGTTGACGCCGCCGCCCAGGCGGTCAAGACCAGTTGGGAGATGGAAAGCCCTGATGCAAGAAGCTTGGCCTTCAGGGAGGCGATATCCTGCGCGCCAATCAGTTTGTGGTTTACCGCGGGAATGGGATCCTGCCAGATGAGCTCTTCGTCAGGAACCTCCGGGCCGAGATACCGCGCGCGAGGGCCCATATCGCGGTGCGTCAGCTTGAACCACGCCCGGGCGAACGCGTCCGCGAACTGATCCGGATTCTCCATGAACCGGCGTGAGATCTTTTCATAGGCCGGGTCGAACCGGAGCGCGAGGTCCGTGGTCAGCATGGAAGGCGCGTGACGCTTGGACGAATCGTGCGCATCCGGCACGGTGCCGGCTCCCGCGCCGTTCTTCGGCTGCCACTGGTGAGCGCCGGCTGGACTCTTCGTCAGTTCCCATTCGTAGCTGAACAGGTTCCAGAAGAAATTGGTGCTCCACTTGGTCGGGGTGGTGGTCCAGGTGACTTCCAGGCCGCTGCCAATTGCATCACCGCCCTTGCCGGTGCGGAAGCTGCTCTTCCAGCCAAGACCCTGCTCCTCGATGCCGGCCGCTTCGGGCTCAGGCCCCACGTGGGACGCAGGGCCGGCGCCGTGGGTCTTGCCGAAGGTATGGCCGCCCGCGATGAGCGCAACCGTCTCTTCGTCGTTCATCGCCATGCGGGCGAAGGTCTCTCGAATATCCCTGGCCGCGGCGACGGGATCCGGGTTTCCATTGGGGCCTTCCGGGTTGACATAGATCAGGCCCATCTGCACGGCAGCAAGCGGATTCTCGAGGTCCCGGTCACCGGAGTAGCGCTTGTCCTCCAGCCACGTGCCCTCGGAGCCCCAGAAGATGTCCTTTTCCGGTTCCCAGATGTCCTCACGCCCGCCGGCGAAACCGAATGTCTTGAACCCCATCGACTCCAGGGCAACGTTCCCGGCGAGGATCATCAGGTCGGCCCATGAGATCTTCCGGCCGTACTTCTGCTTGATCGGCCAGAGCAGCCGCCGCGCCTTGTCGAGGCCGATGTTGTCGGGCCAGCTGTTGAGCGGAGCAAAGCGCTGGCTGCCGTTGCCTCCGCCGCCGCGGCCATCGCCGGTACGGTAGGTGCCGGCGCTGTGCCAGGCCATGCGGATGAACAGGGGTCCATAGTGACCGAAGTCCGCCGGCCACCAGTCCTGGGACATGGTCATCAGCTCAGCGAGGTCTTTCTTTACGGCCTCCAGGTCGAGGCTGTTGAACTCCTTGGCGTAGCTGAAATCCCCGTCCATCGGGCTGGGCTTGGAAGAGTTCTGGTGCAGGACATCGAGCTTCAACTGGTTCGGCCACCAGTCGCGGTTCGACGTTCCGCCGCCAGCAGTGTGGTGAAACGGGCGTTTTGGTTCGGTTGACATGGTTTCCTCCTCTCGAGGCTTTTTGCGAATCGTACGTACATAAAGTAATATTCGGAATGATTACTGACAACATGAAACGGACTATCGCTGTCTCTGCTTCCGGGCGCACTTCTCGCAGGTCCCGCGGAACTGGATGTCGTGCCACCGCGCTTCGAACCCGACGGCATCTCGGAGGCGCCGGTTCAGCGACTCATCCGCGGGAAGGTCAAGGTCGATGATCGTCCCGCAGATATCGCAGACGAAGTGATAGTGATGCCGCATGTTGGCGTCGAAGCGGTCAAACGTGCTGCCGAAACCGATTCTGGAAATGAGTCCCTGCTCGACCAGCACGCCAAGGTTGCGGTAGACGGTTCCCATGCTGAGGTCGGGGAACTCCTTCCGCAGCCTGGCATAGAGCCAGTTGGCTGTGGGGTGTGTGTCCGTTTTTTTCAGGAGCTCAAGGATCCGTTCTCGCTGTCGGCTTCGGCGATAATAGTGGATGCCTTTCATCGTTTGCATTGCACTTCACCCGAATCACTGTCTCCCTGTCAATCTACCGCGCCAATGCCGCGCGCGCATAGCGAGGAGCAACTCCGCCCTACCCCCACTTCACAAGGCCGGGAAGGAACGGATGCACCAGCGCGGGGTGCGCGGGGAGGATCCGGACCGTTACGCCCTGCCGGCCCGTCCTGTCGCAGACCATTTCTGCGCAGAAGACAGCACGGTCCTTGTCCGTGCCGCAGTGATTCATGGCAAGCCGGCGCGGCTCTTCGATCTCCCCCTGGGAGGAAACGTTTCCATAGTAAAGCTCCACGCCCACTTCGTCCGGTGCAAGACCGGCAAGGTGGACCTTTGCCGTCACGGTGATCTTCTCCCCGATCTTGAGGATCGAGGCCGACGGTGAGGTCAGCTCATCGATGCGAAGCTCATCCCAGTTCTTGCGAAGCTTCTCCATGTAGGCCGCCAGATCCTTGCACAGACCGCAGGCCTGCTCGTCGAAAGCCTTCGCTTTCTCCAGCGCGGGCGCGTAGAACCGATCCGTGTATTCCATGAGCATGCGGTGGGTGCTGAAGCGCTTGCCCACCTCCCGCATGGAGGCCTTCATGCGCTTGATCCACTCCCGGGGAAGGCCGTCCATTCCCCTGTTGTAGAAAGCGGGAATGATCTCCCGCTCCAGAAGGTCGTAGAGGGCCTTGCCCTCCACCTCGTCCTGCAGGGCGGCGTCCTCGTACTCCTCCCCCCGGCCCACGGCCCAGCCGATGTTCATGGAGTACGCTTCGTCCCACCACCCGTCCAGGACGGAAACGTTCAAAGCGCCGTTCATGGCGGCCTTCATGCCGCTGGTTCCGCTGGCTTCCAGCGGGCGTCGGGGCGTGTTCAGCCACACGTCGCTGCCGGACACGAGGTAGCGCGACGTGGTCATGTCGTAGTCCTCCAGGAAGACGACGCGGGTGGCGACCCTGGGATCACTGGCAAAGTGCACGATCTTCTTGATGATCTCCTTGCCGGCCAGGTCGTGGGGATGGGCCTTGCCGGCAAAAATGAGCTGGACCGGGCGCTCGTTGTCCGTGAGCAGGCTGGTGAGGCGCTCAGGTTCCGACAGGAGGAGGTCGGCGCGCTTGTACGTGGCGAACCGCCGCGCGAAGCTGATGGTGAGAGCGTACGGGGAGAGCGCATTCGCGCCGCGCGCCAGGTCTGAGTTCGTGACCCCGCGGCGCTCCAGCTGCTCTTTCAACCTCCCGCGGGCGAATGCCACCATGCGCTCCCGCCGCCTCTCATGCGTACGCCACAACTCCTCGTCCGACACCCGTTCGATCCTGTCCCACTTCTCCAGGCTCGTCGGCGCGTCATGGAACTCGGGACCGAAGTAACGGTCCAGGAGGTCGATCACGTCGTGGGAGATCCACGACCGGGGATGAACGCCGTTGGTGATGTGCGTGATAGGGACTTCATCCACGGGAAGGGCCGGCCAGATGTGCTGCCACATTCCGCGGGAGACCTCGCCGTGGAGCTTGCTCACCCCGTTGTTCCGGGCAGAAAGCCGCAGCGCCAGGACCGTGAGACAGAACTCCTCCGCGTCGTTGTGCGGGTCCTCCCGGCCCAGCCCCAGGAAGTCTTTCCATGACAGCCCGAGCTCCTCTGCCATCCCTTTGAAGTATTTCTCCATGAGCGCCGGAGCAAATCTCTCATTGCCGGCAGGCACCGGGGTGTGCGTGGTGAACACGTTCGTGGCCCACACCGCCTGCAACGCAGCGCCGAACGACAGCTTGCGCTCCGTCATGTAGCAGCGGATACGCTCCAGGCCAAGGAAGGCGGAGTGGCCCTCGTTCATGTGCATGCAGGAAGCGTTCACCCCCAGGGCCTCGAGCGCCCTGATTCCGCCGATGCCAAGAAGGATTTCCTGCTGGATCCGCGTCTCCCGTTCTCCTCCGTAGAGTGAGGCCGTGACGAGCCGGAGGTGGGGCGGGTTTGCATCGATGTTCGTATCCAGGAGGTAGAGAGAGTTCTTCCCGACCTTGACTTCCCAGATCCACGCAGACGCCTTCTCCTGCGCCATTTCCACCGAGATCGAGATGGGAGCGCCCGCCGGATCCCTGCAGAGGGTCACCGGCATGTTGTACCAGTCGTTTTCCGGATACGACTCCTGCTGAAAGCCGTCGGGATTCAGATACTGCTGGAAGTAGCCTTGGCGATAGAGAAGTCCGACGCCCACCAGGGGAAGGCCCAGGTCGGAGGAGGACTTCATGTGATCTCCGGAGAGCATTCCCAGGCCGCCGGAGTACACGGGCAGCGCGACGTCCAGGCCGTACTCCATGGAGAAGTAGGCGATGGCGGCATCCGCCGCGCCCTTGTACCATCTCTCCGCGGCGAGATACCGCTTGAACTTCGCGGAGACGGTATCCAGGGCCGAGAGGAACGAATCATCCGCGGCCGCCGCCTCCAGCCTCTCCTGCGGCACAAGCCCGAGCATCCGCACCGGGTTCATGCGGGCCGAGATCCACGCGTCGTAGTCCAGGCGCATGAACAGCATGATCGCCTCGTAGTTCCAGCTGATCCACAGGTTGCGGGCCAGCTCATCGAGAGGAAGGAGGCGCTGTGGTATGTTCGGCTTGATCGTGAAGGCGAGAAGGCCCATTCGTCCCCCTTTGTTCGGCGGGGAATCGTAGACGAAAAGGCGGCAGGTGTACAATACGGCCCGTTCCCGCTACATTTGCCCCGATGAGCGTCTTCAAGTCATACGACATCCGCGGAGTGTTCGGGAAAGAGTGGGACGGCGCCACGGCACGGGCCATCGGCCAGCTCCTGCCGGGGCTCCTCCGGGCAAGACGGATCGGCGTGGGCCGGGACGTGCGGCTCTCGTCTGAGGAAGTATTCCGCGAGCTGTCCGCGGGGATCACGTCCGTGGGGTGTGACGTTGCGGACCTCGGCCTGTGTGACACTCCTGCCGTCTACTTCTCCACGGCGTTCTACAAGCTTGACGGGAGCGTCATGGTGACGGCATCCCACAATCCGCCGGAGTATAATGGAATGAAAGTATCCGGCCGGGAGGCAGCGTCCATCGGCTATGACACAGGACTGGCGCAGGTTGAAAAACTGCTCCAGCAGGGCGCGCTCCCCGCCTGGTCAAAGCGTCCCGGCTCCGTGAAGCCGCTGGACATCAGGACAGACTACCTGGCCCACCTGGCCCGGTTCCGCTCTGATCTGAGCGGCGTCCGCGCTGTCATCGACTGCTCAAACGGAATGGCAGGGCTCTACCTGCGGGACATTCTCAAGGACACCGGCGGCCGCTTCGAGTACATGTTCGACGAGCCTGACGGGAGATTCCCCAACCATGCGCCCAATCCGCTCGTGGAGGAGAACCTCGCGGCCCTGAAAAAGTCCGTCGTCTCTGGCGGCGCGGACCTCGGCATCTGTTTCGACGGAGATGCGGACCGCGTGATGTTCATCGACGAGACGGGGCGGTTCATCTCGCCGGACCTCTTCATCGCGCTCCTGGGGGACTACTACTTCCGCCTGCATCCTGAGAGGCTGGCCGGCGGCAGCAAGGCAGTCACGTACGACATCCGCACGTCGCGGTGCGTCGTGGAGCATCTTGAGAAGCTCGGCGCGGACCCGCGCATCTGCCGGGTCGGGCACACGCACGCCATCAAGCTCCTGCGGGAGACCCGGGGGATTGTCGGCGGCGAGCTCGCCGGGCACTACTACTTCCGGGAGTTCTTCTTCTGCGATTCGGGGATCATGGCTGCCCTCATCGTCCTTGATGTTCTTGCGAGAAGCGGCAAGCGCCTCTCCGATCTCCTGGCCGGCATCCGCAAGTACTTTTTCTCCGGAGAGATCAACTTCACGGTGCCCAACGGCGCTGAGATCGTCGAGAAGGTCAGGGGAGACTACAAGGACGGGAGGCTCACCGACATCGACGGGATCCGGCTGGACTTCCCCGCCTGGTGGTTCAACCTGCGCGTGTCAAACACGGAACCGCTTCTCAGGCTCGCGGTCGAGACGGTGTCGGAGGAAGACCTGGAACCGAGGAAGAACGAGCTGATCGAAAAGATCCGCCGCTACTCTCGCCCGGATCCCGCGACGCGCGAAATACCGCAGTAGCCGTTCGGCGAATACGCCGTCCGGCGGAGGTGTCTGCCCGCCGTCAGACGTGCCAGCGCCCTCCGGGCTCTCAGCGCGGCGGGATGACGAGCTGCCAGCCCGGATAGATGAGATCCGGGTTCTGGATCATCTTGCGGTTGCGGCGCCAGATCTTGGGCCACAGCAGCGGGTCGCCGTAGATGTCCTTGTATTCCGCGATCCGCCACAGGCAGTCCCGTCTCTCCGGGATCAGGCGCACCGTGTACACGCCCTGCACGGCGTAGGACTTGTAGACGTCGATGTAACGCTGCGCTTCGTCGAAGTAGTCCTGGGCCTTGGTGTAGTTGCCCGCGGCGTTCTCTTTCAGCCCGAGGCTCCACAGCTGGCGCGCCTGCGCCAGCAGGTCCTCAACGGATTCGTCCGCAAGAACCGCGGTCCCCCCTCCTGATGGAATGACGATGGACTGCCCGCCGGGGGCGGATTCCTGCTTCTGCTGTTCTTCCTTCTGCGCGCGGTCGATCTCCTGCTGCAGCTCGTCCTGCGTCCAGTTCTTCGGCTGAACTACCGTGCCATCCTCCGTGACAACGGTGAGACGGGAGGCGTCCTGGAGCGCTTTCATGACCTGCGCCTGCTTCGCTGCCGCCTTTGCTTTTTCATCTGCCTGCTGGGCGCCGCGCGCCTCACGGGCAATCCTCAGGACTTCCTTGGCCGCTTCATTCGCCGCGCCGAAGCTTTCCTCCGCCTCGTCCAGCTTGTAGTTTCCCTGGGCCTGGAGACCGGCGAGGTACAGCTCGTTCACCTTTCCCTTCTGGGCGGGAGCGTACGCGTACGCGTTCGTGGACTCAGCCTCCTTCATGGACTGCTCGGCAGCGTACTTGGCCGCCTTCACGTCCGCGAGCCGCGTCTCCAGCTTGTTTCTCAGGTCGGCCATTGCCCGGAGGGTTTCCCACGCCTTGGCCCGAGCGGCCGCGAAGTCATTGCCCTGGAAAAGGCCCTTCGCTTCGTCAATGCCGGCCGTGGCTTTCTGGAAATCATCCGCCATGTACTTGTCCGCCTCGAGGTCCAGGAGCTTCTGCTTGAGCGCGTCCATGCGCGCCTGCAGGTCCTTGGCGGCCAGCGGCACCGAGGTATCGAAGGAAAGGTCCGC
>Ga0335070_10010083_pt1 | contig 11048 bp, 8 predicted proteins | sample Lox_Sample_13_FD_206722 | JGI IMG/M metagenome (GOLD analysis project Ga0335070, IMG submission 206722) | Soil microbial communities from Loxahatchee National Wildlife Refuge, Florida, United States - Lox_Sample_1.3 | ecosystem: Environmental > Terrestrial > Soil > Wetlands | place: USA: Florida... | reverse complement strand
CTTGCCTGGCATGCCAGAAGGTAAGACTGATAGGGCTGTTGCTGATTTGAGAATGGGCAAAGAGATCGACCCCACAGTATGCAGATAGCGCCATACTGAAATGAACATGCTTCGCGCATCGCCTGACGGATTATTCGCTTGTGATTGATATAGATTGCTGATTGGAGTGTGATTTATAGTACAGAATGCACGATGAAGGACAGGGAGGCGATACACTCTAACCACCGCCACAACCGCTGCACGTACAACCAATCAAGGGGGAGCCGAAAGGCGCCCTCTGCTCCTGCTCATAAAGCCGGACCGCACGTGCAAGAAGCTTCTCTATTGTCTTCTCTGCTACTGAAAACCCCTCAGGGCTGAAATTGTATTCCAGAAAATCAAATCTCGTCGATGAATATTTCTAACGGTTATAGGTAAATCTATTTTTGAGGCGCACCGTTTAGTAGCAGGTGAAGTCGTTAGCTAAGGGGTAACTAGAAAGTGTTGTAAGATTACGTATCATGCACTATAGCACTTCGTGACAGATTTTTCGCCTCGCCCCGTACACCATGCGATGTCAGAATGACGGGGGAGAGGACTTTTTCAGATTACTAACTCTTACTCCGACGAGGCGAACCTTTTTTTTGAGATCAACCCTTCCAAGGCAGTCGAAGGCAGCCTTTCTGATCTCCTCCTCTGAATCTGTGTGTTTGTTGAGGGTCTTTGACCTCGTATAGGTTTTGAAATCGTTAAACCTTATCTTCAAGGTGACGGTCCGTCCCTGATAGCCTTCCTCTTTCATATTGATGACAACCTCTTTTGTGAGCTCGGCAAGATTTTTTGCGATGACTTGCCAGTTGTCCACGTCTCTTTGAAAGGTGGTCTCCCTGCTGATCGACTTTGGCTCCCAATGGGTGACAAGGGCACTCTCATCAATGCCCCTCGATGCTTCGTAAAGGTAACTTCCGTAAGATTGGCCAAATTCTTCAATCAGTCGATCCAGGGATAATGAGGCAAGGTCTCCCACTGTCTGAATACCCATTTCCTTGAGATTGGCCTCGGTCTTCGGCCCGACTCCCCAGAGTTTTCTTACCGATAAAGGCCAGATTCGACTCTGGATATCATCTTCCACAATAATGGTGAGACCATCCGGCTTCTGCATATCCGAAGCCATCTTGGCGAGGAGCTTGTTCGGCGCAATGCCGATGGAACAGGTAAGGCCTATTTCGTTTTTGATTCGCTTTTTGATCTCCCTTGCGATCTCCTCCGAAGGTTTGTCGATGGACGAGATATCAAGAAAAGCCTCATCAATTCCCACGTCCTCCATGATCGGGCTGAAGTCGCTCAGGATAGCCTTAACCTCCTCTGAAACTCTCGAGTATTCCTCGTAATCAACGGGAAGAAAGATGGCATCAGGACACAGCTTATGGGCTGTCCTCAAAGGCATGGCAGAACGAATTCCGAACTTCCTCGCCTCATAAGATGCCGTGGATACGACGCCTCTCTTTGTAGGGTCACCCTCTCCCCCGACGACCACCGGCTTGCCGGCTAGCTCTGGATGCCTTTTTTCTTCCACGGAAGAGAAGAAGGCATCCATATCGATGTGAAGGACCCGTCTCATGTCATGCATTTTAACATGCCGTAAGCATCATTCATATCCGTGTGGAGCCCCACGGGCAAAGCCCGTGGCACCTAACGAACGCCCAAGCGGGGCGACATCCCGGCCAAGAGCTGGCGCATTCATCCACGGCCAAAGGCCGTGGCTTTCTGCTGCCGGGGTAAGCATCCCTTTTCCCTGACAACCATGAACTGGCCCCGCCAGCCTCTCCTCTCCTCTTGGGAGAGAGATAGCCTGCCTGCCTCAATGCCTACTCTTCTTGTCTGCCCATGTTAGGCTTGCAGCAATGCCTTCTCCTGTTTTGTATTGACAAAAGAACATTTTTCTGGTTGCATACTTGTTGCATATTTTGTGGCCAACCTGGTATGCTTAGAGACATATTACAGGGTGGAAACCACGCGGTGCAGTTGCACGGCGGATACCGTCTCATGAAAGACTACGCTGTTGAACGCCGCTACAGGAACCAGAAATTGCTCGACATAGGCGAAGGAACATCGGAAGTCCAGAGGATAGTCATTGTCAGGAACATCGGCGTGCCCGGCAGATCCATGTAGGATTGCGCCGGGATACCGTGTGCCATACGCAGCGGCTGAAAGGATCAAACATGGATGAGAAAAAAAACGTGATGTCTTACGAAGACTTTCGAGAGACAGCGTCGGACTACGGCGAAGACAAGGGACACGATTTTCTCACTGACCCTGCCACTGTCGCCAAGGCCAGGGAAAAAGCGGAAGACGAAAAGGCGGTGAGCCACGGGGATATGCTCCGCGTGACCCGGGAAAGGCGTGGGTTTTCCCTTGATGAGTTGGCCGCAAGAACCGGCATTGCACGGGACGCGCTGGCCCAACTTGAAGCGGGTGAGTTCATGCTCCCTCTGGGGCAGCTAATAAAACTCAGCAAGGCCCTTTCTCTTCGGATGGCGGATCTCATATCCATAGGCGAAGAGTCGTTCACCATCGTAAGATCGGATCAGCGTCAGAGTTTTTCTCGATTCGGAAAAGCCAGACAAGCCTGCTACGGATACGAATACGAATCGCTAGCTGCCGGAAAGAAAGATCGGGCGATGGAGCCATTCATTGTTACGCTCCATCCCTCCGGAGCCGATGAGCCTTCTTCCCACGACGGACAGGAGTTCATCTACGTCCTGGATGGCGAAATGGAAGTCGTCATAGACGACACCAGAGACGTCTTGAAACCCGGCGACTCTGTCTACTACGATTCCACGAGCATGCATCTGGTGAAAGCTCACGGAGGTAAGCCTGCGAAGATCCTCGCAGTGCTAATCAGCTGAGCGATGCGAGTAAATCCCTTCCGAAACGACGAGATAGTGATGCTCTCGATCTGCTTGCGGCCATGACATCGTATGTAGGTGGAGCCCCACGGGCAAAGCCCGTGGCACCTAACGAACGCCCAAGCGGGGCGACATCCCGGCCTAGAGCTGGCGCATTCATCCACGGCCAAAGGCCGTGGCTTTCTGCTGCCGGGGTAAGAGCGTCAGACAAAACACCTTCCACAGTGTAAATTTCCAACTTTTTCCATCTTACTCTTTAGGATGTTTCGATTCGTAAATGCGCCGCTTGATCTGGCCAATCTCCTTGGTGACGGGAATCTCTTTCGGACAGACCTCTGTACACTTCCACAGGGTCTGGCAACCCCAGGCGCCGTCCTTATGATCCAGGAGAGCGATCCTTTCCTCGGAACCCTCATCTCTTGAATCGAAGAGGTACCGAAAGGACCGAACCAGAGCTGCGGGACCGACATAACCTGCCGTCTCCGGTTTCTGATTGATAGGACAGGCCGCCGTGCAGCAGGCGCAGAGAATACAACGGATGGCTTTCTCAAGAAAGTTCTGCTGCTCCGCCGACTGACTTCTTTCCTGATCGGGCGGAGGAGTCTGTGTGATCAGATAAGGCTTGATCGAATTGTACTTCTCAAAGAAAGGATCCAGATCCACGACCAAGTCTTTGATCACCTTAAATACCGGAAGAGGCTCGATCAGAACCTCCTCTTTATAGTCCCGGGCCAGCTTTTGACAGGGCAGGCCGCAGATCCCGTTGATCCTCATCCCGTCCGATCCGCAGATGCCATGGCCGCAAGACCACCGGTAAGAGAGAGTGGGATCTTGTTCCCACCGGATCCGGTTGAGGCAATCAAGAAGTCGATCCATCGGGTCGGCCTCGACCTCATAGGTCCGGTAGTAAGGCTTCTCGTCCTTGTCCGGATCAAAACGGAAAATCTTCAGTTTGACGAGCATCTATCTTCTTCTTCCCCCTCATCCTATCCCTCTCCCCCCAGGGGAGAGGGAAGGAGAGGAAATCGGGTTTCGCTTGTTCTTCAGTCCGCAATCCGCAATCCACACTCCGCAATTTTTTTAATACACCCTCGCCTCGGGTTGAAATCGCGTGATCTTCACAGGCTTATATCTCACTTCGGGCCCCTTCGGAGTTTGAAAAACGAGGGTATGCTTTAAAAAGTATCGATCTGCCCTCAACGGAAAATCCTCGCGACAGTGGGCTCCCCGGCTCTCCGTTCGATGGAGGGCGCTGAAAAGGATCACCTCCGAGAGGTTAAGCTGATGGCCCAGTTCAAATGCCTCCGTCAATTCATAATTGAAGGCCTTTCCCTTGTTCACCATCCCGACCTCTTTGTAGCGCTGTTTCAGGTTTCGGATCTCCTCCATCCCATTTTTCAAGCCCTCCTCATTTCGGAAGACCGACCCGTAATCCATCATCACAGACCGCATCTTTTTCCTGAGGGGATCGATTTTCTCTTTACCGGGATGGCTCAATAATCGGGCGATCCTCTCTTCGCATAATTTCAGAGGATCTTTCGAGAGGGACGGGTACCCAATATCCTTAATCCTATCTTTCATCGCCAACCCGCTTCTCCTGCCGAAGACGAGTAAATCGAGGAGGGAATTGCAGCCGAGTCGGGTTGCACCGTGAACCGATACGCACGCGCATTCCCCGGCCGCATACAGTCCCGGGACGATCGAACCTCTCTCATCGGCCAGTACCCTTCCATCGACGTCCGTAGGGATGCCTCCCATCATATAATGACACGTGGGCGCCACTGGAATCGGGTCATAGACCGGATCAATTCCTGTGTAGATTCTGACAAAGGAAGCAATCTCCCAGAGTTTCTCCTGAATCTTCTCCTCTCCGAGATGAGTGAGGTCAAGATGGACATAATCCTTTCCGCCGATCCCCCTCCCTTCCCGAATCTCCGTGAGAATGGCTCTGGAGACAACATCCCTCGCCGCCAGATCCTTTACGGTCGGGGCGTATCGCTCCATGAACCGCTCGCCCAATCGGTTGCGCAAAAGACCACCTTCGCCCCTTGCCGCTTCGCTGACCAGAATTCCTAAGGGGTAAAGCCCTGTCGGATGAAACTGGACAAATTCCATGTCTTCGAGTGGGATTCCCAGGTTGTAAACTAAGCTGAAAGCTTCTCCGGTGGTCGCATTGCCATTGGAGGTTGTCGTGTATACCTTTCCGCAACCTCCGGTGGCTAAAAGAACGGCTTTGGCCTGAAGAAGATGAAGTTCTCCCGTGGCCAGATCATAGGTCACCACCCCTACGCATCTTCTCTTGTCCGTGATCAGCGAAAGCATGTAGTGTTCAGGATAGAATTTTGCCTGATGCCGGAGGCACTGGTCGAAGAGGGTATCGAGAACCACCCTTCCGGTATGGTCTGCGGCATAGCAGGCCCTCTTTACGGGTTTCTTCCCATAATCCCGGGTATGGCCACCGAAGTTCCGCTGGGCGATCTTTCCCTCGGCGGTACGAGTGAACGGAACGCCCATATGCTCCAGCTCATAGATGGCCCTCGGCGCATCCTTGACCAGGATCTCGATGGCATCCTGATCCCCTAAGTAGTCGCCGCCCTTGACGGTATCATAGAAATACCATTCCCAATGGTCCTCCTCTTCGTTGCCGAGGGGGGCAGTAATCCCTCCCTGGGCCGCCCCGGAGTGGGATCGCGTAGGAAGAACCTTGCTGACCACAGCCACGTTAGCCTGGCCGATACACTCCACCGCTGCCCGAAGTCCTGCCAGGCCGGCACCCACAATGACGATATCGTGCTGGAAGATCATTTCGATCTCTCTTCAATCGGAACATATGGACAGGCCTGGGGACCACAGTAGGTCCCCACGTAATCTGCATCCGGACGATAAAGCTCGGGTTTGGGTTGGGCTTCGGCAAATTTCTCTTCAATGATATGGGCTGTCCAGCCCGAGATGCGCGAGACGGCGAAAACAGGGGTGAAGAGGTCTATTGGAATCCCCATCATGAAATAGACCGAGGCGCTGTAAAAATCGACATTCGGATAGATGTCTTTCCCCTTCAACCTTCTGAACTCCTCTTTGGTGGCCGCCTCGATCGCCTTCGTCAATTCAAACCATTTTCGACCTCCCAGACGATCTGCCAGACGGCTGCATACCCCTCTGAGGATCGTCGCCCGGGGGTCCTCGGTGTGGTAAACCGCATGCCCCATGCCCATCACCTTTCCTCCCTTTTGGAGTTTTTCGGAAACCCAGGGTTTCACACGATCCACCTCTCCAATCTCCAGAAGCATCTTCATGACCTCGCTATTCGCTCCGCCATGAAGCTCTCCGGAAAGCGCCCCGAGAGCGGCTGCGATGGAAGCGTAGAGATGGGCATGGGTCGAAGCCACCTCCCGACCCGCAAACGTGGAAGCATTAAAGGAATGCTCGGCATGGAGAATCAGGCAAGTATCGAAATCCTTGGCCGTACCGACCCCAGGAGGAGATCCGGATAACATGTATAAGAAGTTTCCTGCATGGCTGAGTTCGGGATTGGGACGGACCGCTGTTTTTCCCTTTCGAATACGATCCCACGCAGCCACAACGGTGGGGAGTTTGGCAATGAGCCGGATCGCCTTTTTGAAATTGGCCTCCCTCGTCTCATCGTGCAACTGAGGATCATGGCTCGCCAGAATGGGAACGGCTGCCTGCATGATGTCCATGGGATGGGAAGCGGCCGCCATCATCTTCATAAATCGATAAACGCCCTCCGGAACCTCCCTCTCTGAGACGAGTGCCTCCTGAAACTTTTTCAGCTCTTCTGCCGTAGGGAGATGGTCATGAAGCAGAAGGTAGGAAACCTCTTCAAAGGTGGAACGGACGACAAGGTCACAGATATTTAAGCCCCGATAAATGAGATTCCCTCTCTCCCCGTCGACATCCGAGATGCGCGTATCTGCTACCTTCACCCCCCGAAGGCCGATATTCTTCGTTTCCTGTATCTGTTCCATTTTTTTGAATCCTCCCGTATGACTCTCCTTGAAGTGGAGCCCCACGGGCAAAGCCCGTGGCACCTAACGAACGCCCAAGCGGGGCGACATCCCGGCCAAGAGCTGGCGCATTCACCCACGGCCAAAGGCCGTGGCTTTCTGCTGCCGGGGTAAATTTTACATGACGGGTTGGTCACCCCTGCCTACCGGCAGGCAGGCGCGAACCATGAAAATCTTAAATCCCCCCTCGCCCCCCTCTGGTAAAGGGGGGTTGGGGGGATTTGCAAATGTATTTTGAACGTAATCTACATCGTCGCTGTAAAAACATCAACGCCAAAATGCAGTATAAGATTATTGGGGATGGATTCGGAAATAAATAGGGTTCATCCCGTATTTTGTTTTAAAAAAAACCTTATTTTGGGTAAAATCCGCCAAGTTTGCGAAAAGAGATCTTAAGATTGAGATGTTTTTGTAGAGATAGCAGTATGGTTCAGCGACCCTCCAGCCAGGAGGATCTCCACTTCTCTTTGGTTGAGTCCGTGCGAAACTTCAAAGGACCTCTTTTGGGTCACGTTCTCAACGGTGAGAAGACCACTCGATCTTAGTCCGTTCCGCAGATTCGCGATCCGGAGATAATCTCCCTGCTGAATCCTGGAAAATTCATCGGGATCTTTAAAGGTCAGAGGAACAATTCCAAAGTTGATCAGATTGGAACGATGGATGCGGGCATAGGATTTTGTCAGGATGGCTTTGATCCCGAGGTACATCGGAGCCAGGGCAGCATGCTCCCGGCTCGAACCCTGCCCATAATTTTCACCCCCTACCACAAACCCTCCTTCCAATTGCTTCGCCCTCTTGACGAAATGGGCATCGATTCTTTCAAAGAGATGTTCCGAAATGGCAGGAATATTGGATCGGAGAGGAAGGACCTTCGCCCCCGCAGGAAGGATATCATCGGTGGTAATATTGTCCCCCACTTTCAAAATAACCGACCCTTCCACAAAATCCTCCAGGGGACCGCGAAGGGGCAACGGCTTGATATTGGGCCCTCGCCCGATCACCACCTTTCCCGGCCTCGAAGGAGGAGAGAGAATAAGACTGTCATCGACTAAGAATTTCTGAGGCATGGGAACACGAGGCGGGTTCGGACCCAATTTTCTGGGGTCGGTAATGGATCCTTTGAGGGCGCAAGCGATGGCGACATAGGGGCTTGCCAGATAGACCTGATCCTCGGGTGTTCCGCTCCGGCCAGGAAAGTTCCGATTCATTGTCCGGACGGAGATCGCACGAGAGGGAGGAGCCTGCCCCATGCCGATGCAGGGACCACAAGCCGACTCCAGGATGCGTGCTCCGGCTCCGATCAGGTCGGCTAAAGCTCCTTCCCGGGCGATCATTTCGAAGACCTGCTTTGATCCGGGAGTGATGGTGAGGCTGACATCCGGATGAATTTTTTCCCCTTTGACGATTTTAGCGACGCTCATCAAGTCGAAATAGGAAGAATTGTTGCAGCTCCCGATGCAAACCTGTCTGACTTCTTTTCCAATCACTTCTCTGACGGAACAGACCCTGTCCGGGCTGGAGGGTTGAGCGACGAGGGGCTCTAGCTCGCTGGCGTCGATTTCAACGACCTGATCGTATTCCGCGTCTTTATCCGGCTCGAGGGGAGTCCAATCTTTCTTCCTGCCCTGGGCCTTCAGAAACTCGAGCGTTTTTGTGTCGCTCGGGAAGATCGTGGTGGTGGCCCCCAGTTCCGCTCCCAGGTTGGCAATCGTGGCCCTTTCCGGGATGGAGAGGCGCTTCACCCCCGGCCCTCCAAATTCAAGAATCTTTCCCATCCCCCCCCTCACGCTGAGTCGCCTCAGCAGCTCTAAAATGATATCTTTTGACGCAACCCAGGGAGCAAGCTTCCCTTTCAAATTCACCAAGACAATCTGGGGCATCTTGAGATAGTAAGGCTCGCCCGCCATGGCTAGGGCCACGTCCAGTCCACCCACTCCAATGGCGATCATCCCCATTGCACCGGCATTGGGAGTGTGGCTATCCGAACCGAGAAGGACCTGTCCGGGCGTTGTGAATCGTTCCAAATGGACCTGGTGACAGATGCCATTGCCGGGTTTCGAAAAGAAGACCCCGTATTTTGCAGCAGAGGTCTGCAGGAATCGGTGGTCGTCCGCATTCTCATATCCAGTCTGAAGCATATTGTGGTCCACATAGCTGATCGAGAACTTGGTCCTGACCCTCGGAATCCCCAAGGCCTCAAATTGGAGGTAGGCCATCGTCCCCGTGGCATCCTGCGTAAGGGTTTGGTCTACGGAAACGGCAATGTCTTCATGAAGCATTAATCTTCCGCCGACCAAATGCGTCTCAAAAATTTTTTGTACGAGATTCTTACCCACCGGTCGCCTTTCTATCCAATAAATTCTGGAATAATAATCGATGGCTCTCCGGTTTGTCAACGCAATCCCTGCATCACATAATCTGTTATAGTCATTCTGAACCTTGCCCTGAATCGAGTTCAGGGTCTGACAATTTCAGGATCCATGGGTTACCGAAAATAAGAAATGCTGACAAAATTTCAGCATGCCAGGGATATCGTCGAGGATTTGAATTTTGATTACGGATTATGGCCATCGTGAAGGCTCGGAGAGGAACTTCCTCAGGCGGGGGCAAGATGGCAAAATTCCTTGACAAATTTGTCCTCCTATGTGTTATAATACCAGCGAGGATGTTGAAAATGTTTAACTTTTACTTCTTTTTTTATTTTGGTAAGGGTCACCCGTAAATCTCATCCCGATGGCGGGATGGAAGCCATGGGTGACCCATAAGGCCCCATGGCTTTTTCATTTTTAAGAGCCATAGGGGTCGCCCTATGGCTTTTTTATTTCTTGAGGTCGGGGGGATCACGAAAGGAGATTTCAGACATGGCCATTTCAAAGAGAGTGAAGAATTCATTAAACAATGCCTCCTGGGTGAGGCGGATGTTCGAAGAGGGAGAAGAGTTGAAACGAATTCATGGTGAGGATAACGTTTATGACTTCTCCCTCGGAAACCCAAATCTCGAGCCTCCCGCCTCGCTGAAGAAGGCACTGAAAGCCCTTGCCGATAGCCCGATTCCCGGAATGCATCGCTATATGCCGAACTCGGGTTACAGCGGTACGAGAAAGACAATCGCCGAATATCTGAAGGAGGAATCGGGGCTTCCTTTCGATGAAAAGCATGTCGTGATGACCGTGGGTGCTGCCGGCGGGCTCAACGTTGTCTTGAAGGCAATCTTGGATGAGGGGGAAGAGGTCATCGTCCCCTCCCCTTATTTTATGGAATTCAAATTTTACATCGAGAACAGCGGGGGTCAAATTCGGTTGGTCGAAACCAACGACGATTTCTCACTCAACCTGTCAGAGATTGAAAAGGCGATAGGCGTGAGGACCAAAGCCATCCTGATCAATTCGCCCAACAACCCCACCGGCGTCGTTTATAATCAAGCCTGTCTTGAAAAATTAGGAGGATTGCTAAAAAAGAAAGGCCAGGAGATGGGAAAAACGCTCTATCTCATTACGGATGAAGCCTACAGGCGGATCGTCTTTGATCAGATCCAGCTTCCCATTGCCTTTCGTCACTATCCCCACACGATTCGTGTGACCTCCCATTCCAAAGACCTTTCTCTCGCCGGAGAGAGAATCGGCTATATCGCCCTGAATCCCCTTTGTGAGGAAGTCGACGAACTGATCTCCGCCATTGTCTTTGCCAACCGAATCCTGGGATTCGTCAATGCCCCGGCATTGATGCAGAGGTTAGTGGCACCCCTCCAAAAGAATTCGGTGAACGTCAGAGAATATGAGGAAAAGCGGGATTTCTTTTACAAACCCTTAACCGCCTTTGGCTATGAAGTGGTTAAGCCTCAGGGGGCTTTCTATTTGTTTCCGAAAGCCCCCCTTGCAGATGATGTGGCATTTGTGAGAGAACTTCAATCAAAAAGGATCCTGACTGTTCCGGGTACTGGGTTTGGAAAACCGGGCTATTTCAGGATCGCCTATGCCGTCGAAAAGAGAGTGATTGAAGCTGCACTTCCCGGATTTAAAGAGGCGGCGGAAAAATACAGAGCGCGAAAAGGATAGGCGGACATCATGAGGAGATTTTAGAGAAGAAAGCATCGGTCAGTCTGATGCGGAGTTGGAATGTGTTTTAGGAATTCCCC
>Ga0335070_10010082_pt1 | contig 11048 bp, 7 predicted proteins | sample Lox_Sample_13_FD_206722 | JGI IMG/M metagenome (GOLD analysis project Ga0335070, IMG submission 206722) | Soil microbial communities from Loxahatchee National Wildlife Refuge, Florida, United States - Lox_Sample_1.3 | ecosystem: Environmental > Terrestrial > Soil > Wetlands | place: USA: Florida... | reverse complement strand
CCGGAGCCCAGGAAGGGGATCACCTTCGCCCGGCAGGCGGGATTCGCCAAGAGCCGCGGGGAGCTGATCGCGAACCTGGACGCCGATACCCTGCTCACCCCCGCCTGGCTGGAGACGGTGCGGCGGAGGTTTTCCAGGGACCCGCGGCTCGTGTGCCTGAGTGGCCCGTTCATCTACTACGACGCCCCCGTGTCGGTCCGCTTCTGCACGCGGCTCTTCTATCGGGCGGCCTTCTTCACCTACTTGGTCAACCGATTCATCCTCCGGGCCGGCTCCTTGGTGCAGGGCGGCAACTTCGTCTGCCGGCGATGGGCGCTCGAGCGTATCGGCGGCTTCGACACGACCATTAATTTCTACGGAGAGGACACCGACATTGCCCGGCGCCTCCACCCCCAGGGCCGCGTGGTGTTCACCTTCCGCCTGCCCATCTACGCCTCCGCCAGGCGGATCGCGGCCGAGGGTCTCGTCGCCACCGGGGCGCGCTACGCGCTGAATTACTTCTGGGTGCTCGCGGTCGGGAGACCCTTCACCCGGGAGTCTACCGATATTCGCCCCTCCCAGGCACACTCCTGAACCCCGCCGGCAGGAGCGGAGGTGAGGCCATGGACACGCACACGCTGAGTCAGGAAAGCCACGCGACGGCCGCAACGGCCCCGGATGCCGCCCCGCACGGCCTCTCGACCGAGGACGCAGAGCGGCGGCTTGCCACCTATGGGCCGAACGAGATCCCGGAGGTCAAGCCGAACCCGCTGGTGGCGTTTCTGCGGAAATTCTGGGCGCCCGTCCCCTGGATGCTGGAAGCCACCATCGGCCTGGAGCTACTCCTCGGGCATCAGGCCGAGGCGGTCATCATCGCCTCCCTGCTCCTCTTCAATGCGGCGGTCAGCCTGGTGCAGGAGGGCCGGGCCGGGAAGGCGCTCGCCCTGCTGCGCAGCAAGCTGGTGGTCCAGGCGCGCGTGCTGCGGGACGGCGCGTGGCAGGTGCGTCCCGCACGCGACCTGGTGCCGGGAGACTTCGTCCACGTCCGCATGGGGGATCTGGTGCCGGCCGACGTGCGCCTGGCGGATGGCTCGATCCTGGTCGACCAGTCCGCGCTCACCGGCGAATCGCTTCCCGTGGACGACGGCTCCGGGGCGACGGCCTACGCGGGCTCGGTGGTCCGACGGGGCGAGGCCAGCGGCGAGATCCTGGCCACCGGATCGCACACCTATTTCGGCAGGACGGCCGAGCTGGTCGGCTTGGCCGCCACCAAGACGCATCTGCAGACCATCATCTTCCAGATCGTGAAGTACCTGGTGCTGGTGGATGCGGCCCTGGTCGTCCTGCTCCTGGCGTATGCCCTCCACACCCGGATGGCGCCAGCCGACATCCTCCCCTTTGCCTTGATCCTGCTGGTGGCATCGATTCCGGTGGCCCTACCCGCCACCTTCACCCTGGCGACCGCCCTGGGCTCCCAGGAGCTCGCCCAAACGGGCGTCCTGGTGGCACGCCTGTCAGCCATCGAGGAAGCGGCCGCCATGGACGTGCTGTGCAGCGACAAGACCGGGACCCTCACCCAGAATCGCCTCGCCCTCACCGCGCTCCACCTCTACGGCGCAGGCACCGAGGAGGAGCTGCTCCTCCGGGCGCTCGCCGCCAGCGACGCAGCCACCCAGGACCCCATCGACCTTGCCATCCTGGACGCCGGCAAGTCCCGGGGCCTGCCGGACGGCACACCCAACCGGGTCGCCTTCACCCCCTTCGATCCCGCCACCAAGCTCTGCGAAGCCGTGCTCCGCCTGGACGGCCAGCCGACCTGGGTGATCAAGGGGGCCCCCGCCGCCGTCGCGGCGCGTGCCGAGCAGATCCCGACACTGGCCGGGGACGTCGAGCGCCTGGCATCGGGCGGGCATCGCGTGCTCGCCGTCGCCGCCGGCCCGGAGGGGCAGATCCGGATGCTCGGCCTACTCGCACTCGAGGATCCGCCTCGCCCCGATTCCTCTGCGCTGATCCGGAGCTTGCACGGCCTGGGCGTGCGGGTCCGCATGGTGACCGGAGATGGACGCCAGACGGCGACATCCATCGCCGCCCAGCTCGGGATCGAGGGCCCTGTCTGCCCGGCCGAGGACCTGCGCACCCACGCCGGCGGAGATGTCAATCGCTACGCCGTCTTTGCCGAGGTGCTCCCGGAAGACAAGTACCACCTGGTCGAGGGGCTCCAGCGAGGGGGCCACATCGTAGGGATGACCGGCGACGGGGTCAATGACGCCCCCGCACTCAAGCAGGCCGAGGTCGGCATCGCCGTCGCGGGAGCAACCGACGTCGCCAAGGCCGCCGCCAGCCTCGTGCTCACCCGGCCGGGGCTGGGCGGAATCGTGCGCGCCGTGGAAACCAGCCGGCGGATCTACCAGCGCATGTTCACCTACACCCTGAACAAGATCATCAAGACGATCGAGATCGCGTTCTTCGTGAGCATCGGCGTGATCGCGACCGGCCACCTCATCGTCACGCCGCTCCTGATCGTGCTCCTGCTGTTCACGAACGACTTCGTCACCATGTCGATCGCCACCGACCGCGTCACCTTCTCGCGCGCGCCCGACCGCTGGTCGGTACACTCCATGGTCGAGACCGGCCTGCTGCTCGGCAGCCTGATCCTCGTCTTCTCCCTGGCGGTGTTCGGTGCCGGCAGGCTCCTCCTGCATCTGCCGCTGGACCAGCTGCAGACGCTGGTCTTCCTCACCCTCGTCTTCACGGGTCAGGCAACGGTCTACCTGGTCCGCGAGCGGGGGCACTTCTGGCATTCGCGTCCCAGCCGGTGGATGCTGCTGGCGTCGCTCCTCGACATCTGCGCTGTCACGCTGCTCGCCACCCGGGGCGTCCTCATGGCGGCGATCCCCCTGTGGCTGGTCCTGGCCGTGCTGGCGGGCTGTGCGGTGTTCTTCGCAGGGCTGGACACGCTCAAGGCGTGGGTCCTGGGGAGGTCTCTGGCCTGAGCTCGGGGAGAGGGCGACCCGGCGGGGACGAAGAGGCCGCGGAGAATGCATGGACACAGACCGGTTGCCTGCCGCTCTGCCGGAACAGGCGCGGGGACTGCTCAGCCGCGGCTGGAGTGTATGGGCGGGCCTGGGGCCGCCGACGCGGCGCCTGCTCTCGGCCAGGTTCTGGCGCAGCATCGGCCAGGGGGCCCTGGTGGTGGACCTGGCCTTGCTGGCGAGGACCACCGAGACGCACCGGTCGGCGGCGCACACCGCCGCTCCTCCCGCCGGGTCGGGCGAGAGCCCTGGCAGCCGCGCCCGGGAGAACCGCTTCCTGCGGCAGCTGGTGGGGATGAACGCCCTCAACGGCATGGCCATCGGCCTCACGGGGCCGCTCATCGCCTACTGGTTTGCGCTGCGCTTTCACATCGGGCCGAGCGTGATCGGCCCGGTCATGGCCGCCACCTTCTCCGCCACGGCGCTCTCGGCCCTCGTCACTGGGCAGCTCAGCCGGCGGGTGGGCCTTGTCCGCTCGGTGGTGTGGGGCCGCAGCGGGGGGCTGCTGCTCCTGGTGCTGATGCCCATCATGCCCCTCTATTCCCTGGCAGCCCTGATGTACCTGCTCCGCTCCGCCCTGAACCGTGGCACCTTGGGTGCGCGGCAGGCGCTGGTCGTCTCCGCCGTGCAGGACGAGCGCAGGGGCTTTGCCGCCAGCCTGAACGCGCTCTCCATGCAGCTGCCCCAGTCCCTCGGTCCGACCGTCGCGGGCACCATGATCGGCGCCGGCTGGTTCATCACCCCTTTCCTCGTCGCCGCCACCCTGCAGGGCCTCTCCCTCCTGCTCTACGGCCGGGCCTTCGGGCCGATCGAGCGGCTGCTCATGGCCGACAGCCATGTCTGATCCCGGGCGATCCCCCAGCTCCCCGCGGAACCGGCCCTACGGGTCCAAGCGGGCGGTGGCTCCCGGGAAGAGGAGAACGGAGTACCGTCGCGTCCGGGAGAGGTGTCCCATGCACGGGCGGAGGATCATCGCGGGCGGGGCGCTCCTGATGGCCGCGGGATGCCAGGTCGTGTCAGCGGGCACAGGCGACGCGTGATCCGTTCCCGGCCGCTATCCATAAGGGGTTCCCTTTAGCCCGCATTGTTCGCGGGTTCTATTCGCGAATAATGCGGGCTAGGCAGGCGAGCCTCCTGGCCCGGCGGGTGCTGGAGCAGATCCAGGGCCCGCAGCAGCTGCACGTCCCCGCTGGCACGGAGCGCTGCCGGACTCATCCCCCGCTCGCCATCCGGGAACAGCGGGCTCACCCCTGGCGGCAGCGGGACCACGAGGTCCGGCGCGATCCCCCGGTGCCAGATGAGGCGTCCGCTGGGGGTGAGCCACTCCTTGGTGGCCAGCAGCAGGGCGGAGCCGTCCGAGAGGGGGAAGGGCTTGAGGATCGTCCCGGTACCCACGCTCCTCTCGCCCACCAGCATTGCCCGCCGCCCATCCTGCAGGGCCCCTGCCACGATCTCCGCGGCACTCGCCGTTCCCTCGTTGATCAACACCGTCATGGGCAGGGTGAGGGCCACGCCCCCCCGCTCGACCCGGACCCGCGTCACGGTGCCCGTGGAGTCCCGCTCCAGCACCACGTCGCCGCTGGCCAGAAACTGGCTGGCCGTGCCCAACGCCCCCTCGAACAGGCCGCCCGGATCATTGCGCAGGTCCAGGATCAGGCCGCCGAGGCCCTCGTGCCCGATCGCCACCAAGGCCTCGCGGAGGGCGCCCGTGACCCCCTTGCTGAACTGCGCGATGCGGAGGTGGGCCACCGCGGTGCCCGGCAGATGGCTCCAGGTCACGGCCCGGAGGACGATCCGGGCCCGCACCAGCCTGACTTCCCGCGTGCGGGCCGTGCTCGGCGTCAGGATGGTCAACTCGACCGGGGTGTGGGCGGGCCCCGCAATGCGGCTCACGACCTCCTCCAGGGGCAGGCCGGTCACCAGCTCCCCGTTGACCTCGAGGATGACGTCGCCGGGCTGCAAGCCGGCCCGCTGCGCCGGCGAGCCGTCCATGGGCGCCGCGATGACCGCCTGGTCGCCCTTCGCCTGCAACTCGACCCCGATGCCCTCGAGGGACCCCTGGGTCACCTCCCGCTGGATCTTGACCATCTCCGGCGAGAGGAAACGGCTGTGCCCGGTGTCACCGAGGGCACTCACCATCCCGCCGATAGCCCCGTAGGTCATCCGTCCCGGGACGACCGCGGCTCGATCCACGTAAACTCGTTCAATCGTGTTCCACGCCTCCGCCATCAGCCGAAATTCGGCGGCGGCACTGGCGGGAACGCTGTCCGAGGACTCCGAGGCCGCGATCAGCGTGCAGCCCAGCAGGAACCCACCGACCGCGCCCATGACCAGGAAGACCAGGCGGCCTTTCCAGCCGGGAGCCGCCCCGAACAGTCTCCGCAATTCACGAATTCGTCCGCGCATCGGCGGTCTCCCCTCTCCTCGACTTCCTCGATCGCCTACCCCTGAAGGGATCGGATAAGGACGAACGCCCTGGACTCGCCGCCATCACGGGAATCCAGGGCGTCCTTTGCCCGCCAGGAACCGACTCATGCGATTCCAGCCCCGACGCGATCGCGCACCGGGACGCCAGCAGTATTTCCACGCTAGACGGCTTACCCTCCCATGTCAAGCACCCGCGGGCGGTGGCAGGTCTGCCCCGGGGATGCCTCCGCCGGGTGCAGGGTGCAGACCACGGCATCGAACCCGTGGGCTCCCGTCGGCCGGCGGGAGTGTGTCTCCCGGAGGCCACGGCGCGACAGAAGTATCCACAGGCCGTATACCCTCGCACGACGGGCGGTTAGGACCTGGGAAAACCTCGCGTGTGCCGGCCGGACTCCCTGCGGCCATCGGGCGTCCGGGACGCGTGAGGCTTTTCGAGTCCATGCGACCTTGCATTTTCAGCTGGTTGGATCGTTCGGCTCGCGCCAGGAACATTCCGGCACGTCGTATGCCCTCTAGCCAAGTGAAGAGGTGCGCTGTGGCAATGATCGAGGGAACAGTGAAGGGATACGGCCGGGGGCGGATTCTGGTCGTGGACGACGACGCGAGCGTGCGCCAGTTGGTCGCGACGATCCTCGCCGATGAGGGATTCGAGGTGGAACAGGCAGTGGACGGAGTCGACGCCCTGGCCAAGATTGCTGCGCAGGCCTACGACGCGATCGTCTCCGACCTCCAGATGCCTCGTCTGGACGGCCTGTCCCTACTGCGCGAGATCCGACGCCGAGGGATCGAGGTGCCGGTCATCATCCACTCCGCCCGCGTGGACGCCTCGATCGAGGCCGTCCTCCGCCGGGCAGGCGCGACCCGTGTCCTGTCCAAGGGGCCGATGGAGGTCTTGCTCCAGTCGGTGGGCGACGTGATCGGCTCCACGAGACATCCCGCGGAGTGCGGCCGGTGACGCCTTGACGCGGACGGGAGGGGACGCGGTGCGGTCTCCCCTTCTCGCTCGAGGTGTGCCACGTCTCTTCAGGCGATGCCCTGTTGAGGGCGCGGTGTGGCCGCGCCCCCTTGAGCCCCATCCGATCGAGCACCCCATTTTGGGTGCTCAAGAGCGCCCATGGTGGGCGCAAGGAGGAGGTAACATGCGGACACCCTACGTGATCCTGAGTCTGCTGGCAGCGGGCATTCTGGCCCTCGGTGCGGGCATGGCCCTGGCGGCCCCTGCAAGTTCGGCCACACCTTCACCAGCCCCCGCCGCGGCCCCGACCCCGCCGGCCAAGGCCCCCGCCGCCAAGACGGAGGCCAAGGAGAGCCCGGCCATCCAGAAGGCCGAGCAGGCGCGCGAGGCCCGGGAAGAGAAGGGGGAGCACGAGGCCACCGCCGACCAGGTCGCCCGTGGAGTAGTGACCCACGTCGAGCCCATGGCAGTGCCGCCTACGATGGTGATGAAGACCATGGCGGGAAAGCAGGAGATGGTCGTGGGCGTGGACGTTCCCGCCACCACCATCATCCGCGAGGGGAAGACCGCCAAGACGCTCCAAGATATCAAGGCCGGTGACCACGTGTGGATGCGGTGGGACCGCACGGAGAACCGGCTCGTGGCGGACCAGATCCGAATCCTGAAGCCGAGCGCCGCGACCGCAATGAAGACGGCTCCGGTAGCCGCCAAGAGTGAGGTTGCGAAGAACAGCAAATAGTGAAGGGCACGGCCGCCGACCCGCGCCGGGAGCGCTTCGACGCCCGGGTCGGCGGCCGGCATCCGCCCGGGCCGAGGGGCCCGGGGTGCACCGCGGCAGACCATGGGGGGTCATCCGATGCGCCAAGGTTGGCCACTGCAAGCAATCCTGTGGGGGACAGGGCTCCTGGTCCTGCTCATCGCGCTCTGGGGTCTGCGCTATGGCCAGAGCCAGGCCTCTCCGCCGTCCCCCACACAGGTGAAGACCATTGCCCTCCGGCCCGACACTGTTCCGGTGGTCACCGGGGGGCTCACGGGACAGATGGAGCAGCTACGCGTCACGGAGCGGGTGGACCGGAAGACCGGTAAGACCCAGGGAGAACCTGACTTGAAGGGCATTCTGCAGCTCAGCAACACGTCGGCCAACCTGGTGATCCGGCCCCTCGCGGGCAGCGTGGAATACGTGGACGGCGGAGGAACGGACATTCCGCTGGCCAAGGATCAGGGAACGGCAGCCTTCACGATCTACCTGGAGCGCGCCGGCGGCCTGAGGCCGGGGGAGCAGACCTCCCAGGTGATCGACGTGCCGTTTCCCGCTGATGCCCTTACGGCGCACCGGCTACAGGACATCCGCCTGCACCTCACCTATCTGTCCACCCCCTACGCCAAGATAACCGTCAACAGCCCGGTCGTCCTGGGCCAGTGAGGGCAGGTGCAGGGCTGGTCACCGGCGAGAGGAGGAGTTCGCTCCGCGGATTCCTGGTTCTCCTGCAACGCAGCGGATGAGGCGACCATGACGAAGCCAGTGCCAAGGGAGGAGGATAGCGAGCTGGGCACGATGGCTCCGGACGCGAAGGCGAATGCCGCAACCCGTCCGGAGAGCGCACCGCTCCCGCCCCCGCCGGAGGGGTTTCCGCCGCCGCTCCCGCACACCCCGGAGGATCCGGTGTTCCGTCCACGGAGGGGGCTCCCGCGGCCGGTCCTGGTCGCCCTGGGAGGTGCGGTGGCCCTGCTCGCTATCCTGGGTGGCCTCCGCTACTACGCCTACGCCACGTCGCACGTCTCCACCGACGACGCCTTCATCGACGGGAACATCGTCCAGGTGAGCCCCCAGGTGGCCGGCCCCGTGGCCGCGGTGCACGTCACCGACAACCAGGCGGTGCGGCGGGGGGACCTGCTGGTCGTCATCGACCCCCGCGACTACGAGGCGCGCCTCGCCCAGGCCCAGGCAGCCCTGGCCGCGGCGGTCGCCGGGCACCAGGGATCGCGGCTCAGCGTGGGACTCACCGAGGGGACGTCCACGGCCGGGGTGGACCGGGCCCGCTCCGCCCTGGTGGCCGCCCAGGCCTTGGTGGTCGCCGCCCGCAGCCGCCTGGCCCAGGCGCAGGCGCAGGTGGACATGGCCCTGGCCAACGCCGAGCAGGCCCGCGCCCAGGTCGCGGCCGCCCAGGCCGAGGTGACCCGCACCGCCGGCGACGCCCAGCGCTACGAACGGCTCTACCCATCGCGAGCGGTGTCCCGCCAGCAGCGCGACGACGCCGCGGCCGCGGCCGACGCCGCCACGGCCCAGCTCGAGGCCTCCCGGAAGCGGGTCGCGGCCGCTGAGGCGCAGGTGGCGGACTCCCGCGCCGCGGCCCATGCCGCGGCGGACGGCCTGCATCAGATCGAGGCCCAGGCCCAGGAGGCAGCGGCGGCCCTGGCGGCGGCGCAGGCCGAGGCCAAGCAGGTGAGCATCCGCCGCTCCGACGTCGAGCAGGCCCGCGCCCGGGTCGCCCAGGCCGAGGCGGCCGTCCGCCAGGCCGAGCTGAACCTCTCCTACACGCGGATCGTCTCCCCAGTCTCAGGCCACGTGACGGAGAAGGCGGTCGCGGTCGGGGATTACGTCGAGCCGGCCCAGACGCTGATGGCCATCGTGCCGGACACCCTGTACGTGACCGCCAACTTCAAGGAGACGGACCTGGGCGCCATCCGGCCGGGCGAGCCCGTCGATGTCCGGGTCGACGCCTATCCCGGCCTCGTCCTCAACGGGCACGTGGACAGTATCCAGCGCGGCTCCGGGGCCCGGTTCAGTCTGCTGCCACCCGAGAACGCCACCGGCAACTACGTGAAGGTCGTGCAGCGGGTGCCGGTGAAGATCGTCTTCGACCAGCCGCCGGACCCCTCCCACCCGCTCGGTCCCGGCATGTCCGTCGTGCCGGTGGTGCGGACGCGCTGATGCCTCCCCGGCCGGCTCGCGAGGCCGGCGCGCCCGCCGCGTGGCGGCCCCGGACAAACCCCTGGGTCATCGCAATCTCGGTCATGCTGGCCACCTTCATGGAGGTCCTGGACACCTCCGTAGCCAACGTGGCGCTGCCCCACATCGCCGGATCGCTCTCGGCGACCACCGACGAGGCCACCTGGGTCCTCACCAGCTACCTCGTCTCCAACGCCATCGTCCTCCCCGCCACAGGCTGGCTGAGCAGCGTCTTCGGGCGCAAGCGCTTCCTCCTGAGCTGTATTGCGGTCTTCACCCTGGCCTCGCTGGTCGCCGGCCTCGCGCCGACCCTGGGGATCCTCATCCTGGCCCGCGTCGTCCAGGGGGCCGGCGGCGGCGCGCTGCAGCCCATCTCCCAGGCCATCCTGCTGGAGAGCTTCGTGCCGGAGATGCGCGGGACCGCCATGGCGGTCTTCGGCCTGGGCGTCGTGGTGGCCCCCATCATCGGGCCCACCCTGGGCGGCTATCTCACCGACCAGTACTCGTGGCGCTGGGTCTTTTACATCAATCTGCCGGTGGGGATCCTGGCCATGCTCATGCTCCAGGCATTCGTGGATGACCCGCCCTACCTGGCCACGTCCCGGCCCACCCGGATCGACTATGCGGGCTTCGGTCTGCTGGCCCTCTGGCTGGGCACGCTCCAGGTCATGCTGGACAAGGGGCAGGAGGCCGACTGGTTCGCCGCACCCTGGATCCGCTGGTTCGCCGTGATCTCGGCCCTGGCCATGATCGGCTTCATCGCATGGGAGTTCAGCACCCGCCAGCCCATCGTGAACCTGCGGGTGCTCCGCGATCGCAACTTCGCCGTCGGCACCTCGCTCATGACGGTCGTCGGGGTCGTCCTCTACGGAACCATCGCCCTGGTGCCCCTCTTCCTCCAGGAGCTGATGGGCTACACGGCCTTGCTGAGCGGCCTCGCGGTGAGCCCGCGAGGGCTGGGCGCCCTGGCCGCCATGGCGGTGATGGGCCGACTGGTGCGAAAGCTGGACAACCGCTGGCTCATCGCCGGCGGGTTCGCGGCCCTCGCCGTGGCCACGTACCTTCTCGGCGCCATCAACCTCGAGATCGGGACGGCGAGCATCGTGTGGCCCAACGCGCTCAGCGGGCTGGCGACCGGCTTCATCTTCGTCCCGCTGACGACGATGGCCATGGGGACGCTCCGGAACGAGCAGATCGGAACCGCCACCGGGATCTTCAACTTGATGCGCAATATCGGCGGCAGCGTCGGCATCTCCGCCGTGGCCACCATGCTCGCCCGGGGGGCCCAGACCCACCAGGCCCTCATGGTCGGCGACCTGAGCCCCACCCACCGCGCCTTCGGCGAAGCGCTGGCCCAGCTCCAGCAGGCGCTCACCCCGCACGTCGGCCCGCCCGCGGCCGCCCGGATGGCCTATGGCCTGATGTACCAGACCCTGCTCCAGCAGGCCACGCTCTGGGCCTACGTGGACAACTTCCGGCTCCTCGCCTTGCTGTGCCTGCTCTGCGTACCCCTGGTCCTGCTCTTCCGTCGAGTCCGTTTAACCCGGATTATTCACGAAAGAACCGTGATTAATCCGGGCTTACATGGCACCGGCCAATCTTGGAGCGAGAAGAGGCCTGGTGGTAGCTCCACCGGGCATCTGTCCCGCCTCCACCGGGATGGGTGCGGTGTCGAGGGGCCCCAGGGATGCCTGATCCGTCCCGG
>Ga0335070_10010081_pt1 | contig 11049 bp, 9 predicted proteins | sample Lox_Sample_13_FD_206722 | JGI IMG/M metagenome (GOLD analysis project Ga0335070, IMG submission 206722) | Soil microbial communities from Loxahatchee National Wildlife Refuge, Florida, United States - Lox_Sample_1.3 | ecosystem: Environmental > Terrestrial > Soil > Wetlands | place: USA: Florida... | reverse complement strand
ACTCCTACTTGAGTTGCCTAGGCGCTTCCGCAATCGACTGTTGGTGAATAGTCCTCATCTCCTTTTTGCAGAAGGACTTGCTCCCGAATCGGGGAGGTCAAACTGGGATGTAGCCTTTTGTCATATAAATCCTTATGCCAACCCGACCATCAATTGATGACGGAAGCACCAACTACTGTCGTTTGTAGAATCTGCAATAATAAACGCTCGAGTTGCTCGTCTAATTTCAAAATGGAAATGATTCTTGTTCTAGGCTCTGGGGAGACGATGCGCGCCAGATGCTTGCCTAGCAATTGCGCGCCCGCGACTTCGAAGTCGAACTTGGCCTCTTCCAGAACATTCAACTCTTCATCCCAATGCTTGGGGGAGCCCTTCAAGACAGTACAACCCTCGCGAGAAAAGGGTGATCCTCAAATTCTAGAGATTCGCTGCTAATGACCAGCCATGACGAAGTGGCAGCGCCTGTTCTTCTGGTAGCACTCTTCTGTCTTCTCCGTACACTGCGGTCTTTCTTTCCCGTAGCTGATGGTGTTGATCCGGTCAGCCGAAATCCCCCAAGTCACCAGGTATTCTTTGCCTGCCGTCGCACGCCGGTCACCCAAGCCGATGTTATATTCTTCACTACCCCGCTCGTCACAGTGTCCCTCGATGGTGAATTTGATGGAAGGATTCTGTTTCAGGAATTCCGAATTGGCCGCTAGAACCGGTTTCGCATCATCCCGGATGTCCGACTTGTCGTAGTCAAAGTAGATGTCTCTGACCTTTTCCTGGAAGAGTTCTTCCACGGAAGGGTTGACAGGTGCGGGTGGAGGTGGCGGGGGAGCAGCCGTCACCGTTATGCGAGCGGTCGCCGTGGCCGTGCCACCTTCACCCTTGGCGGCAATGGTGTAAGTGGTCGAGGCATTGGGCGAGACTGTCCGGGACCCACTGGTGCTCACGTCACCGATCCCCTGATCTATGGACACGTTAGTGGCATTGATGGCTTGCCAGGCCAACACCGAGGACTGTCCTCTCTCTATGGAACTAGGCGAGGCGGAAATGGTGACGGTCGGAGCCGGTTTGGGTGCGGGCGTCGCAGGAGGCGGCGGGGGAGGCGGCGGAGCGGGAGCCTTCTTCTTACAGCCGCTTGAAAAGCATACCAGGAATAGCGCCAGCACAAATGAGACGGAATTGAGGTGTTGCCTCTTCAAGATCATGTTCTTCCTCCAGGTGAAATGTTGGGAATGAGAGCAAGCCAGCCAGCACTGCCAAAACATACAGTATTCAGTCGGTCAAGAAGACCGGGGAAACGGGCCTGAGAGGGCGATACCCCCCCAAAAAAAGAAGCAGACCACGTCGAATTAATCAACCGCAAATGTGGATCCCTGATGCCACCCCATTTCGTTAATATCTCGGAATGATTCGCCTCGAAGAGCCGATAGGCAAATAGTTTGACCCGGTCGTTGAAAAAAAACCACGCCAGGGCATATCCCCAAACCAGCAAAGCCCAGCCCCAGCCGATGGGATCCTTGTTTTCGGCACGGGAAGCCAGTGCGCCGCTCAGTATGACCTCCTCAGCGGAAGCCGCGGGAAGATAGAAAGGCTCACCCAAGGTCAATTTGTTCTGGGTCAGTGTGCCGGTCTTATCGGAGCATAGCACGTCCATGCCAGCCAGTTCTTCAATGGAGGCCAGCCGGCTGACAATGGCCTGCTTCGTAGCGAGCAAGCGGGCCCCCACCGCCATGGTGACCGACAGCACGGCCGGCATCGCTACGGGAATGGCCGCCACCGTCAGAACCAAAGCAAACTGCAGGGTGGTCATCATCTTGTCGCCACGGAAGAGCGCCACGGCCGGAATGAGCATCACTAGAGCCGTAGCGATGACGATGAGATAGTCCCCAATTTTCAAAACGGCCTTTTGAAAATGACTCACCGGAGACGCCTCTTCAACCAGGCGTGTGGTCTTCCCAAAGTAGGTGCCTTTCCCCGTCGCCTCAACTAGTGCTTCGATCTCCCCATGCTTGACAATGGAGCCTGAATAGACCGTTTCGCCTGTCTTGTGTGTCACCGGAAGAGACTCACCTGTCAAGGCCGACTGGTCGACGTCGATTGGGTCGCCCTGGAGGAGTCGAGCGTCGGCGGGGACGACGTCTCCAAGTCGGAGCCGGATCAAGTCATCCGGGGCCACTCCGTTAGACATTACAGAGCAAGCTAAAGCTGGCGGCATTTTCTTCGCTGCCTCCCCGCGGTGGCGCTCGTTTGCAACCGCTCTAGCGGTCCCCTTAACCCACTTTGGCACTGAGATCGGTTGCCTGTACCTGCTGAGATGCATGGCGCAAGGCCGAGCGAATCATCATGAACTCCCCCACGTTTTCGAGCGTCAGCATTCCAACCAATCCTCCATTGTGCTCTACGGGTAAGAATCGGGAACCCGATTGTTGCAGCACTTGAACGGCCTGCTCCAGCATGTCGTGCGAGTCGACAATCTGGAAATCGTGACGCATGGCTTTGCGCACATGCAAAGACGTTCCATCCTGGGTGATCGCGCGTATTAAGTCTTCCCGTGTCAAGACCCCCAGCAGCCGATCTCCGAAGACGACGGGAAAATCCTGCTGCCAGCCCGCAAGGAGGTACTCCACGGCTTGTGCTAATGTGTCATCCGGCTGAAGAGCGCGGAAATCCTTAAGCATCACACGCTGCACGGGGATGCCGCCGAGCGAGGAGCGCATTTGAACCAACCCTGCTTCGCCGCTCGCCCCCATCCAGACGAATAGCGCAACGAAGAGGAGGAAAGGGTCCAAAAAGAAGCCGAGAAAGCCGAAGAGCAGCGCAATGGCCTGGCCGACATGTGCGGCCACCTGGGTGGCGTCCGTGTATTCCATGCGCCTGGCAAGCAGCGCGCGTAACACTCGCCCCCCATCCATGGGGAAGGCTGGAATGAGGTTAAACAGGACCAGCCACACGTTGACTGCCATCAGGCTCAGAACGAAATTTTGCCCGGTCCATCTGACGGTTTCGGCCTCACGCAGTGTGGGCAAACGCCCCAGTGCGCCAAGCAGGACAAAAATGGACGTGGCAATCACTACATTCACTGCCGGCCCCGCCAGGGCCACAATCAGTTCCTGGTTCGGCTCTTCGGGCATGCGTTCGAGCCGTGCCACGCCGCCAATCGGGAGCAGAACGATGTCACGAGTGCGGATGCCAAATCGCCTGGCCGTGAGCGCGTGGCCAAGCTCATGCAGCACGATGCAGCCAAAGATAGCCATCACGAAAATTAGGCCGGAGATGGCCTGGGCCGCGTTGTGACCTGCCGTCCAGCTGGCCACGACAATGAATCCCATCAAGAGCAGAAAAGTGGCGTGCATATAAACGTCGATACCGGCCAACTTGCCGATCTTCCATGCCCAACGCATAAACAACCTCCCCCTAACACCTGGGGCTCACTTCGGAGCCGGGCCCACCGCGACCTGTACCAGATCCTCAGGACGAATCCATTTTGCGAACGCAGTTCTGATGTCTTCAGGCTTGAGCGTGATATACCGCTGCGCTGCCCGAATCGGTTCGTCGAGCGGTAGTCCCAGGGCGGCCCGCGAAATCATACCCGCCGCAATCGTCTCAACGCTCGACTCGGAAAGCGGGATTTCTCGCAATAGAAGTGCCTTAGCCTGCTGCAATTCATCCGCAGTGGGCGGCGCCTGCTGCATGTCTCTCAAGTCATGCCTAACGATGCCATGCACCTTGGACACGTTGGGCGGGTCGCAGGCGTACTGAACCTCGTAAACCCCCCGAGTCTTCCCCATTTTGAAGGAAGACGACACGAAATACACCAATCCGGCATTTTCGCGCAGATCCCTGTAAAATCGAGTCGCGTAAAAGCCTCCGCCCAGAACGTGGTTGCCGGCCTCGAGAGCATAATAGTCGGGATTGAAGCGGTTCAGGCCCACGGTTTCCGCCAACGCGACCTGGTCCTGAACCCGGCTGGAGTCCGGCACGGAAGTTGCCGTCGCACGATTGAGCGGCACCGGGGGCAGATCCGTCTCCGGTTTGGCGCCGGCGGCCTTCCAATCGCTGAAGTACCTTCCGATGACGGTCTTGGCCTCTTCCACCGTGACCTTGCCTATCACAACAATGGTGGTCAAATCAGGGCGAAAGACACGCTGGTAGTAATTTCTGACGTCCTCGAATGCCAACGCTGACACGCTGGCCGGGGTGGCATGGCGCAAGCTCGGGTCGTTCTTGGGATAGAGAGCGGCGTTGAGGGCCTGGCGCCTCAGAAAATCGGGACTTTCCAGCTCACCCGCAGTAGCCGCGGCCAGTTGTTGCCGGACAGTCTTAAAAGCCGGCTCCGGCAAGGCCGGATTCAGTTCGTTGTCGGCGAGCAACTGAACCCCCTGGTCAAACTGCGAGGGCAAAACTCTCAAGGAAAAAGAGACACCTGCAGACTCGCTCGCGCCCGCGTCGTCGAGAGCTTTCTGAAAGGAGAGCCGATCGAGGGTCTTTGTGCCGTATGCAAAGAGCTGATTGAGGACACTGTCCACACCTTCCTTGCCCATCGGCGTTTCCAGGTCGGGATTGTTCTTGATCTGACCCCATACACTGACTGTGTTGCTGACCGACTCGGGTTGGACGATGAGCTTGACGCCGTTCGATAACGTTGCGACGGTCGGACGCACATGGGATTCAGGAACAGACAGCCGCTTGAGAGGCATCGACGCCCACTCCGGTAGCGCCACCACACGGGTCTGCTTTGGCGCCAAAGATTCCCGACCGCCGAAGGAACTGGACGAACGCGGCTTTCCGGAGGGTTGCGGGGTCAGAACGGCAGTTATGGCGTGGTCCAGCGCCAGGTACTGCCGCGCCACCCGGTTCACATCGGCCACGGAGGTCTTCTCGATGGCACGGACGTCATCTTCCGGCGACTGGCGGCCCTCCACCGCTACCGCCTGTGACCAGGCCATCGCCAGCCCCGAAACTGAGTTCTTTTGGAATTCGGACTCGACAATCTCATGGAGCTTCGCGGCCTGGATCAGGTCGGGCGGCAGGCCGTTCCTGACGTCATCCGCGAGGATCTTCTCAGCGTGGCTGACTAGCCCAGGCCCGTCTCCTCCCTTGGGATAAGCAACCATCGCATAACCCAGACTCGCTTCGGGGAGGCTCGACAGGGAGAAGCCCGCGAACAGGGCCTTCCCCTCCGGAACCAGGGCATACAAAGTACCGCGCTGGCTGCTCAGCACGTCGGCAAGTAATTGGGTCGCTGCAAAGTCTTGGCTATCCGATCCCGGCAGACGGAAGGAAACGACTGCCAGTCCGTATGGAAGGTCAGTTGTAAGTGCGAGCGATTTTCCCATTACGGTCTCCAGGTTAACCTTGGGCCGCTCGGGGAGGGACTTGGCGGCAATGTCTCCAAACAGCCTCTTGACCGCCGCCAACACCTTTTCTGGTTGTACGTCACCTGCAATCACCAAGATGGCGTTGTTGGGCGCATACCATGACTCATAAAACTCATGGAGCATTTGTCCGGTGGTGTTGTCGAATGAAGGTCGCGTGCCGAGCCCGTCGTGAGCGTAGGGCGTTCCCCGAAACATGGCCTCCAGCAACTGGGTGTAGAATACATATTGCGGATTGGAGAGATCCTGTGCCACCTCTTGCTCAATGGCGGGGCGCTCCGCGTTCCAAAGTTCGTCCGTGTCAAGGACCCCTCGCATTCGGACTGCCTCAAGATGCAAGGTAACATCCAGGTCTTCTGCCGGGACGGTAAAGAAATACTGGGTCACTCGCTGCTGGGTATCGGCATCAAACATGCCACCCATGGCAGCCGAAATGTCGGCCAGTTGGTCCGCCGAAAGGCCGGGGCTTCCGCGAAACATCATGTGTTCCTGGGCGTGAGCCATACCAGGATATCCTGGGGGTGCCTCGTTGGAACCGACCCGATAGTTCAACACCGTCGTCACAACGGGGGCCAGGGCATTGGGCACGACCACGACACGCAGACCATTTTCCAGTGTGGCGCGGACAACGCTCGAACCCTGTTCCGCTTCGCGGCTTCTTATAGCTGGCAGGGTCGACAGGAATAAGGTCGTTAGGCTGGTGATCAAGGGTAATCTTGCTCGATGCAACCAATAGCCCAACGACTTGAGGTGGCGCCTTTCTCGCATAATGATTCACCTACTGAGCCCCCATTGTCAGACCTGCGTATTAGAGTCTATTCTCATGCCATTCTTGTCTACAGCGGCCTCACGCTGCTGCAGGCTTGCCGGAATTGACTGAATTCAGCGTCACCTCTCTACGCTCCTAGCCTTTCGAATCCAAAGGGTAGTGACAAGAGCGGGTCTACCATCCCGTGCTCGTCACCGCCCAAGAACCGCTTCTGAAGGGGGAAACCGTTCCTTCCCCTGACTATTGATCACTGTCCCCACCCTCAGTCTCCGTCGGGGAGATGACGATAAAGGCTCCATTCCCTTGCCGGTTGAGGCGTACTAGAGTATCCCCCTTGGCTTGGGCGGCCAACCGCTCGAAATCTGCCACCGTGCGCACGGGCTGGCGGTTGATCTCTTCGATGACATCCCCCTGGCGTAAACCCGATTGTGCCCCCGGGCTCGTCGGATCCAGGTCGCTGATGGCCACTCCCTGGGTGTGGGCCGGAACCCCCAGTTGTTCACGTAAATCCGCAGTGAGGTTCTGGACGGTAATGCCCCGCAGAGTGCCCTGTGCCCGTGGCTTGCCCAGACCGGCATGCACCCCCAAGCGTGACGGACGCTCGCCGATCGTCACCTTCAGGCTCAGCGGCTTGCCGCCCCGCAGCAGGTCCAGTGTCACCACCGATCCCGGATCCGTCTCCGTCACCAGGGCAATCAATTGGCCTGAGTCGGACACCGACTGCCCGTTGTACTTGCGGATCACGTCGCCGTTCTTGAGGCCCGCCTTGTCGGCCGGCCCTTCCGGCGTGACATTCTGCACTAACGCCCCCGACGTGTCCGGCACTTCAAAGGCATGGGCCAGGCTTTCGTTCAAACTTTGAATCTCCGCCCCCAGGTACCCCCGCCTTACCTTCCCGGTCTTGACCAGGTCTTCCATGACATGCCGGGCCATGTTGATGGGAATGGCAAAACCGATGCCAATAAATCCCCCTTCACCTCCTGGACCCGACTGACCGCTCAAGATGGCTGTATTGATTCCTACTACCTGCCCCTGCACGTTCACCAGCGCCCCGCCCGAGTTCCCGGGATTAATGGGGGCATCGGTTTGAATGAAGTTTTGAATGTCCTCAATCCCTCCTTCGGACCGGTTCAGTGCGCTGACCGCCCCCCGGGTGACCGTGAAGTTCAGCCCGAACGGGTTCCCAAAGGCCATCACGATATCTCCCACGTGCAATTGCGAGGAGTTCCCCAGCGAGGCTGTGGGCAATTCCTTGGCCTCAATCTTCACCACTGCCACATCGGTCTGCGGATCGGCCCCCACTACCTTGCCTGTGAAGGTCCTCTTGTCTGACAGCATCACCTTAATGGAGGTGGCATTCTTGATGACATGGTTGTTGGTAAGAATATACCCGTCAGCCGTTACCAGTACCCCGCTGCCCAGCGCATGCTCACGTTGTTCCCGCGGGATCTGGGCCTGGTTCCCAAAAAACTGACGGAAAAACGGATCCATGAAAAAGGGCGACAGCTGCACCTTGACCACTTGAGTAGATTGAATCGATACGATCGCCGGGGTCATGGACTGCGCAATCCGCTCGTATGCCTTGTTGAGAGTTTGCAGGGCATTGATTTCCGAACCATCCAGTGCCTTGCCCTCCGCCAGTACAAAACGAGAGTGGCTACCTCGGTACAAGTAGAATGCCGCGAGAGCAACCGCGCAGGATAGACCAATGAGTGTCAACCTGATTCCCCATGAATTCTTGTCACGAAAATGTCTGTTGCTGAGACTCATTACACATTCTCCTTTCTGAACGGACGCGTCCTGGGCCAGACCTGACAATTTCACTACTTGTTTTCCTTCACCTTGGGACATTGGTGGAAGAACTTGCCGGGCTGTTGTTCTGGTGAATCAGCCGAGGCGGACGGTGGAAAGACTCCCACATTGTTGTGAAAGCGAGTCGGCCTGTAGCTCGCTGGACCGGGCTGACATCCATTGAAACGTTTTTCCCCGGGTCATTGTCCGGTCCATTGGAACTAGAGAGCCTTCTTGAAAAAGTGCGCTACCTTCTGGCCTGCCTGCTCTGAGTAGTAAACCGTCACCTTGGCGGACTTCTCCGCTCCCTCAGTGATATCTTTGCCACCATCCTCTGCTGCGTGGTCGGCTACGCGAAAGGTCTCGTTCGAGCCATCCGCAGTCTTGACGGCGAGGGTCTTCGCCCCTCGATCCAGCTGCGTAACGATGCCCTCCGCGGTCTTCAAGCCATCCTCGCCCACGTGGTCCACTTCCTCTGCGGTCTCTTCGGTCCCCCTGCCACTGTAGTGCACTACCACTGCACTCCCTTCCTTCAGTCCGCGAAAGGCGTCTTGGGTCGCTGCACCTGCTTTCTCGGTTCCATGGACTATGGTCCGTGTCGAAACATGAAAGGTGTGTTCAGCACCGTCTACCGTTTTGACAACGATTATCTTTGCTTTGTGGTCAATCTTTTCGATCTTGCCTTCCACCGCTGTGACTGCAAAGGCAGTGGTGCAAAGGACCAGGAACATGATGCCAACCAGCGCACCTTTGATCATGAGATACCTCCAATCTAGGTCTTGGATCTATTACTCTTTATTGTCTGACCCACTTCTTGATTTGGAAATTGTCTGCTTTACCCACGCTCTCCCACCGATTCTTCTCCTCATCCTGGACGGCCAGGATGAACGCGGAGAGGGCTAGCCCACTCTCATCCGGGAACTGTGAAGAAATTGAAAAGAGCCTCCCTCCGGCGACGAGCGTGCGCAGGAACGCTCGCTCCTGCCTGGTGGAACACGCGTTCCCAGCTATGGATTCAGGATCATGGTGAGTCAGGCTCGTTGTCATCCAATTCTTTCACAGCTCCCAATCGAGGGGATATCCGGGCCATACAACCATAGCCTTTTGGTCCTGACAAACATCCGGCATGGGGGGATTAATATGATATTAGGCGGTCCCTCAGAAGCTAACCTGCCCCCCGCAAACCCCAACTAGGGAAAGACAACAAACAATTTAGTCGCCCCAGCATTAGAAATGTGTAAGGAAATAATTAGGATTTTCTTAAGGCCTCAAGACAGGCGGACGGGTTATGGCGATTCGCTAAAGATTCTGAAGCCGGCCGCGAGGAGGCTCACGAGTGCGTACCAGGTCTATGCCACCCTGGTGGACAAGTACCCGCGCCCGATTCCTAAGCCCATAGAGAACCTACGCCCCGCCCGCGAAACCTGTGAGCAATGCCACTGGCCCCGGAAGTTCTTCGGGGAAGTCGAGCGGGATTATCATCACTTTCTGCCGGACGAAGAAAATTCCCCGTGGACCATCCGGATGCTGGTAAAAATCGGGGGAGGCGACCCCAGCTTTGGACCAGTCGGCGGCATCCATTGGCCGACCGACACCGACCATACTCCCATTGACTCCATTGATGTGGCCTTGGCAATTCCCTGGCTGAAAGAAGCGATTCGCAAGAGTGCTTCCTGGGTGCCGGGCTGCTCCAGCCAGCTAACATTATGAATCTGAACAACAGCGCGTGCCAGGATGACCCCTCCCGCATCGCCCAAATTGGTAGTGATTTATTCCAGTGACTCTACTACCGGGGGACTTCTTTTCTACTTCCTTTCAGACGTCATAGATCAGGGGGGTTTTGATTCCACATCTCCTCTCGCGGGGTTCTAGCCGTCAGCCCGCGTAAACACTGGAGTCAATTGCAGGGGTCGTCTTGATAATGTCTCCGGCCCTGGCTACCTCTCCGTCGACACCATAGACGATCAGCAAGATCTTGTCGTCCTTGACGGCAGATTCGTATCCGCGCACATTTTCTTTGGGGATTTCCATCCCGTATAATGCGGCGCCCAAAGCGCTGAGCCCCCCCACGACTGCGGCGTCTTGCAGGCCCTGCAGGATCCAGCCTTCCAAAGGCCCGGCTACCAGAATGCTGCCCAGGCCTGGAATCACAAAAAACGCCCAACCCGCCAGTACCTTCCAGATGTTTCCCCAGGAGTTGCCCGTTTCACTCCAGCATTTCATCTGATCGCCCACCCTGTAGTATCCAACAACCTGTTCCTCAGTGTGGAGATCCTTACCGACCACCGAGACCTTCCTCATGTCGAATTCCGACCTGAGGAGTGAGGTGACGGCTTCGGCTGCCCCCTGAAGACCATCATAAACCACCACCAATGTGTTTCTCTTAAACATGCCGCTTTGCACCTTGCATGGATTTTCCGGGCTTGATGGCATCATCGAGAACCCCCGCCAGAATTGGGCCTCACAGGTCAGGTTGGATGGAGGACACCCTGCCCCAGCTTTCGCCGCTGCTACCATCTCGATCCTCTTGTCCGGTCAACCTGCCACATGGGCCTCGGAGAATGCCGGCCGCCTGCCCACCTGGGTCAGTGTTTCCAGAATGCGCTCCGGCCTTCCCCAATCGCACCACAGGACCCCCGTCATCTCCACAATCGCCACCTGATCGGGAGTGCGCTCCAACAAATGAGTTGAGAAATTGCGGGCCGGCATGACTTCATAGATGGCATCCAGAACGCTTCCCTCATCGGAGGTGCCAATGGCCTCGACGTGAGCGTCAAACAGGCTCATGATCTCTGGAAAGCAATTCCATCCCATCTTCCATAGCGTTTCCAGGCGGGCTGCCAGGACCAATGTATTCCAGTATGCTCCTGCAGCCATGGCTTTGCGGCACTCTTCCGCCGTGGGCTTCTCTACGAAACTTCCCGCTGCAAGTATGCGATGCCCGTTTTTCCAGGCTAGATGGCGCCCCGCCTCAACCCAGCCGTAATCCGGTTCGAGCCGATGCGGCGAGACCCCCAGCAGAAACAGCCAGTGCTGTGTCTGTTGAGCCGCGTCTATGGCGACCCTCACGATTTCCAGGAACCGGTCTTCGGGATACACAAAATGATCGGAAGGAAAGAGAAC
>Ga0335070_10010079_pt1 | contig 11049 bp, 8 predicted proteins | sample Lox_Sample_13_FD_206722 | JGI IMG/M metagenome (GOLD analysis project Ga0335070, IMG submission 206722) | Soil microbial communities from Loxahatchee National Wildlife Refuge, Florida, United States - Lox_Sample_1.3 | ecosystem: Environmental > Terrestrial > Soil > Wetlands | place: USA: Florida... | reverse complement strand
GGACAATCCACGTGCGCATAGTGCCGCTTGTCGGTCTCGTACTCCACGTGCGCCGTGGCAATGGTGATGCCGCGCGCCTTCTCTTCCGGCGCGTTGTCGATCGAATCGAACGACCGGAAGACAATCTTCGGGTTGTGCTTCTGCAAGACTTTCGTGATCGCCGCCGTCAGCGTCGTCTTGCCGTGATCGATGTGCCCGATCGTCCCTACGTTGCAGTGCGGCTTCGTCCGCTCAAATTTTTCCTTGGCCATGTTGTCCTCGGCTCTTAGCTATTAGCGTCTCTATGTCGACTAGCAACTAGAAACCAGAAACTAGCAACTATCTCGTCTTCCCCTGCGTCTTGGCAATAATCTCCTCCGCCTCTTGACGCGGAGCTTCTTCATACCTGGCAAAATGCATCGAGTACTCGGCGCGTCCCTGGGTCTGCGAACGCATGTGGGTGGCGTAACCGAACATCTCGGCCAGTGGCACGATCGCCTTGATCACCTGCGATCCGGCGCGATGCTCCATGCCCTCGATGCGTCCACGCCGCGCACTCAGGTCGCCCATGATCGCCCCGGCAAAATCTTCCGGCGTCACGACTTCCACCGACATAACCGGCTCCAGAATCACCGGGCTCGCACGGCGCGCTGCTTCCTTGAACGCCATCGATCCGGCGATCTTGAACGCCATCTCGTTCGAATCGACTTCATGGTAGCTGCCGTCGTGAAGCGTGGCCTTCACGTCAACCATCGGATATCCAGCCAGGACGCCGCCTTCCATGGCTTCCTGCATACCCTGATCAACTGGCTTAATGTACTCCCTCGGCACTACGCCACCGACGATCTCGTTGATAAACTCGTAGCCCTTACCCGGCTCGTTCGGCTCGATGCGAATTTTGACGTGTCCGTACTGTCCCCGGCCGCCGGTCTGCCGGATGTACTTGCCTTCCGCCTCCGCATGCTTGCGGATCGTTTCGCGGTATGCCACCTGCGGCTTGCCGACATTCGCTTCGACTCCGTACTCGCGCATCATGCGGTCGATGATGATCTCCAAATGCAACTCGCCCATGCCGCTGATGATGGTTTGTCCGCTGTCGGGATCGGTGTGAACCTTAAAGGTGGGATCTTCCTGGGCCAGCTTGGCCAACGCCATGGCCATCTTTTCCTGATCGGCCTTCGTCTTGGGCTCGACTGCGACCGAGATGACTGGCACTGCAAACTCGATGGATTCGAGCACGATCGGATGTTTTCCGTCACAGATCGTGTCGCCGGTCGAGACGTTCCTCAGTCCGACCGCGGCGCAGATATCACCCGCCATGATTTCCTGGATGTCTTCGCGCTTGTTGGCGTGCATCTTGAGCAGGCGCCCGATGCGCTCCGTCTTCCGGGTGCGCGAGTTCAACACCGACTGGCCGGACTGCAACTGGCCTGAGTACACACGGATAAACGTCAACTGGCCGACAAACGGGTCGGCCATGATCTTGAACGCCAGCGCCGCGAAGGGTTCATTGTCGTCCGCCTTGCGTGTGATCGGTTTCCCATTGTCGGGATTGATGCCTTTCGTCTCCTGCGTGTCAAGCGGCGACGGCAAATAATCCACCACTGCATCCAGCAGCGGCTGCACACCTTTGTTCTTGAACGCCGTACCCACGACCACCGGAAACAGCTTCAACCCGATAGTCGACCGGCGCAGTGACGCCCGCAATTCGTCGGCAGAAATCGCTTCGCCTTCGAGAAATTTGTGGAGGATTTCGTCGTCATTCTCGGCAATCGTCTCCACCAGCTGCGCGTGGAACGCCTCAGCCTTCTTCTTCAGGTCAGTCGGGATTTCCTCGGTCGCATACTCCGCTCCCAGCGTCTCATCCTTCCAGAGGATCGCCTTCATGGAGAGCAGATCGACGACGCCTTTGAATTTGTCTTCTTGTCCGATGGGAATTTGAATCGCGACGGGTCTGGCATTGAGGCGCTTGCGGATGGTGTCGATGGCATGCTCGAAATCAGCGCCCATTTTGTCCATCTTATTAATGAAGCAAATTCGCGGGACGCCGTATTTATCGGCTTGCCGCCATACTTTCTCCGACTGCGGCTGCACGCCATGGACCGCGTCAAATACGGCGACGGCGCCATCGAGGACGCGCAGCGAGCGTTCCACCTCAGCCGTAAAGTCCACGTGGCCAGGCGTATCAATGATGTTGATGCGGATATCGCGCCAAGTGCAGGTCGTCGCGGCCGAAGTGATCGTGATGCCGCGCTCCTGCTCCTGTTCCATCCAGTCCATCACGGCCGTGCCTTCATGGACCTCGCCGATGCGGTACGTCCTGCCCGTATAGAACAGGATGCGCTCCGTCGTCGTCGTCTTCCCGGCGTCGATGTGCGCCATGATGCCGATGTTCCGGCAACGCTCTAATGGGACTGTTCTCGGCACGATGTTTCTAAACTCTTTCTGGGGCCCTTCGAATTCGTCTTCAGTCGTTCGTCGTTAGTCGTTCGCTGGTTGCTCGCAGCTCGTAGCTCGCGGCTCGCAGCCGCCTACCAGCGATAATGCGCAAAGGCCTTGTTCGCTTCCGCCATGCGGTGTACATCTTCCTTCTTTTTGATAGCGGCGCCCTTACCGTTCGCGGCATCGAGCAATTCGTTCGACAACTTGTCGATCATCCCCTTTTCCCCGCGCTCACGCGCATAAGTCACGATCCAGCGAATGGCCAGCGAGGTTCTCCGGTCCGGATTCACTTCCACCGGCACCTGATAGTTCGCGCCGCCCACGCGGCGGGTTTTCACTTCCAGCAACGGCTTGGCGTTCTCAACCGCCTTCTTGAACAACTTCAGCGCCTCGTCGCCGCCCCTTTCCTGCAACTTCTCCAGTGACTTGTAGAAGATGTTCTCGGCCGTCGATTTCTTCCCCTGCCACATCATCGAGTTGATGAACTTCGTGACCAGGTCGGATCCATAAACCGCGTCCGGCTCGACTGTGCGTTTTGCGATATGTCCTTTGCGAGGCATTTAAGCTTCTAGCTCCTGGCTGCTAGCTTCTAGCAACCTCAAACCCGGCCGCGCGCCGCGAACGACCAACGACGAACGACTGATTATCCTTTCTTCTGCCGCTTGGCTCCGTACTTCGAGCGGCCCTGCTGGCGGTTGGCTACGCCCGTCGCATCCAGCGTCCCACGCACCACGTGGTAGCGCACCCCCGGCAGATCTTTCACGCGGCCTCCGCGGATGAGCACAATCGAGTGCTCCTGCAGGTTATGGCCAACACCCGGAATGTACGTGGTCACCTCGATCCCATTCGTTAGGCGCACGCGCGCCACCTTGCGCAGCGCCGAGTTCGGCTTCTTCGGGGTCTGGGTATACACGCGCGTGCATACCCCGCGCTTTTGCGGGCACTGCTGCAACGCTGGACTGGCCGTCTTGTATCGGGGCCGCCGCCGGCCCATCTTCACCAACTGGTTGAACGTAGGCACTCTCGATGCTCCCAGACGCGGCCTAACCGCATCTCGAACCCACACTCCGCAGAAACGACCTATGGTTCGTCTCCTTCGCCACAATTCGCTTGGAGACGAAGTCTCTCCCGTCTTGACTCTGGCACAGGTCGACGCCCGGCCATACTCTCCCGCGCAAAAAGTGCCGGTGAGGAATGAATTCGGTTTCCCGTTCTGACTGTCACCGGCGACGGTGGCGCCACGCCTCACCCCATCAGGTTCGGAGGCACTCCGTTTCGTCGGCTCCGTCCTGCATAGCCTCGCGTGCTTCCCCAACTGCGGGCGCGGAAGTTTTCGCAGGACGTTTCAGCGAGGGCGTCCTCGGTCCCAACCGGAACCGAAGCCGGATTTCTTCAGAGCTCAGCCAAGGTTTTCCCGGCGCCTGTCGCCACTGCAGATCGCGCAGCAAGCCAGGCCACCGTACACAGGCAAGCCAGACGTAACTCGCGGAACCGTTTGATCATAGCAATTTAAGCGCACACCGTCAACATGACAAAGGCAGGGTTCAAAGTTTCAGAGTTGCAAGGTTTCGCGTCGAACCGGCAGTCAGCATCTAACCTCCTCGAAAACCTGAAACTTTGAACCCTTGAAACCTTCGGTCCGCCCTTGCCCAAAATCACGATGACCTTCTACACTGGCAGTTTTCTGCTCGACTTCACGCTCGCGCGCGCAGCCCGGCCGCGGGGAGGGTACATGGTCTGTCGCAGTTCCGGCTTCCTTTCTGCGTTAAGCATCGCTGTGCTCGCCGCCCTGACGGGCTGCGTCGGCAAGAGTGGCACGAATCCTAGTAACGGAACTGTGCAGAGCGTTACCCTGACCCCGACTTCGGCGTCCATCGACTTGGGTGCCTCTCAAGCGCTTACCGCAACTGCCCAGAACGCTGCTGGCAGCAACGTCGTCGTCACCATTCACTACGTTCCCAGCTGTGTACCGGACCAGTTGCCGTGCGCCCCGCTGACGGTGGCCACGAACGCCACCGGCCAAGTCCTAGTGTGCGCCGGAACCTGGGACTCTCTTACCAACCCGTTGGTGTGTACACCCGGAGCGGTCGGAGTCGCTCAGGTCACGGCCGTTGCTGAAGGTGTCAGCAGTCCGCCTGCGACCATCTACGTCCATCAACACATCGAGAGCATTCAAGTCAGCCCGATCGGGGATCCTTCCTACGACTGCTTTTCCCAGGGAGAGACCTGGAACTACCAGGCGTCGGCTTATGGCGCGAATGGAGTCGACATCACCAACACCGTCGGCCCTTTCAACTGGTCATTCACTCCCGCCAATGTTCTCACCACCAACACCAAGATCGAGGGACTGCTCTCCAACCAAGTGCAGGTCACGGCGAATAACCCAGGAATCGCCCAGCTATTCGCCTCAGTCTCGGGGGTCAGCGCGACCCCTGTTCCGTACACGACTTGTCTGGTCAGTAGCGTCATGCTCCAGGTTCAGAACGGCTCAGGAAACTCGATCAACGTTGCCGCTGGCAGCACCAAAACTATCGTCGCCAGCGTCGTGGATACACGTAGCAACATCGTAAGCAAGCCGTCTCTAACCTGGAACACGAGCGACCCTGAGATCGCTACTGTCGCTGATGGCACCGTGACGGGCCGGCAGTCCCCGGGCGCTGCCGCCATTTCGGCCTCTTGTACTCCGCCCACCTGCAACATCGGCGTCCTGCCCGGCTTGCCGATCTATTCGAGCGGCGGGAAGTTGCAGAACGGGCGGCCTGACCCCAACGGACAGCCTGCGTTCGGTGTCATCTCCGTCAACGTGACCAACAGCAAGATCCCCACCTACACGGTGTGGGCCGGCACCACCGACTGTGCAGACAACCTCGCCTGCAATAGCGTCATGTTCCCAGTGACGGCCGGGAGCGATCCCATCGGGAGCGCGGTAACCATCCCCCGCACTCCGAATTCGATGTTGTTCACGGCGCAGGGTTCACGTATCTACCTGGGCAGCTCGCAAGGCCTGATGTATCTGGACGCAACAGCGTCGCCTCCTACGCTCAACCTGATCTCGCAGGCGGATTCGCCGTGCAACGTCACCTTATGCGGCAAGGTCCTCGCCATTTCTCCAGACGGCAACCGCGTAGTCGTCGCTGACACCCAGACCAGCCCCAACCAGGTTTACATCTACGATACTGCCCATGCCAGTTCCCCAGTGGATTTGCTCATAGACGGCGCTGCCGCTGCCGCCTTCTCACCCGATGGAATGAAGATTTTCATTCTTGCCGCTAGCGGCAATACCGGCAGCTTGTATGTGTATTCCACCGTGGACGCCCTACTCTCAGTCCCGATCTCAACCTCGGCCAGCGATGTGGCATTCTCGGCCGACGGCAGTTTCGCCTATGTAGCCGGCACACCAGCCGCCGCGGTTTCCGGTTTTGCCACGTGCAACATTCAGAACATCGGCGCTTCGTCGCCGGCGCTGGCCTCGAATCCGCTCCGCATATTCCCGTTGCCGACTACCAGCGAACAGATCATCAACTTCGACCATTCGCTCATCGCCCAGAACCTGCTCGCTCTTGAACCGCCCAATATTCAATTGCTCACGGCGCAATTCAGCCACGACCCGCTGCTGGACGGGCAATTCAGTTGCAATGCTCCACAGCTCAGCTTGACCGCTGGGAACTCTTATAACCTCGGCCAGGGTGACTTTACTCCGCTCTACGTGCAGGCTGTGGGAGATGGGTCTCAAGTCGTCGTGGTCGCGAAGAATATACCCGCCGTGCTTGTGTTCAACGCGAACGGTGGCACAACGTCCGCGATCCCGCTCATCAATGGCGCTTCCCCTCAAGCGGCGGCATCTTCGCCCGACGGCAGCCAAGTTTTCGTCGCGGCCTGCGACGTGTTTCAGAACAACGACCCGAACCAACCCTGCACCGCCGCCTCCGTGCATATTGTGAACACCCAGTTGGGAGGCGACGTTCAGCAGGCTTCCTACACCAACCTGGACACTAACAACAGCATGTGCACCAACCTAGGCCAGACCTATTGCATCCCCAACCTCGTCGCCGTCCGGCCGCAGTGATTCGTACACTTTGCGGGCGAACTGGGGCCTGGGCTTTGGGCGTTAGGCGTTAGGCTTTGGGTGGAGGGGTACTTTACGAGATCACTCTGGCAGGAACCGCAACAAGATGAAGTCATGGAGAGGGGCTAGCGTTGGCTGCTCCGGCCGCCTGCAGTTCCTTGCCAACGCTATCCAGCACGCCGTTGATGAACTGGACCGACTCGGGCGTTGAGAACTTGCGCGCAATTTCCAGCGCTTCGTTAATCACGACCGCTCGTGGCGTCTCGGGATAGCCCAACAATTCCGCCACGGCTTCTCGCATAATGTTCCGGTCGACCGCCGCCATCCTCTCCATGCGCCAGTGTTGCGCGTGCTTCTCGATCAGGCCGTCGATTTCCTCTGACCGCTCGCTCGCTACCCGGAACAAGTCCTCGGCGAACCCGCGCACCTCAGCGTCGACGTTGGTTCGCTCTCCCCAGAAGGTCTTGCGGACAGTTTCCGGCGCCTGCTTGCCCATGTCGGCCTGAAAGAGCATCTGCAGCGCCAGTTCGCGGGATTTTCTACGTGTGCCCAAAGGCGTCGTTGGTCGTTCGTCGTTAGTCGTTCGCGGTTTGATTTTAGCGCACAGGGATCAAGCCCTGAGTGGAAGTTAATGCTTGGGCTTCCGAGTTTTGTGCTTGCGCTTGCTCTTGCGGACGACAAACGACGGACCGCCACTGGACGTCTTGGGGGAGCGAACGACGGACGACCGACGACCGACGACGGCTTTCTTCAAATTCGCCATCTCCACCGCGGCCAAGGCCGCCTCAAATCCTTTGTTTCCCATCTTCAAGCCGGCGCGGTCGATGGCTTGTTCCAGCGTATCGCAGGTCAGAACGCCGAAGGCGTGGGGAACACCGGTTTCTTGCGCCGATTGTCCGATTCCTCGCGTGACTTCGTTGACGATGACATCATAGTGCGGCGTGTCGCCACGCAGCAGGCAGCCCAGGCAGATGATGGCGTCGTATTTGCCGGTCTCCGCGAGCGTGCGCGCCGCAGACGGAATCTCGAACGAGCCGGGGACGCGGACGATCTCCACATCACCCGCACCTCCGCAGCGCGCTAGGCCATCAATGGCGCCCTCCAACAATCGTTCGGTGATGAAGGAGTTGAAACGCGAGACAACGATGGCAAAACGCTTTCCCTTTGCGCTCAGATCGCCTTGAATACCGGCGTTGCGAAGCACTTCAGCAACAGTCTTTCGCACACCCATGATGTAGACGTGAGTGCCGCCGGGAAAATTCAAAACAAAGGATCTGACCGACGAGTCCCGCTCGACCGAATCATCTGTTATTGTCAGGCCCATTCCTTGCGCGATACCTACCACAGAGTCGGGGTCCGAAACGACAAGTTCCAGGTCAGGATTACCGCGCGGAGTATCACGATGAATCAATTCGAGCATGCTAGCCGTTGGGGTAAACATCTGCACCCGAAATCGCTGATACTCTTCGATGGGAGAAGGGCCAAAGCCCAGACCTTCGAGTAGTTTCGCTAGCAGTTTGAAGTCCTCGGTGCTCTTAACTTGTGCGCGGACAGTCGCCCATTTAGCCATCACGTTTCTCTGTGTCTCTGTGGTGAACCAGATCCCTCGCTCCGCTCGGGATGACGGCTGCGGGCTCCCCCTTCGCTCACGCCCGCAATACGCCGTCACTTCTGCAATCTGACCTCTGACCTCTTACTTTCCCTTGAATACCGCCGGCCGGCTCTCCAGAAACGCCCTAGTTCCTTCCTTCATATCCTCAGTACCGCAGCAGACGCCGAACAGCGTGGCTTCCAGAAATAACCCCTCGGCCAGCGTCATCTCCATGCCCTTGTTGACCGCCTCCATTGCATACTGCACGGCCACTGGCGCATTGGCGATGATCTTGTGCGCGAGCGCTTCCGCCCGCGGGATCAGCTCTGCGGGTGCCGTCACTTCGTTCACCAGCCCAATGCGATGCGCCTCCTGCGCCGTGATCATCTCGCCGGTGAGCACGAGTCGCATCACGATCCCCTTGCCCACCAGCCGCTGCAGGCGCTGCGTCCCGCCATAGCCGGGGATAATCCCTAGCTTCACCTCCGGTTGCCCGAGCTTGGCGTTTTCGCTCGCCAACCGCATAGTGCAAGCCATGGCCATCTCGCATCCGCCACCGAGCGCGAACCCGTTGATGCAGGCGATCACCGGTTTGCCCAGGTTCTCGATGAGGTTCAGCACCGACTGCCCGCGATGTGCGAACTCCTTGCCTGACACCGCATCCAGCTTGGCGAGTTCATTAATGTCAGCCCCGGCAATGAACGCCTTCTCGCCCGACCCCGTCAGAATCGCGACGCGAATCGAAGCGTCCTGCTTGATGTCATGAAACGCCGACCGCAGTTCTTCCATGGTGGCCATGTTGAGGGCGTTGAGGACCTTGGGACGGTTGACGGTGACGTAGGCGATGGAGCTCTTCTTTTCGACCAGGATGTTTTCGAAGTTCATGAGATTCCTTCCCTCAAGTCTTCACACATGAACGCGGACAAACCGAAATCACCGGTTCCGTCATTACCTATTATTCGCTCATTCTGAACGAGGCGCGGAACCTGTGCACTTCTATCGGCGACACCGGAATCTGCAGATCCTTCGCTGCACTCATGATGACAAATCCGCTTCTCTCCGTACCTCCTTGGCAGATGTTCTCCTGAACTATCCCGATCCTCCGGCATTCCAATAGCGTTTCCTCACACTGGGCCATAGCAGCAGTACGGAGCCTGCTGCCAAGGTACCCATGAGCGCAACACCACTCGTGTCCCAGTCATGGTCACTGATGCCGTTGTAAACCAAGACGGCCAGAATGCCCACATCCGTCGCCAGCGACAGCAACCAACCCCGAAACTGTCCTTTCCATAATCCTAGAACCGCGATCACGGTGATCACCGCCGGAATGGCTAGCACTGCCGCACCAATCAGCAGTCCATGGATTACCCCAGCCGCGTCCGGTTCCGCCAGCGTCTCCCGCGACCGCGTTTGCGCGAGTAGATAGATAGCCAGTCCCGCTAGCGTCACGCCCAGTAACGCCTGCAGCACAATCACAACTGTGACCAACGGAGATCGTTTCATGGCTCCCCTTGAACTTCGTGGACCCACGCCCTCTTCGTACGCCCGGATCGTGTCCAGCCCTTTCTGATCCTTATAACTCCTCAATCGATTCCGACGCAGCGCTTATCTGCCAATTTCAAATTGATATCCAAGTTGACTCGTGAATCCGCGTCAAGGATAAGCCGTTGAATGACAGTCCTAAAGCAAGTGCACGACACTCTGAGTTCGTATCTTCCAGGCATCAAATCTGCAAAACGAAATTGCCCATCGCTGCCTGTCTCCCGGCTCAGCTTTACTGAGCGATCCAATTTCCGAAGCACAACTCGAGCGTTTGGCTGAGTTGCACCAACATGATCCGTGACTCTTCCACTGATCTCGGCACCCAGCGCTGAAATCGCTGTGAATGCCAGCACAGCTATCAGACAAATTGCCCACTTCACGACTGCCTTCATGTGCTGTTCCCCGTGTCTCTGTGGTGGAAGTCCGTCGAAGCCTACTGAAACCCCTCCACCACCATGGCGATTCCTTGTCCTCCCCCAATACACGCCGTCGCCACTCCATACTTCTTCTTCCGCCGACGCAACTCATACAGAAGAGTAAGCACCAGCCGCGTCCCGGTGGCCCCCAGCGGATGTCCCAGCGCGATCGCTCCGCCATTGACGTTGACTTTTTCGCGGTCCAGCCCCAGCTCTTTTTCCACCGCCAGGTACTGCGCCGCGAACGCCTCATTGACTTCAATCAGATCGATGTAGTCCAACGTTAGCCCCGCCCGCTGCAGCGCTACTTTTGTCGCCGGCACCGGCCCGCGCCCCATCAGCTTTGGCTCCACGCCGGCGATTCCCCAATTCACGATCCGTCCCAGCGGATTGATGTTTCTCTTTGCCGCCATTTCCAGCGACATGATCACGACCGCCGCGCCGCCATCCACGATCCCGCTGGCGTTCCCGGCCGTCACTGTTCCGTTTTTGCCAAACGCAGGCTTCAGCTTCGCCAAGCCTTCCATCGTTGTCGGACGCCGGTGATCGTCTTCGGTCAGCATTTCTCCTGTCGGTTCACCCTTCGCACTGCGCAGTGGCACCGGCGCGAGCTCTTCCTGGACGCGACCTGCCTTGTAGGCCGCCTCCGCCGCTTGCTGCGAGCGCAGCGCAAATTCATCCTGCGCCCGCCGCGTGATTCCCTGCTGCTCCGCGTACAGTTCCGCCGTGTTTGCCATGTACAAGCTGCAATAGGAATCCAGCAGCGCCACCATCAGCGAGTCTTCCAGCTTCCCACCCGGCGCCAGCGTGAACCCGTCGCGCCCGCGGATGACAAAGGGCGCCTGCGACATCGATTCCATCCCTCCCGCAACGACGACCTTTGCCTCTTCCGTCTGAACCATCTGCGCCGCGCTGATAATCGCCTGCATTCCCGATCCGCACAGCCGGTTCACCGTCAGGGCGGGCGTTTCAACCGGCAACCCGGCCCGCAATCCGACATGCCGTGCCCCGTA
>Ga0335070_10010078_pt1 | contig 11050 bp, 8 predicted proteins | sample Lox_Sample_13_FD_206722 | JGI IMG/M metagenome (GOLD analysis project Ga0335070, IMG submission 206722) | Soil microbial communities from Loxahatchee National Wildlife Refuge, Florida, United States - Lox_Sample_1.3 | ecosystem: Environmental > Terrestrial > Soil > Wetlands | place: USA: Florida... | reverse complement strand
GCGGAGCCGACGATCTCGAAGGCTGAGGCCAGTTCCGTTCTTTCCGATCTGTTCGAGGAGTTCAAAGAAGAGGTTGGAGAGCCCGCGGAAGATGCCGAGGATCCCGAAACACATTACAACCTGGGTGTGGCGTTCAAAGAAATGGGCTTGCTAGATGAAGCGATCGGCGAATTGCAAAAGGTCTGCAAAGCGATTGATAGCGGAGCCGAGTTCTCGCAAGTGATGCAAGCTTACACGTGGCTGGCGAACTGCTTTGTCGAAAAAGGTGTACCCGAAGCTGGTATCAAGTGGTACGAAAAGGCGCTAAAGATCCCCAGCAGCGAAGATAGCCGAACCGCCCTACACTACGATCTGGCGGCAGCCTACGAAGCGGCAGGCGATAAACCGGCGGCACTCAAGCACTTCACCGAGGTTTATGGCAGCAATATTGACTACCGCGACGTGGCAGAGCGCATCAAATCCTTGAAGTCGTAGAATCCGATAGAATGCACTTTGCCAGTGAGCCCGAGGAGCGAGAGGGCGTGAGTCCCGAAGCGGCGGAGCCAGTACAACCAGTGGTCATTCCGATTCAGCAGCCAGGCGCGGAAAACGCATCAACAGCCGTCGCGCAGCCCGTTCCCCGGTACGTGATCTGGAGTCACCGGCTTTCTCTCGTAGTGCTGGTGGTTTTCTGTATTGAACTGGGCATCCTGCTGGCGATCCTGCCGTGGACGCCGGTGTGGAATCAGAACAACTTTCTGGTTGCGTATCCGGCGCTGCGAGCCGTGTTTCAGAACAATTTCATTCGCGGCCTTGCGACCGGGCTGGGGCTCATCGACATCTGGATCGGCATCTGGGAAGCTGTTCATTATCGCGATCCGGCGAAGTAATGCCCTCTGATTTCCGAATCGGCGGCGTTGGGCGTTCGCGTTAAACCTCTACAGATAGAATAAGAAGGAATGGCTGAAAAAGATCTTCGCGCCCCGCTTGCGTACGAAAATCCACGATTCCTCAACAGCGCCGATGGGCGCATCCTACGTATTCTTGCCGAATACCAGGAGCCGCTGGCGCGGTTCCGGCGCGAACGCATTCAGGACACCGTGGTGTTCTTCGGCTCGGCGCGCTTCCACAGCCGGTCCGATGCCGATGAGGCCTTGCAGGTGCTGGAACGTCCGTACTCGGCCCAACCGGCTCCGGCGGAAGAGCAGGAGAAGATTCGCATGGCCCGCGCAGGCGTGGAGATGGCACGCTACTACGAAGATGCGCGACGGTTGGCTTATCTGCTGACGGAGTGGGCCAGCAAAATCCCGGGCAAGCGGCATCGCTTTGTAGTTACCACTGGTGGTGGCCCCGGCATCATGGAAGCTGCCAATCGCGGTGCGAGCGAAGCGGGTGGCAAAACGGTTGGGCTCAACATCAAGCTGCCTTTCGAGCAGATGCCGAATCCTTACATCACACCCGAGCTCAATTTCGAGTTCCACTACTTCTTCATGCGCAAGTTGTGGTTCGCGTATCTGGCGAAGGCGTTGATCGTGTTCCCGGGCGGATTCGGAACTTTCGACGAACTGTTCGAGATTCTGACCCTGGCGCAGACGCAAAAGCTCGCCAAGCAGATGACCGTCTTGATTTACGGAAAGGAATATTGGAACCGGGCGATCAACTTCGAGACCCTGGTGGATTCGGCGGTGATCTCTCCGGAAGACCTCAAGCTCTTTCGCGTCGTCGATTCGCCGGAGGAAGGCTTCGAGGTTCTGAAGGAAAACCTCAGCCGTGATCATCTCGGTGGGCGGATGAAAGAGGAAGCTACGCCGGAGATCGCCAAGACGAGGCGGTAGACCGCAAGCGGCTAAAGTCACGATCCGGGGCATCTATGCAGCCGGCCGGTGAATCTGCGCCCGCGCTTCTGTCTTTTCCATCACTTCATGCTCGACCTTCTTGGCTTCAAACCGGCCGACCGTCAGATCCACTCGGAAATGGGCGTAGATCGTCATATAGATGTTTGCCACCCAGACCAGCGCGAAAAGCGAAATGATGTATCCACGCCAATCGAGGTAAAGCAGCTTGAAGCGGGTGAGCACGAGGAAGATCGCGGTTACGTAGTGGCTGAAGCAGTATTCGCAGGTGAACAGGTAGAAGAACTTGCGTTGCACCACGTTGCGGCATTCCTGGCTGCAACGCACGCAGTACTCGCGAATCTCCCGGAAGACTTCTTCGTGCGTGACGGTCCACGCCACCGATGCGATCGGGATCGCAAGAACGAATAGCCACACCACTTGCGTTGACAGAGACACAGACTATTCGATTGCGCTTACGACGCCGCGGTTGGTTCAGCGCTTGTTACACTGATGAACTTGCTGCTCTATTACATCACCGACCGGATGCAACTCGGCGCCGACCACCATTCACGCAGGGCGGGGTTGCTCGAAAAAATCGCCGAGGCTGCAAAAGCGGGTGTCGATTACATACAACTGCGCGAGCGGGACCTGAAAGCGCGAGAACTGGAGCGACTGGCGGCGGAAGCGGTTCGGCTTGTCCGCGAGGCGAGATCGAACACCCGGCTGTTGATTAACTCGCGCGTGGATGTCGCGCTGACAGCTGGCGCCGACGGGGTTCACCTTCGATCCAACGATCTAGCTGCGAGCGAAGCGCGCGCCATCTGGGCGAAATCGGCGAAGCGGACTGATTGCCTTATCGGAGTGTCATGCCATTCGCTCGAGGACGTTTTGAGTGCTGAGTCGCATGGCGCCGATTTCGTCGTCTTCGGCCCGGTGTTCGGGAAGCAAGGTAGTTCGGAACCAGCAGTGGGGACGCAAGCTATCGTTCGCATCGTGAGTCGCGGCGGGCCAGTAGACCGCAGATTAGAAGCCGGTCAGTCCTTGAGCATGCCGGTTATCGCGCTGGGTGGCGTTACGGTCGAGAACGCGGCAGCTTGTGTTCGCGCCGGAGCCGCGGGCGTGGCAGGCATTCGCCTGTTTCAGGATGGCAGCATTGCTGAGGTCGTGCGCCGGCTCCGGACTCTTCCCTAATTGTGCTTCACGAACTCACCCTTTTTGTCGGTCAAATCGTGGTAGCAGGTCTCAATCCACTTGTCGGTCGAAATGAAGTCGCCGCTCCATTTTTCGTAGCCGGCCAGAATCTTCTCTTGCTTTAGCTGATCGAGCGTCTTGCCCTGCTCCATGCCCGCCTGCACCTTCGCCAGCGTCTCGCGAAGCATATCGGCGTAGGGCTTCATGTCCGCTACGGTCGAGAGATCGCCGTGGCCCGGGATGACCTTCGTGTCCCCGGGAAACGTGGAGATCACTTTGTCCACCGCGGCAATCATCCCCTCCACGCTGCCGCCGCTTTCCAGATCCACGAACGGAAAGCCATAGCGAACGAAATCGTCTCCCATGTGCACGACATTCGATTTGGTAAAGAAAATAATGCTGTCTCCGTCGGTATGACCGGCGGGAAAGTGGATAGCTCGAATGTCTTCACCGTTCAGATGAACGGTGGCGCGGTCATTGAAGGTGATGATTGGCAGGGCCGCCTTCTCAGCGGGCGCTTTCTCGTGTCCCTTGACGTTGCTTCCGTTCTTCATGCGCTCGCGCACATTTTCCTGCGCGATGATGGTCGATTCGGTGCTGAACTGTGCATTACCGCCGACGTGGTCTCCGTGCCAGTGCGTGTTGATGACAAATCGCACCGGTTTATCGCTGATGCCCTTCAGCGCGGCCCTAATCTTCGGCGCTAGCGGCGCGAATTCATCGTCAACGATGACGATGCCATCGTCGCCGACAGAGACACCGATGTTTCCGCCTTCGCCTTCGAGCATGTAAATCGATCCGGCGACCGGGTGGACCTTGATCTGGACTTTGTCGAAGTTCTGATCCTGGCCGAACAGGCAAGACCCACATAGCAGGGCAGCAACTGCGAAAAGTGTCTTCATAGAATCTCGCGGGAGAATCTGCGCAGGAGATTAAAGCAGAGTCGGCACAAGATGTCGAACTGACCGTTTTTGATACTCTCATGGTTGTTGAACGACACGACAAAATCCGCATTCATCCGGTCGCTGCCAAAGGCCGAGTTGCATCTCCACTTGGAAGGCTCGGTCGATCCGCTGACGCTGATGGAGCTGAGCCACCGGAACAACACCCCTCTGCCCGGCAATCCTGAGAGCGGGAAAGAGTTGACCGAAGATGATGTTCGATCACTCTACCGTTACAGAGACTTCCATGGCTTCCTCATGGCCTTCAAAGCAGTCACCGAGCGGCTGCGCACCCCCGAAGATTACGAACTGATTGCCTATCGACTGATCGAGAAGCTGAAAGCCCAGAATGTCGTTCATGCCGAAGTGTACGTTTCGGTAGGCGTGATCTTCTGGCGCGAGCAGGACTTCGACGCTTTCTTCGACGGATTGGAGCGCGGACGAACCCGTGGCGAACGGGATTTCGGGGTGTCGCTCCTGTGGATTTTCGATGCCGTGCGTCACTTTGGAACCGAAGCCGCGAAACGTGTGTTTCACAAAGCAGCGCAATTGCGCGAGCATAACGTGATCGGAATCGGTATCGGTGGCGACGAGAACAAAGGCCCGGCGCATTGGTTTCGCGATCACTATGCGTGGGCCCGCGATCATGGCCTGCGGTTGACCTGCCATGCCGGTGAAAGTGCGGGTCCCGAGTCCATCTGGTCGGCGATCCGTGAGCTCAAAGCCGAACGCATCGGGCATGGCCTCACGGCGATCCAGGATCCGGCGCTGATGGACTATTTGGCGGAGCGCCAGATCCCGATCGAAGTTTGCCTTTCCAGCAATTTGCGCACTGGATGCTGTGCTTCATTGTCGCAGCACCCGTTGCCTAGTTACCTCGAGCGCGGATTGATGGTGACGCTGAATACCGACGATCCGGAGATGTTTGAGACCACCCTGAACCGGGAATACGAGTTGGCGGCAGAGGCGTTCGGGTTGGGCGCTCCGGAGTTGGAAAGGTTAGCGGAAAACTCGAGGAGAGCACGTTTCTGAAAACCAAAAGCTTTCAGGGTGAACGCACGACCGCTTGGTCTTCGAGCAGGATTGAATTATGACTGCATCTCTAAATGGCTCGAAGAAGTCGCAGGTTCTTGGTACAGATAGATGACCTCCCGCTTTCAGTGCGCTGGATGCGGCGAGTGGAACGAGACTTCGGTCGATGAATCCGCCGGCAGCAGGCAGTCATACGTCGAAGATTGCCAGGTCTGCTGCAAACCAAATCTGCTGAAAGTCTGGTGGGACGCCGACCTCGGGCAGTTTCTCATCGCCGCTGAATTGGAATACGAATAGCCGGACTACTTTCCCCGGAACAGCGCGACCAGTTCGATCACCAGAATAACCACGACCATCAATTCCAGCAGGAATCCGCGGGACGCCTGGAATTCCTCCACCAGCGAACGATAAAGTTCCTCCGCCGTATGCAGCTTCTGGTTCACCAGGCTCTTATAGTCGGGCACACCGACTTTCGCCGCGGCCAATCGATACAGGCGAGCGGAGAACATATCGCTCAAGAACTTGATGCTATTGTCGACGCGCTCGACCAGTTCCGTCACCTCGACAGTGACACCCTGCAGCCGATTGGCTCGTTTCTGGCGCCACCAGCGGGCAAACAGGCCATGCCGAGCCTTGAGGAATCCGTACACGCCGGCGAGTTCGCGCGTGAGCATCTCATCGTAGTAGCGGAATTCCAGCAGCTGCGAATTGGCGTATTCGAGCAGTTGAATTGCGGTTTGAGCGCCGGCAGGGGTGTCGTAGATGACGGCAGCATTCCAGCCGATGACAACCAAGTCGGTCGGATAATAAGAAATGAACGATTGCGTGATTTCGTTCTGTTCCTCGAGGGAGAGAGGCGTGGTTTCTCCGCGCACGATCCGGGCAATGTCGCCGCGATGTTTGAGCAGGAATTCCGATGCGGCCGGAGAGCCCGGCACCTCATTGAACTGGAAAATGAAGTAGTCTTCGCTCAGCCAGTTGGGATACGAGCGAATCAAAGCACCCTCTACGTTCTTCGTCTTCTCTTTCGCGACCCGCAGGGCAGCAGACTCGAATTCCGAACCTGACATCCACTTCGAGGCCATCTCGACGATGGCCTCCCATCCGGCAGCGATGGGGACTTCGAACATCACACTGATGACACCGTAGTCGTAATACTTAACCTGACCTGTGGCGGCCTGCGGCGCCAGTCCCTCGACGCTGATGCTCTCGATGACCGGAGCGCGCTCGAAGCGGACATACTCCGGTGCGGCGTTCTTAAATACGCGCTCCTGGGGACGTGCACCCAGCAGTTCACGCACGTGCTCCAGCTTGATCTCCTCGGCAACGTCGTACAGGTTAAGAAACATCACCGACCCTTTCACGAGCTCGGACATACGGGTGTGGCGATCCTTTCCACTGAAAGGCCTATTGTAGAAGAGCGACTCGATACTGCGTTCCCGATAGTGAGTAGAGTCGCAAACAAAAAGGCCGCGATCGCTCGCGGCCTGCTAGGTGCTGGCTACTGGGGTACTACATATCAAACTGTTCCTGGTGCAGCGTCGGGTCGGACTTCACCAGGATGTTCTGCCCGGTGAGCTCCTCCATCTCCTGCAGCCAGCGGCTGTTATCCGCCTTGAGCGCTTTGGCTACTTCGGGATTCACCCGCAGCAGGATGTCGCTCTCGAACTGCTTTGCCATCTTGCGCATCTCGACGTAGATCTCATTGCAGATCGTTGACGGAGACTTCACGTATCCGTTACCGGTGCAATACGGACACGGCGTGCCGAGCGTGCGCTCGAGTGACTGCTTCACTCGCTTGCGGGTGATGGCCACCAGTCCGAAATCGTTGAACTGCAACACCTTCGATGGCGCGCGGTCGTTGCGCATTTCCTCTTCCAGCGCCTGCATGACCTTTTGGCGATTGCGGCGTTCGTCCATGTCGATGAAGTCGATCACAATGATGCCGCCCAGATCGCGCAGCCGGATTTGGCGCACGATTTCCTTGATGGCATCGATGTTCGTCTTGACGATCGTGTCCTCGAGCCTGGACGTCTTGCCGACGTACTTGCCGGTGTTGATGTCGATGGCCACCAGCGCTTCAGTTTGGTTGATGACGATGTAGCCGCCGCTCTTCAGCCATACTTTCGACTTCAGGGCCTTGTTGATTTCGGCGTCAATACCAAACTGCTCGAACAGTGGCGTCGTTTTCGTGTACAGCTTCACGCGGCGTACCAGCCCCGGCTGGAACCGTGAAATGAACCGGCTGACGCGTTCGTACTCCTGCTCCGTATCGACCCAGATGGCGGCGAAGTCCTGCGTCACCAGGTCGCGCATGATGCGCTCCACCAGGTTCAGGTCGTGGTAGATCAGTGCCGGAGGCTTTGAGTTCTCAGCGCGAGTTCGAATGTCGTGCCAGAGGTTCTTGAGAAACCGGATGTCGGCGCGCAGGTCTTCTTCGCTGATATGCGCCGCGGCTGTGCGGACAATGAATCCGCCATGTCCGTTTTCACGTTCGCTGGCAACAATCCGCTTCAACCGCATGCGTTCTTCGTCGGAGTTGATCTTCCGCGACACTCCAATGTGGTTCACCGTCGGCATGTACACGAGGAAGCGTCCCGGCAGCGCGATGTGGCTGGTGATACGCGCGCCCTTCTTGCCAATCGGCTCCTTCGCGATCTGGACCAGAACTTCCTGCCCTTCCTTCAGCAGGTCGGAGATAACGACGTGCTGCCGCTGCATCGACTCGCGGCGCGGACCTCCACGGCCAAAGCGCCGGCCACCACCGCCACCTCCACGGCGCCCGCGGCGACGGTCAAATTCCGGCCGATGCGCGCGCTGCTGATAACCAGCGGTTCCCGAGGGGCCCCGCAACTCGGCGCGGGCTTCTTCGGGTTCGCCGATCTCAGCGTAAGCCGCCTTTTCAGCTTCCTCGATCTCGTCGTCTTCTTCGTCCCCTTCATATCCACCTTCGAAAACTGCGGAAGCATTTGCGACTTCGGCCTGGGGATTGCCTTCGGCGGCAGCGTACGGAGTACGTTCAAGGATTTCTTCTTCAAGTTCCTCGTAATCTTCTTCGTCGTAGAGGTTTTCGGTCGGATGCGGAAGCTCTTCCTCTTCGGCTTCGATCTCTTCTTCCGAGTAAGCGCCCTCGGGAGCCGTCTGGTAGCTGGCAACTTCAGCCGCAGGCTGGTCGCGGTCCTGGTCATGATCTTCCGATGCGTAGCGATCAGACTCGGCGTGGAACTCGTGCGCGTCTTCGTGCTCCCGGGGTTCCTCTAAAGACTCGTTGATCTCGGGGACCTGCGCGTCACCGTCCGCTTCCGACACGATGCCCGACGCCTCGTAAGTTTCCTCCTCGTGCTCGTCGGCTTCGACGGCGTTCGCATCGGTTTCAACTTCCCCGCCTCCGAAGGCCGCCGCGACGTTCATGCCATCGTAGCGTTCCTCGGTCTTGTCATCGTGATGGTGCGGCGCTTCAACCGCATGAGCATGAGCTTCGGGAGCTTCCGTAGCTCGCTCGTGCGCTTCGTGCTCGACTGCGTCTGCCGGCGGCACAAAAGAGTTCGGGGCTTCAGCATGCGCGTCGTCGCCAACCGCTTCCATGCCGACCGAGTTCTCGGTATTCACAGCCTGTGGTTCGGACTGTTGCTGTTCCTGAATCCTGCGATATTTCGAAATGGATTCGCCCGGCAGCAGGATCGGCTCGAACGGACGCGGCGCTTCATACTGGCGCGGTTCGCGTTCGCGATCCCTATCGCGATCTCTGCCGCGGTCTCTATCCCTTCCACGGCGTCCACGACGATCGTCGCGCGAATAACTTGCTTCTTCGCGAGGCGCTGTTTCTGTGGCCGGTTCCGAGCGTTCTTCCTTGCGGTACTTCGAGATCGACTCGCCGGGCAGAATGATGGGCTGGTACGGTGACGGGGCCGACATTCTTGTCGGCGGGGGCGGTTCCGCTGGTGGCCGTTCGGACGACGACTCGTGCTGCGCGTCTTCTGCTTCAGCAGAGTGCGATTCGATCACTTCCTCTTCTGAATCCGTCTCAACCGCCGACTCCGGCTCCTCCGCATGCTTGCGGAACTTCGCCAGCGACTCGCCCGGCAGGATGATCGGCTTGTACATCGGCTTGTCAAAAGTCTCGTCGGGAGTCTCTTCCGCCTCGGCAGACTCTTCCGCCTCCGCTTCTTCGCCATTTGCTGGACGTGCGAACTTCGACTCGGGGAATCCCCGGCCACGCCCGCGTCCGCGACGGCGGCGCCCACGGAAACGGCGGCCTTCGCCCTGTTCCTCGCGCGCTTCCGCGTTGCCGTTGGCATTTTCGACGCCCGCTTCTTCGGCGTATCCGCCTTCGAGGCTTTCGCCGTTCGACCGCGAGTCTGGCGCCACGTACTGCATGGCGTCGGTCTTCGGCTCCTGCGGCTTCAGCTCGAAAGGCTTGGCGGCGGGAATGGGTTCAAACGATTCTTCTTCGTCTTCCATCTCGAAGAAGTCGGAAACATAAAGAAACGCGTCGCGTTCCAGGCCAATATCGACGAACGCGGACTGCATGCCGGGCAGCACGCGGGTAACGCGGCCTTTGTAGATGGACCCGGCTAGGGTGTATTCGTTTTCGCGTTCGAAATAAACTTCAGAAAGGATGTCGTTCTCGACCAGCGCTACCTTGGTTTGGTGCGGCGTCGAGGAGACAAATAGTTCCTTGGACATTCATTCTCCGGTCTGCCTCTGGTGAGGCAGATTGCACCGGCCTGAGTTCTATGAGTTCGAGCAGGAATAAACGCAGGTGAGAAGGACAGGAAAATCGGATGCGGGTTGCACATCCACGCTGCCGCGGGGAACTGGACCCCGCCCAGATGGACTGCAACCATGCCCGCGCTGAAAGCCGCTGGGCTTAAGTCTTGAACTTGCCTTCAAAATCTTTCCGCACCTTAGCGCTCAGGGTCTGTGACCGCTCTCTCAGGCGGCAACGGAATCACCCCACAATAGCTGAGTTCCGTTGCGCCGGGGGGCCGTTACCCGCCCTTGGGCGCTTGTCCTAACTTGCCTTATTCTCTGCCCGGCAACTCGTGGCCGGTGTATGCCCCCGTTACGTGAGGGCGGGCGTAATCTTTTGGCTTCGCTGTGAAGCAACCACCTTGGTTCAGTTCACGAACCGGCGCATTCGGACGTTCATCACAATTCCGAGCGCAATGAACATGAACAACACTGACGACCCACCGTAGCTCATCAACGGTAGGGGTATTCCGACGACCGGCATAAAGCCGACCACCATGCCGACATTGACCAGAACGTGGAACCCCAATACGGCGACCACGCCCATCACCACAAACGTTCCGGCGCGGTCTGGCGCCGTCTGAGCGTTGTGGATCAATCGCATCAGCACCATAAAGTATAGCAGTAACACGCCAATCGCACCGATGAATCCGTGCTCTTCCGAGAAAGCGGCAAAAATAAAATCGGTGTGGGTCACCGGCAGGAATAACCCCTGTGTTTGCGATCCTTTAGTGGTCCCTTTGCCCCAAAGACCGCCGGATCCAACGGCAATCTGGGATTGAATACTCTGGTACCCCTTCTTCTGAGGATCGACATCGGGGTTCATGAAGCTGCTGATACGGTCCTTCTGATATTGCTTCAGCCCCCACTTGTAGGCCGGGACAGCAACAACAACCGCGCAAACAATAATCAGCAAAGCATGGCGAAATTGCATGCCTCCAAGGAAAAGACCCATGAGCGCGACCGGCAAATAGGTCAGCGCCGTTCCCATGTCGGGCTGCGCCAGCACCAACAGCATCGGGATGCCAACCACCGACCCGGCTTTCAGCAGATCGACAAACGACATCTCCCGGAACTTGGACGAATCGGCGAAGTATTTTGCCATCGCTACGATCAAAACAAGTTTCACCCATTCCGACGGCTGAAAGTGTGTGCTTCCGAGGCGGATCCACCGGCGTGCGCCCAGCGCCTTAGTTCCGAAGACGAGAACCGCCAGCAGCGAAAGAATCGAGATGACGTATATCCACGGGATGTTCTCAATCAGGACCTGGTAGTTGATGCGGCTCATGATGAACATCGCCGCCAGGCCGCCGATGATCC
>Ga0335070_10010077_pt1 | contig 11051 bp, 7 predicted proteins | sample Lox_Sample_13_FD_206722 | JGI IMG/M metagenome (GOLD analysis project Ga0335070, IMG submission 206722) | Soil microbial communities from Loxahatchee National Wildlife Refuge, Florida, United States - Lox_Sample_1.3 | ecosystem: Environmental > Terrestrial > Soil > Wetlands | place: USA: Florida... | reverse complement strand
GGACGTAGATGGGACGAAACAGGTCAGCGGCCTGGGTGATGTCTTCCAACGCCAAATCGAAGAAAATCTCCTCCGACGATTTGCCTTGCGCCAGACCCTTACGGATCGCGTCATCATAGGCGCTGCTGTTCTTGATGGCCTGATCGAAGATCGTTGGATTGGAAGTCAGCCCCGTCACTGACAAGTCGTCGATATAGTGTTTGAGCGTACCACTAGTCAGCAGATCGCGCGTGATGTTGTCGAGCCAGATGCTCTGGCCCAGGTTATGAAGCAGTTGCGTGGCTTTCATGATTTCAGCTCCACGGAAAATTAATTAAATCAGGTGGTGCGGCGATTTGTGCTACTTGTCAGCTCCGCCAGCCACTGCAAGTATGGGCCGATCAGCAGCTCTTCAGTACAACGCCATGCCCAGTTGCCGTCGGCCCGGCCCGGGACATTCATCCGAGCCTCGGCCCCGAGATTGAGCAGATCTTGCAGCGGGGCGATGGCCACGGCGGCCATCGACGACCATGCCAGGCGAATCAGACTCCAGGCGACATCGCGACTGTTCGCGGGCTGGGTCTTCAAATAACGCCACAAGTTGTGTCGCTGGGCCACCGGCAGCTCTTCGTACCACGTGCGGGTCGGCGCATTGTCATGCGTGCCGGTATAGACCACCGTGTTTGGGGTGTAGTTCTCGGGTAGATAAGGGTTGTCGGACTGACCGTCGAATGCGAACTGCAGGACGCGCGTTCCGGGCAGGTGAAACTTGTCGCGGAGCGCGTACACGTCCGGCGTAATGATGCCCAAATCCTCAACAAGGAACGGTAATGCCCCAAGCTCTGCCTCGATCGCGTGAAACAAATCCGCACCCGGTCCTGGCACCCAGTGACCGCCTTGGGCTGTATTTGACCCTGCCGGTACGTGCCAGGCCGCGGCAAAACCTCGGAAGTGATCCAGACGCACGGCATCCACGTGAGCCAGCAGCGATCGCAAACGGTCGGTGTACCAGCGATAGCCGGTGCGAAGATGCTCGTCCCAGTCGTAAACCGGATTGCCCCACAGTTGTCCTTTGGAACTGAAGTAATCGGGCGGTACTCCCGCCACGAACCTAGGACGGTGCTGTTCGTCAAGGAAGAAAAGCTCCGAGTTGGCCCAAACGTCGCTGGAATCTGGAGAAACGAAAAACGGCAGGTCACCGATCAGACGGATGCCCCTCTCGCGGGCGTGTTCCCTCAACCGGGCACCCTGCCGACACAGCAGAAATTGAGCGAAGCGGGATTCCTGAATCTGGTTCGCCAGATCGCGCTTCGCCTCGGCCAGAGCTGCCGGCTGGCGCTGAACTAACTCTGTGGGCCAGTCCAGGTAGCAAGTGCCGTCGTGGCTGGCTTTCAAGGCGCGGAACAGTGCATAATCATCCAGCCAATGCGCTTGTTCATGGCAGAATTGTTCAAATGCCACCTTCAATTCCGGACTGGGACTGACGCTGAAATTCCTCCAGGCAATCTCTAAAAGGCCGTGTTTGAACGAGGTCACCCTGTCGAAATCGACTTGTGTTTCTGAGCACCAGGACACGTTGCAGTCGGAGCGACGCAGTAATCCATCTTCGATCAGCCAATCGGGGCTGATCAGCAGCCCGTTTCCCGCAAAAGATGACAGGGGTTGATACGGCGAGTTGCCGTATCCGGTCGGGCCCAGCGGAAGTGACTGCCACCAGCTTTGCCCTGCCTCGTGAAGCAGATCGATCCACCGCATGGCCATGGGGCCCACATCACCCACTCCGTAGGGTGAAGGGAGCGATGTCACATGCAACAACACGCCCGACGCCCGGTAGTCCGGTGGAAATGGCGGCAGACTTATCGCGTGGCTGTCGGCGTTCATTGGCTTGCTTCCTCTAGTGGCCAGCATCAAAGGATTCGAGCGCATGATTTACAATTTCCTGGGCTTCGCTCAGGATCGCGTCCAGGTGGGCCTGATCCTTAAAACTCTCCGCATAAATTTTGTAGATGTTCTCGGTCCCGGAGGGCCGGGCCGCGAACCAGCCGCTGTCGGCAACAACCTTAAGACCGCCGATGGGTTCGTTGTTACCGGGGGCACTAGTCAGCTTCCTGCGGATGGGCTCGCCGGCAAGCTGCGAAGTTGCGACCGCTTCCGGTGTCAGTTTTTCCAGCTTGGCCTTCTGCTCCAGTGTCGCTGGCGCGTCGATCCGGGTGTAGAGGGGTGTGCCGAGCTCGGCCGTCAGCTTCTCATAATGTTCGCCCGGGTCCTTGCCCGTGCGCGCGGTTATTTCGGCCGCCAGCAAATTTGGGACAAACCCGTCTTTATCCGTCGTCCAAACCGTGCCGTCATGCCGCAAGAATGTCGCCCCCGAGCTCTCCTCGCCGCCGAAGCCGAGGGAGCCGTCGATAAGTCCTCCCACAAACCATTTGAAGCCCACAGGAACTTCAACCAGCCGTCGCCCAAGCTTTTTCACCACGCGATCGATCATGCTGCTGCTGACTACAGTCTTGCCAACGGCGACCGCCTGCGACCATTGCGGGCGGTTGGCGAACAGGTATGAGATAGAAACAGAGAGATAGTGGTTGGGATCGAGTAGCCCATGGCTGTGGCTTACGATTCCGTGCCGATCGGCATCTGTGTCACTGGCAAAGGCTACGTCGAATCGCTCCTTGAGCCCGACCATGCGTACCATCGCATACACTGACGAAGGGTCCATGCGGATTTGCCCGTCCCAGTCGACAGTCATGAACCTAAACGTCGGATCGACAACATGATTTACCACCTCCATATTGAGATGGTAACGGTCGGCAATGGCATCATAATAAGCCACGCTGGCACCACCCAGTGGATCAACACCGAGATGAACCTTGCTCTCCTGAATGGCTTTCACATCCACCACCGAAACAAGATCATTCACGTAAGCGTCAAGGTACCCATACTTATGGGTGGTGGGGGCTTTACAGGCCCGCTCAAATGGAATTCTCGCCACCCGTTTAAGGCCCTCGGCGAGCAAGGCGTTGGCCTGTTGTTCGATCCATTGGGTTACGTGGGTATCTGCCGGGCCTCCCTTAGGTGGATTGTATTTGAAACCTCCATAGCTTGGAGGATTGTGCGAGGGCGTGATCACAATTCCGTCGGCCACGCCTTGGCTACGCCCCTGGTTATAAGTGACAATTGCATGGGAAACCGCGGGGGTCGGTGTATAGCCCCGGTTTGCATCAATCATGACATCGACTTCATTGGCTGCCAATACCTCCAGGGCACTGGCAAAGGCCGGCTCTGAGAGACCGTGCGTATCAAAGCCTATGAATAGTGGTCCTCCGATGCCCTGCTGTCTCCGGTAAAGACAGATGGCCTGCGTAATCGCCAGAATATGGGCCTCGTTGAATGCATGGTCCAGTGAAGAGCCTCGATGCCCGGAGGTTCCAAAGGCCACACATTGGGACGGCACTGCTGGATCGGGAAGATTCACGTAGTAGGCGGTTACAAGACGCGGGATGTTGGATAACATCCATAGCTCGGCGGGTTTTCCAGCATAAGGGGACGTGTTCATCAGTCACCTCAGGTCGCAATCAGTGATGCCAAAGTATTAGGGGCACTTCCAGCGGCACCGCGACGCCGGAAAAGTAAGGGATAATTCGCGGGGTGAAGTCGCCCGCAGGCCGCAAAGCGGGTACTTGCGCGGTAAATACATAACCTCCCTCCCGATCCGCCAGCTTATCTCCCATGATCATAGGCTGCCTCCAAACCCCGCCTGCGGCCTCAAGGGCGAATAATTCTACTTGAACAGACTGGGGATCCACCTTGCCGAAAGTCACCTCCACCTGGAAATGATGTTGCCCGTCACGGGTTTCTGTCTGTAGGTTGCCGAAAGCAATAGAATGCCATTCATGCTCTAGCTGCTGCCCCCAGTTCGCCATGCGAATCCCGAGTGCGCCTTGATTCGCCTGGCGGGCCTTATAGGCCTCCGCGGCCGGCAGATAATACTCCGTAGTATATTGATGAACAGCGCGATTGGCCGAAAAAAGGGCTGCAAGGGTTATTATGCTCGCCCTGACTTTGGCCAGCCAATCGGTGGGAAGGCCCTCGGCGTTACGGGTGTAATAGGTTGGGATTACGTCATTTTCCAGAATGTCGTACAATGCCGTGGCCTCAGCCGCATCCCAGCCGCAATCATCACCGTGCTCCCGGCCATCGCCCAGGGCCCAGCCTACTTCGGGCGAATAGGCCTCCGCCCACCAGCCGTCCAGTTCGGAAAGATTAAGCCCTCCGTTGGCCAACACCTTCATGCCGCTGGTACCGCATGCCTCCCATGGACGCCGTGGGGTATTGATCCAAACGTCAACGCCGCCCACGAGTTGCTCGGTCAACAGCATGTCGTAATCGCTTAAAAAAGCCATGCGACCCTGCACCTCGGGACGCCGGGCAAATTGCACCCATTGCCGGATCATGTCTTGCCCAGCGCCGTCAGCGGGATGGGCCTTGCCCGCGATCAGGATCTGGACCGGGCGCTGGGGGTTCGTTAAGAGCCGGATAAGGCGCTCGGGGTCATGCAACAGCAAGGTAGGGCGCTTGTATGTGGCAAACCGACGGGCAAAACCCAGAGTCAAGACCTCAGAATCCAGGATCTGTCCGGCCTGGACAATTTCCTGCTGGGAAGCTCCGGATTCGGCAAGCTGACGGGCATATCGTTGGCGCACGTATTCAACCAACGTGTGCCGGGAGCCCCGACGCAAGGCCCATAATTCCTGATCGGGCACCTGGCGGAGCAGTTCTTTCACCTCACTCGTCTCCCCTAGCCACCGCTCTTTGCCGCAGTGCTTGGTCCACTTGGTCCACAAATCGTCAGAAGTCTTGGAATCCCACGTTGGTACGTGGACTCCGTTGGTAACGTAGCCAATGGGCACCTCATCCTGGGGCCAGCCGGGAAACAGGGGTTGGAAAATGGTCCGGCTGACTTTCCCGTGGAGCTGGCTCACGCCGTTGACCGCACTACTTCCGCGACAAGCGAGATAAGCCATGTTAAACGGTTCCTGGTCGTCCAGGGGATTTTGTCTTCCTAACGCCATAAGATCGCGATAGGACAGACCCAACAGATTCTCCGCATAATGGCCCAGATGTTGCCATAGCAAGTTCGGCGGGAAGCGATCAAAGCCGGCTTCCACCGGGGTGTGGGTCGTAAAGAGATTGCCGGCTCGGGTCGCCTGGAGGGCCACCTCAAATGGTTGCCGCGTCGATTCCATAAAGTCCAGGGCCCGTTCCAGAATGGCGAAGGCCGCGTGTCCTTCATTTAAATGGCAGACCTCCGGATTGAACCCCAGGGCGCGTAACATACGCCAGCCGGCGATGCCCAGCACCATTTCTTGTTTAATGCGCATTTCCAGACCACCGCCATACAATTCATTGGTTACGCTTGCCAAAATGGGCGGGTTGGCCGGGTCGTTCAGGTCCAGCAGATATAATTTCAAGCGGCCCACTTGCGCCTGCCAGGTGCGCACCCACACTTCGTAACCGGGAAAATGGATTAGGAGTCTGACCCACTCGCCGCTGGCATCCCGGGCCGGAGTGATCTGCAGTTGTCCTGGATCATTGATGGGATGTAGTGCTAACTGGGAGCCATCGGCGGCTATGGCCTGTCGAAAATATCCCTGCTGATACAACAACCCGACGCCCACGACCGGAACCCCGAGATCGCTGGCGGCTTTGAGCTGGTCACCGGCGACATTGCCCAAACCACCCGAATAGATGGGCAAGGCCTCGCCCAGCATGAACTCCATGCTGAAGTAAGCCACCGCGGTCAGTGGGGCTTTCTTCAGCGCCTTTTGAAACCAGGAGTCCGCAATGCGGTAAGCTCGCATCTCCTGAACCAGGGTTTCCACCCGGGTCCGGAAATTGACGTCCGCGGCTAACTTGTTCAGCTTATCCGGCGCCACGGATTGGAGGATGACCCAGGGGTTACGGGTGAGGTCCCACAATTCCGGAGCCAGCGGACGCCAGATCTCGTCGGCGCCGTGGTCCCACGACCACCGCAAGTCCAGGGCCAGTTCGATGAGCTCGTCCATGCCGGCAAGCCTGCGAAGTTCGGAAGCAATTATGGGTTCAGTCATTTAACCCCTCCAGTTATAGATTATAAGTTCGTTAGGCCTTGCGGCCAGGATTATCCTTGCGGCTTGACGTGGCCCGTCCCCCCGTGCACCAGCCGATGTCTCACAGCGTGAAGATCTTTACCCTCTTCATGGCCGTGCAGCCAAGCGAGGAGGGTTTTTAACGTGGTCTCATGGTCCGGCAAGTTTAACTCTTGATCAGTAAGTTGCCTGCTTTCGTGATCTTTGGCCTGTAAGATTCCCTGGCTGACCCCGATTCTTCCCAATTCCCCTTTTAAGACCAGGCGTTCGGTTTCCCCCAGCCCATAGATGGGGAATTTGATGCTGGAAGAGCCGCTGTTCACGGTTAAAATGTTGCTGTCTGGTGCCACAATTCTGTCTTTCCAGCTTTTCCCAAAGGTGGGGTCTCCCACCGGATCAAAGCCGTTGCTCTTTTGGGGTGGGAAACCACTTTAGGTCCCTGGCCGCTGGCGCAGCCTTTCCCCCAAGTGCGAGCGGTCCCCCAGGACCTTGAGTAACGGTCCCTGTTTGGTCATTTCCACGATGCTTAAGGCGGCCACTGCGAGGCTGATACGGTCGCGATAACGGCCCACATCGATGCCCAGCAAGGAACACAACATAATGCGCGTCGTGGCTTTATGGGAGACTACCAGGATGTTCCCCTCGGGGTGCGTCCGTTCAATCTCGTCCAACACCATTGAGCTGCGGCGGGCGATGTCCACCCCCCGTTCCCCGCCGGTAGGACCGAACCAACCCGGATCGGCCAACCAGCTCACGTATTCATCATGGAACTCGCGGTTCACTTCCTCCGGAGTTTTGCCCTCCCACTGGCCGTAGGCGATCTCTTTGAGTCCATTTCTCAGCTGCGGGACTAGTCCCACGGCCTCGCACAAAGGTTGGGCCGTGGACACGGCACGTTTCAAGGGACTGCAAAAGACTGCTTCCCAAGCAAGGTTTTTATAGGCCTTGGCAAAATCCCGGGCCATTTCACGCCCCGCCGGGGTCAAGTCCGGATCCAGGGTGCCACAATAGCCGCCGCTCTGGCTGGAAGTAGTTTCTCCATGTCGAAGAAAATAGAGAATAGTGCCCATGGGCCTTTGTTTCCTTGGCATAGAGTTAGCGGGACACCCTGACACCGGACTGCTGTCTCGGTTCAGGTTAAAATCAAAAACAATTAGTTAGCTGACATCACCCACCAAAAGGTTGAATTCCCCATTTGAATTGGGAGGAGTAACCCTCCCTTGAATGGGTTCAGAGCTTCTCCATCTCCGGGCGATACTCCCCTCGGTGGGCCATACTGTTGCACTGAGCCCGGTGATACAGAGCTTTTTGGGCGGCGGCCTTGTGGGCTTCCTCCCCTTTCCAACTGTCCAGGGCCGGTTGCTGGATGGCCCGCGAGTAGGAAAAGGTCAGAACCCAGGGCATCTTGGACCGCCACCTGACATTCATGGCATTCAACCGAGCCGACGCCAACTCCGCACTTTGCCCCCCAGACAGGAAAGCCACACCGGGAACCGCTGCCGGTGCGGCACGTAGTAGGCAACTGACGGTGGCGTCCGCCACTTCGTCCACGCTGGCCTGGGTGGGACAATCTTTGCCGGGGAGCACCAGGTTGGGCTTCAAGATCATGCCTTCAAAGAGCACCCGCTGCCGGTAGAGTTGGTTGAACACCGTGTGCAAGACCTCCTCAGTTGTTTGGGCGCACTGCTCCAGGGTGTGGTCGCCGTCCATGAGCACCTCTGGTTCGACTATGGGCAACAGACCGGCTTCCTGACACAGGGCGGCATAGCGCGCCAAGACGTGGGCATTGGCTTCCAGGCACCTACAACTGGGAATGCCCTCGCCGATAATGATCACTGCTCGCCATTTGGCAAACCTGGCCCCCATCTGCCGGTATTCCAACAAGCGCTCCCGCAGACCATCAAGGCCTTCGGTAATTTTCTCGCCCGGATGGCCGGCCATGTCTTTGGCGCCTGTGTCTACCTTAATGCCTGGAACAATCCCGGCCTCAGTAAGGACCTTGACAAAAGAGGTGCCGTCCTTCTTGAACTGGCGTATGGTTTCGTCATACAAAATGGCGCCGCTGATGAATTGCCCCAACCCGGATGTGGTTAAGATCAGTTCCCGCCAGGCCCGGCGGGCCTCCTCGGTTTGCGGAATCCCCAGTTTGGCGAAGCGCTTATTGCAGGTCGAGTTACTCTCGTCCATGGCCAAAAGGCCCTTGCCTGTCTGCATCAGTGCCTGGACCGTGGCGGTAAGTTCCGATATGTCCATACTGAAACTCCTTAAAGAGGGCCGGTCTCATGTAAGCCGTTCTTCGAGAGCGGCGGTTTTACCTCAGAAGGGCCACTTCCAGTCGGTGATGTCTCGTTGATCCACGCCGAACTCATAAGCGTGCTGCTTACACGCAATCTGCTGGTCGAGTAAAGCCTCCCGCACGGCAGACGCCGTGTCACGGAAACGGGCTATCCGGTCGATGGCGTCGATGGCTAGGCTAAAGCGGTCGGTTTGGTTGCGGATGGCCAGCTCCAGGGGTGTATTGATATTTCCCATCTCTTTGTAGCCGCGCACATGAATGTTGTGCTGGCCTGGCCGGCGATAGGTCAAGCGGTGGATCAGCCACGGATACGAGTGGAAGTTGAAGACCACCGGCCGGCCTGAGGTGAAGAGGGCCTCGAACTCACGATCCGTCATCCCGTGGGGGTGTTCGGTATACGGCACAAGCTTGAACAGGTCCACCACGTTCACGAACCGAACCTTTATGTCTGAAAGGTGCTGTCGAAGCAGAGCGGTCGCGGCCAAAGACTCCATGGTGGGCACGTCGCCGCAGCTGGCCATGACCACATCGGGCTCAACCCCCTGGTCGTTGCTGGCCCAGTCCCAAATGCCGGCCCCCTTGGTGCAGTGTGTTATGGCCGCCTCCATGTCCAGGTACTGCAGGTGTACTTGTTTGTCCGCAACGATGACGTTGACGTAGTTGATGCTTTTCAGGCAGTGGTCGGCTACGGAAAGGAGGCAGTTGGCGTCGGGCGGGAGGTAGATGCGCACCACGCTGGGGCTCTTGTTGGCGACCACGTCGAGAAAACCAGGGTCTTGATGGGTGAATCCGTTGTGGTCCTGCCGCCACACCAGTGCGGTGATCAAGACATTGAGCGAAGCCACCTTGGCCCGCCATGGCAGCTCGTTGCACTTTTCCAGCCATTTGGCGTGCTGGTTGAACATCGAGTCGATGACGTGGATGAACGGCTCATAGCTGTTGATGAGGCCGTGTCGGCCGCTGAGAACGTAACCTTCCAGCCAGCCTTCCACCGTGTGCTCGCTGAGCATCTCCATAACCCGGCCCCGCAGGGCGAGCTCTCCGCCGTCGGTGTCCTCGGGGAAATACTCCCCTAGCCAGGCTTTCTTGGCGACCTCGTAGACAGCGCCTAGCTGGTTGGATTGGGTCTCATCCGGCCCGAAGAGGCGGAAGTTGTCCGTGTTGAGCCGCATCACTTCCCGAAGGAAGTTGCCCAGGGTGGGGACGTTTCCGGCCACCGTTCCTCCAGCCTGCTTGACCTCGACCGCCAACCTACGAAAGTCAGGCATGTCCAGAGGCCGGCGTAGTAGACCGCCGTTAGCCACCGGATTGGCGCTCATGCGTCGGTCCCCCTTGGGGGCCAATGCCTTCAATTCGGGAATCAGACTCCCCTGCTCGTCAAAACATTCTTCCGGCTTGTAGCTGCGCATCCATGATTCCAGCAATTTCAGGTGGGCCGGATTGGTGGCCACATCCGTGATGGGGATTTGGTGCGCCCGCCAGAAACCTTCCAGGTAATGCCCGTCCACCTCTCGGGGCGCGGTCCAGCCTTTGGGGCTCCGCAGGATGATCATGGGCCAGCGCGGCCGGAATGCTTTGCCTGACTGCCGCGCTTCCTCCTGGAGCTTGCGGATCTCCAAGACGCAGTGTTCCATGGTGGCGGCCATGGCCTGATGCATGCTCTCAGGTTCGCTCCCCTCCACGAAGTAGGGAGTGTACCCGTACCCGACAAACAGTGCCTCCAACTCCTCGTGGCTGATGCGGGCCAGGATGGTAGGGTTGTTGATCTTATAGCCGTTGAGATGCAGGACCGGCAGCACCGCTCCATCGGTGATCGGGTTGAGGAACTTGTTACTATGCCAGCTCGTGGCCAAAGGACCGGTCTCGGACTCGCCGTCGCCCACCATCACCAGGGTAATCAGGTCCGGACGGTCGAAGACTGTCCCAAAGGCGTGGGACAGACTATAACCCAGCTCACCGCCCTCGTGGATGCTCCCAGGCGTTTCCGGGGTGGCGTGGCTCCCAATGCCTCCGGGGAACGAAAACTGTTTGAAGAAGCGCTGCATCCCCGCTGCGTCTTCACTCTTGTCAGGATAGATCTCGGCATAGGTTCCCTCGAGATAGGCCTGGGACAGGACCGCCGGCGCTCCGTGGCCGGGACCGGAGATATAGATCGCGTTCAGGTTGTAATTGTTGATCAGTCGGTTGAAGTGAATGTAGGTGAAGCACTGGCCCGCGTCCGAGCCCCAGTGGCCCAGCAGCCGCGGCTTGATATGCTCCAGTTTGAGCGGCTCCCGGAGCAAAGGATTGTCTCTAAGGTACAACATCCCCAGGCACAGATAGAGGCTAGACCGCCAATAGGCGTCGATCTTCTCCAACTCCTCGCCGCTGAGCGGCGTGCCTTTGATCGTCGAGCGGGCTGGGCCGTACGCAGAGATTGCCTCTTGATCCCATGTTTCCATCGTTTTTGTTTTCATGGCTCTATTGCTCCCCTGTTGATAACGCCACTTCTGCGGCGCTGGCGTGCTGTTACTTCCCTTTCAGGGCCACGGTTGTTTCTTCTTCATATTCCTTGGAGTTACGTTTGGTAATCGGGTGATTCTGCGATTGGAACCGGCAGTCGGATCAGTCCGGATGGCTTTGAATGAAAGTTTGAAAACTTGAATCAGACA
>Ga0335070_10010076_pt1 | contig 11051 bp, 8 predicted proteins | sample Lox_Sample_13_FD_206722 | JGI IMG/M metagenome (GOLD analysis project Ga0335070, IMG submission 206722) | Soil microbial communities from Loxahatchee National Wildlife Refuge, Florida, United States - Lox_Sample_1.3 | ecosystem: Environmental > Terrestrial > Soil > Wetlands | place: USA: Florida... | reverse complement strand
CCCCCCCACTGCAATCGGTAAAGAAATGCTGGTGATGATCTTGACCATTCGAAAGAACCACTTCGTGACTTCCTCGGGGTGGTCTACATACGTTTTGGAAAGCGTCGGTGTCATCGCCTCCTTGAAACTTCCAGACACAAACATTATAGAAAAGATCAGATTATAAGCCACGTTGTACCAACCGACTTCAGCGTTAGGAACATATTTGGAAAGAATAACCGTATCAATATTGAAAGCGATCGACAATGAAAAAGTGATTACTCCGAAGGGTAGACCTGATTTAATCAATTGCGGCCAATACCGAGGTGTGATCTCATTGGGTCTTTGCACCAGATTGAAACGGTGCATCAGCCCGACACCCAGGATCGTTTGCACGAAAAGGTTGATAATATTAGCGGAAATCAACCAGATAAACCCCAGGCCGCTAAATAAGAAAATACTACCGAAAAGGATAAATACCACCTGGCCAACGATATTCATTAATGAAACCAAATCGAACCGCTCGTTGGCGGTTAGTACTATTTGAATTGGGGATTGAAAAGCAGCTAGCAAGAAGGAGCAGGAATATACCAGCACGCCGATAACCAGCTCTTGTGAGTACTTAAACGCAACAGCAAAGGAAGTAATTGCGACCGTCCCCGCAATCCCCAACAGGAAACGAACCACGACCAGATTCCAAAATAGGACTTTGGTTTTTGTACGATCGCGCGCGATTTCCCGCATAACGTACTGTGACATACCAAGCTCAGCGAAAATTTGAAACAGGGTGACGAAAGAAATTACTATGGAATACTGACCAAAACGATCGTCGCCGAGCCTACGGATGACCAAAAGGCTGAATAGAAAATTCATCACTTTCAGCAATGTATTCCCCAACATCACAAAGCCTGTGTTTTTGAAAATGGTCTTGATCACATCCCCAGTTACGACGCTCATGATCCCTCAATTATGGTATTCGGATAAGCTCAGGAAATTCGATTTAAAGTGCCTGCCATTCATCCACGAGATCGTAAGCCCATTGAGGAGCATTTCCATTCGCATGATCCATCACTCGCTTAAGCGCCAAAAGATATACTTCTCGATGGGCAGGTGTATCGAAGCGATTGCGAAGTATTGCGGCTGCTTTATCCAACGACCTCGTATCGCGGGTTTTCTGTTTTTTTAAACGATGGAGCAAACGCCAGATCAATGCCCGTGCCAGGCGGTCCTTAATCCGACTTCCAGAGTATTCGGAAACAGCCAGTTTTAATACCGCTTCGAGCGTTTTAGAGATCCCGATTAATCTAGCTACGTTTTCCCCAAGCTCATCTATTCCCCTTTTCTCAAACCAGCGGTCCGAATATGCTTTCCAGATGATCTCCAGGCAGCCATGCCGAGAGATAAACTCGCTCAATCTATCAAGATCTCTATCGAATGAATCCCTTTCTTCACCCTGGAGAAGGCGTAAGCCTTCTTGATGGATACTATAAGGCCATGTTTCGACCTGCGCCAGTTCCTGTCCATGAAAACAGGCTTTGACAAAGTATCCAGTCTTTTGTCGTCCGGTCGGCGGCTCAAACCAAAATGCAAAATTACCCAAGCTATACATTATTTCTGCACCATGATACGTTTCTCGACCCTGAGGCACGTGTGGGTGGTGACCTACGATCAGCTTAGCTCCTGCTGCGGCCATTGACCGGAAAGCAGCTTGAATATAAGGTGCTGGCACCGGCAGGTATTCTCTACCGGCATGGACTATGACTGCTATTAGATCAACCTGCCGTTTCAAGTCAGCAATTTGTGCACAGATTTTTACCAGGTCTAAGGAGGCGACCCCGGCTCCTCCTCCTGTAAATCGACCTTCTTCACCCTCGGCTATGTTAAGAAGTGCAAAACGAGTTTCCCCAAATGAAAAGAACTGTGGGGCCAAAGTTTCCTGAGCAGTTTCTCCTGCTCCTACGACGTTAATACCTTTCCTGGAAAGTTCTTTTTTTGTGGATAAAAAACCAGCCAATCCATAATCAAAGCTATGGTTATTGGCCAAACAAGCCAGGTGAAACGGGACTACGCTCAGTCCGGTCAACAGATCTGTGGGGATACGGATGGAAACCCCATCCTTTTGAATTGGAAGTAGATCAGCGTCAGTGATGGCACCTTCTACGTTAACAATTGCCAGATCTCCAGAGCGCAGAATCGGAAGAAGATCCCCATAATAGCTAACCGGGTCTATAATAAGCGATCTTTCAGGGCCACCAATTGGCGCCCAATCACCGCAAATAATAAGTGACCAATCAGTCATAGTAGCGTTGTAACATCATTTCATAGGTCATGATCGGCGCGATTTTCCCGACCGTCCATTCTTCCATCCTCGATTGATGGCGGGCCCAGATGGATTTCACGAATTCGGGATTGAAAATGCCCCGCTTCAGCAACCGGGGGTCGAAGAGGATCTTTTCCCCCCACGCGCGCAGATCCGTGCGCAGGTAGTTCTCATAGTCCGCGTAGAGCGTGTCTTGCGGCTGGTTTCGGCGAAGCCGGTGAACGATCTTGACCGCTGTCGCATGGGCTGTGCGAACGGTTGAATTGCTCGTTGGGAGGAATTCGTCATTGTCATAAGGGATCAATGCCAGGCGGGGAAGCTCCTTTTGGATGATGTCTCGATATAATTCCCGGTGACCGCGAACCCGGGCTGGAATCCCATAGAGAAACTCGATCAAATCGTAATCGAAAAAAGGAAAACGCACTTCGATATAGGAGCGGGCGAAAGTGATCATGTTCTGAGTCATCCGGCGGCAGTGATGAATGATAAAGAACAGATCACCGCGTAAATCCTTGCGGAATTTCCGGAAATGCTCAAACTCCACAACAAACGAGTCGTATGCCAGTCCACGGATTCGTTTCGAAATCTCGTCACGGTACAGAAAGCCTTCTTCAGCCTCTGTAATCCCGGGCCAGGTATATAGTTGATTAAACCGTTGGAACAAGAGTGCGGTGAGAGCCAGGTCATCTACCGATTCGGATATACGTGGCCCAATGGAATCGCCATGTCCCATCACGGTTCCGCCATCCCATCCGGTCAAATTGACGTCCATCGTATTCCGCACCTCGGGCAGCATGCTGATCCCATGCGAGTGGATCCAACTGTGGAAACCCTCGGTCAGCTCGAGGTGAAAGCCGGCGTGATCGGCGACCCAACGTCCATCGGTCAGGTCGTGCCAGTGATGCTCGCTCCCGACGGTCCTGGCGATTTGAGCCGCGTAGCGGACGTCGCGGCAGCCTTTTGCGCCAAAGGTATGCGTGACAACGGGCCGCCGCTGAATCAAGCCGAGGATCGTGCGCGAATCCAATCCGCCGCTCAAGAAAACGCCCGGACGCAATTGATCCTGTGTCAGGCGCGCCACAGTCCTGCGTAAAAGCATACCGGTTTCTTCGGCCGCTTCCGGGAAGGTGACGTTCAGCCGGTCGGGGATATCCGCGAAAGTCCAATAAGCCCGGGTTTCGCAGTCTCCGGTTTGAAGGTCGCAGCTCAGGATCGACGCCGCGGGAAACAAATGGATGTCTTCGAAAAAAGTACGCAGTCCCAAAAGGTGCTGGAAGCGCATGTACTGGGCCAGAGCAATCAGGTCCAGTTTTTTGGGTACGATTTTGGTTGCAAGGATCGCTTTCACCTCTGGGGCAAATACCAGGTTTCCTCCCCAAGTAGAAAAATATATAGGATACAGGCCAAAGCGGTCGTTGGCGATGACGAGTTTTTTTTGCCTTTTGTCCAGGATTCCAATCACGAAGGCGCCATTCAAACGGCTGGCAAAGGTTTCACCGTATTCCTGGTAATACGATAGAGCAAGCTGTTCGTCGCCTTTGCCGCCAGATCTATCCGGATCATAAAATTCACCCGCCATCACCAGTGCGATCGTGTGTTTCGAATTCCAGACAGGCTGCTGGTCGGAATTGAAAACCCCAATTCCAATCCGGCCGATGACCAGATTCAGCGCTGCATCCACATAGGTCTCAGACCTGATCCAATCGCGGTGGCTCATGCTATTGCCCATGCCCTCCACCAGAGTGGAAAGGTTTTGTGAACTTTGGGTGAATAATCCGAAGATCCCGCTCACAAGAAATTGTCACCCCTCTCATAGTAATCAAGAATCTTGTAAGATTAGCAATAAATACCAGAATTCAGATTCGAATTATACCCTTATTCATTTTGGTGAGCACGTTTCTCTTCATTAACTACCCAAATGCCCCGGCGACGGAGCAACTTCGCGGTGCGTCAGCCGGAACGACATGCCGTTGACCAGCACCGCCGCGATGGCCGCCAGGACGTACACAATTGGGATGGGCAGCAGGGGCAGCAGGCCGCCCACGACGAGGAAGAAGCTGGCGTAGGCGCCTGTCCCGGAGACCAGGCCGCTGAGCAGCTCGCGCGCCGCAGCGGAACCCTGCTGGTGGTGGGTGAAACTGGCGATCAGGATGGTGAAAATCGGGAATGGGTTGAGCAGGCCGCTCAACTGCGGGCCGGCCAGCCCGGCGAGGGTGGTCAGGGCCACGACAAAGGCCGTGGCGAGGACGATCCGCGCGGGGAGATCCCAGGCCGGCGTCCGGACGGGCAAATCTGAAGAGGGCCGGCGCGGGATCAGCCGGTAAATGCCCAGGATCAGCGCGACAACCAGGATAAATGTGGGAACCAACTCAAGGTTGACCTGGTTCCACAGCGCGGTCGCACTCAGGAAGGCGATGATCGCAGCGCTCACACTGAGCGCCCAGCCTGTCCAGGAGCAGACGAGGGAATAGACCAGGCTGAAAACGCACACCGAGCCGATCCCGGCGATCGAGCCGACCGCGGCACGGGCGGCAAATGGGGCGCCGTTTTGCAGAGCCAGAATCAGAGAGACGGGGGCAGAGGTCATCGGGAAGGCCATGAACCAGCCGCCGACCCTGGGTCCCCATCGGCGGTTGACCAGAGTGATGGCGCTGATCAGGAAAGGGGTCAGGAGGAGCTTGAGGGTGAGGATCATAAAGGGCGAGAACCGAGAGCTGAGAGCCGTAACATAGTTGCTTCGTTGCTCAGGCACCGAGGAAGAGAACGGAGAACAGAAACCAGTAAGAACAAGTGCCGTCGCTCAGTTACTTATTGCTAAGGAAATCAGGAAGGGACCAAGGGATCTTGTAACGACAGCGAGGTGGGTGGGCCTGAGCAGTTATGGCGTAGAGGTTAGTCCAGAGGGTGTTTCCGTTGCCGACGGAGCCGGGGGTCCCGTGGGCGGGAGGGGAGTGGGTGTGGCGTATGCTTTTACCTGGCCGCTCTGCGGATCGAGCTGCCAGATCACGCCCTGTTTGTCAGCGACGACCAGGCCTACTTGAGTCCAGCGGATGGGAACCAGGCCGCGCGGATCGCTGGGGAGGATCACGCTTTGCGCGCCGTTGAGGCCGACCCGGACGATGGCTGTAGTGAGATTTTTCTCATCCCGGCAGTCGCCGAGGTAGATGGCGTAGACCAGCTCCTCGCCGTCCGGCGACCAGACGATATTGCCGGTATCCAGGGGAGGCTTGAGCGAATCGACCGGCAGGGGATCGGGGAGGACGCGCGGGCTGTTCACGGGCTTGCTAACCACGGTGGGAATGGTGGACCTGGAGCCGGCCGTGACCTCGACCGAGGGCAGGTCGACCAGGGTCAGGTGGATCGAAGAGTGGCTGAGCAGAGCCAGTACCCGGTCGTCGGGGGAGAGGGAGAGCCAGGCCGTTCCGGACTGGTTGCTGATTTGCTCGCTTTCGCCGGTGAGCAGGTCCAGGCGGTAGAGCCTTTCGCCGCCGGGCTGGCTCTGCGGGGCGCAAGCGGTGAAGCTGTTGGAACGCAGCGTGTAGTAGAGGAATAGATTGTCTTTCGAAAAGCGCACCGGTCCGGCATAGACGCGGCTTTTAGCCGCCAGCGGCTGGATCTGCCAGGCCTTGCCATCCGTCAGGTGGGTGACCTTGAGCACGAAGGTATCCGTCCCGTCGAGCATCTGGCGAACGGTGAGGGCCGTCCAGCGCTGGTCTACAGAAACCACCGGCAGGCCAATGATCCCGCCTGGCGGCGTGGGGCTGGCGGACGGGGTGGATGAGAGCCTGGGGCGCGGGGTGCTGGTATCCGGGCGGGTGGCGCTGGGGATGATCGTCGGCAAGGGGGCGCGGGTCGGCTCGACCCGGGTTGGCCCGGGCGGGGTGGCTGTTTCCGTTGCCTGGGGAGCGGCGCAGCCGGCGACCAGGCCGGCAATCAGGCCAAAGAGAATACCGAATAACAGCGGACGGTAGGTCCGAAAGTTGGGGGATCGTTTTCGCTTCATCGTTGGCCTCGAAGTCTGAGAGAATTGCCGGATTGACTGAGAACTACATCTCTTGGATCTCGGCTTCCAGCGCTCCCTGCATCGCTCGAACGTGCTCCTGGTACCACTGGCGGCGGGTTGGGTCGCCGCGCTGGTCGGCTGCGACAGCCAGATTTTCGAAGAGGACGATGGCCTGCTGCCAACCGCGGATGGCGAGGTGCTCTTTGCCGGGGATCTGCCAGCGCGCGCAGCCGAGCATCCAACGCGCCACAGCCTGGCGGTGCGATCCGGGGGCATAGCGCTGGCTGGCTTCATCCAGGCGGCGATCGGCCTCCTCCAGGTTTCCCATTTGAAATTCAACCTGTGCGCTCTCTACGTATACTTCGGGGAGCTGGAGATAGTCGCCGGTATCGCGGGCAAGGACCATCATCTCGCCCAGGTAGAGACGCGCCTGGGCGTATTCACCGCGCTGCACCGCGCCAGTCATGTGGTCGCGCAGCACGATTGTGGGCGGCTCGAGGCTGGCCGGGTCGAATGCGTTGAGCCAGGTCGCCGCTTCTTCGAGATTCCGCGCCATCCAGACTGACATATCCGCGATGCGGTCGAGGTACCATTTTACCTTCTCCGGGTCGGGCTGGGTGCGCAGCCAATGGTAGGCCAGCATTTTGAACAGGTCACGGCTGGCGTGCCAGCCCTCGAAGGCCGCCTGGCGGCAGTCTTCCGCCTGCCACAGGCAAATCCCCAACATCCAGGTGGAGACCGCCTCGCGGTGGGAATCGCGCGCCTTGCGATACAGGTCGATCGTTTCTTCGAGATAGGAGCGGGCCTGCTCCAGATCGCCCTTCTTGAAATACGCCGCCGCGACCAGCACGCCCAACTCGCCGTGCAGGCGTTCATCTCCAAAGTGATGACCGGCCTCGAGGGCTTTCTGGACCAGAGCATCGAACTCCGCGCCGAAGAGCTGGGTGTTGTTGATCTCGCGCACCTGCGCCTTCAGGTCCAGGTCGGTGACGTAAGGCCCGTCGAATGGATTGAGCCAGGTCAGGGCCTGGTCCATGGCACGGATCAGGTTCATGGCTCGGGCTTTCCGCCGGCGTTGAGCTGGCCTTTCGGGGGCGGCTCGCCCAGCGCGTCGAGGACCTGGGCGGTACGGGCCAGGATCAGATCCTGAATAGTTTCGGTAGTGCATTCGTCCAGGTTCAGTCCTTCGAGCGACTGGGTGATGGAAAGGACCATCTCGGCCTGCCCTTCGGCGCGGCCCAGCTCATGGTAGGCGAGGCGTTTGGCCTCGCCGTAGGCTTTAAGAGTGTTAGCGCTCCCCTCCAGGTTAGCCTGCCACAGGCCAATGCGGGATTGGTCGACGCTTTCCTCTTTGATATCGATGTGGCCGATATCGACCCAGATCAGCTCCGCGCCGATGTCGGCCAGGCGGGTGCGGGTGGCGGGGCTGTCCAGAAGCCGCTCGCGGATCACCCGGCGAGGCTCGTCGCTGGAGCTGCGTGGAGCGGTGAGAAAATCGATGCCTTTCTCGGCGATAAAGGAGGAAATCTCGCTAGTGACTACCCGGCGGACCGAGGTATACCATGGGTCCAGCCCATTGGGACTGACCGCTTGGGCGAAGGCCATCCTCTGGATCGAGACCGGGTTGAATGGATAGGGGTTCGTCATGCTGCGGGGGGCAGGCTGGCCATTGCGGGTGGGGGCGAGGATGCGGTAGCGCCAGCGGATCTCGAGCACAGTCACCTGGATCCCATCCCGAGTGACGGTTTCGAGCGATTCCAGGTCGTCCTGCTGGTCCTCCAGGTTGGCGATCCAGCCGATGCGCTCGAAGGGCTTGAGGAAATAAAACCCGGCAGGTTGGACACCGGCAGGGCGGCGCAGCCGCTCGAGGAGGATGGCGTTACCGGGCTGGACGATTACGATCCCCGGGCCGCCGATCACGCTCAGCACGTGGCGCTGCCCGGCGGGGATCTGCATCTTCCCGCCGTCAATCGTCACGGTCGGATAGCTGATGCCGAACTGGGAGGCGATCACGTACTGGAAGGCTTCGCCGAACGAGTCCAGGTTGTAGATATCTTTGATATACCGAGCGGAATGGATCAGGACGAACAGGGCGGCGGCGAACGGGGCGATCATATAGCGCAGGGCGTGCCCGTTGAGGAAGAGGGCGAAGAAACCAACCACCGCGGTCGGCAGACGCTGGAAGAGCGGGTTCGTTTGCTGCCAGCTTATGGCAATCTCGCCCACGCTGACCCCATCGATGACCAGGGAGCCGAACACGCCGCATAAGAGCATGCTACCGACCAGCACGGAGAGGCGGGCCAGGCCGAGCAGGCGCTCGGTGCCGAGAGGATTGTCGAACCATTCTTGCTCAGAAGCGGGAGAAGTCCTCCGGCTCATCACTCCCCTCCCGGACCGAGGACATCCGGCAGCCGTCCGCCAGAAGATCCTCCACCATTCCCATTTCGATCGCGGAACCATTCGCGCACAGTTTTGATGATGTTGATCGTTTCACCGGGAAGCAGTTGCCTGGTGCGCCCGTCCACCGCGGCATTTTCGATCGCCTGGAGCACACGCAGCACCAGCGCCTCGCGGCGCATGCGCCGCTGGAGGATGCGCGCAAGCAAGCGACCCATCTCGCGCTGGGATTCGGCGCGGGCATGGGTCTTGATGCGCATAGCTTCCAGGTCGGCGCTAGCTCGGACGACCTCGGCGTCGCGCTCCCAGGTCGCCCGCCAGGAATCGAGGCGCTGTTTGTAGATCGCATCCGAGACGGGGAACAGGTCACCGAAGCCGGCGCTGATGACCTTGATCCCGCGGTCGCGTAGCACCCTGGAGGAAGCCAACAGGCGGGCTTCTGTGCGGTTGATGCGGTTAAGCGGATAGATCCCGGTTTGCAACTCCAGCCCGCGCGAGTCCTCGATATACTGGAAACCCAGGATGCCCTGGTTGCGCACCGCCAGGCGGAAGCGATACTGCAAACCGCGGAGCGGAAACGCCTCGCCTGGCGCGCCGGCGGTATAGATGGGGCGGTCGGGGGGCGGGCGCAGGGCCTGGTCGTACATATTTTCAGCCGAAGCCGGACGGGGTGTCTCGTAGAGATGATCGTAATCTTCGTGGGAGAGCAGCTCGCGGAAGATATCCAGGGCCACCAGCGGGGGCAGCTCCTGCCAGGGGCTGAGGTCGCCCTGCTGGGCATCGCGGGCCTGGGAATACACCGCGGCGAAGACCCGCGCGGGATTGTATTCGAATGGGGAGGGCAAACTTTCCGGGTACGAGCGGCGCAGCGCCAGTGGGGCCGTTGCCCGGAACGGAGCTTGAGACTGGACGAAGGCGTGGATCTCGCGCTGGTCAGCCAGGTCCAGCTCCGGGGCGAAAGCCGTGATGCTCACCCGGTCGCTGCCCAGCACCTGGAGAGAAACGACGGACAGGTTCTCGGGTATCCTTTCGCCGCGGTAGGTGACGAAGAGGATCTCCGGGCTCTCGCCCACGGTGAAGAGGGTGCTGATACTGGTGGAGAGCTCGATGCCGTTGCGGGTGTAGCCGCGCACCTGGGCCTGGTTGCGGAACTGGCGGCGCAGGTCGACGATGCCGCGGATGCGCTCGATCGAGCCGTGGAAGACCAGGCCCGGTCCGGCGGCTCGGGGTGGGGTGACGGGGATATCGACCAGCGGGTCGCCCAGCACGTTGCCAACCAGGTCGAGGAGGCCGGTGCGCGCCCGCCCCGCGGGGATGCGCTCTTCGAGGACGATGGCGCTGTTGAAATGGACCACAGCGACCCCGGCGCCGGGGCGCTTCAACTCTTCGGGGCTGTCGGCAATCATCCCATTGCGCACGAAGAAGGCCGGACCGTGCCCGCCTTGCAGAAATTCGCGAAAGTAGGCCATGGTGCGGCTGACGTCTTTCCAGTTGCTCACCGGCAGGATGGACTGGCGCGCCACCAGGCGCACCCAGATTTCGACCAGGATGAGGAGCATCAAGCCGTTGAAGACCAGAGCCGCGGCCGATCGCGCGACCAGGTCCAGCGGCGGCAGCTCAACGTCTGCCTGGCCGATGAGAACCAGATACCAGCCGCGGAGGGTCAGCCAGATCCAGCGGAACTCGGGGAAAAAGGCGATGAAGAAGATCAGGGCGAGGACGCTAAACAGAGTCCAGACCCAGAAGGTAGTGCGTCGGAAGAGAGGCGGTAATTGGTCCATCCAGGGTGCGGAGCTGCGGCCCAGAATTGAGTGTGCTTCAATCAGTATAAGCTCGGCGAAGGTTTTCTGTCAAGCAAGGTTCCCGGCAGTGGCAAAACCCTCCTTTGGCAGCGGATTGGAGGAGTACCCGCCGCCGGTCATGCCGGTGGCGGGTACTCCTCCAATCCGAAGGTGGTCTCAGGCGCGGCGTGTACGCGGGTGGGGGTCCAGGCGGGCAGCCTGACGATCGACGCCGCCGTGGGCGCGAAATGCCCGACTCGCGACCAGCGCGACTATCTGCGCCACGGGGCCTGCGATATCGAGGCTTTTGAATTTGGGGGAACCATCTTCACACCCAGCGCCTGGGTCTATCTTCCGCTCGTCCGCCGCTAGCCGCTCGTCGCCATCGAGGAGTAGGTAGGGGGATTTTTGTGATAACCTTAACCAACCGGAACCCAACCTTTTGATTGCCCCACAACCTCAGGCAAACATCTAGATTAGTTTGCGGTGCAAAACTCTGGTTTTAGCCTGGTAGAAGCGACTGAAGCGACTTTCGGGCTGTTTTGCACCAAGCTATCCTTCAATATTTGAG
>Ga0335070_10010075_pt1 | contig 11052 bp, 10 predicted proteins | sample Lox_Sample_13_FD_206722 | JGI IMG/M metagenome (GOLD analysis project Ga0335070, IMG submission 206722) | Soil microbial communities from Loxahatchee National Wildlife Refuge, Florida, United States - Lox_Sample_1.3 | ecosystem: Environmental > Terrestrial > Soil > Wetlands | place: USA... | reverse complement strand
ACCCCGCTCGAGTTCGCTCGAACGGTGAGGGCCGAAACGGGGAAAACGGTCGCGGGATCCTCAACCTGACGGTGGTCCAGAAAACGGGGGCACGTCACGCTGAAAACGCTCGCGGGATCCTCAACCTGACGGTGGTCCAGAAAACGGGGGCACGTCAGGACCACTAGCCCGTGGTTGAGAGCGCTCGCGCCGAGCGCAATCAGTGATGCTCTCGGCCATGACCACGGTGGGCAGCGCACAGAGATTCAGGGGCCGCCACGGTAGCAGGTTGCGGTCCGTGCGACTTGCGGAGTAGACACGCGCGGCGATGCGCACGGCGAGTGCAGCGCAACGGGCTCCCAAGGCCGTCCTGCTGACGGCCCTCGCGCTCCTTGTTCTGCACCTGGCGCAACTCGGCCACCTGGTTCTTGGCAAGCACGGCATCTGTGCCGAGCACGGCGAGATGATCGAGCTCGGGACCCCGGTCGCCGACCCGGGGCCCATCTTAGCGTCGGCGCCCGGCGAAGGGCTTGTCGCGGATCGAGCGCAGCCGACCGAGCACGCCCACTGCCCCGTGCTGTACGGACGGCGGGATACCATCGTCCCCGAGGCACCGGTCGTCCGGGTCCTGGCGCTTCACCCACCCCCCTCCAGCATCGCGACGCCGGTCTTCTGGCCTCCGGACTTCTCCGGACGCCTCGGCGTCGCACCCAAGCAGTCACCTCCGGCGGCGTAGCGCCGCCGATCCGCTGACGCAGACGTTCGCCTCGGAGTGACCTCCGTCGGGTGAGGGTCAGTGGCGCCACCGGACCGTCGCGGCGCGCCGCGTTCTGGTCTCCCGGTCACCGTCGTCGGACCGGGTCCGGATGCGGTCATGGGGTGCGTGGGCGCGACGCGCTCACGCGCAGGCAATGCGTCCAGATGGCTCTCACTCCTTCCCGAGGTGTTCCAACATGCGTCGTCACGTCGTCCTTGCATCAAGCGCAGCCCTGCTCGCGCTCTCCGCCTGCGGCAGTAGCTCCGGCAACCCCGATGGTGGGGGTGGCCCCGATGGCGGTCTCACTCGCTCCTTCACTCCACCGTTCACTCCCAACTCGCAGCAGATCGACAAGTCCATCCGAGTCACCTTCTCGGGCGAGACGTTCGGGGTGGATGGCTTGCCCTATCCCGGAAACTGCAACGGCGGTCCCGACGCCCTCTTCTTCGTCGACGGCTGGAGCGTGAGCTTCGACGAGTACATCGTCGTGGTTGATAACATCCGCCTGAACTCGACGGCCGGGAACGTGATCCAGACCGACGTGGGCTCGCTGGTGGCGAGCTCCAAGGGCGGCCCATGGATCCTCGACATGCACAACCCTTCGGGGTTCGTCGGAGCGGACGGCGAGGAACCGGCTGGAGCGCTCTACCTCTTCACCGGGCCCGACTCGGGCGGCAGCTTCGACCCGGCCGTCAAGTACGCCTTCAGCTACGACGTGGTTCAGGCCAAGGCGGGGGTGGTCAACGTCAACCTCACCGACGCGCAGGTGAGCACCGATCTGCCGTTGATGATCAGCAAGGGCTGGAGCAAGCTGGTGAAAGGCAAGGCGGTCTTCGCAGGAACCGACGGCTACCCCGGTGGCGACCCAGCGATCGACGCCAAGTTCAAGGCGTTTCCGAAGACCATCTACTTCCAGTTCGGGTGGGACGATCACGACAGCGCGATCAACTGCAACAACCCGGACTTCAACCTCGCCGAGGACGACCCGGCTGGCCGCGGGGTTCAGGTCACGCCCACCGGCGCGGTCTTCGCGCAGGTCACGCTGCACACCGACCACATCTTCTGGGACCAGCTGATCATCCACGGCACTCCCCTTCACTTCGACCAGCTCGCCGCGTGGGCAACAGCGGCCAACTCGAGCCAGGCCACCCCGCTGGAGATTGACCAGCTCGGGAAGCCGCTGGCGGCGACCTTCTCGGACGGTACGCCGCTGCCGGACCGGGGGCCGGTCGAGCCGACCGCCAGCTGCTACGACAGCTCGTTCCAGCCAAATCCAGCCCAGCTGACGTTCCACCTCTCCGGCAGCGCGGGATCGGTTCCGTCGACCGTGGTGAAAAACCTCGCCGACTTCATGGCCTTCAGCGGTCAGTCGCAGATGCATCTGAACGCCGATGGCCTCTGCTACAACACCGGACAGCACGCCAGCGACCCGTTCTACGTCCCGGGTCTCCCCAAGTAGCCACGCGCGTTTTCTGGACGACCGACCACCCTCGGTGGTCGGCCGTCCTCGCCCGGCTGGCCAGGCGTCACCCAGCTCCGGGCGCTCGACTCCTCGACGCAAGGACTCGACATGTCCCTGACCGAGCATCTCAAGCACGTCCTCCTCGATCTGCATGCCTCCTGGGTGATGTGGATCCTCATCGTCCTCTCCCTGGCGAGCATCCTGGTCACCGTCGAGCGGGCCCTCTTCTTCCGGGGCATCCGGGACGACGTCTCCGGGCTCTCGCGCGAGTTGGACGGACTTCTTCGGGCAGGCCGTTTTCGCGAGGCGATCGAACGACTTGAGCGCTCGCCCTCTGCCGAGGCCGCCGCGGCGGCGGCGGGGCTTCGAAGCGCGGACCTTGGCCCGATCGCCGCCGAGAAAGCAGTGGCGGGCGCGCTCGCCCTGGAGCGAAGCCGGATGGAACGCGGGCTCGCCTTCCTCGGGACGCTGGGGAACAACGCGCCGTTCATCGGCCTGCTGGGCACGGTGATCGGCATCGTCGAGGCGTTCGACGTGCTCGGCCGTCCCGAGTCGCTCTCCGCGACCGGCTCGCTCGCTCCGCAGGGGATCATGAGCGGGATCGCCGAGGCGCTGGTGGCGACGGCGGTCGGCCTCTTCGTGGCCATCCCCGCGGTCGCCGCCTTCAACTACTTCCAGCGTCGCATCTCCACCATCATGGCCAGGAGCGAGGCGCTCACCAACGTGGTCCTGGCTCACCTGAACGCCGAGACGCCACCTGCATCGGCGAGCGTCGAGGTCCGGCCGGCAGCACGGAGGGCCGAGTGATGGCGGGGACCCCCAACGAGTCGAACACCATCACCAGCATCAACGTCACCCCGCTGGTCGACGTCACGTTGGTGCTGCTGATCATCTTCATGGTCACCGCGAAGCTCGTGGTCGCTCCCAACGCGGCGCTGAAGCTCACACTTCCCAGGAGCAGTACGGGCGATCAGGTCAGCCCGGTCTTTGCGGTGACGATGCCGCGCGACGGGACGATCCGAGTGAACGGGCAGCTGGTCCCGGACGACGCCGGGTTCATCCAGAGGGCCACTGCGGAGCGACAGGCTCACCCGGACCTCCGCGCGGTCATCCAGGCTGACGGCGAGGTGACGCACGCCCGAGTGGTCCACATCATGGATCTGCTGAGCCGGGCCGGAGTGACCCAGATCGCCTTCGCGGTCACGGTCGATCCGGCCGCTGCGAGTAGCCGATGAGCGGCCGCCCTCGCCGGCGACGGAGCCTCCTTCACCGTGTGGTGCTGCTCCCGGCGGCTCCTGGAGCTGCGTACCAACCAGCGGAGACGCTGGGCAGCGCCGAGCTGCTGAAGCGGGTCGCGCTCGCCCTCGGGGCAACGCTCCTCTTCCACGCAGCCCTCGTCTCGCTGGCAGTCTGGGGAGACATCGCGCACGACCGCCGGCCACCCCCGCCGGTCATCACCACGGCGGTGACTCTCGAGCGCCTCCCGGTCGCCCAGGAGCCGGTCAGTCCCCGGCCTCCCTCGCCCCGTCCGATCCGTCGCGCCCCACCGGCGGCTGCGCAGGCGGGGCGGGTGGTGACCGCGCCCACGAAGCGGGACGAGCCACTGGATCTCACGCAGTTCGACATGCCCGTGGGGAAGAGCGAAAGCTACGCCGGGGGGTTCACCGCAGCCACCGGCACCAGCAAGGTAGCGGTGAACGATCCACGAGCCCGTGCCCACGGTGTTGGTGCAGCTCCCGGGGGAACCTTGACTCGTCCGGCGACCCCCGCCCGGCGGGACTGGAGCTGTCCGTGGCCGGACGAGGAGCAATCGTCCGATCTGCGCGAGGCCCGTGTCTCGGTCCGGATCGAAGTCGATCGCGACGGAGCGGCCCGGGGTGTCGATGTCCTGCAGAGCCCGACCCCGGCCTTCGCCGTCGCCGCCAGGGTGTGTGCGCGCTCCGAGCGCTTCAACCCCGCCCGCGACGAAAAAGGGCAGTCCATCGCGGGAATGATTCCCTCGCTGTCGATTCACTTCGTTCGATGACCCGAGCCCTCCTGCTGTTGAGCAGCGTGCTGGGAACCGCTGCCCTCGCACAGTCGGTCACCCCGCCCGAGGTCGTGGACTCTCCGCCCGCAGAGTACCCCTCCGCGGAGACGGCCAGCGCGACGGTGGTGACCGAGGTGACGGTCGACGCCACAGGTCACGTCACCACCGCGGAGATCGCCGAATCAGCCGGGAAGGCGTTCGACGACGCGGCATTGGTCGCAGTGCGGAGATGGACCTTCCGGCCTGCTCTTCGCAACGGGCAACCGTTCGCCGCCCGGATCCGCATTCCGTTCCGGTTCGAGCCTCCGACGGGCCCGGCAGCATCGATCCAGCCCGATGCGGGAACGCCGCCTCCCGTCGCACCCGAGGCGGCACCGGTGGTGACTCCGGTCGCTCCGCCGCCGGAGGCTCCGGCGCCATCCCCGGCTGGCGAGGTCACCGTGCGTGGGAGGCGTCGCGTGGAACGCGGCGCGAGCGACTTTCAGATCGAGATCGGCAAGCTCTCGGTGGTCACCAACAGCGGGACGGCCAGCGACGTTCTCCTGCTTGCGCCCGGCATCTTCATCGCCAACGAGGGCGGCGAAGGGCATGCCGACCAGGTCTTCCTTCGCGGCTTCAACCTCGAGCAGGGCCAGAGCCTGGAGTTCACGGTGAACGGGGTTCCGATCAACGACGTCGACAACCCCGATGGCCACGGCTACGCCGACTACCACTTCATCATCCCGGAGCTGGTGAAGAACCTGAGAGTGATCGAGGGCCCCTTCGATCCTCACCAGGGCGACTTCGCAGTGGCCGGGAGCGCCGACTACCAGCTGGGCGTGGTCGAGCGTGGCATCCGCCTCCAGGGAGGTCTGGGGAACTACGGAACGAAGCAGGCGCTCGGAATCGTCGCGCCTCCCGGCGAGCGGGAGGGGACGTTCCTTGGCGTGAAGTACGAGACGAGCGACGGCTGGGGCTCCAACCGCGCCTACTCGTACCTCAGCGCCATGGGGCAGTACGAGGGTGAGCTGGGCGAGCGCGGCCTCTGGCATCTGCTGGCCACTGCCTACTCGAACCATTACCGGAGCGCAGGCGTCGTTCGCCGGGACGCTCTCGATGCCATCGGCTTCTACGGAACCTTCGACCCGAGCCAGGGAGGGGACGCCCAGCGTTACACGCTCGCTGCGGACGTCTTCTCGCCGCTGGCCGGAGGCACGGTGACCCAGCAAGTCTTCCTCACCTACCGGTCCCATCGCCTGGTGGAGAACTTCACCGGGTTTCTCGAGGACGTGCAGGAGATCGGCCAGAGCCTGCACGACCAGCGGGGCGACGCCCGCCAGCAGGCCTACAACGCGATCGTCGCGGGCGCCCGCGGGAGCTACCGGGCCTCCACGACGCTGCTCGGTCAGGAGCAGTCGCTCGAGGTTGGCTACTACGCTCGGTACGACCACGTCACCCCGCAGGCTCAGCGGCTTCGCTTCGGGACCCAGATTCCGTACAAGACCGAGGACGACTTCGTAGACGACATCTTCAACCTGGCCGGCTACCTCGACCTCGATCTCCGGCCGGTTTCCTGGCTCTCGCTCCGCGGCGGGCTTCGCCAGGAGTACTTCTCGTACAACGTCCTCAATCAGTGCGCGACCGCAGGCAACTACACCCGCGGCCAGCCGCTCGACGTGGACTGCCCGCCGTACGACCGGGCCGGTCCCCGGCTTCCGGAGACACGCGTCTCGGCGAGCGGGAGCGTGCTCGAGCCGAAGGTCAGCGCCCTGGCGCGGGTCCTTCCGTGGCTCACGCTGACCGCGAGCTACGGGATCGGGGCAGCGTCCTCCGACGCGCGGTACGTGTTCCAGAACAGCGAGTCGCCGTTCTCCAAGCTCCAGGCGGCGGAGGGGGGAGTGCTCTTCCACCACCAGTCGTCCGTGGCGGACCTCTCTGCACGCGCGGTCGGTTACTGGACCCACGTCGATCACGACCTCATCTTCGACCCGCAGCTCGGCCGGCTGGATCAGACCAACGGCACGACCCGACGAGGTTTCGTCGGAGCTCTCCGGGCCACCGGGCGGTTCATCGACGAGAGCGCCTCGGTTACCTACGCCTACGCGACGTTCGATGACACGGGCCTCCTCGTCCCCTACGTCCCGGCCTGGGTGGCCCGATCCGACACCTCCTTGTTCGGGGCAATCCCGGGGCTGCGAATTGCGGACCGGCCGATCACCGGGACACTGGGCGTACGTCTGAGCTACGTCGGGGAGCGGGCTCTTCCCTTCAGCCAGACCGCTCCGGGAAACTTCGTCACCGACCTCCACGCGACACTGCGCTGGAGCCTGGTCGAGCTCGGCGTGAACGTCTGGAACCTGTTCAACCGCGAGTACGCGCAGAGCGAGTTCTTCTATGCCTCGGACTTTCACACCCGGCCCTATCCGACGCTCGCCCCGGCATCGCACTTCACTGCTGCGGCCCCGCGGACCTTTCTGGTGACCCTGGCGCTGATCTTCGATCAGGAGACTCGCCCATGAAGCGAATCCTGCTCGCCGGCGCACTGGTGCTCTTGGCCTCCTGCGGCAACACCACCGGAGGCGCGCTCATCCATCTTCCCTTCACCGTGGGCGGCGTCGAGAGAGGCGCAGCCGGACCCTTCTCGTTCACCACTGCCGCCGGCTGGTCCGTGACGCTCGACGAGGCCCGGATCTGCCTCGGCCCGTACTACTTCAACGTCAGTCCTCCGTCCGGCGCCGCGATTCGAACCGGGATCGTCATCGTGCAGGTGACCGAGCAGCTGGTGGTCGACCCGCTCGATCCGACGCTCGCTTCGGCCTCCGCCGGCGCCGACGGCCAGACCGGCACCGCCGTCGCGGTGGAGATGGGCCTCCTACCTCCGGACGCGAGCCAGTCGGCGGACGACCATGCGTTTCTCGGCCAGTCAGAGGCGTACGTCCGCGGAACGGCCACCCAGGCTGGGGTCACGGTGCCGTTCGCCGGATTCGTGACCATCGACATCAGCCAGGCTAGCCCCCAGAAGCCGGCCGTCGCGCTCCAGCGGATCATCGGCTCTTTCACCCCGTCGTTGACCTTCAGCCCGAGCCCGCAGCAGCTCTCCCTCCGGGTGGATCCCTCTCCCTGGTTCGACACAACGGACTTCTCCCAGCTCCTGGGCTCGACTCCGGATCCGGATGGGAACTACACCTGGGACAACAAGACGACCTTCCACGCCCAGCTGCTCCAGGGAATGCAGACGCTGACTGGATACGCGTTCACGCTCTCACCGCGCTGAAGGGATTCCGATGCACGAACTGACTCTCGAACCCTGGGTGCATGCGCATCGCTTCCTCGGTGCGCGTCACGACGAGCATGCCCGCCGGACGCGATGGGTCGTCGCGCTCACCTTCGGAATGATGGTGGTCGAGGTCGCGGGTGGCCTCTGGACCCACAGCATGGCGCTCCTCGCCGACGGCCTGCACATGTCGACCCATGCACTGGCGATCGGCATCGCCACGCTGGCCTATGGCTACGCCAAGCGGCACGGGCAAAGCGAGCGCTTCGTGTTCGGGACGGGCAAGGTGGGAGACCTCGCCGGCTTCGCCAGCGCCATCCTGCTCGGGGTGGTAGCGATCGGTGTGGCCATCGAGAGCGTCCAGCGGATGGTCCATCCCGTGGCCCTCGCCTTCTCGGAGGCACTGCCGATCGCTTGCGTGGGCCTGCTCGTCAACCTCGTTTCCGCCGCGCTCCTGCACGACGATGATGAGGACGAGCACGACAACAACCTTCGTTCGGCGTACGTGCACGTCCTGGCGGACGCCGCGACCTCGGTGCTCGCCATCGGTGCAATCCTGGGAGTGCACTACCTCGGATGGCGCTGGCTGGACCCGGCCATGGGGCTGGTCGGAGCGGCGCTGATCGCCAGCTGGTCCCTGGGCCTGATGCGTCGCGCCGCCGCGGTCCTGCTCGACCTGGCCGTGGCTCCGGAGCTGGCGGGACAGATCCGGACCAGGGTCGAGCGGGGAGACGTGCGGATCAGCGATCTGCACGTCTGGAGGGTCGGCCCCGGCCACCACGCGGCGATCGTCTCCCTCGTCACGCACCAGGTCACCGGTGCTGATCGCTTCCGGCAGGCGCTGGCGGACCTGCCAGGTCTGAGCCACCTCACGGTGGAGGTTCAGTCCTGCGAGGACGCTTCGCAGGTCGCGCCGGGATGACCGCTGCGCCCGGATCAGACGCGGACCCGCCTCCGGGTCAGCAGGGTCAGTCCGAGGAGGAGAACGAGCGCAGGCAGTGGCGTGTCGCCGGTGCTCGAGCAGCCGCCGGTGGTCGCGCCGGGCTTCGGTCCGGATGCTCCATTGACCGCGATGGTGGCGCTGTCGTTGGCGGGATTGAAGTTAGACAGTGAGGACACCGTGACGCTCGCGCTCGCTGCACTGCTCGAGCTTGCCCGGAACACCGAGGTCACCACCCGCGAGGTCTTCGGGGGGATGTCGCCCAGAGCGCAGGGGAAGGCGGTGGCGCAGTCACCCGAATTGGACACGAAGCTCAGTCCGTTACCCCCATTCGACAGGGTCACGCTGCGCGCGGTCGAAGGACCAGGATTCGTCACGGTGAAGGTGAAGCTTCCGGTGGCCCCCGAGGCGAGCGTGCTCGGCCCGGTCCCGGTGACTGACACGTCGACCAGGAACCAGCCGACGTCCGTGAGGAGCGGCACGGTCAGGTCCAGGTCCGAGCCCAGGGAAGGGCTGATGACCGGCTCCATGAGGAGCGGAGGCGCGGCCGAGGTGTCCCAGTGGACGAGCGAGGAGCCGGTCAGGACCGCGCTCGGTGCATACATGTAGGCCCGGGCCGAGGTGTCCGCGCCGGCGTAGCCCTTGGTGGCATCGCGGCGGAGCGAGGCGGTGACGGGACCAGCGGCGACCGCTGTCTTCAGCGTGGCACCGTCGGTCTGGGTGATCCCGAGCACGGGGATGGTGACGTCGGGAGCGTTGCCGCCCGGCGCGACCAGCCCGGTGGTGTAGTTCGCGATGAGGATGCCCAGCGCGTCGGCCGCCTGCGCGTTTCTCGCTTTCTCGACGAAGCTACAGGGCGCGGCCTGCGGGCCTCGATCGACGATGGCCAGGGCACCCGTGAGCGGCTGGAAGGCCCCGCTAGCCGTGCAGGCATCAGACGGCGAAGCGACCTTGACCGGGGCCGAGATGGGATGGGTGCCGATGGTCGCCCCGAACTCCGCCGGGGCCAGGCTCAGGTAGTCCTTGACCGCGTCTGGACTCTGCAGCGCCGAGGTGTCCGTGAACACGAGGGCGGGCTCGAAGGAGGTGGGGACCAGCGATTTTACTGCCGACCCGTCCCAGGCGAGCCCGTTCCCGCTGGTCAGCGAGGCGAGCCGGCCGCTGTCGTCGAGGTCGACCCAGTGCTTTCCGGAACCCTCGTCGAACAGGAAGTGCGACCAGACGTCGTTCTGCCCGTTGAGCTCCTTGCCGGTGGTGGGGTCGACGAAGGAGGAGAAGCCCAGGCCGTGGCCGAACTCGTGGAGCACGACGCTGAGGAGGTTGAGCTTCTGGCCGTGATTTCCGTCGAATCCGTAGTACCAGTCCACACCGCCGAGGCAGCCCGACGTCCCGATGCTGGAATTGAAGACGGCGACGATCTCGTAATTCTCAGGCGTCGTTCCGGTTCCTGAGAGGATGGCATGGCCGACATTAGCGCTCGGTCTGTGCCGCGACGTACCAGGTGTTCAGCTGGGGAAAGGCGACGCCGGAGTTCCCGTTCGCATAGACGTTCAACTCCGAGCGAGCTCACGCAATGGGATGACGGATCGAGCGGAACGGGGAGTCGACCAGGCTTCCGGTCGGGGGGAATCCGGACCGTGACGACCGTCGACTCCTCCCCGGGTGCGTCCTCATGTCGCGGCCGAACTCCGAAGGGAAGCGTGTCAGAAGGTAACGCCGATGGCTGAGTCAGCCGGCTTCCGTTGTTGCGCGGCGAGCACCTCCCACTCGAATCCCCGTCTCCCGGGGCGCACCGGCGCGTGTGTGCGCAGGCGGGCGAACCGCCCGTGACGACCGCGGGTCGCGTCATGGGCGCAGAAGGGCATGAGCGCTGCATCTGTGTCGAGGCGTCCGGCGAGGTGACGCCGGAAGGAGAAGCCCCCCATGAACGCCCAGACCCCGCCGGTGTCCAGCATCTTCCAGAATTCCCGCCGTCGCTCGAACGTGCTGCTCGCCGGCGTCCTTCTCGCGCTCGGGTACTTCGGTGCTGGCGCCCTGCTGGTCCGCGACTACACCGTCCAGAGCTCCACAATCGAGCGCTCGGCCTGAGACGAGGCCGAAGCCAGTCGAGGTCGCGGCCCGGGCGCAGTGCTCGGGCCGTCGTCTCTTCGGGACACTGGCGAGCTCACTTCTTCGGCGTCGACCTCGGGACGATCGAGATCGCCCCCCTCGCGAAGCACCTCCTCGGTTCGGCCCTGGCGGACATGGTGGTGTCGCAGCTCAAGGCATCGGACCTCGAGAACTTCCTGGATGAGAAGCTCGCGGGAGGGCTCGCCCCGCAGACCGTGAACCACCTCCGGGGTTACGTGTCGCGCGCATTCACCACCGCGCGGCGCAAGGGTTGGTGGACGGGCGTGAACCCGGTGACCGATGTGCATCGCAAGCCTGTCCCCAAGGGCGTCGTAGGAGACTACCTGCCCGTCGAGGAGGTCCCGGTCGTCCTCGAGCAGCTCGCGCGGCGCTGGCGGCCGCTCTTCGCCGCGGCGCTGTACACCGGGCTGCGAAAGGGCGAGCTCCGGGCGCTGCGGAAGGAGGACGTGGACCTGGAGCGCGGCCTCATCCTCGTTCGGCGGTCGGGAGGGTGGGCGACGAC
>Ga0335070_10010074_pt1 | contig 11053 bp, 8 predicted proteins | sample Lox_Sample_13_FD_206722 | JGI IMG/M metagenome (GOLD analysis project Ga0335070, IMG submission 206722) | Soil microbial communities from Loxahatchee National Wildlife Refuge, Florida, United States - Lox_Sample_1.3 | ecosystem: Environmental > Terrestrial > Soil > Wetlands | place: USA: Florida... | reverse complement strand
TCACCTGAGTTTTTCTCGATTATCGTCAAGGGATGCCAGTTCCTGCAGGCCGCCCGCCCCGAACTTCTTTATCTTTACCCCTCCCGGCATTTTGGGAAAATCAGAGAGTATGCACAACTCATCCGGCAGTTTCTGCTTTGCCACTTTCTCTTTGAGGAACTGGCGGATCTCCATCAAGGAAACCTTCGCGTCTGCTCTTGGTATTACGCACGCGCAGACACTTTCCCCGAGGACAGGGTTCGGCGTTCCCACTATGCAAACTTGCGCCACATGAGGATGTTGCAGGATAAGAGATTCAACCTCTGTCGGATAGATCTTTAACCCGCCGCGGTTTATGAGGTCCTTGCTTCTTCCGAACATCACGACAAAACCCTTCTCATCGACAGAGATCAAATCCCCCGTATGCAGCCAGCCGTCTCTTTCCAGTTGTTTATCTGTCTCTTCCTGATTCTGCCAGTAGCCCTTGAGAACGTTAGGACCCTTCACCATCATTTCGCCGACCTCTCCCGGGGCGGCTCGTTTGCCGGTATCGGGATTTACGGCCTTGAGCTTCATCCCCGGGACCGCCTTGCCGACGCTCTTCTTGCGCACTTCCAGCGGGGTTCCGTAGGGACACATTGTTCCAGCTCCGGGTCCGACCTCCGAGTTTCCCCATGAAGAGGACAGGTATATGTTCCTGTCGTGCCCCCACTGGATCACTTCTTCGGGGCATATCTGGCCTGCAAGGTACCCGGCCCTCAGGCTGGAAAGATCATACCGGTCCAGCCTTGGATGGTTCATTTCCATGATGTAGTGAGCGGGAGAGCCGTGTTGCAGGGTCGGTTTTTGTGCATCTATTGTTTTCAGTGCCTCTTCCGCATTGAATGTTTCCAGCAGGATAACGGACGCCTGTATCAGAATGGGCTGGATGAGCGTCGTTCCGCACCCGTACGAGTGGCACAAGGGAAGGATTCCCATGAAGGTGTCATCAGCGGTTGCTTTCACCCCTCGCACATGGGTGTAACCGCCTCTGACCGCCTGATACTGCGTGATCATCGAACCCTTCGGAACGCCGGTCGTGCCGGATGTATAGAGCAACATGGAAAGATCCCTGTAAATGTCAATCGGGACCCGGCGCCACTCTTTTTTTCTCCCTCCGGAGACTACGTCTTCAAAAGGGATGACATTTTCTCCGTGACCACCGCCTGAAGAAATGACGTATGAAAGATAGGGAAGATCGTTGCGGAGTTGCTGAACTATACCGAAATTGTCAACGCCTTCCTTCCCCTTCTGCACAACGATGGCTTTTGCCTGGGAATTATTGAGGATGAAGGAGAGTTCATGGGTCTTGTACCCCGGGTTTACCCATGTAACCACGGCCGCAATCTTCTGCAGAGCGTAGAACGCAACGTAAAGCTCGGGACAGTTAAGCATATAGACGGCAACCCTGTCTCCCTTTTGGATTCCCGACTCTTGCAGGCCTGCTGCAAAGGCATTCGATTCTTCTTCCAGCTGTTTATAAGTGAGTGTTTTGTCTTTGAAAAAAACGCACACCTTTTGAGGAACCAGGCTCGCGCTTCTTTCCAGAGCAGCGCCGACACTTAAGTGTTCCACATCTTCATAGCGGGTTGTAATACCGCGTTTACTCATCGCTTCCTCCTCGTTTAGCGTACCAACAACAGATTATAGCCAATGGTCCTTTTCATGTAAATAGAGGTTGCATTTTGAGGTTGCATTTTGTTGCGTTGTCTGTTGGTGTGTGGTATATGGGATGAAGACAGTGGAGCTACATAGTGGACGGCTGGGTGGCGCCCCCTGCTTGAAATCTTACATAAGAGGCCGACGACCATGAACAAAAATAGGATCGGCTGCGTCCTATTCCTGGCAGTTCTCGTATCAATACTCGTGACTGGTGTTGGTTACGGGTTTTCTCAGCAGGCCCTGGATCAGCTTCTTAACACCCAGGAATGCACATGGTGTGACCTGCAGAATGCTGATCTATCAGGAGCGAATCTTTCCCGGGCTAAGCTCTCGGGGTCTAGCTTAACCGGGGCAAACCTTTCGAAGGCTAACCTAGCGGATGCCGACATGCTCTCCGTAAGGCTGACGCGAGCCAACGTCTCAGGCGCCAACCTCTCAGGAGCTTTTCTTAAGTCTGCGAATTTACGAGAAGCAAATCTAACCGGCGCCAACCTTTCCCGCGCCAATTTATCTCAGGCCAATCTTTCTTTTGCGAATCTCTCCGGTGCTGACTTGTCTGATGCCGATCTTTCCAATGCGACCTGGACAGACGGCACAAAATGCGCGGACGGCTCGAACGGAGCGTGCAGAAAAGAGCAGAACCCTACGGCCGGGCCCGGAGCGTTCCCTTTCTAAATTCTCCTGTGCACCATCGCTCTCTCCTGCCTGGAGACTATCCCATCTGCACCACCTGACGCCACGCGGCAACAAGAGCCCTTAAGTTAACGTCCTTTTGGCCGATTAACTTACCATGAATATTGCACCGAACCTTAGCGTGAAAATTATTGCAGATGCGGACCAGCGGGCCCAAAGAATCAATGCAAAGAGTTCGGTAATTTACAGTGCTGATGCAGACACGCTCGTCCTCGCTCAGACTGAGCCGTCAGTCAAGAGCACAATGCTGGGTAAAGAAATTATGGTGACCTTTGTGGCCAGGGAAGGCGAAAAGTATTCGCGCTACGGTTTCTCTGCTGTTGTAACAGAGTTGGTTGATCGGTACGAGCTATCGCCCGAGGAGTACGCCCGGGCTGTTGTTGTCCGCATGCGGAGTAATCCGAAACCGTACGACATAAGAATGTGCTACCGGGTAGGACCTAGCAGCAGGAGCGGACTGGATGTCTTTGTCTGCGGCGAAAAGGTTACTCTCATTGATATCTCGCTGGGCGGCATGAGGTTCAGCTATAGCGAGAGCCCTGTGCTTGAGCCGCATCAGGTAGTTGAAGTGCGCCTTGGCATTGCGCCTGCCGTCTATCCCATTCAGGCCAGAGTCATCAGGATTCGGAAGGCAGATAAGGAAGGCTCAGGAAAAGGATTACGCTTTGCAGCGGCTGAGTTTCTCAATGTCACCGGCAAAATCGAACAGGTGTTGTCCCGCAAGATTCTCGACATTGAGAGGGAATCGCCCTTCGCTGGCAAGTCTGACAGGTACCGCTCCCCTTCAGTGAAGGACGTCAGGCCACCGGATTAGGCGAGGGTGGCGTGTGAAATAGGCATCGTATCGTGGCAAAGACTATTTACGACTGTTATAGAATCAACGGGTATAAAACGGGCTTCTGGGTGAGGCGGATCATGTGGGATCGGGAAAGCGCCTTCTTTGTTAAGCGGATCGGCCAGCAAACCAGGGGTAGGTTGCCGCAGAATGGCTCTTGGTGCGATCTGACGGTGTGGGGAGACTTCTACGACTCTGATATCATCACAAGCAGAAACAGCCGCCTCGAGCATGCACACACCTTTTCATGGTTGTATCTGGGCCCTGAGAAGGGAATGGAAAAAACCTAGACACCAACTTCCAGCGCTCTGATCTGCCTGCATCAGCGACAAAATGCTCAGGCCTTTTAGCGTAGCCTTTTCATTCTCTTAGTGTAATCTTCCCCCTTTGGCCGCAGCGGCCTGACGGCCCTGGAAGTATTGACAATGCTCCTGCCGACATGCGTTAATACGAAACCGGACACAGAGCGGTACGCTCTGACGCGGTCAAAAGCTGGGAAGAAATAATGGCTAACGGCATATCATTTCGGGTGAATGGGAAAGAGGTCAGCGCAGCTGTCGACGGACAATCCAGCCTCCTGGATTTTCTGAGGGACTCGCTGCACCTGATGGGAACCAAGAACGGATGTGCCACAGGTCACTGCGGCGCTTGCACGGTTACCATCGATGGAGAAGCACGTCGCGCATGTCAAGTCCGAGTCGCAAAGATGAACGGCAGAAACGTCGAGACCATCGAGGGACTCGCCCCGGCAGGACAGCTTCACCCGATCCAGTCTGCTTTTATAAAGACCGGGGCCATCCAGTGCGGTTTTTGCACACCGGGTATAATCATGGCAACAAAGGCCCTCCTCGATAGGACTCCCGACCCGGCAGCAGAGGATATCCGGCGGGCGCTGAAATACAACCTCTGTCGCTGCACAGGATACGTAAAAATCATCGATGCGGTGAAGCTGGCAGCGGAGGAGTTGCGATCGGGCAATCCCTCTGTTTCGGACGGGACTGACGGTCTTAGCGGAAGCATAGGCGAATCCATACCAGACTATGATTCGATAGCGAAGGTGCGCGGAGAGCCCATATTTGCCGCTGATCTTACAAGAGAGAAGATGCTCTTCGGTAAAGTGTTGTGGAGCAGATACCCTCACGCCCGCGTCAAGAAGATAGACGGAACAAGGGCAAAAGAAATACCCGGTGTAAGAGCGATTCTGACCGCAGATGATATTCCCGGCAACAAGTGCTTCGGCCGGGTAAGAGCAGACAATCCGATTCTCTGCAGCGACCGGGTGCGCTTTCTTGGAGACGCGGTTGCCCTTGTCGTAGCGGAGAGCATGGTGGCGGCAGAGCAGGCGGCTCTGGCTATTGAAGTCGACTACGAAGAGCTTCCAGTTCTTTCTACTATGAGCGAGTCCTTGAAAGAGGGCGCGCCTCATCTGCATGAAGGTGGAAATATCTGCAAAGAGATCAGCCACGAGATAGGCGATGTCGAGCAGGGAAGAAAGAAATCGGTCCACATTGTGAGCGGCCACTTTGAAACAGTCGCGGTAGACCCCGGCTACCTTGAACCGGAAGCGGGCCTCGCTTTTTTTGAAGAAGGAATACTGACCATTCATCTTCCGAACCAGGGGCCGTTTCATGCCCGTCAGCAGGTAGCTGACAGCTTGAATCTGCCGGTGGACAAGGTAAGGATAGTGATCACGCCGTTGGGCGGGGGTCACGGTGGCAGAACGGATTCGGGCTTCGCGTGCCTCCTGGGGCTGGCAGCATTCAAGATGGGAGTACCGGTGAAGATTGTGCTGAACAGGGAAGAGACATTCCGCGTAGGCACAAAGAAGCACCCCTTTGAAATGGACTATGAGATCGGCGCAGACGAGCAAGGGAAGCTGCTTTTCTTGAAGGCGAAACTCATGGCAGACGCGGGTCCGTACACATCTCTCACCATCCGTGTTCTTGATCAGGCAGTCATCTTTGCCGGCGGCCCTTACGAGATTCCCAATGCAAGAGTCGACGCCGTGGCCGTATTCACCAACAATGCGAACACCAGCGCGATGCGCGGATTCGGCATCAATCAGGTTGCGGTACCGGTAGAATCGCTGCTGGACGAGCTTTCCCGTAAGACAGGGATCGATCCCTTTGAGCTTCGCCGCAGAAACATTCTTGCATTAGGGAAGAAGACGCTGGCGGGCCAGATCCTCAACTCGAGCGTTGGCATCAAGGCAACCATCGATAGATGCGAAGAGTCCATGGAGCGCGATATCGCGCATTTCCGTTCCCTCTATGCGAATGAATCTACCAAGCGTCTCGGGATAGGTATCGCAAGCGCCTTCAAGAACGTCGGGGCGGGAAAAGGCAGAGCGGAAGACGCAGGGGCTGTCTTTAGTCTTGAGCCGGACGGCAGGGTACTGGCGAGGGTTTCAGGCGTCGATATGGGGCAGGGTTTTCGCACCGCTATTCTTCAGATTGCGGTGCAGGCCACAGGGCTTTCACCCGGGACTCTGCAATTGATCACGGGCGACACACTCCTCACACCAAAACACAACTGCGCCATAGGAGAACGGCAGACGCTGATATGCGGAAAGGCGGCGCTTCTTGCAGCCGAAGCGTTTAAGGCAAACCTGCTCGCAAGAGCTGCGCAACAATACGGCAAGGCAGTTGAAGGCCTGGATGTCCGCCAGGATCGCGTGGTTGAGAAAGCAGATGGCCGGACGGTGGTCACACTTGCGGGTCTTGCAAAGGAACTTCAGCCGGGGGAGAGCATCAAGGGAGAATGCGAGTACCTGGCGCCTCCCACATATGCACTCTACGATATAGAGGCGAGGAAGAGGGTGCCACCGGAAGAGTACCGCAATTACCCTTCGTATGCATATACCACACACGTTGCCTTTGTGGAAGTTGATACGCTCTCGGGCAAGGTGAAGGTGCTCAAGATCATTGCAGCACATGATGTAGGTGTTGCCATTAATCCCCAGAAAATAGAAGGCCAGATTGAAGGAAGCGCGCTTATGGGCCTGGGGTATGCTTTGAAGGAAGAGTTCGTCGTTGAGCAAGGTGAGTTCAGGAGCAGAAACTACAGGGATTGCGGCATCCCCACGATATACGACATGCCTTCGATAGAAGTGATCGTCATCGAAGATCCGGAACCGATAGGTCCTTACGGGGCCAAAGGTATTTCGGAGATTGCCACCGTACCCGCAACGCCGGCCATCTTGAATGCTATCTATGATGCTATCGGGAAAAGGATCTATTCTCTTCCGGCAAAACCGCAAAGAATTCTGGCCTTACTGAACGCGTGATGGACAACGCATTTTCATTGAGAGATACGGCTGCATTAGACTTGCCGGGATTCTGCCGTCAGACTGCGACAGTCGGAACGGCGAGGTTGCACTGATGGAAGAGACACTCATCGGCAAGAGCCTGCCCCGCGTAGATGCCGTAGAAAAAGTGACCGGCCTGGCTGAGTATACCGATGATCTTGACCTGTCGGGCATGCTGGAGGCAGAGCTTTTAACAAGTCCACATGCCTACGCGAGGATTCTTTCGATTGATACTTCAAAGGCCGCGTCTCTGGATGGTGTCGTCGCAATCGTCACGGGGGGCAACATCGAGAAGCTGTATGGGACCACGGTGAAAGACCGTCCGGTGCTGGCAAGGGGCGTGGTCCGTTTTGTCGGTGAACCTGTGGTTGCCGTGGCTGCGACAACCAAGGAGATAGCGCGAGAGGCTGTGCGTCTGGTTGACGTGGAATACGAACCCCTGAAACCTGTATTCACTCCGGAGGAGGCGGTTGCCCCGGACGCACCGCTGCTGCATCCTGATTTGATGGAGTACGAAAAGGAGGTAACGGCTAACGCTATCCCCGGCAGCAACATCTGTAATCATTTCAAAATCCGCAAGGGAGATGTCGCCCGGGGGTTTGCCGAATCTGATTACCTGTTTGAAGACACCTATGAAGTGCCCCGAAATCATCATGCGTGCATAGAGAATCATTCGGTCATAGCCCAGTTCGAGAAGGACGGGACGCTCCATCTCTGGACCAGCAACCAGTCGCCCTACGTGCTGCAGCGGTCACTGGCAGAGCTTTTCGACAAGCCCTGGAATAAAGTGAGGGTCACCATACCCAACCTGGGGGGTGGGTTCGGCTCCAAAATCTATCCCAGCATAGAACCACCGATTGTGGCTCTGGCAGAAAGGTCTGGCCACAGGCCCGTGCGCCTGACCATGGACAGAGAACAGGACTTCTGCAGGATTACGAATCACGGCTGTACTGTGAGAATCAAGACCGGTCTAAGGAAGGATGGAACCATCGTGGCTCGCCAGATTGTCACCCACTGGGATACGGGAGCCTACGCTGACTGCGGTCCTCTCCTTACCAGAAACTCAGGCTTTACCTCGGCAGGCCCGTATCGTATAGAACACGTCAAGATCGATGCGTACTCTGTTTACACAAACCGGCCCGTGGCCACCGCGTTCCGAGGGTACGGAATCCCTCACGTGACCTGGGCTTATGAGAATCACCTGAATCGCATTGCGCATGAGATGGGGATCGATCCCCTTGAGATCAGGCTGAAGAATGTGATCCGGGATGGAGACCTCAGTCACACCGGCGAGAAAATGGTCGCTGTCGGCATGAAAGAATGTCTCGTGCAGGTGGCGAAAGCCGCTCATTGGGAGCCCGGCGCGAGGCCTGCGCGCGTGAAACTGGGAGACGGTCGCTTTCGCAGCCTCGGTATAGCCTGTTCATGGAAAGGTACGATGCGCCATTATGCCACCGCAGCGACGGTTAGAATTCTCGAGGAAGGATCGGTGGAGGTGAACTGCAGCAATGTTGACATGGGACAGGGTTCGGCCACGATCTATTCTCAGATCGCCGCGCACGAGTTGGGTGTTCCTGTGGAGCGGGTTGAGGTGCGCCATCCTGATACGTTCATAACCCCATATGATCGCACGACGAGCGCCAGCCGGGGCACGTTCCATGGCGGCACTGCGGTGATGAAAGCGGCCAGAGACGCGTGGCAGCAGATAGCGACTTATGCGGCGAAGGTATTCCGGTGCGATCCGCAAGACGTAAAAGCAAATAATGGATTCATCGTTGATCCCGAGACAGGTCATACCTATTCTTTCGGTGAAATCATCAACAAGGCTGTCCCGGGAGGAATAGACGTCATCGGTCATGGCGATTCTTACATGGAAGGGGGTACGGGACTCGACAGAGAAACAGGGCAGGGGAGCAACCCCACGAGTTTCTGGATGTACGCTGCCCAGATAGCCGAGGTGGAGGTTGACACACGCACCGGACGGATCAAAGTCAACAAGATCTTCGCTGTGAGCGATGTGGGACGAGCGATCAACAGACTGAACTGCGTTGAACAGATTCGCGGCGGCGTCACCATGGGCCTTGGCATTGCTCTTTCCGAAGAGCTCAAATTTGATAACGCGGGGCGGATACTCAATAGCAATCTTCACGATTACAAAATCCCTACATGCCCGGATGCTCCTCCGATAGACGCGATTATTGTTGAAGTTCCTCACCCCCTGGGTCCCTACGGGGCGAAAGGACTGGGGGAAGCGCCGGTGGGCCCGGTTGCTCCTGCTGTGGCGGCGGCGCTGGCTGATGCGGCTGGAGTATGGGTAACGAAATTGCCCATGACACCGGAGCGCGTGCTGGATGCGCTGAGAAAGGGAGGAAGATAGGATGGCGCATCTGACGCCGTTTGAGTACGCACGTCCCGGCTCCCTGGAGGAATTGCAGGAACTCCTTGCCAGCCGGGCCGGAGTCACCCCTTTTTACCTGGCCGGCGGTACCGACCTGATGGTGGCGATGCGGTCGGGGAAATACAGTCCGGAACTGGTGGTTGATCTGAAGCACCTTGCCGGCCTCGGGGGAGTTAACCCAGGGAAAGACGGTACCCTGCGGATAGGCGCCCTAACCACAATACACGCCGTGGAAGAGCACGAGTTGATCCGCAGCAGGTTTACTGCGCTTCACGAAGGGGCGCGCAGCCTCGGTTCCTTGCAGGTTCGAAACCGGGCTACTCTCGGTGGAAATCTTGCCAACGGCTCACCGACAGCGGACATGGCGATTCCTCTAATGGCCTTCAATGCGGAGATCCTGACCTGGAGTTCCAAAGGGGAGCGAAGAATGTCTGCCGCTTCTTTCTGGATGGGAGCGGGAAAGACAGCACTGCAGCAAGGAGAGATAATCACCGGCATCGAACTGCTCCTCGATGAGGGGCTGAGATCGGCTTACGAGAAACTGGGACCCCGCAATGCCATGGATATCGCAATCGCCAGTGCGGCGGTTGTTCTGAGACTCGACTCAGGCAGTATCCGTGAAGTGCGGATTGCGTTGGGAGGAGCGTGTCCCACGCCGATACGCGCTCACTCAGCTGAAAAGTATCTGGAAGGACACCGGGCTGATCCTGAGCATATCTCACAAGCGGGAAAGTTGGCGGCGGACGAGAGTAACCCCCGCAGCAGCACGAGGGCAAGTAGAGAATACCGATTGGCAGTGATACCTGTCCTGGTGGAACGGGCCTTAAGACATTGCCTGAGGCGCCAAGGAATTATAGACGAAATCAACGGACAACTATGAGACACGTTGAAATAATAATTAACGGAAAGAGGATTAAAGATACTATAAGAGATGATTTGACACTTGTAGCTTATCTGAGAGACACGTTAGGTCTGAAGGGAACCAAGAATGGTTGCGGGGCAGGGGACTGCGGGGCCTGCACAGTCCTGCTTGACGGAAGACCGGTCAATTCCTGCCTGGTCTTCGCTGTCGAGGCGGATGGTCGACAGGTGGTCACAATCGAGGGCTTGAGCAAGGAAGGGGAACTCTCGGACCTGCAGCGGGCTTTCATAGACCACGGCGCAGTGCAATGCGGTTACTGTACGCCAGGTATGATCCTTACCGCCGAGGGGCTTCTTGCGGAGAAGCCCAATCTCTCAGGGGATGAGGTGAGGAGGGCGTTAGCCGGTAACTTGTGCCGCTGCACCGGCTACGACAGCATTGTGTCTGCCGTTCTTGATGTTGCCGCAAAGAGGAAGAGACGACTGTGACATGAACTTGAGACGAACAGGAAACCTGCGAGCAGACTTCCGAATCATCCCTATTCACTAAGATCGCTGCGGCATGCATCTGGACACGTAGTCCCCGCGTATTCTTCTGGCGCATATCTTTCACGTATTTTTCTCATTGACAACGTAAATTCGCCGAAGTACAATTTGGACTGTTGGGCGAATGGTTGAACATATGACAATTCCTCCTCCCCTTCTTGCCCGCCTCAATAAAGAGAAGCTTAACGAGAAGATTGTAACGCGCATCAAAGAGCTCATTTTTGCCAACGAGCTCAAGACAGGCGACAAGCTCCCTTCTGAACGGGAATTGATGGAACAGACAGGCGTCAGCCGTGCGGTGGTGAGAGAAGCGCTGAGGTCGCTTGAGCAGTCCGGGCTGGTCGAGATCAGACAGGGGGCGACCGGAGGGGCATTTGTTGTTTCAAACCTCGAAAAGCCGATCTTCAACTCGGCATATGACCTTTACAGCCATGGCAACCTGACACTGGCACATTTCGTCGAAGTGAGAAAGGCGATCGAATTCGTGTGTGTGCGCGCGGCTGCGGCCAAAGCGTCGTCGGCTGATATTTCGAGGTTGAACGACCTCAACAGTGCGTACCTCAAGGATATAGACGACGATTTGAAGCATCGTGAGCACGCTGAGGCTTTTCACGTGGCCGTGGCTGAAGTATCCGGCAATCATCTGAGCAAACTTCTGGTTTCGGCGCTGTTCCGCCTGCTTGACGCGCTGCGTCCGCACAGTGTCCAGACAAGGCAATTCAAATATGAGACA
>Ga0335070_10010073_pt1 | contig 11053 bp, 7 predicted proteins | sample Lox_Sample_13_FD_206722 | JGI IMG/M metagenome (GOLD analysis project Ga0335070, IMG submission 206722) | Soil microbial communities from Loxahatchee National Wildlife Refuge, Florida, United States - Lox_Sample_1.3 | ecosystem: Environmental > Terrestrial > Soil > Wetlands | place: USA: Florida... | reverse complement strand
GCGATCAGACTCGGTTGTGCTTTATCGCAGAGAACTAGTGCACGAAAACCGCCGAACTCTTGAAGGACATGGCCCAACGAACAACTGGCAGAAAGCAATTGACTTACCCAGCCCGTTCGCGGGCGTGAGGACGGCACTGCCGGTATACGGTGACAGACCGAGTCTCAGAGTGACACGATGGGACGGAATCGTCTCATTTCGCAAATTGCGACCGCGGATGAGACGAGCTACTGCAGGGTGGTGGAGCCAACTGTTTCCGACTGTGCGCCAATGTTGTAGCGCTTCAGCTTACGGTAAAGAGTGGCGCGGCTGATCCCAAGCATACGGCCGGCCCGCGCTTTGTCTCCGTTGACCTCAGAGAAGACGCGGGCGATGGTGGCGCGTTCGATGACTTCGAGGTCGGTAGTCTCTGATATCGAGGGGTCGTGCATTGCACGAAGTTGGGGCAGGCCATGGCTCTCGGGAATTGCGATTGGGGCAGGGAGATCGTCCAGTTCCAGGATGCGGCGGTCGGTGAGCGCGACGGCGCGTTCGAGGCAGTTCTCCAGTTCGCGCACGTTGCCGGGCCAGTCGTAGGCGAGGAGAGTTTTCATGGCATTGCCGGAAATCTGAATGCCGCGACCCGGAGCAAGACGCTCGAGAAACCAGTGCGCAAGGATGGGGATGTCGGAGCGGCGCTCACGCAGCGACGGCAACGAAATCGTCACCACATTCAGGCGAAAGAAGAGATCTTTGCGGAAGGTTCCCTTCTTGTAGTCGGATTCGAGATCGCGATTCGTGGCGGCCATGATGCGGACGTCGACTTTCACCCTTTGGTTGCTTCCGACAGGACGCACCTCCTTCTCCTGGAGGAAGCGGAGAATCTTCGCTTGCATCTCGAGCGGGAGTTCGCCGACTTCGTCCAGAAAGATGGTGCCAGTATCGGCGGATTGCAGCAGTCCCTGCTTGGAGCGAATCGCGCCCGTGAAAGCGCCCTTTTCGTAGCCGAAGAGCTCGCTTTCGATGAGGGTTGGTACGAGCGATCCACAATCGACGGCAACGAAGGGTCGTCCCGCGAGATTGCCGCGGAAATGCAGGGCACGCGCTACCAGTTCCTTACCGGTTCCGCTCTCGCCACAGATCAAAACCGGAGTGCGCGTGTCTTTGAGGCGAGAGATCATGCGAAGAACATTCTGGATGCCCGGTGAATTGCCGATGATGCCGTGGACCGCGGTTTCGGTTTCGGAGCGCTCGCGTAGAAACTGATTTTCTTCTTCGAGTCGAACCTTGTCGGCCATACGGCGGAGGAAGAGGCGCAATTCGTCGAGCGGGGCGAAGGGCTTTGAAATATAGTCGTAGGCGCCTAGCTTCATGGCCTGAACGGCGGTTTCGATGGAGCCATGTCCGGTCATGACGGCGACTTCGATGCGCGGATGGCTGTGCTTGACCTGTTCGAGAAATTCGAGGCCGCTCATGCGCGGCATGACGAGATCGGTGAGAACCATGTGGACTGGTTGCGATTCGAGGACGGCGAGCGCGGCATCGCCGCTTTCGGCTTCGAGGCAAGTGAAGCCCAGCGACTCGCCGACAGTCATGCAGAGACGGCGGATGGTCTGCTCGTCATCGACAATCAACAAGCGAACGCGGAAATCGTGATTCATCATGCGGCCTTGCCCATGGTCTGCTCGACCACGGAAATAAAATCGTGCACACGAAACGGCTTCTCGACGCAGGGAGCGCCCGTGCGGCGCAGAGTGGCGGCCGTTTCTTCATTAGCGATATCGCCGGTAATGAAAACGACTTTGCCGGCGAGTTTGGGACGGTTCGCGACAATCCAGGCGTGCACCTGCGCGCCATCGACGCCGCCGGGAGTGCGCATGTCGGAGACGACACCGTGGAATTCTCCCTCGGAGAGCAGGTCGAGAGCCTGCGCTCCTGACTCCGTGCACACGACCGAATAGCCGTTGCGCTCGAGGGCGGAGCGGACGAATTCGAGGACCGCGGGTTCGTCTTCGATGAGAAGCACCGGGGCACAAGCTGATTGAGTTCCAGTTTGCGTCATTGCGGATACACTCCTGCGGCTGCTCCGAAAGTCGCCGAGTCCGCCGCCAGGGGCAAGCGGACGATGAAGGTGGCGCCTTCCGAATCAAGATTGTTGTGACAGATGATCTCTCCGCCGTGCTCGCGGACGATGCCGTAGCAGATGCTGAGACCGAGGCCAGTTCCCTTGCCGAAGTCTTTGGTGGTAAAGAAAGGATCGAAGATGCGCGCGGGATCGGAAATTCCAGTGCCGTTGTCACGGAATGAGATTTCAACGTAGCCGGAGGAGCGGGCACTCATGATCTCGATGCGCGCCGGACGGTTGCATTCGCGCACGGCGTCGTAGGCGTTGTTAATGATGTTGAGGAAGACCTGCTGGAGCTGGTGGGAGTCGCCGACAATCTCGGGCAGCGATTCGTCAAGTCGCTCGAGCACCTGTATGCCGTGGCTGATGAAATCGTAAGAGCGCAATTGCACGGTGCGCTGGAGAATTGAATTGAGCTGGACGGGCTCTCGGCGCGGAGGCATCTGGCGGGCGAAGCTAAGAAGGTTCCGCACGATCTGCTTGGTGCGCTGCGCTTCCTGCAGAATGACGCGCAGGTCGCGGCGCGCGCTCTCGGGCAGGTCCGGATTCTCCATGAGCAGGTCGGCGAAACCGACAATCGCAGTGAGCGGATTATTGACCTCATGCGCGACGCCGGAGACTAACTGCCCGATGGCGGCCATCTTTTCGGCGTGAACGAGCTTGGCACGGAGGACAGCGGAATCCGTCACGTCTGTCATGACGACGACGATGTTGCTGACCTTACCCTCTTCATTGTTGATGGGGCTGAAATTCGCGGAGAACTGGCCGCTGGCACCGTCGCCGCGGATCAGGGGCAGGTCGAAGTTATCGACTTGCTGGCCGCGAGCGACCGAAGCGAGAGCCTGGCGAAGCGCCTCGCGGCGCGATGGTGCGCAGAAATCAATGAAGTCGTGCTCGAGCAGTTGACTCTGCTGGAAGCCGAGGCCGCTCCAGCGCCGGTTGGCATAGCTGACGATGCCTGCCGTGTCAGTGACCAGAATCAAGCTCTGCGTGTGGCTCAGAATCTTGCTGGAGAAGTCGCGCTCTTTCTGGAGCTCGGTTTGCGATTGGCGCCAACTGGTAATGTCAAGCATCACGCCGCGCTGCTGCAGGATAGTTCCCCCAATGTCGCGCACCGCGTAACAGGTCATGTAGACGTGAACCGGCGAGCCATCCTTGCGGCGGAGGATTTCTTCGTGATTGCGCATCTCGCCGGTTTGCTTAAGGAGTTCCAGCAACTCCGAGCGGCGGTGCGGCGAAAGATAAAGTTGCGAGGGAATATCGAGCTGTAGGACCTCTTCGCGGCTGTCATAGCCGAGCATGCGAACGAGGGCGTCGTTGACTTCGATAAAGCGGCCTTGCGGCGTCGAAACGTAGATGCCTTCCTGAATGTTATCGAAGATCTCGCGGTAGCGGCGCTCGGCGTCGCGGCGGTCGCTGATGTCCTTGAGGACGTGAACGATCTGCAGCTCGCTTGCCTTGTTCTCGCCAGGATCGGCGAGGCCGAGCCGCTCGGGATGAATGCGCGAACTGGAGATCAGGAACGTGCTTTGAAGGCCGGGATGGAAGTACTCGTCGAGGCCTTCGCCGGTACGGCAAAAAGGACACGAGTGGGGCGGAGCGGCGATCGAGAGCGCATCGAGGGCGCGCATGTTGACGCCAATCAACTGATCGGGTGCGAGTCCCACCAGATCGGCGAGCGGGCGATTGACGCGCAGGATGCTGTTCTGTTCGTCATGCACGACGATGAAGTCGCTGATCGCGTCAAAAATGTCGAGCCAGTGACGATTGGCTTGTTGCACCTGCGTGAACAGGCAAGCATTTTCGAGGGCGACACTGGCGTGGCCGGCGATCGCGCGCAATAGCTGCTGATCGTCGGCGTTGGGCTCCCCGCCACGGTCGGCGAGACAAAGAACTCCAACTAATTCTCCCGATGATCCGTTGAGGCGCACCAGCGTGCAGTCCGACCAATCGAGAGTGGTCGCGAGCGCGGAGCCTAGCAACTCGGGAGCGGAAACAAAAACCAATTCTCCGGAGGGCTTCTGGAGGGCTGTCCGCAGGGACTTAGCAATCTGCTGAAGAAGCGATTTATCGCGCGCCTCTTCACCTTCGTGCAGGAGAACTGTCTCCTGACTTGGCGTCTGAAAAAGACTGAGCGCGACCGATTGGACTCCAAAGAGGGAAGCCGTGCGCAAAGCAAGGTTGCGGGTGAACGCGGGTAGATCGAGGACGGTGTTGAGCTCGACGGCCAGAGTAACCAGTGTCTCGGCACGGCGGCGGTGCACCTCGGAGCGCTCGAGGTTGCGGGTCATCTCGAGCGCGATGGCCACTTGCGCGGCGAGGGCACGAGCGCGGCGTACATCTTCGTCGCTGATCGCTCCCGGGGAGATGCGGTCGAGCACGCCGAACATCCCGAGGAGTTCACCGTTTGAACCTAGCAACGGCACGGCGAGCAGTTGCTTGATGGAGAATGCTTTGACGAAGTCGAGGTCGGCGCCGTGAGTTTTGGCCGCATCCTCGGTGAGGAAAATGTCTTTGTGGCGGAGTTTGCGGACCGCGACTCCCTCATGGAGCGGAATATCGATCGGCCGTGCCTGCCCATTCTCGAACCCCCAGCGGATGTGGAAGGTCGTGCCCTCGAGTAGCCCGATGAAGCAGCGCTGGAAGCCAAGGAAATTGGCGGCGCGCACGACCACCTTGTTCATGAACTGGTCGAGCCGACCGGCCGAACCGAGTTCACAGGAGATATCGAGGATTTCGTGGAGTTCCTGGGCTTGGGCGCGCGCCGTTGCGTAGAGTTCGGTGTTGGCGGCGACGACGGCGCCGAAGCCAGCAAGCGCCGATACCAGTATCTTTTCTTCTTCCGTATAGGGAGAAGAGGCGCGGGGATAAACCAGGATCGCACCATGAGAACGCGAAGTGCGAAACGGAGCGGCGACCAGCGTGCCAGCGGGCGAATCTTCGCCGAAGTGCGCAGCGCCATCGATGTTGACCGTGATGCGCTCGCCGGCGGTTACGACTCGGGTGGCGATTTCTAGCGGCGAGCGAAGATCGTTGTCCTGCGCGCGGGTGCGGATCGTGTTCGACAGTCGCGGGGAGGCGGTTGAGACAGCCAGTAACTGAAAGAGGTTCTCTTGTTGGACAAAAATGAGGACGGCAGGCGAGCCGAGCAGTTCGCGCAGCCGGTCTGCGATGTTCTCCAGTACTGGCGAAGTCTCCGGGGCTGCATGGAGGCGAGCCGCCAGATTGGCCAGGATTGTGGCCCGTTTCTTCTCCTCCCGCGATTGCTGGTTGAGCCGTAATGCCTCTAGAGCGGTGCAAAGTTGAGCGGCCAAGATGGTCACTCGGCTCTCAGCGACGCGATCAAAAGCGGCGTTTGACGGGTGAAGGTATGCAATTACGCCGACCGCTTCGCCAGCCACAATTAAAGGCGTCGCGAGCGCGCAACGGGCGTGCACTTCCGCAAGCATGGGAAAGCGTTTCAGGTCGATTTCATCCAGGACGATCGGGTGGCGTCTCTGCAGAGCATCGATGGCAATTGACGGATCAGTCGCGCGCCCGTGGGAATGTCGAAAACGCTCCGCACCTTCGCCGTCGGCTTGAGCGGCAATCAGGTCCCCGTCGGAATTGAAAGTCCAATAGTAGGCGCCACTGGCATGGAAGAAAGCGCGGGTTAGGCGACAAAAAGAAAGGACGAGTTCATCCGGATCCGTGCGCTCGAGGGTGACGCGAGAGAGTTCAAAAAGGAGCTGCTCGAACGCCTCAGAATGAGACGAGAGAGAGGGCCCGGAATTTCCGTTGTGTCCTATCGGCGCACTCCACCACTTTTTCTAAGCGGTTGAAAATAAGTGGATTACGTAAAAAGGCTACGCTGCATTCTCAAATTGAGTCAAGAAATAAGGCACCTTGAGGTGCCAACTTGGGAAACTAAAGTCACATGCGCCTTTCTCATTCTGACATAGCACAATGGGCCCCATCGCTCAGTCCGCTCATTCCCGGAATGTGACCTAAGCACAACCCCCTCAGTAGCTTGCAACGATCACCAAAGTAACCCAAAGGGTCAACTTTTGGTTTAAGGCGGGGCGTGCGTGGAAGAAGATGGGAATGCCGATCACTTGAAGTTAGCGGAGAGGGGACTGTGTACTTTCGGATTTGGCAAGGCGTTCTGCTGATCAGCCTACTGTCCTTTGGGGCAATCACGCCCAATCTTGTTCCGGAGGCAAGTGCGCAGGAAGAGAGCGGGCGAAAAGTACAGAGCAAGACAGAGCCGACTTATCCGGATCTGGCGCGTCGAATGAAGATTTCGGGTGTCGTAAAAGTGCAGGTTGTGGTTGCCGCCAACGGTTCGGTTCGGGAAACCAAAGTGGTTGGAGGACACCCTCTCTTGGCCAACGCCGTTGTCGATGCCGTCCGTAGGTGGCGCTACGAAGCCCGTCCCAAGGAGACGATCGAGAGTCTGGAATTCCGCTTTGATCCAAATCAGTAGCGTTTGGCTAGCCGGCTACCAGGAAGGCAGAAATCATGAGTATCCGAAAACAGTTGTACCTGAGCTTCGGCGTCATTCTGGCAATGGTGCTGATCCTGTTGGCGGTCAACATGGCGGCCGTATGGCGGGAGCACGCGGCAAAATCGGCAGCGCAGCGTGCCATTGAGATGACGGAGGCGGTCTCGATCGTGCGCTTCCAGATGATGCAGAACCGCCTGCACCTGCAGAACTATCTGCTGAGCGGCGATACGCGCGACGTCGAGAAGATGAACGATGGCGAGCAGGCTCTGGTGAATGCTCTGCATCACGCGGAGGAACTGGTCAACTCAGACCAGCAGCGCACCGGCCTCGAAAAAGCGCGCGTCTTGGAACAGGGCTGGGCCCATGATTTTGCAGAACCTCTGGTGGATCGCCGCCGGGCAGTCGATAGCGGCAATGCGACCGTTGCCGAACTGCAAATCTTCTACTTGCAAAAGGATCCGAGTTCGTTCGTGTCTCGCTCCAGCGAGGTGCTGGATGAAGTCGACCGCGAAAACCGCGACCTGCTGGAAAAACGGCACGCGGACGACCAGCTGGCCACAACCGCCACGATCGTGGTCTCTATCCTCAGCTCCCTTTTTGCCTTCGTGGTGGGCGCAATCATTGCTTACCGAAAGACGGACGAGATTACCGAGCCCCTCAACCGGCTCATCCAGGTGGCTGAAAAGATCGGGCAGTCGGGCGAACTGGACCACAACATCGATGTGCATAGCAAAGATGAGATCGGGCAGTTGGCGCGCACCTTCGACTCGATGGTCAAGTACCTGAAAGAGATGGCGGCGGTATCGGAGGCAATCGCGGGAGGCAACCTGGGGGTCGAAGTCCATCCACGCTCGGCGAACGACACACTGGCCAATGCTTTCCGCCGCATGGTGGAAGGTTTGCGCGGCCTGGTGCGAAATGGCCGCGATGCCGCCGCGCAAGTGGCGAGCGCCGCAACCCAGGTGGCGACCTCCTCCGACGAATCGGCGCAGAACAGCCTGCAAACCTCCTCGGCCATCGATGAAGTGACGAGCACGATGCACGAGATGAGCGTCAACGTGCAGAACATGGTGAAGAGCACGCAGACCCAGGCATCGAGCGTCAGCGAGACGTCGGCGTCGATCGATCAGATGGTGACGTCGATCCAGCGCGTCGCGGACACGGCGAAAGTGCTGCTCGACATTTCGAACCGCTCGCGGGAAGAGGTGCATAGCGGACTCGGGACGATGGAGAAGGCGACCGACGGATTGAACCGCATTAACACCACGATCCGCTCCGCCGGATCGATCATCGATTCGCTCGGCGCACGCGCCGATGACATCGGCAAGATTATCGAGGTAATCGACGATCTGGCCGAACAGACCAATCTGCTTGCGTTGAACGCCGCCATCGAAGCGGCGCGTGCCGGAGAACATGGCCTGGGCTTTGCTGTTGTCGCAGACGAAGTGCGCAAACTCGCGGAAAAATCGGCGCAATCGACCAAGGAGATCTCCGAGCTCATCCAGAGCATTCAGCGCGAGGCTCGCAAGGCGGTCGACAATATGGAGAACAGCACGGCGATCGTCAACGAGGGCTTGAATCTTGGGCAGGACCTGAACGCGGCACTGCGCAAGATTTCAAACGTGGTCACCGAGGTTTACAAGTTCGCGCATGAGATCGGCGCCGCCACCAACGAGCAGTCGCACGGTTCCACCCAGATCGCGCGCGCTACGGCGCGGCTGAACGAGATCACGCACGAGATCAATTCGGCGGTCGAGGAGCAGGCGTCTGGAGCGCAAGCCGTGGTGCAGGCGATGGAGCGCATGCGGACGCTGTTACAAGCTTCGACTTCGGGTTCGACCGAACTGGCAGCTTCCGCCGACCAGATGTCGAAGATGTCACGGGCGCTGCTCGAATCCATGGACCGCTTCTCGCTGCAATCGAGCAATGGGAACGGCGCGGCGCGGCAAGCCGCCACGGCAGGAGCGCGCTAACTTGACGGGGACTCTCAATCGGGAACTTCAGATTGTCGGCTTCCAGGTGGGACGGGAGACGTATGGGATCCCGATCACAGCGTTACACGAGATCGTCCGTGTACCGGAGATCACGGCGATTCCTGATGCACCGGCGCACCTTGAAGGCGTGATCAATCTGCGGGGCAAGATCATTTCGGTTGTCGATCTGCGCAAGCGTTTCGACAAACCCGCGACCGCACTCACGCGGCATAGCCGAATTCTGGTGGTCGAGCACCGCGGCCGGCTCGTGGGCATGATCGTCGACTCGGCGTCGGAAGTATTGAAGGTCGCGGAGAGCGAAATCGAACCTGCTCCGGCAATGATGAAGGAAGGCGGGCTGGATTGCGTGACCGGGCTTGCAAAATTTCAGAAGAGGTTGGTCATCCTGCTCGACATCGACCGCGTTCTAACGGTTCGCGAGTCCGGATCGGGTAATACGAACGAAGAAGCGTCGGCAAAAGCAGCTTCCAAAGGCAGGGCGGAGGCCAAGAGTGCCTCCGGCAATAAATGATGTGGCGGCAAAAAACCAGCATCGCAACACTGACTGAATGAATACAGGCGAAGCACAAGCTCCCGCGCTCACCGAAGCCGAACTGAAGCTGGTGCAGGCCCTCGTCTACCAAGAATGCGGTATGCACTTCGACGAACGGCGCATGCCATTTCTCCAGGACCGCGTCATCCGGCGGCTGAGAGAGTGCGGCATCGACTCCTTCTACAGCTACTACCGCATGCTCATCAGTCAACAAGGCAAGCAGGAGCTGGCAAAACTGCTTGAGAACCTAACCGTCAATGAAACCAGTTTTTTCCGCAACAAAGCGCAGCTCGACCTCTTCCAGAGGGACGCGCTCGAGGAGATGCTGCAGGCCAAGCAGGAAAGGCGCGATTACAACCTGAGAATCTGGAGCGCCGGCTGCTCTACGGGCCAGGAACCGTACACCCTGGCCATGCTGGTTGCGGACACGCTCTCGTATCATGCGCTCCGCAGTCCCCTTCCTTCCCAGGCCACGCTGCCGAAGCCGCTTATTCCGGAGCCATGGCGACTGGAGATATTGGCGAGTGACATCAGCTATTCCGTATTGCGAACCGCGCAAGAGGCTTCCTACACCGAGCACCAGATGTCGCCGGTGGATTACAGCTTCCGGCTGCGCTACTTCGACAAAGTCGGAACGGGTTACGCCGTCAAGAAGAACATGAAGGAGCTGGTGCACTTCGACTTTCACAATTTGAAGACAGAATACCTGCCGCAGCGCAATGACATGATTTTTTGCCGCAACGTGATGATGTACTTCGACGAGGCGGAGCAGAAGCGGCTGATCGAAAAGTTTTATCGCTGCCTGAATCCCGGCGGCTATCTGTTCGTCGGGCACGCCGAGAGCCTGCTCGGCCTTACCGAAAAATTCCAGATGGTGCACCGGAACGCGGGCACAGCCTATCAGCGAATCGAGGTTCGACAGTGAACGGTCCCCCCGATGACCGGATGAGCGAACTGCGCGAGCTGTTCTTCGAGAGTGCAGCCGAACTCGTGGAGAAGTTGAACGAGGAGGCGCTGCATCTGGAGAAGAGCCCCGGCGACGCTGAGACCGCGCGCAGCCTGCGGCGCATCGTGCACACGCTCAAGGGCGACGCGGCGGCATGTGGCTACCGTGAGCTCAGTGAACTGGCGCATGAGTTCGAAGATGTGCTGTCGCTGAAGACGAATGCCGCTGTCATCCCGGAAGTTGCGATGCGTGCAGCGGATGTCTTTGGGGGGCTGATTCATGCCTACCATGCCGGGCAGAAGCTGCCGGATACTCGCACCTTGCGCGCGGAGATTGCTCGCCTCGCGCATCCGCCGGCTGAAGTCCGAACTGCGAACGTAATGGGATCGAACCAAGAAGAGCCGACAGACACAAAGGCCTCTTCTGAGCAGACGCCCTGGACCGAGTACGAGCGGCTCGCGATCACGCACGCGGCGGCGAACGGCAAGCAACTACATCACGTCATTGTCCGGCTCGATCCGCAGTGCGGTATGCCGATCGCAGCGCGGCAGATGCTTCACATCGCGCTTGCCAGTTTGGGAGAGGTGCTGGCTGTTCACCCGCCGGATGATTCGAAAGCTCCAATCGAACGCGTGCAGCTTGCTTTTGCATCGCAAAAGCCGGTTGACGAAATCCGGGCGAAGTGCAGCATCCCAACGATTGCCCAAAGTGTACAGTTGTTGCCCCTTCAGGTTGAAGCACCGCTAAGCAAAACGGCCGCCACAGCAAAGCAAGCAGGCGACACACCACCCCCCCCCGTGGAAAATGCGGGAGATGTGGATGGACGCGACGTTTCATCTGCCCCCGAGACGGGGGGCCATGCCACGGCGACAAACTCCGACAACATTCTCCGCGTCGATGCCGAACGCATCGACAGCGTACTCAACCTCGTCGGCGAATTGATTCTAGCCAAGTCGATGTTGCAACAAACTCTGGCTGAGTTTGGCCAACG
>Ga0335070_10010071_pt1 | contig 11057 bp, 13 predicted proteins | sample Lox_Sample_13_FD_206722 | JGI IMG/M metagenome (GOLD analysis project Ga0335070, IMG submission 206722) | Soil microbial communities from Loxahatchee National Wildlife Refuge, Florida, United States - Lox_Sample_1.3 | ecosystem: Environmental > Terrestrial > Soil > Wetlands | place: USA... | reverse complement strand
ATTGATTTTCTGGAACCTAACCCTCCTGATTTCTTTAATTACGCCGATTAAAAAAACTTCCGAAGCCGCCGGCTTCGGAAGTCCGCTGCTTACATCGAGATGTATTCCCTGAGATTGTGCTCCACGGCGTAGGCGGCGGCCTCGGCGCGGTTGCTGACGCCCAATTTCGAGAGGATGCTGCTGACGTAGTTGCGCACCGTTCCCTCGCCCAAGAAGAGGGCCTTGGCGATCTCCCGGTTGGTCTTCCCCTCCGAAACCAGGAGCAGGACGTGTTTCTCCTGCTGGCTGAGGTGGGCGAAGGCGGAGGCCTCCTCCTCTTTTACCGCCCGGCGCACTTCCTGGAAGACGCGCTGGGTCACCGTCGGGTCGAGCATGGCTTCGCCCCGGCCGACCGCTTCGAGCGCCCGTACCAGGTCCTCGCCGCCGATCTGCTTCAGGACGTAGCCGGAGGCCCCGGCGCGGATGGCCGAGAAAAGCATCTCGTCCTCGGCGTAGGAGGTCAGCATGATGACCTTGGTCTCCGGGTAGCGGCTGGTGATCTCCTCGCAGGCTTCGATCCCGGAGGTGCCCGGCAGGCGGATGTCCATCACCACCACGTCCGGATGGGTGGTGCCCACCATCTCGATCGCCTCGCGAGCCGTGGAGGCTTCGCCCACCACATCAAATTGCGGATGGTGGTCCAGGAGCGATTTCAGCCCCAGGCGGACGACTTCGTGATCGTCTACCAGTAAAATACGTTGTTTGGCCATGCGCGCAGGTCCTTTGGAGAGGTAGTATATTCGAGAGTGGAATGTCTGACAAGGATAAAAAAACGGCCTTCCCAGGCCGTTTGGCTGCCAGGCTGAAACCCGGCTCGGGGGTTAGCGTTCGTCCGAGGCGGGGGCGCCGGAGCGATGGTCGGTTTTATAAAATCCGCTGCCTTTGAATACCACAGACGGGGCGGAATAAACACGACGCACGCCGCGGTGTCCGGACGGGCAGCGGATCTCGGTCTGGTTCGAGCGAACGGCCAACTCCCTTTCGAAGATCTGGCCGCAGGTCGGGCAGGCAAATTCATAGAGAGGCATTGGATCCTCGCAAAGTGAGGGGCACGGCGAGGCCGCGCCCCTCTGCTAGGTTATTTGGCTTTGACCGTGATGGTCTTGGGCTTGACTTCTTCTGCCTTCGGCAGGCTGATGACCAGGACGCCGTCCTCGAACTCGGCCTTGGCCTTGTCGGAGACGACTGCGGTCGGCAGGCTGAGGACGCGCTCGAAGGAGCCGTAACGCTGCTCACGGATGTGGTAGGACTTTTCCTTGGTGTCGGTCTTCTCCTTCATCTCGCCCTTGACGGTCACCACATCTCCGGTCACGGAGATTTGCACGTCTTCGGCTTTCATGCCCGGCAGGGCGGCGCGGATGACCACTTCCTCGTCCGTCTGGTACATGTCGACGGTGGGCAGTTGCAGTCCGCCGCTCATGCTGAAGGGACGGGTGAAGGCCTCGTCGAAGAGGTGATCCATGGCTTCGCGCAGCGTCATCATGTCACGCATGGGCTCCCAACGGATTAGATTGGACATCGTCGTATCTCCTTTCTAAGATCTGTTGTAGAAATTCTCAGACTTAAACATACAGGGCTTGCGTAAGAAGAACGCAAGCCCTGTATAAAAAAACTGTTAGATTTTTCCCGGAGGGTCTCAGGTTTTAGCGTCCGGGGATTTTTCCTTGTTCTCCCGGCGGAAGTCGACGAAGCGATAGCCGACGCCGCGCTCGGTCAGGATGTACTTGGGGTTCGCCGGATCCTCCTCCAGCTTCTGGCGCAGGTAATTAATGTATAAGCGGACGTAGTGCGGCTCGTCGCGGTATTCGTAGCCCCAGACTTTGGACAGCAGCTGGTCGTGGGAGATGACCCAGCCGGCGTTTTGCACCAAATGGTAGAGCAGGCGGTACTCGGTCGGGCGCAGCTTGACCAGCTTACCTTCCAGCCAGATCTCGCGCCGGTCGAAGTCGATCTTCAGCCGGTCGTCGATCTGGATCAGCCCGTGCATCCCGCCGCTGGCGCCCTCCGTGCGGCGCATCACGGCCTTGATGCGGCTGACCAGTTCGCGCGGGCTGAAGGGTTTGGTGATGTAATCGTCGGCGCCCAGCTCCAGGCCGCGCACCCGGTCGTCCTCCTCGCCCTTGGCGGTCAGCATGATGACCGGGACGTTGCTGATCTCGCGCACCATCTGCAGGATCTCGAACCCGTCCAGGTCGGGCATCATCACGTCGAGCAGGATCAGGTCGGGGGTCGCATCGCGCAAGCGTTGGAGGGCCTGTTTTCCGTTGAAGGCATCCACGACGACGAAGCCGTCGTGCTCCAGGTTGAGACGGATAAAACGCACCATGCGCTCCTCGTCATCGATGACGAGGATTTTACGCCGCTTCAGGGATTCATCGCTCATGCTTACTCTCTCACGAAGCCGATGATCTTTTCTTCACCTTCGCTGGGGATCACTTCGATAAAGGCGACCTGGCTGACAGGCCAGATGACAGTCACGACATCATTCGACAGGTAGTGGACATCCTTGCCGTCACGCCGGCGGGGGTTATGGACGGTGAGCATCGTGTCGGTTTTTTCAGGGAGCTCGTCTAATTCCCCGACAATTGGGTCTTCGTTGGAAATGTGGACGACAACCGTGTAGGCCATGACCGCGTGACCTTTTATTGCTGGCCGATGAGAACCTGGAGTTTGAGCTTTCCCAAGTAAATGACGTCTCCGTGGGCGACGGGCGTCTCGACGTACGGGGATAGGCGGGTGCCGTTCAGGTAGGTGCCGTTTGAGGAGCCCAGGTCGACGAGCACGATCTTGCCTTTTACCAGCTTGAGCGCGGCATGCAGGCGCGAGACGCCATTGGCATACGCATTAAACGGGGTCAAGTCAACGTCCGGGACGATGGGCTGGCTCTCCGCCACCCGGCCCAGGGTGAATTCAGTACGGTCGGCGAGGGGTAGAATCTGCCCGCTCTCCATGATGTGCAAAGAAATCCATGATTGCAGGACAGCCGGCGGCGGGCTGATGGGGGAAGTGCCGCTTTCGATTTCTCTACGTGTCTCCGCGGTGTGTATTTTGTGCGTGGCCAGATTCATATCCACCAATTGGGCGCCGCATTCACTACAAAATACCGCTCCGGTCATCTCTTTGTGCTGACAGTTAGGGCAGACGATCATTGGATATCTTTCTCCTCCCCGGCCATCAATAGGGCACGGGTACCGTACTTGATTTCTTTGTTGCCTTCTTCGGAGATGGCTTTTTGTTGATGAATCCTTTCAGCCTCCAGAAGGACCGTTCGGGCTAAACCGCGTTCCCCTTGAGCAAGCAAATGGGTCGCCAGTTGTTGTAGGTGCTCGGAAGCCCGGTTAAATTCACCTGCTTTGACTTCCAGCCGAGCCTGCTCCTGGAGGCGGTAGAGCGTTAATTTCGAGAGCGCGTCCATGATTTGGACCGGTGGAGGTGCCGCGCCCGCCTCCTGAGTGATGGGTCGAACCAAATTGACCGTGATCGGCTTGAGCGGAGTTGGACGATTATGGACGGTTGTGTACAACTTACCCTCTATTAGTATAACACTTTCTGCGTGTGGTGATTTAAGTTTTATGCCCAGTTCCATGAGAATTTTGAGGTTGCTGTCGCACAGGATCGGCCCAAACGGGATGGGACTCGCGATGGGGAGCAGGCCCGCTTCAGGCTGCAGGCGGAAGGCATAGCGGAGCTCGACACCTTCCTTGAGCTCGAACTCCAGTTTGGTCTCCTCGGCATAGGCTTTTCCGAGTCGGTTGAACTTATCCAGCAGCACGTGCTGGATATCCTGCGGTGAGGCGACATATATGCTGCTGCCCCCGGTCCGTGAGGCCAGTTCGTCCAGGAAGGCGTCGTTCCACTCGTGCCCGATGCCCAGCCCGCTGATGCCGATGCCTTGCTCGGCGGCTTTCTGGGCAAGGCTTAGACATTTTTCTTCATCCCCATAGGTGCGCCCGTCCGTAATCAGGATAATGTGGTTGACCTGCGCCCGATCGGCGCTGCGCGAGACCTCGGTAAAGCCACTTTCGAGGGCGGGAAATATCTCGGTCCCGCCGGACGGTTGGAGCATTTGGATACGGGCTTCGAGTTTGCCGAAGTCGAGGCTGCGCGTGGCGGGGATGATTGTCTCTGGCCGGTCGCTGAAAACGACCAGGGAGAAGGTGTCCTGGGACCGCATCCGGCGCATGACCTGGATGGCGGTGGCTTTCAGCATGTCCATGTTCTGGCCCTGCATGGACGTGGACCGGTCGAGGATCAGGCAGAGGTTTAGAGGCGGCGCGGGAGGGGCATCGCTCTCGACGTTCGGGGTGTATTCGAGCAGGACGTAAATCAGTTGCGGGTCCGGAATGTCGAGCAGGCTTTTCCGGCTGAAAAGGATTCTTTGCTTGAACAGGTGGGCGGTGGATTTTTCAGGGGCAAGGGTGCCATCGTACTTGGCACGTTTCTGGGGATTGGATAGCACCTCGTAGGCTTCCTGGATGTCCAGGAAAAATTCCGTTTCGCCGGGTGCGGTATTCCGATCCGGGTGAAGGCGCCGCGCGGCTTCGAAATATGCCTTGCGGATTTCTTCCTGCGAGGCATTGCGCGGCAGTCCGAGAAGAGAGTAGTGATCCTGATTCTTGGGCATCAACTGATCAGTTGCACCAGGATGGCGCTGATATTATCCGGCCCGCCGGCCTGATTGGCGGCGGCCACCAAATTCTGGCATGCAGTCTGGAGGCTGGGCGCTTCATTGATGATGTGACAGATATCGTCGTCGGAGACCACACTCCACAAGCCGTCACTGCACAGGAACAGGTATCCCGGTTGGGGGAAGGGGGAGGTGAAAATATCCGGCTCGAGGACATCGCCCTGGCCCAGGGCGCGGTATAACACGTTGCGCTGTGGGTGGGCGGCGGCTTCTTCGGAAGAGATCTGGCCCAGTTCCTCCAGACGCTTGACGAGCGAGTGGTCGCGCGTCAGGGCGTCGATGCGGCCGCCCGACCGCAGGGCGTAGGCGCGGCTGTCGCCGACGTGGCCGATCGTCATCTGTTGGCCCACGATCAAGGCCACGGTCACGGTGGTGCCGCTTCCGGATGCAGCCTGCGTGACCGCCCGATGCGCCTCGTTGATCGCCGTGCGCATCAAATCCTGGAGCGGTTCATCCAAAGTCTCAGCGGAATTGGTAATGTATGGATGGAAACGCTTGAGCATGTAGCCGGCGATGGTCCGCACCGCAGTGGAGCTGGCAACCTCGCCATATTGGTGGCCGCCCATGCCGTCGGCCACGATGAAAAGTCCCAGGGGGTAATTGTGTTTATCTCCCCCGACCGTCATCGTAAAAGTCAGCAGACAATCTTCGTTGTGATCGCGCTGCTTACCGACGGATTGACTTGACCCGGTGAGTAATTGCGACGGTTCGATGCGCGGCTCTTGGGTTACGACGTCCTGTATCTGCTGGTCCGACAGGGGAACGGTATTGACGTCTGATTGTTTAACCAAAGGTTGCGTTTTCTTTTTAACAAGTCGACCAAAGAAGGATTTCACAGGGTTCTCCTTGAGGTAATCCACTCAGGCGAGAAGGGCGTATAGGATGTGGTCCGATGAGCCGATGTAGACGATGTCATCGTAGACCAGCGGTGCGCCGGTGATGGGACCTTTGGTAGTGAATTTCCAGCGCAAGCGGCCCGTCTTGTATTCCAGGCAGTAGAGATTCCCGTCCGCCGAGCCGCAGTAAAGTGAATCTTTATAAATGACTGGCGAGCTGCTGACCTGATGATCCGTCTTGAAACGCCAGAGCTCCTTGGCGGAGTGGGCATCCACGGCGTAGATGTGGCCGTCGGCCGAGCCGGTGAAGAGCATGCCATCCGTCAGACAGGGAGAGACGATCGAGCCCTTGCCCATGCGGAAACGCCAGATGACAAAACCGGCACGCACGTCGAGCGCATACAGGCTGCTGTCCAGCGAACCAAAATAGACCACCCCATCCGCCACCCAGGGCGAGGAAGTGACGGCCATCTTAGCCTTGAAATGCCATTTCATTTCCCCGCGGAAATCGACGCTATAGAAATCCCCGCTCTCGCAACCCACGAAGACCATGTCGTTGGCGACGAAGGGCGTGGAGCGGACCGGTGCGGTCGTCTCGAAACTCCAGGAGGCGCGCTGGCCCATGATGTTGACTGCATGCAGGTGCTGGTCGTCCGAGCCAAAAAAGACGTGGCCTTCGGCGATGCGCGGCGAGGAACGCACGCGCCCATCGGTAAAATACGTCCAGACCACCTTTCCGGTGCGGGCGCTGACCACGTGCAAGCGTTGGTCCTCCGACCCGAGGTAGATGTCGCCTTCGAAAGCCGCCGGGCGGGTGACGATTCCGCCGTCCGTGGCGTATTTCCAATTCAGTTTGCCGTCGGCCACGTTCAGCGAGTAGAGGTTGTGGTCATAAGAGCCGATGTAGATGGCGCCGTTGTAGAATATCGGTGCACCGCGCAATTCGTCTTCGCATTTAAATGTCCAGAGCGGTTTGATCGTGCTGGTGCCCTGGATGGCGGCCGTCGCTCCGCCGAGGCGAGCCAGGATCCCGGTCTTGCGCCCCGCCGAAATCAAGGCCTCTTTCATCGCATCGGCGCTGGGGAACCGGTCCGCCGGGTTGTATTGCAGGGCGGTATTGACGACCGCTTCCAGTTCGGCCGAAATGGACGGATTGATCTTGCGCATCGGCCGCTCGGCGAAGGAGAAGGGCGGCTCCAGCCGGGGGTCACGTTTGGTCAGGGCGTGATGGATGGTCGCCCCCAGGGCATAGATGTCCGCCAGCGGGGTCGCCTCGCCGCGATATTGCTCGGGAGGGGAATATCCCTCGGTGCCGATCATCGTCCCTTTTTGCCCGGCCATGAACGGCTTGGCGATGCCGAAGTCCACCAGAATGACATGCTGGCTCAGGTTGACCATCACGTTGGAGGGCTTCATGTCACGGAAGATGATCGGATCGGGCTTGTGGTCGTGGAGGAAGCTGAGCACGTCGCACAGCTCGATGGCCCACGAGAGCACCAGTTCCTCTGACAGAAAGCCCGCGGTCTCACTGATGATGGCTTCCAGGTCCTTGCCGTTGATGAACTCCAGGACCAGGTAGGAACGATTTTGCTCCGAGAAGTAATCGTAAATGCGCGGAATGGAGGCGTGGTTGAGGGTTGCCAGGATATTGGCTTCACGCTCGAAGTTTTGGATGATCGTCTTGCGGACCAGCGGGTCGGGGGCACGGTTGATCATTTCCTTGACCGCGACCAGCTTGACCACGTTGGGAAAATGCAAGTCGCGGGCGCGGTAAACAGATCCCATCCCGCCCACGCCGATGACGTCCTGGACCACGTAACGGTTTACCAGCGTCACCCCCGAAGCAAGCTGGGCTCCACGGGGCTCCTCTTCAGGGGTTTCCCCGATCGGTCCTGAAATTTTCTGGGTCTCCAGAAAGGCCTCCTCCGAATTTCAGTGTACATTAGATTATAAGCTATCCTTTGGAGGATAGGCAACACGTCTGACCTTGCAAAGAATTTAACTTTGGGGCAAAATACATCCGGAGACCTGCGTGAAAATCCTGGCTGTCAGTGATGTGGTGGTGGACCGGTTGTACTCGGCCAGAGTCCGGGAAAATTTTACGGGTGTGAAGCTTTTGTTGGGCTGCGGGGACCTGCCCTACGAATACCTGGAATTTCTCGTGACGGTGCTGAATGTACCCCTGTTATACGTTCCGGGAAATCACGACCCGGGCTATGACCCCAGAAACCCGGCCTCCCAGGCGGACGGCTGTGAGTGCATCGATCGCCGGGTGGTGCGGGTGAAGGGGCTGAGTATCGCCGGGATGGGCGGCAGCATCTCCTATCGTCCCGCGGAAGCCAACCAGTACTCGCAGGTCGAAATGTACCTGCGCACTTTGGCCTTTTCCCCGGCGCTGACCTGGCAGCGTTTGATCCACGGCAATGTCCTGGATATCATGATCGCGCATTCCCCGCCGCGCGGCATCCAGGACGATGATGACCGTGCCCATGTTGGTTTTTCGGCCTTCGTGGACCTGATCCGTGTCTTCAGGCCGCGTTATTTTTTGCACGGACACACGATGGTGTACAAAAGTAACCTCGTCCCTCCGGTGACTTGGGTCGGGACGACGACCGTCATCAATGTTTATCCGTACCGTTTGATCGAGGTGGAACCTGATGGAAAATGATTTTGTTGACCGGGCCAAGAACGATTTTGCCCGCGCCCGCTTCAAGGCGTTTGTCAATCGCATTCGCAGCGCCCTGGGCGGTCAGCCCGATTTGTTGCTTTCTTACGACGAGGTCAAGGAAAAGCTCCGCATCGGCGGCCCGGTCTACCGCGGCGTCAAAGCCGTCCCGGTGGATAAAATCGTCGGCAGCCTGGACCGCTACCAGGAGTTCGACCGGGCCTTCCTGCCATTGAAGGACCAAACGGCTGCCCGCTGGGAGAATATCGCCCGGGCTTTTTACCAGGATGTCATCCTGCCGCCGGTCCTGCTCTACAAAGTCGGCGAGGTGTACTTCGTGGTGGACGGACATCACCGCGTCTCGGTGGCGCGCGAGCAGGGCCAGAAGTTCATCGACGCGGAAGTGCGCGAATGTACCACCAAGGTCAACATCACCCCCGACCTCCGGCCGGAGGACCTGGAGATCGTCGGCCAGAAAGTGGATTTCCTCGAGCGTACCGGCCTCGACCGCATCCGCCCGAAAGCCCACATCAAGCTCACGGTCCTGGACGGTTTCGAGCGCATGCTTGAGCACATCGCCGGGCATAAATACTTCATGGGCCTCGATCTCAAGCGCGACATCCGCGACGAGGAAGCCGTGGCGGACTGGTACGACAAGGTCTACCTGCCCATCGTGCGCGTCATCCGCAAGAGCAAGATCCTGCGCGAGTTCTGGGGCAGGACCGAGGGGGACCTGTACCTGTGGGTGCTCGACCGGCAGCGCTATCTTAGCCAGGAAGGCCGCGACCTGTTGCCTCCCAAAAAAGCCGCCGAACAATTCTTGGACGAGGTTTGAGCATGCACCCTCTCTCCGGAGTCTACGCCGCAGCCGTTACTCCGCTGAAAGCCGACTTTTGCCCGGACCTGGACGCCATCCCGCTCCTGCTCGATTATCTTGCCCGGCGCGGCTGCCATGGCGCTTTGCTGCTCGGGACCACGGGCGAGGGGCCGTCCTTCTCGCCGGAGGAGCGCGAGCAGATTTTGCGCGCCGGCCTGCAGGTCCGCGCAGCGCACCCGGCCTTCCACCTGCTCGCCGGCACCGGGACGCCCAGCCTGTCCGAGACCGCTCTCCTGACCCGCCGGGCTTTCGAGCTGGGTTATGATGGCGTGCTGGTCCTGCCGCCCTATTACTACCGCCAGGCAAAAGAGGAAGGTTTGCTGGCCTATTTCTCGGCGCTGATCCGTCAGGCGGTTCCAGCGGACGGATTGCTCTTCATTTACCACATTCCCCAATTGACCGGCATCCCGCTCTCGGTCGGCTGGCTGAAGCGCCTCCAGGCGGCCTTCCCGCGCCAGTTTGCCGGCATCAAGGATTCTTCCCACGATGCCGATTTCGGCCGCCGGCTCGGCGAGGGTTTTGGGGAAGAGTTGGGCATCTTCACCGGCGTGGACTCATTCTTCCTGGCTGCGCTGGATCTGCACGCCGCCGGCTGCATCACTGCCCCGGCCAACCTGATCTCCCCCGACCTGCGCCGAATCTGGGATGCCCGCCGGGCGGGTGAGGACGCCGCTGCGCTTCAGGCGCGCGTCTCCGCCATTCGGAACGTGCTGGAGAAATACCCGCCCTTCCCGCCGGCACTGAAGGCGCTGTTCGCCCGCCAGGGCGCCTTTCCCCGCTGGCCCGTCCGCCCGCCGTTGGCCGATCTGGAGGCGGACAGGACCGAACAAGTGGCGCAGGAATTGGCAGAATATGGCTTCTAAACCCTGGCGTCTGCTGCTCAGCCCGCCGGTCCGCGGGACCTGGAACATGGCGCTCGACGAAGCCATCCTGGAGGCTGTCGGGCGCGGCGACTCGCTCCCGACCCTGCGCCTGTACGCCTGGGAACCGCCCTGCCTCTCCCTCGGTTACGCCCAGCCGGTCGGCGACGTGGACCTCGCCCGCCTGCGGGCGCGCGGCTGGGACCTGGTGCGCCGCCCGACCGGCGGCCGCGCCATCCTGCACACCGACGAGCTGACCTATTCGGTAACCGCCCCGCTGGACGAGCCGCGCGTGGCCGGCGGCCTGCTCGAGTCGTACAACCGCCTGGCCCAGGCCTTGGTGGCGGCCTTGCGCCAGCTCGGCCTGCCGGTCGAGGTGCAGGAACGCAGCGCCGCCCCCAACGGCCAGAGCACTAACCCGGTCTGCTTCGAGGTCCCTTCGACTTACGAGATCACGGTCGGCGGAAAGAAGCTGGTTGGGTCGGCACAGGCGCGCCGCAAGGAGGGCGTATTGCAGCACGGCACGCTGCCCCTGACCGGCGACCTGGCGCGCATCGTCCAGGTGCTGGTCTTCCCGGACGAAGACGCGCGCCGGGCCGCGGCCGAACGCCTGCTGGGGCGCGCCGCCACGGTCGAGTCCGCCCTGGGCCGCCTCGTGACCTGGAATCAGGCCGCCGAAGCGTATGTGGCCGCATTCCGGGAGACGCTCCAGCTGGATTTGCGAGCCGGGGAGGTCATCCCCGCCGAGCAGGAGCGCGCCCGGGAGCTGGAAGAAACGAAATACGCCCATCCGGAGATGGGCAGGTAACCGAGACGGTAAACGATCGGGCGACACCAAGGCCGCCCGATCGTATGTGAACATTATGGGGTTTGTGTAGCCGCCGGCCCGACAAAGATGACGTCCGGGTAGCCCAGGCTCAGGAAGAAGCGGGTGAGATAGGTCTCGGCATTCTGCTGGGCCAGGGCCAGGATGCCGTCTTCCAAGGCGGCCTGGCGGATCAGGTCCTCCGCCGCCTGGCGGGCGGCCGTCTCCAGGTTCATATCCCCGTGGGTGAGCAGGCCGGTTTGCCGGTCGTAGACGTAGGATTTTTGA
>Ga0335070_10010070_pt1 | contig 11057 bp, 7 predicted proteins | sample Lox_Sample_13_FD_206722 | JGI IMG/M metagenome (GOLD analysis project Ga0335070, IMG submission 206722) | Soil microbial communities from Loxahatchee National Wildlife Refuge, Florida, United States - Lox_Sample_1.3 | ecosystem: Environmental > Terrestrial > Soil > Wetlands | place: USA: Florida... | reverse complement strand
AGTTCAACAAGAACCACCTTTGCGCGAAGTGCGGCGCCCCTATCGACTTCGCCACCTGCTCCTACGAGGCAGGGGGCGACGCGCCATCACCCCGATGATTGAGTGGCTACTCGGGCGGGCAAGTCCAGAGGTGCCCGCGGGCTCATAGACTCGACGGGCGTGGGCGCCTCTCTCCGCTCCTGCTCACCTCCTCCGGCGATCTCCGGTTCGTGAGCCCGTCGCCAGAGGTCATCCCTTCTTCACTCGTGCTCGCCCGCCCGCCGACCGGAGATCTTCTCGTCACTCTCACCCCGTTGCCGGCGCACCTCAGTCACGGCCCGGCTCGGTGCTGCTCTTCCCCGCGGCAAAGACGGACGGGGCCCTGATGGCGGAGCGCCGAACGGTGCGCAGCGACCCGGCCACGAGACGCTCCGTGTCATAGCCGGCGTGGAAGATGTTGATATCAGGTGCACCGACGCGGCCGATGGCGTAGGTGATCCACTCCAGGGCAAGAACGAGATCGAGAGCCTGCTGGATCGGACCGCCCGCAGCGGGGAGCCGCACCACCTCCAGGCGTTCGCTGGGGCCTGCGACAGCAAGCTCGCGGCCGACGGCTTCCGGCTGGACCCAGATCACCCGCATGGCGAAAAGCTCCTGGAGAACCGGGACGATCTCCGTCGCCCTGGCCGCGGTTTCTTCGTCGTCCACCAGGAAAACAACGGTGTCGCCGGTGCGGGTGATGAAATAGTGGGTGTGACAATACTCCTCGATTTCAGAGAAGTGTGCGACCCGGTTGAATTCGTACATCTTGTAAGCGGCGAAACGGGCGAGGATCTCCGGCCAGCCTCGAGCAAGGAAGAAGGTCTGCCTGCCCGTGGCCCAGTGCTTGGCTCCAGCCAGGAATGGCTCGTAGAACGGGCGCGAGAGCAGTCTGCGGGTGTGGTCCAGGAGGAGGGCCCCGTCCACCTCGGCACCGGCTGCCCTGATGAGAGTAAGGAGCACGGCCCAAAAGGTCTTGGTCTGCGCCACGTCGTGGTGGTAGCCAACGTACTGCTTCGCCTCCTCATCCCGGTACCCGGTGTGGCCCAGCTCTTCGGCAGGTGAGGCGAAGATGGGCCAAACGGCGGTGGCCATCTCGGCCAACGGACTTTGCAGGTTGTCGGTGATGGCGATCACGTGCGCCCCGCCATGAAGGGCCCGGGTCGCCGCCTCCAACACCCGAATCGTACGCCCTGAAACGCTGATGCCGATGAGGGTATCGCCACGCCCAAGCTCCCGGGCTACCCGGCTTGCCTCCATGGCCGGCAGCGCCGAGACCTCGCCCCGGTTGGCCATGAGCCAGCCTCCGAAGAGGGCCGCGCAGTGCGAATCCCCTGATCCGGTGATGATGAGACGCTCGGTCGTGCCGGGCCACTCGGGCGCCGGCAGGCTCCAATGGAGCCGGGCAATTCTCTCCTGTTCCATCATCTCCTGAAAGATATACTCACCGCTCAGCATAGCCGCTCCCAACGTTCTCCTGCAACGACGTCTCCAACCTCCCCCGGCCGCAGATCCTATCAAGAATCGCCGGCCTATGTCGAGAACGGCCTTGACCGTCGCCGGATTTATGCTACAACCTTTCGGCTGATTCCCCCCGTCACCGAGAGTGCCATGGAAAACCGCCGCAGGCTCGTCAAAGAGGGATTTTCAACTGGCATCCGCAAAGGCTGGGCAGGCTTCCTTTGGATGATGAAAATCCTTGTCCCTATCTCCCTGTTTACTGCCCTCCTCGCCTGGAGCGGCCTGATCGAGCGGACCAACTTCCTCATTCAACCCCTCTTGAGCTGGCTGAGACTGCCGGCCATGGCGGCCCTTCCCCTTCTGATCGGGATGCTCACCGGGATCTACGGCGGGATTGCCTCTATGGCAGTGCTCCCTCTGAGCCGCGAGCAGATGACCCTGATCGCGATCTTCCTCCTCACCGCCCATAATCTTATCCAGGAGGGGGTCATTCAAGGTAAATCAGGCCTCCATCCCCTGAAGGCCACGCTGTTTCGGCTGCTGGCTGCGGTGGTCACCGTGATGGTCTCGGGGCAGCTGCTGGAGGTCTCGCCCGATGCGCCCGTAGCGGGGGCGGCCGGTCTGGCGCGGGGCTCGCAAACCTTCGCGGCCATGCTCCTTGCCTGGCTGCGCACCACGGCTATTCTCAGTGCCGAGATCTTCGCCATCATCATGAGCCTCCTCACTCTCCTCCAGATCTTCAAGGCCTTGGGCTGGATCGACCGCGTTGTCCGGGCGTTACGGCCCCTCCTCCGGGCCTTCGGGCTGAGTGAGAAGGCAGGAATCCTCTGGATGACCGCAGCTGTCTTCGGTCTCGCCTACGGTGCTGCGGTTATCGTCGAAGAAGCGAAGGAGGGGTATCTCAGCAAGGACGAGCTTGAAGTCCTCCATCTCTCCATCGGTATCAACCACTCCCTCATTGAAGATCCCGCCCTCTTCCTCCCTTTCGGACTAAGCGCATTCTGGCTCTGGGTGCCGCGCATCATTACCGCCGTCATCGCGGTCCGTCTCTTCACCTGGTGTCAAACGGCACTTAAAGCTCGTCTGCTCGCCAAACCCTGACGCAAAAATCCGAAATCGGCAACACGAGACCAGCGGAATCAAACGCGAAATCCGAATATCGAAATCTGTATTTCGTATTTTGGTCATTTGAATTTGTTTCGAATTTCGAGAGTCGGATTTCTCTCAGAGCACCAGGTCGAGGCACCAGAACCGGTGTTTTCCGTTGAGCTGGGGCGCATGGCGGCCGGGGGGAGAGCGGCAACGACCATCGGCACATCACTTGCATCCCGTTATTAAGGCGGTTTCACTCTGCGTGCTGTCGAAGGGGGGGAGGGCTCAATGGGTGTAACGTCTCTTCGGTCCTTGGTCTCGTCTTTCGCACCGGGTGGGCTCCTCCTCTTGGGAACGGTGGTTCTCCTGCAGCAGGGTCTCCTGCTGAAGTCTCTCGGCCCACTCATCCATATCTACCCGTACACGGTGGCGGCGGCGGGGGTCTTCTTCGGATGGCGCTTCAAACGGGGCCGCCTCATCTTTGCGATCATCGTTCTGGCCATCGCCGAGCGGTCATTGCTGCAGTTTGCCTCAGGGGCTTCCGCGGCTAAGGGCGTTGGCTTGATCGTCTACGACGCCGTCTCGCTCCTCCTTCCCCTGAATCTAGCCGTGCTCTCCGTGCTCAGGGAGCGGGGGGTCTTAACCCTCCGCGGCCTTTGGCGGTTTAACGTCATTCTCACCCAAGTGGTGGCAGTGATCCTGCTTTGCCGTTACCGACACCTGGGCTTTGCCGAGTGGCTGGACTACACATTCTTCCCCCTGACGTTTCTTCCCTCCATCCGTCTCGGCCAACCCGCCCTTGTTGCTTTCGCCGGGGCTTTCCTCGTGGTTTTCGCTCGCTCCTTCCGCTGCCGGACCGCCTTGGAGAGTGGGTTTCTTTGGGCTCTCGTTTCCATTTTCTTCGGACTGGTCATAGCCAGGTCCGATACTGAGCTTCGAGTCTTTTTCGCCACAGCCGGGCTCGTGCTTGTTGCCTCAGTGATCGAGACTTCGTACAGGATGGCCTTCGGCGACGAACTCACCGGACTGCCGGGTAGGCGGGCTCTCAATGAGGCGCTGCTGCGGCTCGGCAACCGATACACGGTGGCCATGATCGACATCGACTTCTTCAAGAAGTTCAACGACAAGTTCGGCCATGATGTGGGGGATCACGCTCTCAAGATGGTAGCGTCGAAACTCAGCGAAGTAAGGGGTCGAGGCAAGGCCTTTCGGTATGGCGGGGAGGAGTTCACCGTCATATTCCCGAGAAAATCCCTCGACCAGGCCCTACCCCACCTGGAGAAGGTGAGAAAGACCGTGGAGAAGGCAGGGTTCACCGTCCGGGGCAGCGGCCGCCCTCGGAGGAAGGCCGAAAGACCCGAGGGACCACGGGGCTCCCGCCACCGAGTCATCATCACGGTAAGTATCGGCGCGGCTGAGCGCGATGATCGCAATGTCACTCCGGAGCAAGTGATCCAGGCCGCCGATAAGGCCCTCTATCGGGCCAAGCAAGGCGGAAGAAACCGGGTCAGCACGTGATCCCTCATCAATATCCCGTCCTGCGGGGCCCTATCTGGTCGTGGTGAGCGTCAAGATCTTGCCGGCCCGTAGCACCTTCACCTCGATCCGGCCGCCGGGCGGGAGATCCAGCAGCGACTGACGCAGGTCGCAGGTCTTGTCCATATCCGTGGAGATGGGGATGTCCTGAATCGCTAGGATGATGTCCCCGCCGATGAGAAACTCCTCTCCGCCGATGCGCACCGGGATCTTGCCCGGCTGAAGGCCCATGGCATACCCCGGCGAGGCATCAGCCACCCGTTGGATTAAGAGCGCTGCGTCCTGAGGAATATTAAAGGCTCGGGCGAGCTCATCGGCAACGTACTGGAACTCCAGGCCGCTCCAAAAGGATTTCCTCTTGAGTAGGAGCTCCTTGGCGGTGTTGATGCTGGTAGCGAACCCCACCCCTTCGGAGCCGCCGGACTGGCTGAGGATGTGGCTCACGATCCCGACAATCTTGCCGTCCAGGCTGCACAAGGGGCCGCCCGAGTTTCCCCGGTTGATCGCCGCATCTGTTTGGAGGAACTCGATCGGCTGCAGGTGATCGCATATCTCCCTCGGTTTTCTCCGGCCGCTGAGATAGCCAACGGTCAAGGTGTGATCCACGCCATACGGCGCCCCGATGACGAAGACCTGATCTCCAGGGCCCACCGAGTCGGAGTCCCCAAGCTCGGCCACGACGAGGTTGTCGGGTACCGGATCGATTCTGAGCAGGGCCACATCGGCTGTGACCGACGAGCTCACGACCCCGGCCGCGGCCTCGCGACCATCGAGGAAGCGGACGGTCACCTCGTCGGCAACCTGGACCACATGGGCTGCCGTCATGATCAGACCCTCTCGGGAGACTACCACACCGGACGCCAGGCCCCGCGCCGTGACCACCTCGCCCCTTCTCCCCTTGAGGACACCCTGCTCCTTGGTCTCGATAACGACCACGGCGGGGTTGACCTTCTGGAAAGCGTTGCGAAGGGACTCAGCCTGGGCAGCATCCAGAGTGGTGACGGTGCCAAGAAGCGCCACTACGCAAAAAAGTCTGCCACGCATACGAATCCTTTCCCTGAAGCTATGAAAAAGTAGACCTCACCCTGGCTCTCACCAATGGGCTCGGTCATATTATACGCGAGGCGATAGGTCTTTTTGCAGTCTCTTCTTGTTTGGCTACCTGCGAGCATCCATCCTCTAGCCCACATTACGCACGAACCGCCTGCTGCAACCGCGGATATGGCCGTCCTTCAGGGCGTCCTCGGGTCTCGAACCTTGCGACGTACTGACAAGTACGCCTCAGGTCCGAGCCCCTGTGGTTGCCCGGTGGCACGACCATCTCCAAGGTCTCAAACGGAGCCAGGTAGTCATGGTCAGATTAACGTGGTTTCTTGGTGTTGCTCATTCGGGTTTCTGTCATTCGGTATTGTTTCGCATTTAGAGCTTCGATATTCGGATTTGAGTCCTGGCCGGCCGAGCCGTTGCCTTGGCCCCTTCCAGGGGCCTTCCTCAAGCCCGCCGCCCTGCGAGGTGGCTGGTGACTTGCAGGGCCATCTCACATTTCGTCCTGACCGTTTGGTCAAAACACGGGGGACCACCCATTGGACCAAGGTCCAATAGACTGAAACCCCGATGCGCTGCTATCCTTGACGAAACCTCGGAGATGAACGGGGGGCAGCGATGAAGCCTGGAGCCCGGCCGGGGTGAGGTCGGGCCGGCCGCGCCGGAGATCATGCGCCCGCTCGTTGTGGGCACGTAGCTTGCAGCGATTTGGGCCGACTACATGACCATCAGAAAAGTCTGTCTCGGCGAGGTGGGGCGGACTTAGGCACACCGATACCGGGGCTGAGAAAGAGCTGGCCTGGCTGGTCTGAGTGGCGGCATGGTCCTTGCCTCTGTGGCAGACCATGCTATAATGCCATGAACGTTTTGATCCGGGCAAGGCGGTAACACTCTTTGATCCATCAATTCCTTGCCCGCGCGTGAAGGTTATGAGATCAAGAATTATAAGAGAAATAGATCTTCTCCTTGCCTTGGCCGGCGCTCTCGCTATTGTCTTCCTTGCCTTCGCGCCTGCGGCCGCCGGCGACTTGAACCTGGATCAAGCGGGTACGTCCGAAGCGCGCAGTACCGGTACCATTTCGAGCGGCGATGACCAGCGGAACGACGCTCTGGTCGCCTTCGACAACAGAGTGTGGCGGTACTTCGGCTCCGAAACCGCCGAGACCTTCGTCGCTCCCTTCACCCCACTTGCCTTCCAAGCGGGCCGCACGTCTTGGACCTCCCTGGTCAGCTTGAGCCCGGTGGAAGGCCTCGCTGTGGACCTCGGTGCCGGCCGGTTCAATACACTTCGCGGATATGGGAACCCGGACCTCAACCGGTACGGCCTTGGCCTGGGCGCCGCCTACCAGGGCGACGTGCTCTCCTGGTATCTGGCGGGTCTCAAGAACTTCAGGGGCCTGGACTCTTCGGCGGCGGGCGATGGGGCTCTCCCCACGTACCGGATCTCGGCCGGTGGAGCGATGAACAGAGTCCCGGTCGGATTCGGTCTCGATATGTACTACCTGGACAGGGGCGATCAGACGCGTGGCAGTGACGTCCGCCTTGGCGCCGGTCCGGGTGTCGCCGGCGACATGAAACTCTCGGTAGAAGAAATCCTCTTTTCCGGCTTCCTCGATGGCGAGAGCTCTCTTTACCGACGGTCACCCGGCAGCACCAAGCCAGGCTTGGCAAGCCTTACATCGAGCAGCCAGGGCAAGACCCCTGCCGGCATTCGTGCCATCGGTGGGCATCTGGAGTTCAGTCCTCTCACGGACACCGCTTTCCAGCTTGGCGGCGCCTATCTGCAGTTTGTCGAGGACGCGGCCTTCTCCCGGAGCGGCAACAGGGACGAGAGTCTCGGTACCTCAATGTACCTTCGACTTACCCATGGCATTACTGACAGCCTACAGCTCAAGGCGGCCTTCGATTACCTCTTTCCCAGCGATGCCACCCGGCAGGCACGGGGTGAGGAGGACGCGTACAAAGTAGCCGCCGGTTTGTTCTGGAGCTGGTAGATCAACTAAGTCAATCGGGTTAGGGAGGCCTCGGGAACGGGTTCCTGAGGCTTTTTCGTTAGCGAGTGTTCCTGATCACGACGCGATCCTATGCATCCGAGCCCCGTCGAAATTGTTGCCTCCATACTCTTCGCTCTTGCTGTTTTTCATACCTTCTCGACCAAGTGGTTTCAGCACCTGGCTCACACCCGTCCCGCCCACGCCGGCGTCTGGCACCTTCTCGGCGAGGTCGAGATCGTCTTCGGCTTCTGGGCCATGATGCTCGTCGTGGCGATGGAAGTGGTGGAGGGCAACGAGGCCGCAGTTGCCTACATCGAATCGTGCAATTTCGCCGAGCCCCTCTTTGTCTTTGCCATCATGGTAATTGCCGGCAGTCGCCCCGTCCTCCAGTTCGCCGCTACCTTCGTGCGGGCCATCGCCCGGGTGGTCCCCATGCCGGCGGGCATGGCCTTCTACTTCACTGCCCTCGCCCTGGTGCCGCTCCTCGGTTCCTTTATCGCCGAGCCCGCGGCGATGACGGTGGCCGCCTTGATCCTCAGGGACCGATATTACTCGAAGGGCATCTCCACCAAGTTGAAGTACGCAACCCTCGGGGTCCTTTTCGTGAACGTCTCCATCGGCGGGACCTTGACGCCTTATGCGGCGCCGCCGGTACTGATGGTTGCGGGCAAGTACGGATGGGATATCTCATTCATGGCCACAACCTTCGGCTGGAAGGCGGCACTCGCCGTTGTGGTCAATGCCTTCGTCGCCACCCTTCTCTTCGGCCGTGAGCTTGCCGAGTTCCCTGGTGGCGGCCCGTCGCCCTTCAGCGGCGTACCCCGCCTCGTCGTAGCCGTTCATTTGCTGTTCTTGGTGGGCGTGGTTTTCTTCGCCCATCATGCTGCCGTGTTCCTGGGGATCATGCTCCTGTTTCTCGGGTTCGCCGAGGCCTACGACCGCTACCAGGATCGGTTGATTCTGCGCGAGGGCCTGCTGGTCGCCTTCTTTCTGGCCGGTCTCGTGGTCCTCGGCGGCAAGCAGCGGTGGTGGCTGCAACCGCTTGTCGCCGACATGGACAGCACGGTCCTCTTTTTTGCTGCCACCGCCCTCACGGCCATCACCGATAATGCCGCCCTCACCTATCTCGGTTCACTAGTCGAGGGCGTGACGAGCGCCTACAAGTACGCATTGGTTGCAGGCGCCGTCGCCGGCGGTGGGCTCACCGTGATCGCCAACGCCCCGAACCCCGCCGGATTCTCGATCCTCAAGGGACATTTCGCCGACCAGTCCATCCATCCTCTCGGGTTGCTCATTGCCGCATTTCCCCCGACGGTTGTCGCCGTCCTGGCATTTCTCATGCTCTGAGCCGCGTGTTCGCGGAGCTTCGCGATATCCGTTATTCGGGTGAATCTATACACTGCAAAAGAGATGGGAGGTTGCCTGGGTGAGGAGAAAGTGAGACGGGACCATACAGAGGGGAACCATGGGGAAGACTGTGAACACCCGGGAGCCTCCTGTGCATGAGGTGATTGTTTCTATTGACCCTGCTCAGGCTTCTCGCCATAATGCGTTCGTGCTTTCTCACAGAGAAGATATGGGGTAACCGGGTCGACCAAATTGTGGAGTAGAGTCAGGAAAGGAGAGCTATTGTGCGCACCACATTCACTTCCGAGTCGGTCACCGAGGGCCATCCGGATAAGATTTGCGACCGGGTTTCAGACGCAGTTTTGGATGAGGTTGTGACTCAGGACCCTACAGGACGAGTGGCCTGCGAGAGCTTCGCCACCGTGGGGATGGTCATGGTGGGCGGTGAGATCACCACCACCGCCTGGGTGGACCTTGCAAAGCTTGTGCGGACCGTGCTGGGGGAAATCGGCTACACCTGCACCGAAGTCGGCTTGTGCTCGGACAGCTGTTCAATCATAAACGTCATCGGCAAGCAGTCTCCCGATATCGCTCAGGGCGTCGATACCGGTGGTGCGGGTGATCAAGGGGTGATGTTCGGTTACGCCTGCCGGGAGACGGATGAGCTCATGCCACTCCCGATCATGCTCGCCCACAAGCTGACGCGACGGCTCACGGAGGCTCGGAAGCAGGGGATCCTGCGCTATCTGCGGCCGGACGGCAAATCCCAGGTCACAGTCGAGTACGAGGACGGCATACCCGTCAGGATCGACAGCATCGTTCTCGCTGCCCAGCACGACGAGTCCATTCTCGACCGCACAGGCCGGAGCGTCACGAAAAAGGCTCGCCGGGAGATCATCGACACGGTGGCGCGGGCGGTGGTGCCGGCGCAGTACCTCGACAAGAAGACCAAGTTCTACGTCAACGAGACCGGCAAGTTTGTCATCGGCGGCCCGCAGTCAGATACCGGCATGACCGGTAGGAAGATCATTGTGGACACATACGGGGGCTGGGTTCCCCACGGCGGTGGGGCATTTTCGGGAAAGGACGCCAGCAAGGTGGACCGCTCCGCCTCGTACATGGCGCGCTATATTGCCAAGAACTGCGTTGCCGCCGGTCTCTGTAAGGAGATGGTGGTCCGGCTCGCATACGTCATCGGCCGAGCCGAGCCGACCGATGTTGCCATCGACACGCGTGGGACGGGGGTTATCGACGAGGCCAAACTGCTCAGGCTCATTTGGGACCTGTTCCCCCTCAAGCCCAGAGACATGATCAAGCACCTCAATCTGCTCCAGCCCATCTACCAGGCGACCTCGGCGTACGGCCATTTCGGCAGGGAACCGTTCAAGAAGAAGATCGGAAAGAGCACCTTCGAATTCTTCACCTGGGAGAAGACCGACTTGGCGGAAGAGCTGCGCCGCGCGGCGCGATAGTGGAGGTGGGCGGTTCGCCCTCGACGGGATGGCCTCGGAGTGTCTTGTCGGGCCGCTCTCAACCATCCGCCGCGGGTAGCGTCCCGCCGGCCCTGAGGAGGCGTTCGTTATGGCCGAGATGCAGCGGGACCTTACTCGCACCGCCCTTGCGGTGCTTTTCATCGCCATCCTGATCGGTTGCTCGTTCTGGATCCTGCGGCCGTTTCTTGGGGCGATGATCTGGGCAACCATGATTGTGGTCGCCACATGGCCGATCATGCTCGCGGCGCAGGCCCGGCTGTGGGGCAAGCGGGCGCTGGCGGTCACGGTGATGACCCTCGCCCTCCTGCTCGTCCTGGTCGTGCCGCTCTCGCTCGCCATCGGCACCATCGTCTCGAATGCCGACACCATCGTCGGCTGGGCGAAGTCGCTCGCCACCTTCAAGGTGCCGCCGCCGCCGGAGTGGGTGGGCAGGCTCCCTGTCGTCGGCGGGAAGGCAGTGCTGGCCTGGGAGCAGGTCGCCGCCGCGGGAATCGAGGAGCTCGCTGTGGAGGCCGCGCCCTATGCCGGGAGCGCCACGAAATGGTTTGTCGCCGAGGTGGGCAGCTTCGGGATGGTATTCGTCCAGTTCCTGCTCACCATCGTAATCGCGGCGGTCATGTACGCCAACGGCGAGCGCGCCGCCGCGGCCGTCAGGCGCTTCGGCAGCCGTCTCGCGGGACCGCGCGGCGAGGACTCGGTGCGTCTTGCCGGCCAGGCCATCCGTGGTGTTGCTCTCGGCGTGGTCGTAACCGCGCTAGCGCAGTCGGTGGCGGGCGGGATCGGCCTCGCGGTCGCCGGCGTGCCCTTCGCCGCGATCCTCACTGCGATGATGTTCATGCTCGCCATCGCCCAGCTCGGCCCTGCGCTCGTGCTCGTGCCCGCGGTGGTCTGGGTGTATTGGAGCGGCAGCACCGGTTGGGGGACCTTCCTGCTCATCTGGACTGTCGCCGTCGGCACCATGGACAACTTCCTGCGCCCCATCCTCATCAAGAAGGGCGCGGACCTGCCGCTCCTCCTCATCTTCGCCGGGGTGATCGGCGGCCTCATGGCCTTCGGGCTCATCGGCATCTTC
>Ga0335070_10010069_pt1 | contig 11059 bp, 12 predicted proteins | sample Lox_Sample_13_FD_206722 | JGI IMG/M metagenome (GOLD analysis project Ga0335070, IMG submission 206722) | Soil microbial communities from Loxahatchee National Wildlife Refuge, Florida, United States - Lox_Sample_1.3 | ecosystem: Environmental > Terrestrial > Soil > Wetlands | place: USA... | reverse complement strand
CGTCGGGCCGAGTCCTCAAGGAGGGCGACATCATCATCATGGAGCTCGCGGCCGGCTATCGCGGCTACAGCGCCCAGATCGGCTCGCCGATCTGCGTCGGCAAGCCGACAAAGGACGTGCAGAAATTCTGGGACGAGATCGCTCTCCCCGGCTTCGAGCGCATCGTCGCCGAGGTCGGCCCCGGCAAGCCGTGCGAGAACATGCGCATCGCCGGCAAGTACTTCCGCGAGAAAGGCGTCCAATCGCGCCCTATCCACGTCCACGGTATCGACCTGATCACCGGCGGGCCGCACGTGTTCACCGACCATATCGACGCCAAGCCGTGCGCCGAGGTGCTGAAGCCCGGGATGGTGCTGGTCGTCGAGCCGAACCCGATCACCGCTGACGGCTCGCTCGGCATGTTCTTCGGTCACACGTTCATCGTGACGGCGACGGGACGGGAGTGCGTGACGCCTTTCCCGTGGAAGCTCGCGGTGGCGGGCGGCTAAGGCCTTCGCGCCCGTAGCCACGCGGCGCCGGGTCGGGCACACTGCCCGGCCATGAACCCGCCGTCCGAGCCAGCCGCCGCAGCGTCCCGCCGTCCGGTGACCCCGGCGACGATCGCCGAGGAATCCTACCGCGCGGCGGCGGCCGTCATCGCCGCCGAGCGCACGCCGGCCGGCGTTGCGCGGATGGTGCGCGAGGCAGTTGCGTGGTTCGAGCGCGTCTGGACGGCGATCCGCGGGCAAGTTGAAGCCAAGGGTCCGCCGTTCGCCTGCCGCGCAGGCTGCGCCTGGTGCTGCAACCAGATCGTCACCATCGCACCGGCCGAAGCGATCGCCATCGCGCAGCATGTCCGGGCGACGTTCTCTGCCGACGATCTGGCGGCGCTGAAAAGCCGCCTTGTGAGCCTCGACGACCGCGCCCGCGGCCTCGGCGCATTCGCGCGCGGCCTCCTCAAGACGCCCTGCGCCTTTCTCGTGGACGGTGCTTGTTCCGTCTATGAGGTTCGCCCGGTCCGTTGCCGCGGCGTGATGTCGCGCGACGTCGGGCACTGCCGCTGGGTCGCGGAAAACCCGGACCTCGTTTACGCTTGGCGGGACCGGCTGTTGCCCACCAACCCATACCCGCCGGAGCCCGGAGTGATCGCGGATGCGGTGCTGAGCGGAATCGCAACCGCCGCCCGCGACGCGGGCCTGGCCTTCACCGCCCTCGAGCTCGTCGCCGCGTTGCGCATCGCTCTCGATACGCCCGACATCGCGGAGCGTTACCTCGCCGGCGAACCGGTCTTTGCCGCCGCAGCCCGCCCCGCGTCGGCGGACGCCGGCCTGCCGCCGCACATGGTCCAGGCCGCGCCATGAACCGGAAGAACCCGCCACAGCCGCCATCCTCCGGCGGCACGGGCGGCTTCGGCGGCGACGACGCGCTGGCGTGGCTCGCCGGCCGGCGACCCGCGATCGTGCCGGCTTTTTCGGCGGCGCCGGCGCCGTTCAACGCCGGGCCGGTCAGGGAAAGGGTTCGCTACGCCGTGCTCGACCTGTTGCGCTCCACGCGATCCGCGGAGCGGATCGCCGCCGCGGCTGCCGAGATGGGAGCGACGGCGGACCAGGCATGGTCAGATGAGCGTCCCGCCGTCGAAGCCCGCAAGCAGCCGGGCTTCGCCTGCGCCGCGGGTTGCGCGTGGTGCTGCTACCAGCAGGTTGCCGTGGCTCCGGCCGAGGCTATCGCCATTGCGAAATACGTCGCCGCGACGTTCTCGGCCGCAGCACTCGCCCTGTTGAAAACCCGCCTCGCCGCCCTCGATTCTGGGGCGCACGGTCTCGGCCCCCGGGGCCGCGCCCGCCTCAAGTCACCCTGCGCGTTCCTCGTCGACAATGCCTGCTCGATCTACCCTGTCCGGCCGCTGCGCTGCCGCGGAGTCTATTCGCGCAATGCCGCCCATTGCCGCTGGGCCATGGAGACTCCCGACGCCGTCTTCGACGACCGGGCGCGGCACGGCAAGGCCGGGCCTTATCCCGTCGAGCCGGCGGCGATCGCCGACGCGGCGTTAACCGGTCTGGCGCAAGCCTTCGAGCAGGCCGGGCTCTGCTGGGAGGCATTGGAGCTGACCGCCGCCCTGCGGGTCGCACTCGATACGCCGGACCTGGCGGAGCGCTATGCGGCCGGCGAGGCGGTCTTCGCCGGCTGCGAGCTGCCGCCGCGCGGCGACGATTCCGCGGGACTGGCGAAACCGCCGGATTCAGCCTAAATCTCTGTCATGAACGACACCCAGACACAGAACCTGCCGGACTGGAACGCGCCGGAAACGCGCGTCGTCAAAATCCACGGGCCCGAGGCGTTCGCGGCCATGCGCAAGGCCGGCCAGCTCGCCGCCGAACTACTCGACTACATCACCGATTACGTGAAGCCGGGCGTCAGCACCGCCGAACTCGACCGGCTCTGCGCCGAGATGACGACCGCGCGCGGCGCGATCTCGGCGCCGATGGGCTATCGCGGCTTTCCGAAGTCGATCTGCACCTCGGTCAACCACGTCGTCTGTCACGGGATCCCGAGCCCGGACAAAGTGCTGCAGGACGGCGACATCGTGAATATCGACGTGACGCCGATCGTCGACGGCTGGTACGGCGATTCAAGTCGCATGTATTATGCCGGCAACGTCGGCGTGAAGGCGCGGCGGCTGGTCGAGGTCACCTATGACGCGATGATGCGCGGCATCGAGGCGGTCAAGCCCGGGGCCACGCTCGGCGACGTCGGTTACGCCATCCAGTCCTATGTCGAGGCGCAGCGCTTCTCGATCGTGCGCGACTTCTGCGGCCACGGCGTCGGCAAGATCTTCCACGACGCGCCGTCGGTGCTGCACTATGGCGAGCCCAACACCGGCCTCACCTTGCGCGAAGGCATGATCTTCACCATCGAACCGATGGTGAATTCCGGCCGCTGGGAGGTGAAGATCCTCAGCGACGGCTGGACCGCGGTGACCAAGGACAAGTCGCTGTCGGCCCAATTCGAGCACACCGTCGGCGTGACCGCGACCGGCGTCGAGATCTTCACGCTGTCGCCGAAGGGCTACACCAAGCCGCCTTACGTGTGACGGCCGTCAATCTGGCCGGCACGGCGATCTGCTAAGCTCGCAGCCTCGCCTACGGGGAGGCAAAGTCCATGAAGCGACGCGACTTTCTCGCCGGGCTGACCGCCGCGGCGGCACTGCCGGCATTGGCCAGCGGCAGCCGCGCCGATGACCGCGCCGCGGCCGCGCGGCAGCTCATCGCCTCGACCACCACCATCGACATGCACAGTCACTGCGGCGGCTTCATCAGCCCGCAGTCCCGCGTCCGCCCGCTCTCAGGGCCGATGCGGCGGGGCGGCATGGCCGCCGTCTGTCTCGCCGTGGTCGCCGATAGCCCGACACATCGCGTCATGCCCGACGGCCGCATCCGCCCGTTCCGCTCGCCCGAGCCCGGCGAGCTCTATGCCTGGACTCAAGGTGCCTTTCGCCGGCTGCGTGAAGTGATCAACACGCAGGACCTCGCCGTGGTGAGCGACGTGGCAACCTTGCGCGCCGCCAACGGCCGCAATCCGTCGGCGATCATCACGGCTGAGGGCGGCGACTTCCTCGACGGCTCGCCCGACCGGGTGGACGAGGCCTACGAGCGTTGGAAGCTCCGTCATCTCCAGCTCGTCCATTACCGGCCCAATGACCTTGGCGACATCCAGACCGAAGCGCGCGTGCACGACGGTCTCACTGAGACCGGCGCCGCGGTGATCCGGCGCTGCAACCAGCGCGGCGTGGTGGTCGACGTCGCACACGCCACGTACGAAACAGTGAAGCGGGCCGCGAGCGTGACCCAGAAACCGCTCGTGCTCTCGCACACGTCGCTGTCGAACAACCCGTCGTTTTTCAGCCGCACCATCGCGCGCGATCATGCGCGCGCCGTCGCCGAGACCGGCGGCGTCATCGGCGTGTGGCCCGCATCATTCGTCTTCCCAAACCTGCGCGCCATGGCCGACGGCATGGCACGTCTGGCCGACGTCGTCGGCGTCGACCACGTCGGGCTCGGCAGCGACATGCAAGGCATCCCAAGCGGCACCGTGTTCAACAACTACGAGCAGCTGCCCGACCTCGCCGAAGCGCTGCTCGGCGCCGGTTTCAGCCCGGCCGACGCCGGCAAGGTGCTGGGCGGCAACTATCGCCGCGTGTTCGAGGCGACGGTCGGCGCGTAGATGCCCTATCCGGCGGTCGCCATCATCGGCAGCCGCTCGGCGATCTGCACTGCATTCAGCGCGGCCCCCTTCAGCAACTGATCGCCGGCGACGAACAGCGCCACCGAACAGCCGCTCGGATCACTCGCGTCGTGGCGGATGCGGCCGACCAGGACGTCGTCCTGGCCCGACGCGTCCTTCGGCATCGGGAAATAGTTGCGCGCGACGTCGTCGACGATGCGCAGCCCCGGCGCCTCGGCAAGCGCCGCCCGTATTTCATCGAGCGCAACCGGCCGCGCACACTCGATCGTGAGGGCCATGGAATGCGCGCGCAGCACCGGCACACGAACGCAGGTCGCACTGACGCGCAACGCCGGCTCGGCGAAGATCTTGCGCAGCTCCGCCATCACCTTGGTCTCTTCCCCGTTGTAACCCGTCGCGGGGTCGACTGCGGTATCGTGGCTGAAGAGATTGAACGCGTAGGGATGGTGCAACACGCGGTTTTCATAGGGCCGATCCTCCAGATAGGCGCGCGTCGACTGCACGAGTTCCTCCATCGCGGCGGCACCGGCACCCGAGGCGGCCTGATAGCTCGCCAGGATCAGGCGAAGGATGCGCGTGCGGCGGTGGATCGGCCACAGCGGCATGCCGGCGACAATCGCCACACAGTTGGGGTTGGCGATGATGCCGCGATGGCCGGCGATGGCCACGGCGTTGATCTCCGGCACGACCAGCGGCACGCCAGGATCCATCCGGAAGGCCGAAGAATTGTCGACGACCACGGCTCCCGCACGCACGGCGATCGGGGCAAACCGCAACGATGTGCCGCTGCCGGCCGAGAACAGCGCAATGTCGACGCCGTTGAGGCTGTTTTCGGTCAGCTCGCTCACACGTAGGTCTTGTCCGCGAAAGGCAAGCCGCTTGCCGGCGGAACGCCCCGATGCGAACAGGCGCAGGTCCGACAGCGGGAATCGTCGTCGCTCCAGGCAGCGCAACAATTCGACGCCGACGGCGCCGGTGGCCCCGACGATTGCAACCACCGGCGCGGCGGCTGGGCGGAAAGACGGCGGCTGGGTATTCATGTGCTCTTCTCCATGTCAGGCCGGAGACGAGCGCCCAAAAATGAAAAGGCCCCGTCCGTTCCGGCGGGGCCTCGAGGATCGCTGTTGCCGTCTAGCTCAACGCATGCCGATCCCGAACCGCCCCGTGGAGGTGGTGGTGGTCGTTTTCAGCGTTTTCGACGTCAGCAGCATGCCCGTCTTCTAGCACGAGGTACCACGGTCCGGCCACCCAAAACCGCTCAAACGCCGGCACGCGGCCTGAGCCACGCACCCGACCGGACGGCGACGACAAGGCTCGTGCCGTAGACCGCCATGCCGGCCGCGCCGACCACCGCCAAGCCATTGAGCCCGACGCCGAGAGCATGGAGCGCGAGCCAGCCGCCCGCGGCCACGGTGAGCGCCCGGCCAGCGACACCGACCAGCGGCCACATCGGCCGGCCGGCCGCCTGGCATGCCGTACCCAAGGTGAGACCGAGGCCGAGGAACGGATAGGCGAGGCTCGCGATCACGAGATAGCCGGCGGCGAGGACATGGACCTCGGGCGTCGCCGTGAAGAAGGACGTCCACACACCAGGCGCGGCGACACCGAACAGCCCGAGCGCCCCGGTCACGACGCCCGAGAGCGCCGCGCCCGTCCACGCAATCCGCGCCGCCCGCGCGCGACTGCCGGCACCGATATTGGTGCCGACCATCGCGAGCAGTCCCGCACCCAGGCCGAACGCCAGCGGATAGATGAGATATTCGAGCCGTACCGCGATGCCGAAGGCGGCGAGTGCCGGCGCCCCCAAGGTGCCGACGAAGCCGGTGAAGATGGCGAGTGCCGTGTTATTGAGGATCGGCTGCAGCGACATCGGCGCGCCGACGCGCAGGATCTCGAGGAACAGCCGCCGGCTGAGGCGCACGCCGCGCAACGAAAGGCGGACGGCCGTGCGGCCCGAAGCGATGTACCAGCCGAGCACCAATGTCGACGCGACGAAGGAGAGCACGGTCGCCACGCCGGCACCGGCGACGCCGAGCGCCGGTATGGGTCCGAAGCCGAACACCAGGACGGGGACGAGCGCTATGTGCAGCGCCTCGGCGGCGAGATACACGACCGCCAGCACGGCCGCCTGTCCGGCGCCGCGGATGATGCTGGTGAAGGTGCTGAGCAGCCAATAGGCGAGCGCGCCGCCGAAGATCGCGTTCGCGTACTCGAGGGCCGCGGCAAGCGCTGTGCCTTTACCGCCCATCAGGGTGAACAGCGCCGTGCCGCCCAGCCAGAGGGCGCCGGAGAAGAGCGCGGCGGCCACCGTCGCGACGATCACCGCGTGCACGACGAGCGCCGACGCATCCTCATGCTTGCCGGCGCCGATGGCGCGCGCGACGGCCGAGGCGATCGCCCCGCCCATGCTGGAATTCGAGACCTGCTGCATGAGCATGATCAGCGGGAACACGAGGGAGAGGCCGGCGAGCGCATCGGCGCCGAGACGGCTGACGAAATGCGCGTCGACCGTCGCAGTGACGGCGATGAGGACGACGTTGACAGCGACGTTGGGGGCGGCCAACCGCAACATGGTCGAGACGATCGGCCCTTCGAGCAGAAGCTTGGTGCGCGCGGCCGCCGGCGGATTCGGTGTTGCCGCAGCAGGTGCCGGGGTCGGACGATTCAGAGGGGATTTGAGGGCGATCGAAATAGCTTGGTCGGACACGGCACGCTCCTTCCCCGGCCAATGGCCTTGGGAACCGGAGCAGCGCTTGGACGACGGCGTCTTGAAAAGCCGGAGGCTTCAGCCGGGCGGCTGCAGGACATGGGCCCGATCGCGCCGCAAGTATGTCCCGCCCAAGCAAAGCTGCAATGCATCATTTCTTGGCCTGGCCTGAGAATTTTTCATCATCGCGGTGAGATGCGGCGCGGCCGCTACCGGCCGGCGCTTGCCCGTGCCCCGGCCGGCCTTTACCCTGCCCTAGGTTTTCTCATGACGTTAAAGGGGGGACGGTGCCGCGGCGGCTGCCACAGCTCAATGCGCTCAAGGCCTTTGAGGCGGCGGCCCGACATGAGAGCTTCACCCGCGCCGCCGAGGAACTGCACGTCACCCAGGGGGCGGTCAGCCACCAGGTGAAGGCGCTTGAGGCCGAGCTCGGCCTCAAGCTCTTCAACCGCGAACGGCAGCGCCTGATCATCACGGCGGCGGGCCGCGAATACCTGGCGGTGGTGCGCGACGCGCTCGACCGGATCGCCGTCGGCACCGAGCGGCTGTTACAGCGGCAGAGCTCGGGCGCCTTGACCGTGAGCACCTCGCCGGACTTCGCCGCCAAGTGGCTGGTCCACCGGCTCGGTCGTTTTTCGGAAGCGCATCCTGGAATCGATCTGCGCGTCTCGGCGACCTTGCATCACGTCGACTTCGCCCGCGAAGACGTCGACATCGCCGTGCGCCACGGCGACGGCCATTGGCCGGACCTCCACGTCACGCGGCTGTGCGCCGAACATCTCTTCCCTGTGTGCAGCCCGAAGCTGCTGCCTCGCCTCCGCCGGCCGGCGGACGTGCTCAAGTTTCCGCTGCTGCACCTGAACGACAGCAAGTCATGGTCCGAGTGGCTGGACGCCGCCGGGGTCACCCGCGAAGGCGCGATGCACGGCCCGACGCTGAACCGCGCGAGCATGCTGATCGACGCGGCGATCGAAGGCCAGGGCGTCGCCCTCGCCCGCACCACCTTGGCGGCCTGGGACCTGCTGAACAAACGCCTGGTGCGGCCGTTCAAGATCGACCTGCCGTTGTCGAAGTCCTATTGGATCGTCGGACCGAGGGCGACGGCGGACCTGCCGAAGCTGGTCGCATTCCGCGACTGGCTGGTCACCGAAGCGAGCGCGGATGCCCAGCGTCTGCAAGGAACGTCGAAACCAGCCTCCGGGTCTCGCGCCTCTCCGCGGCGGCGCGCCCGGCGCAAGGCCTAGACATGGACGACCAGCGCACCGGCGAGACCTGCAAAAGCGGGGTGAAGATGACCTTCGCCACAGGGGCGGCCCTCAAAGGTCATCAGCACCTCTTCAGAGCCAGTCTCGAAGGAAATACGCGGCGCGCGATCGACTTCCACGAAGGCGATAAGATCAATGCCGGCGCTGACGACGCTCATTCGCCGCCGCCGCCGCAGCGCTGAACCGGTCCATCGCTGCCCCGCGGTAGCTTTCGCCGGCGAAGGGCTATCGTCGTGGACTCGGGTGCTCGACCAGCGCAGCTAGCCGCCCGGTAAGCGCCGCGGTCTCAGGGTTTCTACCAATATCCTTCCCGCGGCATTGGACGTACGATGCTCACGCACCCCAATGAGGGAGCGGAAATCCCCTCGACCGAACCCTACGTTCGCCAACCCTCCACCGCATGGGTTGGACCGAGGCTCGCCCTGTCCCACGATCCAAATGGGCGCGCGGCTCAGTGGCGCAAACGCGCCGACGAGCTGCGCGCGATCGCCGACGCGTTCAATCACGCGCAGGCGCGCGACGACCTCCTGAAGCTCGCTGAGCAGTGGGAAGCCATGGCTGACCGAGAAGAACGCCGCCTCGGGGTTGATCGACCCGATCAGCGCCCATAGCGCCGGCCAAACCCGCCACGCTTTTCGCCGGCCCCGTCTCTTGGGCGCCGCGGTCCTGTTCAGCGAGTCAACCGCGCGACGCCGCTCGGCGACGCTTCGGAGGCGGCGGCGGCGCTGCGGCATCGCGCGCCAGCCGCGCGCGGCGCAGCTTCTCCATAAGGTCGGAATCCCGCTTTGCCTTGGCATCGACGATGGTTTTCCATTCTGGTGCCTTCTTGCTTGCCATGGTCGCCTGCCTTTCTGCTCATCAGCCTCGCGCGTCAGCCGCTGCCTTCACTGTCGCGGCCAACGGCGCGGCGGCGGCCGACGAGACGCGCGTCGCGCCAGACCTCGACCGTTGTGCCGACGGGACTCTCCTGCAGCAGCCGGACAGCCCAATCGACGGCATCGGTGTCCGTCAGGAATCGGCCGCGATCGGAGGCAACGATCTGCGCCGCGTCGTTACGGAAATTCCACCGATACTCCTGCATCATTCACCTCGAGTCGGATGGATTATGCGAGATGCGGCGTCGGACCGCGCCGCCATGCCGGGTGCCTGCGCATGATGCCCTCGGCGGCACGCCGGGCGGCACTGAGAATCTCGTCGTTGCACCACGCGTGCGCCTCGCCGCTGACGACGATCTTCCGAGGCATGCGGCCGAGGGGGGCGTCGGGGCCGACCATCTCGACGGAAACGAGCGCGCTCGACGGGCGCGAAGTGCGGAAGCTCGTCGTCGATCGATGATCATCGCCGAGAAGCCCATCGACATGCACACTGACATGGATCGTGGGCTCGACCATGGCCGCGATGACCTGCTGCGCGGCCACGGCCCGCTTTCCTACCGTTGCTGTGTTCATAGGGTCGTCTCCTCAAGGCGCGTGGTGTTGCGGGCGCGAAGCGGCGCGTGGATGGACCGCGTGCTCGTCGTCTCTCGATACGCCCGCGTAAAGTGACCGTCGCGGTTTGCGTGGGCGATGCGGACTTGCGCGCCGCCCGCTCTCGTCGTTGCTGGTGCGGCATCAGCGCGGACATGTACTGGCCGCATCACCACCATGGGCGTCCCCAACCGAAATTGCCAGGACAAAAAATTGCGCCTACCGCGACGCGGCGGCCGACGCGCGTCCGCGCCACACGTCGCGGAACGCCACCAGCCGCCGGCTGTCCTCGTCCCAGATAGCGAGCCGCGCGCACCGCAGGCTCTCGCGCAACCCGAGTCGCTTCACCCGCTGAAGCATCGGGTTCTCCTCGAAGCAATCGCGCAGCCGATAGTTCGGAATCCTGCTTGAGAGATGATGGATATGATGCAGGCCGATGTCGCAGGTCAGCCACTGCAAAGGCCGCGGCAGGTCATAGAATGAGCACCCGGCGAGGGCCGCGCTGTGGAAGTCCCAGTCCGCCGAACTTTCCCAGTAGGTGTGCTCGAATTGGTGCTGCACGTAGAAGAGCCACACTCCGATCGCGCCGGCCATCAGCAGCGCCGGCACGTAGGCAAGAAGCAGCGCGCCCAGTCCGGCCTCGAGCAGCGAGACGGTGACCGCGGCGATGGCAATGTTCGTGCCCAGCACGCTGACCCAGCTGCGCCATTCGCGCCGCGGATTGCCGGTTGGAATGCGGTGACGGATCCAGAACATGTAGATCGGGCCTATGCCGAACATCACCAGCGGATGCCTATAAACGCGGTAGAGCGCGCGGCGCCAGGACGAGGTCGCGACGTAATCACGGCGGGTCAGCGTGGTGATGTCGCCGACACCGCGGCGATCGAGGTTGCCCGCCGTCGCGTGGTGCATCGCGTGCCGGCGGCGCCAGAACGCGTAGGGCGTCAGGGTGAGCGTACCAATCAGACGGCCGAGAGAGTCGTTGGCCCAGCGGCGCGTGAAGAAGGCGCCGTGCCCGCAATCGTGCTGGATCATGAACAGCCGCACCAGCAATCCGGCGACCGGCACCGACAGGACGAGGCCGAGCCAGATACCCCGGTCGACGGCGCAGGCCGTGAGTGCCAACAGCGCGAGAAGCGGAATGAAGGTGCTGAGCAACTGGACTATGCCACGCCGTGAGTCGGGCCGGGCATAGTGGCCGACGATGCGCCGCCAAGCGTGCGGCGTGAAGGCCAGGGATTCTTCCGGTCGCAGACCGGCCTCGTCAGACAAACAGGCAGCCGCATCGCCCCGACCGTTGCCGGCATCGACCACGGCCGAGGGCTGGTCGCGCAGCAGAGTCAGTTACCACCCAGTGAAAAGCTTCGCGCGTGCATTGGGATGCCCAACTAAAAAGAAGG
>Ga0335070_10010068_pt1 | contig 11059 bp, 6 predicted proteins | sample Lox_Sample_13_FD_206722 | JGI IMG/M metagenome (GOLD analysis project Ga0335070, IMG submission 206722) | Soil microbial communities from Loxahatchee National Wildlife Refuge, Florida, United States - Lox_Sample_1.3 | ecosystem: Environmental > Terrestrial > Soil > Wetlands | place: USA: Florida... | reverse complement strand
TCAGCTCCACTGCGTTAGTTGTCTTTGCTTTGCTGGCAACTTGCCGTCTGGCAACCGGCAACCAGCTCTTTGCCCCTTGGTGTAATTGGCAACACGCCTGACTCTGGATCAGGAGAGTCCTGGTTCGATCCCAGGAGGGGCAACTGGAGAGCCCGAGGTGACTTTGGTCGCTTTCGGGCTCTCCGTCTTTCAGCCCACGGCCGTATTTTCGCCGCAGCTTCTCACGCGGTTTCGACTAGGTTTCTGTCCATGAGCTTCACTGGACAGGCCATGACTTTGAGCAGCTCCGTCTCGCTCGTGCTGTGTACCCCACTTCGCGAGGCAGTTTGGGCCAGCTGAGAGGTCAACGTATCCTCGCCAAAGTGCCTCGACGAATCGGCGTACACAGCAATCGATGAGAGAGACGGCATCATCTGGGACGCGCTGACTCGCGGGAACGACTGCGCGGTCAGTTCTTGATCGAGGAGAACCTGCGCCAGGATCGGCAATGCTCAGTGGCTCGGGCAGAGGCTGAGCTCCGGGGAGTTGACATCTGAACTTCAAAGGGGAATGCTTTGTTTCCTAATCCCCTGGTACGCCCACAACACCCCGGAGTGTCTATGAACCGCTCGCTGCGGCTGGCGTCGTTCGTTCTGCTGTGCTGCGTACCGCCGGTGATGGCGCAGGGCACGATGGCCGGCATGAGCATGGGCGCCGACACCGCGCAACTCTCGCGCGTCAGGATCGCGCTGGACAAGTACAAGGATCCGGTCGCGGCGGTGCGTGACGGGTACTTCTCGACCCTGGTCTGCATCGACTTCCCACACGGCGGCGAGCACAGCGGCGACCTGTCGTACGCGGCGGGGGGCATGGGCGTGCACTTTCTCAACGTCGGGCTCATCGGGCCGCAGCTCGACACGCTGCACCCGCAGGTGCTGATCTACGAGCCGGTCCACGACACGCTGCGCCTGATCGCGGCGGAGTGGTTCATGCCTACGCAGGTCAGCTCGACACGCCCACATATCTTCGGCCGCGATCTCGACGGCCCGATGGAGGGTCACGCGCCGATCATGCCCCCCGAGGCGCACCACTGGGATCTGCACGTGTGGCTATGGAAGGCGAACCCGAACGGCATGTTCAGCCCGACTAACCCTACCGTGCGCTGCCCGAATGGGCGGTACACCGTGCACGGCGACGCGCCGCGCATGGTGACGCCGCAGTAGAGGGAGGGTGCCATTGCGAGGGCCGCGGCATCCGCGGCCCTTTGCACGCCCGCTACATTCATGCGCATGCAATCCCGCCTTCTCGCCGCAGCGCGCCGCTGACTTTCGTCCCGATCGCGCTGGCGGGCCTATTCGTCTGGCGGGCTCACCGCACGCTGCTGCAGTTCGGGTGGATGTAGTAAGCCGAAGCTGGCGCAGCGGGCGTCTACGGTGAGTCAGTTTCTGAGCCAGTTTCGGGTGACAGAGTCTGCCATCCGCGGCCTCGCTGTTTTTCGTGATCAGCGGCGTCCTCGCCGTTCGACTACCAGGCCGATCGGTACGTAGAAGAAGACACAACTATCGGTCGGCATCGCATCCTCGCGGCGGAAGCCGCACGTCGGGCAGGCAATGCTGGAGCGCAGCTCCGGGCTCATTGTGCCTCCCCTCAGTGGCTCCCGCCCAGGGTGCCGCGAGCGGCCGGCCGCGGCAGCCTCCATCAGGCGTCGTTCAGGGCGACCACCGGATCGACGCGCGTCGCGCGCCGGGCCGGGAGGTACGTCGCCAGCCACGCCACCAGCGCGAGCCCCGCGGCCGCGGCCCCGTAGGAAACGGGGTCGAGCGGCTGCACCTGGAAGAGCAGGCCCGTCATGAGCCGGCTCGCGCCCGCCGCCGCGGCCATGCCGGTGGCCAACCCCACGCCGGTCACGCGCAACGCGCGCGTCCCGACCCAGGCGAATACGTCGCGGCTCGTGGCACCCACCGCCATGCGCACCGCGATCTCGCGCCGGCGCCGCGCGACATCGTACGACATCACCGCGAAGATGCCCGACGCCACGAGCGCGAGCGCCGCCGCCGCGAACGCCGCCAGCACCCGCGTGACGGCGCGCGAGCGGGCCAGCGCGTCGTCCACGTAGGCGCTGAGCGGCCGCATCTGGAACACCGCCGCCTCGGCATCCAGCGCGGTCACGCTGGAGCGCAGGGCCGGGCCCACGGCCTCCGGTACTCCGGCCGTGCGCAAGGCCAGCGTCATCGTCATGCCGGCGCGGCCCGCCGTCTGCGCGAGCGGAATGTAGATCTCGATGCGCGACGCCGAGTCCAGCTCGTAGTGCCGGACGTTGGGCACCACCCCCACCACCGTCCGGTACACGAGCGCGCTGTCGGCCCCGCGCTCCCGGATGGTGAGCCGCCGGCCGACCGGGTTCTGTCCCGGCCAGAACCGGCGCGCCATCGTCTGATCGACGATGGCGACCGGCGCGGTGCCATCGCGGTCCCCCGGCGCGAAATCGCGCCCCCGCACGATCGGGATCCCCATCGCCTCGAAGTACTGCGGCGAGACGACGTTGTAGAGCACGGACTGCGCGTTCGCGTCGGTGACCGGCGTCCCCTCGGGATACGCCCGCTTCTCCCACGACCGCTGCGAGAGCGGCACCAGCAGCGTCACGGCGGCGCTGCGCACTCCCGGAAGCGCCGCGGCGCGCTCGCGCAGCCGGTCGTAGAACGAGAGCCAGCGCGCCTGCGTGGACACCTGCTGCGCGTTCGCCTGCACCGACGCCATGAGCACGTGCGCGGGATCGAACCCCGCGTCCACGTGCGACAGGCGGTCGAGACTGCGGAGCGTGAGGCCGGAGCCGATCAGCACCGTGACGGCGAGCGCCACTTCGGCGACCACGAGCGCCGAGCGGAGCCGTCCGCTGCCGGCGGCCACCGTGCGCGCGCCCGCCTTCATGGTCTCGGCCGCGTCCAGGTGTGTCGCGCGCCACGCGGGCACCGCTCCGAACAGCAACCCCGCCGAGATGGCGGTGGTCACGGCCACCGCCAGCACGGCACCGTCTACCCGCAGCCGTGCCACGAGCAGCGAAGGCAGATCCGCCGGAAGCATCGGCACCAGCACTCCCACGAGACCGTAGGCGAGCGTGACGCCCGCGGCCGCGCCCAGCAGCGACACCAGCAACGCCTCCGACAGCATCAACCGCACGATCGACCCGCCGCCCGCGCCCACCGCCTTGCGGATGGCGATCTCGCGATGGCGCTCCTCGCCGCGCACGAGGAACAGGTTGCTCACGTTGGTCACCGCGATGAGCAACACGAATCCCACCGCGGCCATCAGCAACCACAGCTGCGCGCGCACGTCGCCCACCAGGTGCGATTCGAGCGAGCGCACTTCCGGCACGGCGACGCCGGGGCCCAGCTCGGCGCGGAGGTCACGGCCCACGCGCGCCAGATCCGATCGCGCCGTGGCCAGCGGCACGCCCGGCTTGAGCCGCGCGTAGGTGCGCATGCCGAACCCGGCATCGCGGTTGTTCCAGGGCAGGTCGGGTATGGCTCCCATGGGCAGGTAGAGCTCGGCCGACAGGTCGGGGAAGCCGGCTCCGGAAGGCAGCACCCCCGCGACCGCGTACGGCCGCCCGTCGAGCGTGAGCACGCGCCCCACGACGCCGCGGTCGCCGCCGAAGTGCTGCTGCCAGAACGCATGGCTCAGCACCGCGACGGCGGGCATCCCCGGCCCCGACTCGGTTTCGGCGGAGCCGGGCAGTCTGCCCAGCGCGGGCTCGAACCCGAACATCCGGAAGAAATCGCCTACCACGGCGGTCGCGGTCACGATCTCGGCAGGCCCACCGCCGGTGAGCGTGAAGACGAATTGGTCCGCACCGCTCACCGACGAAAAGACGCGGCTGCGATCGCGCCAGTCGCGGTAGTTGGGAATCGAGTTGGAGATGTGGAATCCCGTGCTGGCCAGCGCGTCGATGGTGACCAGGCGGCCGGGCTCGGGGAACGGCAACGGCCGCAGCAGCACGCCGTAGACGATGCTGAACATCACGGTGTTGGCGGCGATGGCGAGCGCGATGGTGCCGGCGGCGACGACGGCGTACCCGGGACGGCTGCGGAACGCGCGAAGCGCCTGCCGCACGTCGTGCGCTAGAGGGCTCAAGGCTACCTCGACAGGCGGGTGTCCTCGGTAGGACAGTTGCAGCTGCGGCGAGGGTTGGAACCGGACCCCATTCGCTCGACCGGGCTTCGGCGTTCCGGGGGCACCCCGGCGGGCCGTGGTGCGGGAGTCAGGCCCTCGACATCTGAAGCAGCTTCCTCCACTGCACGTCGGTCGCCGGGACGACCGACAGCCGCGGCATCCTGACCAGCGCCAGGTCCCGCAACACCGCCTCCTTCCGGATCTCGGCGAGCGTGACCGGGCGAGGCAACGCCTTGCCGGCCACGATGTCCACCACCGCGAGCCTCGCGTCCCTGGGGTCCGGGTAGGACGGCGAGGCCACGGTGGCCAGGCCGACCACGGCCTTCTCGTCGCCCGTGTGGTAGATCATCAACTCGTCGCCGCGCTGCATGGCGCGGATGTTCTTGAGCGCTGCCGGATTGGTGACGCCGTCCCAGCGCGCGGTCCGCTCCCTGACCAGGCGGTCGAAGGAGTATGCCGAAGGCTCGGTCTTGAGGATCCAGTGTGCCATGGCTGCCGGTGCCGGGAATCTACCCGGCACGCGTGGCCCGGCAAACCGAACGCGACCTGGCCGCGCTACCGCACCCGCGCCCGCTCGAGGTGCATCACGCCCACGCTGTCGCGGACGCCCATGTACAAAACGCCAGGGCCGAAGCCCGCGATGGTGCGGAACGGCGGCAGCTGGACGCGATCGGCGAGCTGCCCCTGGCCGGTGACGACGTCGTAGACCGGACGCCCGCCCACGATCTTGTCGGTCCGGATCCACAGGTTCCCGTCGAGGTCCGCGCGCACCGAGCCCTGCCGGAACGGCGGGCGATAGTCGGGCACGTCGGCGAGATCGGCGCGCATCACCTTGGGCGCCGGCATGCTGATCGTCGTGGCCGGGCCGGGGCCGCCCCCACCGCCTCCTTCGCCGCCGGGGCCCGGCCGGCTCTGGGTGATGATCACGAAGCCGCCTCCGCCCGCCCCGCGATCACCCTCCCGCGGAGCCGCGCCCACCGAGGCGCCGCCCGCGCTCATCGGGCCGTTGCGTCGCAGCCGTGCCTGCATCGAGTCGATGCCGGCCTGCGTCTCGGTGACCGTCGAGTCGAGCAGCGCGCTCTTGGCGGAGTCGTCCAGCCGCTCCCACTCGTACGGCATCCGCGGCAGGTGCGTCCACGAGCCGTCGGGGTTCAGCCGGTCCACGTGGTAGTCCCGGCCGCGCACCACCTCGATCGCCCCGTCCGACGTGACCGCCCAGTCGTCCACCGTCTGCGGCGGCATCGCGGTCATCGTGAGGTTGATCTTGCCCTTGTCGTCGCGCGACATGCTGGTGCGGGTCCGCAGGATGCGGATCGCCGCCGCCGTGTCCAGCGACCGGGTGGCGAAATCGAACCGGACGATCAGCGCCGAGTCCGGCGGCTCGAGCCGCATCGGCCCGTTCGAGGGCGGCGGCCCGCGGAACTGCATCCGGACGGGCGAGAAGTAGGCGAGCCGCCCCCGGGCGTCGAAGCCCGGCGTCCCGAAGATGTTCCCGATCAGCGCGGGCAGGGCGCCGCCCGAGGGCGGCATCGCCATCGTCCGCACGATCGTTCCCTCGGGGCTCAGCACCAGCATCGAGAGCGCCGCCGGCGTGATGAGCAGCGCGGAGTCGCCGTGGAAGGGCAGCAGCGTGCCGGGGCGCGAGCCGTAGGAGTTGGCCAGGCCGCTGGCGGAATCCGCCACCACCGTCGGGCTCCCCAGCGTCGAGTCGTACAGCACGACCCGGCGCGCGAGGATGTCGTTGACCAGCACCCGCCCGCCGGCCACCTGGACCGCGGCGGTCACGCTCGAGAGCGAGTCCTTCGAGACGGCGGTGATGGGGCCGAGCTGCCGGACCGGAGGAGGCTGCTGTGCCGCCGCCCGCGCGGCGCACAGGAGCAGCAAGCCGGCGGCGGACACGATGGTGCGAGTCGTCATGGTCATCGCTCGATTCCTATTGACGGATCATGATGTTGCCGCCGCCGGCGAAGGCGCCGCCGGGGACGCCCATCCCCGGCGCGAACACGCCACCCGGCGTGCCCGAGGTGCCCGACCGGATCGCCCCCAGGTAGCGCTGGTCGAGATACGCCGCGATGAGGTCCGGCAGCTTGCGGCGCTGCGTCGGCGTCAGAAGGTCGTGGATCGCGGGCGCCACGGCCATCAGCAGGTCCACCGACGCCTCGCGCGAGCGCCGGTACCGCTCGTACACGGCGGCGTGGTCGTAGCGGTCGGGCAGCGCCACGTAGCCCCGGATCACCGGCGTCCAGATCGAGTCGAGGCGGATCACATACGAGCGGTTCAGCGTGGCGAGGCTGTCCGCCTGCGGCCCGGTGAGGTGCAGGCTGTCCGCCTGCGCCAGGATGGTCGCGATCGGGTTGATGACGCTCCCGGTGCCGTACATCGCCCGGAGGAACGGCTCGGGCATCTTGGTGCCGGCGAGCGTGCGCCCGCGGTCCAGCGTCTGGGTGAGGTTCTGGCGCTCGCGCGTCGGGCCGAGGTCCACGCGCAGGGCCAGCGTGATCGCCACCGGGTTGCGGTTCGCACTCACCGCCGGGCTGGTGGAGCCGAACCGCTGGTTCACGTCGTACGCGAAGCGCCGCGCGGTCGAATCGAAGCCGCGCACGATCAGGAGGCGCGGGTCCGGCGCCGGAGACTGGCCCCAGCCCCGGAGATGGCCCTCGCCGTGCAGCAGCAGGTCCGCCGCGCCGAGCGGGTTGGTGATCTGGAGCGAGAGCGTCGCGCGCTGGGGCAGCCGGACCTTGAGCGGATTGAAGGCGATGGTGAGGAAGCCGCTCGACGTCCACGGCCCCTCGCAGCTGTTGCGCCCGGCCACCCGGCCGAGCTGCGCGCGCAGGCAGTCGCGCACGCGGCTCGAGGAGCCGGCGAGCAGGGCGCTCATCCCCGCCGCGAGCGCCGCGTCGCTCGTCGCGGCCGGGTCGGCGACGAAGGCCCGGTCGTTGGCGTAGCCGTCGCCGTTGATGTCGCCGCTCACCGTCGGCGTGAACGGCGTGCCCGACTGGAAGCGCTGGAACCAGTTCACCCGCACGAGGTCGAACAGGTTCGCGCCGAGGGTGACCTGGAGCTGGTGGCGCCAGTCGCCCGTCGAGCGCGCGTCGGAGGTGAGGAGCGGATCGCCGTCGGTGCTCGAGAAGCCGCTGACCCGGTCGCGCACCGAGTTCAGGGTGTACGCGACGCTCCAGGTGAACCGCGAGTTCAGCGACAGCGGGGCGATCTGGACCTGGAGCTGCCGGCTGAGCGAGCGGAAATCGGACGTCATCTCGGTGACGTGGTTGAACGCGGAGGAGAGCCGCGAGTCGTTGGTCGCCACGGCGCCCGTCGCCGGCACGATGCTGCCGGGCTGCACGAACACCGGCCGGCCGCCCTCGTCCGGGAGCGTGAACCGCGTGGTCGGGACGAAGTTGAGGTCCACCGTCCCGGTCTGGTCGAGGTTCAGGGACCAGGTGCCGGTCAGCGTCGCCATCAGGCGGTTGTCGAGGACCGGCCGCGCCCACTGCAGGGTGGACCGCACGCTGCGCTGCGGGGCGAACGCCGGGCCGAACAAGGTGACGTTCGGCGCCGAGCTGGTGAACACCGGCCCGCCGCCGCTGGCGCACGACGTGGGGATGCTCGAGGGGTCGGCCTGGTACGCGCTCCAGTCGGGCGCCGGGGCGTTGGCGCCCAGGCAGGTGATCTGCTGGGCGCCGGAAGGCAGGCCGGTGTTGGCCATCGCCTGGCCTGGCAGCTGCGCGCTCGGCGTGTTGGTGAACAGGCCGACGCCGCCGCGGATGATGCCGCGCGGCACGCGGGCGGCGCCCTCGAACGCGCCGATCTGCTGTCCGCTGCCGTACACCCACGAGAAGCCGATGCGGGGACTGATGCGGACGCCGTCGGGCACGTGGTCGTTGGCCGTGCCGAACAGCGGGGACACCGCCGGGTTGAGCGCGGGGCGGCCCTGGTACCGGTTGGCGTCCACGCGAGCGCCGTACACCACCTGGAGGTCCGGGGTCACGCGGTACGAGTCGCCGAGCGACAGCGCGCCGATCAGCTCCGCGCCGTGGGCGGCGACCGGCGCGAGCTGCCGCGTGAACACGGCCGGGGTGCCAGCCTGGAGGTCGGCGAGCGAATTGAACGAGAACTGGCCCAGCAGGTTGTTCGCCTGGTCGAGCGACCACGCGTCGCGGCGGACCTCGGTGGTGAGCTTGACCCGGTGCTTGCTGTCCACGCTGAACCACGACAGCCGGTTGGTCAGGTCCCACGACGTCGTGGTGGCGCTGGTCCGGAACGTGGTGCCGCCGAACTGGAGGACCTGGACGCCGCCGGTGCCGTCGGCGAAGTCGGAGTTCACCAGGACGCTGCCGCCGGGCATGGCGAGGTACGGCGACGCGTAGCGGCGGTCCCGGCTCACGGCCACGCCGGTCTCGCTCAGCAGGAAGCCGAGGTAGGCCGTGTGCTGGAGGCGCGCCGATCCGCTCCAGCCGGTGAAGCTGAACGACGACGCGGGCAGCTGGGTGGTCAGCGGGCCGGCCGGGGAGGCCCGGTTCCAGCTCCCGTTCGCCGTGAGGTTGAGCGCCTGGCCGCTGGTGGACGACGGCGGAGCGAAGTCGAACGACGCGAGGAACGAACCCTGGTCGCTGAGCCGGCTCGACGGCACGCCGCGGACGGTGGCCGGGACCCCGGCGCCGCCCAGGATGCCGAGCAGGCGCGCGACCGAGTCGGGCGCGACGCCCTCGGTCTGGAGGCCCAGGGGATCGGTGTTGAGCAGCGTGGCGAGATCGTTGGCGCGCCGGCCGAGCTGGAATGCGGCGCTGTAGAAGGCCTTGTCGTAGCTGATGGGTCCCGAGAACAGGCCGCCCAGGCTGGCGAAGGTGTACTCCTGGCCGAGCAGGCGGCCCGCCTGGTCGGTCCACTCGAGCGCCGGCGCGTTGCCGATCGCGCTCCCCGTCTGCACGAGGTAGTTGGAGCCCGGCTGCGTCCGGACGTTGACCGCGCCGCCGCTGAAGCCGCCCTGCGCGACGTCGTAGGGCGACGTCGCGACCGACACCGACACGCCGGCGTCGCGCGGCAGGTCCGCCGCCCCGCTCGCCAGGCCGTTGAGCGTGGTCAGATTCTGGTCGGTGCTGAGGCCCAGGGCCGAGAAGCCCGAGGGGTCGCCGCTGGTTCCCGGGATGTAGGTCACGCCCGGCACGGTCGAGGCCATCGCCGCGAGGTCGCCCGCCTGGTCCGGCGGCACGAGGTTCGGGTTGACGGAGCGCTCCGTGCCGCCCACGTCGCGTTCGGCGTCGTTGCGCGACGGGCGGCGCCGTCCCGCGGTCACGTAGATGGTGTCGAGGGTGATCGGCGCGAGGCGGGCGTCGGCGATGAGGATGCTCTCGTCCGCGAGCCGCTTCAGCTCGAAGCGGCGGGGCGTGAAACCCAGCGCGGTCACGGCGATCCAGTAGTCGCCGTCGCCGCCCGGGAACAGGATGGTGTATCGGCCGTCGGTGTTGGTCGTCGCGCGGCGGCTCACGTTGCCCGAGAGCGAGGTCGCCGTCACCACGGCGCCGTAGATCGGCGCGTTGTCGGCCGCGGCCGTGATCCGCCCGCGGATGACGTCGGCCTGCGCCAGGAGCGCGGGCACGAACGGCAGGCCCGCCGCCTGGAGCAGCAGGACGGCCAGGACGATCCGGGGCAGGGGGCCCGCCGCTCGCGGCGCCGGGCTGCTCATCGTCGGACAACGGATCGTCGCGTACGGCCTCCGTCACTCCGGGTGCGACCTGGCAGGATACCGACCCCGGATGACGAGGATGCCGGAGCCGTCCCGAACGTCGCCGGAGGATGGCACGCGGCCGTCAGGCCGGCGTCACTCGGCGGCGCGGGGATCACCTCCGTCCCTTCCTCGGCTGCTCGCCGAACCAGTGCAGCGACGGGTCCGGCGGACAGCCGTGGCGGGTCAGCACCGCATCCACATCGGGGTGTACGGGCGGCCCGGGATGGAGTTTCGCGCCGGCTGCGATGAGCGCCTCGACGATCGGGACGAAAACCGCGGGGTCGCCGCCGTGCGCGGCCGACCACAGGGTCTGGCCGAGGACCGTGCCGCCGTACTGGTTGAGCGCCTCCAGCGGCGAGCCGCGGGCCAGCAACAGCCGCACGACCGCCAGCTGGCCGCCCATACCGGCATAGTGCAGTCCGGTCTGCCCGTCTCCGGAATGCCCGGCCAGATCCACGCCCCGATCGAGCAGGTCCTCGACCACCGCCACGCGTCCGTAGTAGCAGGCGTGCCGGAATGCCGTGTGGACGTCCCCGGCGGAAGTGCCGTCCCTCGGATGCCCCTGCGCGTCGAAGCGCGACCTGACGAGGTCCAGTCGCCCGACCCCGGCCGCCTCGACGATGCCCAGGTGCGCGCCGCGTTCCGCCAGAAACTCGGCGGCTTCGGGGCAGCCGTTGGCGAGACACGCCATCACAGCGCCGTGGCCGTTGCCCGCCAGGTTTGGCTTCTCGACCTGCGCCCCGCGCTCGAGCAGCAGCTCGAGCAGCGGAATCTGAACGCGGGCAGCGCGCGGATGCGCGCTCGTGGCGACGAGGCCCAGCGTCGTGCTCCCGCCGCCGTATACCTCGGCCTCGGCGTCCACTTCCGCTCCGGCGTCGAGCAGGATGGTCGCCAAGCGCACGATGTTCTTCGGCGTGACCTGCCGGTAGCCCTCGACGCCGTTGGCCGCCACGTAGTGCAGCAAGGTGGAGTGGTGCTCACGCGTGGACCGCGCCCGCACCAGCGATGGATCCGCCGCGAGCAGACTCCGCAGCGTTCCCTCGTCGCCCGTCACGATGGCGTCCGCGGCGGCCTCGTAGGCCGCGACGGCGCCGCCCGTATGGGCCAGCCGGTCGAGGTGCGCCGTGAACTTCGGCCAGCTGGCGAAGCCGTGTGCGCGCGCCAGGACGAACTGCGCGTCGGCCA